>JAABUK010003354.1_pt1 | contig 27206 bp, 23 predicted proteins | sample 5559141 | NCBI WGS metagenome assembly JAABUK01 (sample SAMN10711869, study PRJNA513367) | rock metagenome | isolation source: Antarctica rocks | place: Antarctica: Victoria Land, Pudding Butte nord | collected 2016-01-03
ACGGGCTGGGGGGTATATCACAGGGGCGGATGTTTTGGTAGATGGTGGGACAACGTGTTTCTGAGCGTCAGTGCAGCTGTGTTGCACCTGTTGCTTGCTGGCTCGATCATGCCTACCTCGGGTACTCGGGTAGCATATCGGGTGGAGACGGGCCGTACGGGTTCTGCAAGGCGAGCCTGGCTTCTATACTGGTTGATTTCTTCTGAGCAGTAAGTTTGTGCGGGATGAAATGGCGCTACCTCTGTTCAGACTCGGAAAGGGCTGAACGTCTATATCACACGAGAGATCTAGACCTAGAACTAGAACTCCTTACCTAACAAAGGCTTCATCAAATCTCCCGCGATGCTGATCCATGAAGTCGTCGTTTCTGACCGACCACGTCATGCGTATCCCTTCCATGCTGCTTGGCACTGCAAACCCCAGACTCGGCGATTCTGCTACTCTATCCTTCCTCAAGCAGCCGTATCAGCATCCGTGATCAATTTGGTGATCTTGCCAATGGCGATGGTTTGGCCCTGGTTTGAGCAGTCAGCACCCGTGTCCTCTCGCACAGCACACACAACACGCCATGGCATGATTGAATGGCGACTCACCTGATCCCGCAAGGTAAAACGTCCCAATTGCGGATAATCTTCGAATCTCTCCACACAAACCCTCCCCGCCCCACCCAGCACTTCTAACCTCGCAATGATGCTCTGGCCCTTCGCCGCGAATGGTGGTGGTTTCTTGCTTCGTCGATTCGTTCCCTTCTCCAATTTATGTAGCAGTGAAGCAAAGGTGACCTCTTCGATCGCAGAGTGCACATGTAACACGCAGTTGAAGCCGGCGGAGAGGATAGATTTGAGCTCGAGAATCACGATCTGTGCCTCAAAGGCACTGACACAATGTACTGGCCTTTTAGGCGAGCAGAGCACGAAGCCGGGTAGGATGTCTTCTTCCTCAATGCCACGGAGACGGATGCGCACTTGATCACCGCAGGTCGCTACCTGGATCTCTTCTTCTGTTTCACCGTAGAGCGCAGCGACTGAGATGTCTTCCCGGTTCGGCATCATGACGTAGTTGCTGCCCTTTCTGATGACGCCGGATTCGATGCGTCCTTCGATGATGGTGCCCATGTCCCGGTACTTGCCGCCGACGGGCATCATGAACGGAGCGTTGATCTTACGTTCCAGTTTTTCCATGTTGTCGAGATACTCGAGGAGAGCTGGGCCTTTGTACCATGGTGCGAGGGAGTCTGGAACGCGATCTTTGATGCCGACTGTTGTTTGAGCGGATATCGGCATAAACATGATGTCCGTTTTTGGATTGTAGCCGACGCCTTTCAGGAAAAGAGTGAGTTTGGTGATGCATTCGTCGTATCGAGCTTTTGACCACTCAACAGTTGGGTCGTCCATTTTGTTGACGACGACAACGAGTTTGCTAACTCCCTGAGTCTTGGCCAGCATTGCGTGTTCCCGCGTTTGACCTCCTTTTTCGAATCCTGTTTCGTACTCGCCTTTCCGGGCTGAAATGACAAGAATACCCACATCTGCTTGTGAAGCACCTCCAATCATATTGGGCACGAACGTTTTGTGGCCTGGAGCATCTAGAATCGTATATCTTCTTTTCTCGGTCTCGAAGAAGCCTCTTCCAACTTCGACAGTCTTGCCCTTTGATCTTTCTTCTTTGGTCAAATCTAGTGCCCATGAAAGGTACCACGTTTCTCGTCCTGCCTCTTTAGCTTCTTTCTTGTATTTCTCCATCGTCCGCTCGTCGACCATGCCGGTAGCAAACAATATTGAGCCTCCAAGCGTAGACTTTCCAGCATCAACGTGACCAATGAAAATAAGATTCACATGCTCTTTGCCATACACTTCCTGTAAAGTCTCCTCATCAACATCGGCGGTCTGCTCTTTCAGCACGGCGTCCGCATCCCGCTTTTCATTCTTTTTCTCGCCCGGTGTAGGTGAGGACTTTCCTGTGGATGGCGATGGAGAGGTTTTGCCAGAAGATGAAGGGGGCTTTTCTTTTGTTTTCTCAATGGCTTTTGTGGCTGTCACTTTCGAGCCTTCTTCAAGAGGAGGGGCATCTTTCGATGTAGGCGAGTCCATTTTGCTAGGAGCGGCAGCGGGAACAGGTGGTACACCGATCGACAATACTTTTGCCTTGGGTTGTGTAGTTTCTAGCCCTAATGAAAGGACTTTCGCTTTTGGTGCAGCCGCAGGAGCGCCGCCAGAAGATGTGGTAGAAGTGGCTGGCTGTGCTGGAGGCGCTGCAAACTGCTGAGAGCCGTCCCCTGTAGGTCTTTTCGCTATACTTATGGGTGCTTGCCTTTGCTGCTGTTGGGGTTGGAAGCTACCAGGACCCTGGCTATAGGCCGCGAATTGGCCATCGTAATTTTGACTGTAACCGCCTTGCTGTTGCTGTTGCTGTGTTTGGTTGTATTGATTGTAGCCTTGCTGGCTATACTGCGGGTATCCGCCATAGCCTTGTTGCTGCCCATATCCATATTGTTGGTTATAGCCTCCGTACTGTTGATATTGCTGACCAGGTTGAAACGATGTTGCGCCTGGCTGAAAAGAGTTGGCTCCTGGTCTGAAGGTGTTCGCTTGACCGTTTAGGTTGAGGGTTTCCTGGGTCTGTTTTGAGAGACTTTCATCTTGGGCGGCAGGGTCATCCTCCCATGACTCAAGACCAGACATGATCGGAGACCTCGAGGACAAGATGTTTCGATCTTGGCTTTCCGCTCAGCCGAGGCGAACTTCGCAACAAATGACGGAGATATTGGAGTTCCAGACGACAATGTGTTCTGAATTCCGAGTCAAAGCTCTGTGAAAGCGAACGGGCTTCGTCCCAGTGTTCTACTCCGACTCGAATTTATCTTTTCCGCAGGGACGTCAAAGTCATGTCGCGCTGTAACTGACTTAGGCCCGATTGGCGCAGACCCTAATCGATACAGCTGCTGAGTCATCATTCAAGATGTCTGCAACCTCAACTTTGAGCTCTCTTAGACGACAAACACGTCCTCCGCGATTCTGGAATATCTGCCTAGACGACGTGAGAAAGGAGTGACTCAATGTCATATCCTCCTCTTCGATCTTGATATCCCTCACGTCGAGGTTGTCGACAAGTACCAATGCTGACGGCTTGAGAACACCCTCTGAGCCATCACCATGGACATTTTACTTTCGAAAGTGACCCAGCAGGCAATGAACTATGCTATTCGCTCGGGCGTTACACTCACCGCAAGCTATGCTATCAAACAGTCAGCGCGCTTGTTGCAGAATGTCCCAAGAAGCAATGACCACGACCAGCTTCAGGATCTCCAGCAGCGTCTACAAGGCAAGATCAGGATAATCTCGCCTGCTATTGACATGATTGAGCTAATCGCAGCTCGTGGCAACACGTCTCTCGACTCTGCTGTGGCGCTAACGAAGGAACTTAGATGGGAAATACAATCGTTTGGACAGCGTATGGCATCTGTTGCTACGAATGAGGAGGCTGCCAAAGGATCTAGCAGAAGCGCCCAAGCAAAAGCCAAAAGCGAGATAGAGATCAAGCTTGTCATTGCCAGCATGAAAAAGCTGCTGGGTCTTATCGAGGATGCAGTACCATTAATCAGTCTTGCTATCACGACTTCGGGGGCCAGTCTGTCGTCGAGGCTTCCTCCTACTGTTTCCCCATCACGTCTCCTACAGGGAAGTACTTTGCTCAATGCTGGGGACATGCAATATAGTATGACACCGGACGAGGCTGTTCAGATCGGACCCTCCTTCACACTGACGGTGTATATGTTGTTCTCTGGGCATGTCCGACCTCACGATGAAGCCAGTGTTCGGGAGACCACCTGGAAAGAGGTTATGCACAAAGCCAGGGTGAAGCTTAGGCGCGTTCCCGTGCACCTTGTACAGCCGCCACAGCGGCGACTTTCACAGCCTTCGACGCCATCCTCAAATGCAGTAGATGACTCTCTGGCCTTACAGATACCGACTGCAGCAAGTGTCGATGAATATGCTTACCAAATGATGCTAATCGAGGACCTTGATGATGATCGATTCCATACCACAGAGGACCAAGAGATTCCACCCGGCCCCTTTGATGACGTGAATCAAGCTGGCATAAGAGAAACCTTCCCTGTCTTTCAAATTGGCAAAATCTTCTACGCTGACACTGGCAAGGTGCTTAACATCGGCTCCGAAGAGAGCAATAGCCCTGTACTTCTTCTCAAGAGAGACCTGAATGCCCAGCCACCACGTTCCCTCATGCGCCAGGAGGAGCTCCTCAAGGAAGACGAAGCACACCAGACTGTGGATGAAGATGGGCCAGTCCAAGTCCAAAGCACAACTGGAGCGGAGCCTTGGTCACTGCCGTCTGGCCTGGATCCAGAATGGATAGCTCTAGAGATCTACCATGAAGCCGATGATTCCGACAACGAATCTGATGGAGACAAGCCACCCCAGAAACCTCGACAAAGCACTCGCTCGCTATCGGTGGATCCTCAGCTTTCAACTTCGATGGCCAATCTCAAGCTCAACGGCGAGTCAACTCCCTCACCAACACTGTCCCCTAATAACGCTCCAACTCAAACCTCTCACGTCCTCACGACCACCCGGCCACCACCTTGGATGTGCAATGTGCAAACTTCCCTTTCCCTCCTCGAAGTCCTTCTCCGTCTCGTCGCTCTCTCAGAATATCTTCAAACTTCCCATCTCTCAGCAAACGATCAATGGCTGAATTTCTTCCTCGAAGAAAGCAAAGCCACCGGGGCGGAAGGCGACGAGAATGCCAGACAGCGAGTCAGAGCCGACGCCAGAAGAAGAGTGGGGTTTGATCCGTATGATGAGAGTCCTGTAAAAAGAAGGGGGGAGGAATATCAGTATCAGGCTGGTGGCAACGGTGATGTCCAAGAATGGCAGGCTAGTCCGCGCTGGAGTAGTCCAGAAGCCACGAGGTTCCAGGAAAATGGCGCAGGATGGACACCGCCGAGCATGCAGACGAGGTCGATGACTGGCTTCTCGGACTCGAAATCATCGTCTCCTCTTTCACCCGTCAAGGACAAAGACCGCAAGAACTGGTTGAGAAGGAGGGAAAAGAAGATAAGCAGTCCGTTGAGACCCCAGACTGGAGACTCAGATGAAGGCATTGGCACGAGTCCGGGAAGTGGGGCTGATGCCGAACCAACGTGAGGAATGGGGAGACTTCAGCTTCAGCGCGATATAATCACAAACAGCTCATGACACGCAACTTTCATGTCGAGCTCATGAAGCAGCGACACAGAGCACTTATGCTATCTGCGCACAGTCTTTCAAAGAAAGGCCTGGGTCACGCAATCACTACACTCTCAAGCTCCAGTACCCAAAAACATACGGAGCTTCTTGATGGACAAGTACACCTAGATGCCGGTGGAGGCATGCATACATGGCTGATTCACTGATGCGGAACCCAGTGCGAGATATCTTATGGACCCAGAAGCCAGGAGTAGCAGTGAGGACGCACCCATGACCTAACCCTACATCCATGCAGATAAGGCTACGAAGAAGGAGTGCGGTTCAGGGAGAATTGGGAGACTCTGGGCCTTGTGAGCTAGAGGGTGATATACCATAAGCTAAGTTAGCCTACTGCCGTTGTAGGAACGGATGGGAACATAGAAGATGCACAAGTAACGGTTATCTCCTGGTCGAGAGGTGGTATACTCACTTTGATGATTGAGCTAGCTTGCTGATAACAATGAAAACGGGTACAGCCCATTCCTCTGTCAGAGACGGGATGGTAGTTCTCACTACTGGTAGTGCTTCTCTTACCCCATACAGCAACAGTGGGTAGCCTGATAACCATTTAAGCCAAACGATCATCGCCTGTACGAGGCAACAGGTTTCTTCATACCTTCATAAGCGACATCGTGATCATCAAGCATACACCCGTACACCTCTACACCCCCATCCCCCTCCAGTCTCAAACATCAATTCCAGCTCCACACCCAGGAGCACCCAACCACCCACCCATCCCGTCCACACTCTGTGAGGCTTCTCTATCTCCGCCCACCACACCCTCCACAAACTCCACAAGCCTCCACATTGACATACTCAGACCCTGTACATCCTTCCCTACTACAGCTCCAAGCACGGGGGTCGTTTGGCTTCTCGAGGACGTGGGAGCAGGTTGTGCAGGTTGGATTCGTGAGGGGAAAGTTGGTACTTAAGCACATGGGGCAGGGGATTGTTCATGGAACTGGATCCTGGGGCTGGACTGGCGGAGATTTGGATCGGGGTGGCGTTGAAGCTGGGTGTTTGTGCTGGGTTATAAAGAGCTTTTCCATCGCGATTAGCTCGGGGTGTGCCTGAAACGTTGCGGAATTGGATTTATGGTACATGTGACGGCGACGCGGCTCGCTCATGCGAGGGTTCTGATTGTCGAGTCGAAGATGGTGGCTTTTGTTGTCTCGCTGATGGCTGACTTTCCAGCGAGTCAAAATCCTCCATTTCTTTTTTCACGTTCATATCGTCGACGTACTCATCACCACAGACCCTGACCATGCCGAAACCCATACTATCCAAGAGCCGGTTCCCATTGATGTCGATCGCTGTCTTTTGCCCGACTCCATCTGCACTCGATTCGTCATCCTCTGTGCCTGACCCATATCCAGCTTCCTCTTCTCCATTCTTCAACTTCTCCTCCTCTTTCTCTACCCCAAACCTGGCTAGCGCAGCGGCTGCTCTGAGCTCTCTACCTCTCTTGCTTCCTGCAACTCTCGGCTTTCCTCCCAGCGGTCCTTTCCGGCTGATCTCCAGCTTAATTCTCGCGTCCTCGTCCTCACCCAGAGCAACGCCATTCTTGCCGAACTTCTTCTCGATCCTCTTATCCCTCTGCTCCCTCCAAGTCGACGCTCCTTTGCCATCCCACTTCCCCCTCTTTCTCTTCCTCCCCCGACTCCTAAAGGTCCCACCACAAAGCCCCTCCACCTCCCCTCCCTCACCGACATCCACCACATTCCCTGCGTGACTCTGAAAACTCTCCAACGACCGCCCTGACCCCCAAAACCCTTCGCCCGTGTAGCTTTTCTCCCACAATCCCTTCATTTGGCCCGCAAACTTGTTCCTTTCCGCCCAAAAAGCCTTACCATGGTTCATCTGCACATTATGCGCCAACTCATGCATCATGACCATCTGAACCTGCCGGAAGCTCATCCAGCTGCCGTCTCTGCGAAGGAGGACCAATTGAATGACTTCGCCATTATTGAAGTTGCGCCCGATGAATTCGCGGTTGGTTTCGTATTCTTCTAGGGTCGTGACGGAGAGGTGATGATTCTTCATTATGGGGAGGCATTGGGCGGCGATGGCGCGGAGGAAGGTATCGGCACGGGTGTGTTCTGCTTTGAGGGCTGGCGGGCGAGGGAGGGGTTTGATGAAAGCGACGCGGTCGTTGGGGTGAGAGGAGGGGGCGTGGTTTAGGCGGAGGATGTTGATGGGCATTCTGGTGCTTGGGAAGTAAGAGTAGCGACCGTGTAGAAGTGCTGGTCTTTCGTCGAGATTGTGCTCGAGGTTGATGTCGAGACTTTATGGAAGCCCGGCCTTTCCCACCACTGCAGTCGAATGGTCAGTATGCGGGACATGTAGCATAGTGTACCATGCAAGACTTTCACCATCAATTTTTTATGCCCACATGCACTCCGCTACAATGTGGCACAGTCGGGGAGACCTATGTGTTCCATCTGGCAATGAGTTCAGTAAGAGTAGTGACACGACTTCAGATTTCACGCGTGAAGAAGGGATGTGGCAGTTTTGAGTACTTTCAATACTCAGCGATCAGGTGAACACCTATTGGAGCAACTATCCACCACCCACAATGGCGAATTCCCTCAATAAAGGCATCAAAAACATCACACAAACGGCCGCAGAGATCGGGAGCTTCTGCTGAATGCCCCTCAACGCCTTGGAATGCAAGATATTAATCACAGTCAAGCCTTATAGCTCGATAACAACGCCATCCCAATGCAGTAAAACAGCCCTTTCACAGCTCTTTCTTCGTCTCTTCCGGCTTTTCATTCATGCTTCTCGCCCATCGCTTCCCAACTTCGTAGCTGCTGATCATGATTGCACACGCTGGAGCAACCTTGAGACATCTTGCTGCCCAACCTTTGAATAGTCCTTTCATTCCCTCTTCTTTGAAGATGTGAGCCAGAAATCTAGGCATGGTGAGCTCTTCCGGAAGCTTCTCGCCTGCCATCCGTGCCGCCCTGGACGCCGAAGCCTCATCTCCACCATATTTGAAAACTTGTTGCCGCGTTTTGCCCACATCAAATGGAGTGGTAACAAACGCTGCTACTGCACCGGAAGAGGCCCCAGCAACAAAGCTATCCATAAAAGTATTGGTATGGTTATCTTGGGACTGTGATCTTCTCCTCGTCATGGAGCGGTTGGCATCCAGGGCCTTTCCCTGTGTTCTCTCGCGAGCATCAGTAAGAGCATTTCTGGTAGCCTCGTAGCCCCACCAATAGATGCCAGAGAACGGTACGTCTCTCCACATGGTAAGAGTGAGTCCCCTCCATAAAGAGCTGTAACCCTGCGCCTGAGTCATTTGACGCAGCTCTCGTAAAGTCGACCTGAAGACGCCCGTCGCATTTCCATGCGTTGCTTGCATCCTGGTTCTGAACATCTCAATGGGAGACACCACAACTGCAGCAGCTACACGGGCGACTGAACCAGACATAAGTGGAGCATATGCGTCAGTCGTGATGCGGTTGATCGGACTAGCGTGGTTGAAGCGTAGCCAGTCGTATCCTGTAAAATAGATGACATTTGCTGGTATAGCCATTACGAGAGTGGGACTTAGCCCTCGCCATAAGGATAATGCTCCTTCATTTCGAGCAATCTTGCGAAGCCCATCGAGAGTCGAAGTGAAGGTCCGCTTCTGGGTTTCTTCAACCGCACATTCCGCACCCGATGCAGTTCCATTGTTTCCAGCTATACAAAACTGAGCATTATCTCCAAACCAGAACACTTCTCGACAACAGGCTGTCACACCTAGATCTGGTGGCAATCGTTTGAATGAAGTCGTGTACGAGGAGTATCTTGGGGTGCCATCAGAGGAGGGAGAAGGAACTTGTGATTGCAGGCGTACTCGAACAACATCGAGAGGTGTGACTGTTACCACGAGTCAGGCGCAAAACCAACAGTCATAGCGGGAATATGGGGCATCATACCGAGGAGAGACGTAAGAATGCTTCCCCAGGTTGCCGATATCATCTTCTGTCCAGCAGAGATATCTGCTGGGATCCCTCCACTTGACCCAGCCATGTTGGTCGTGGACATCTCTGCAGTCTCTTGTCTATCATGCGTATGCGCCTCAGATGCATTGTCGGGCTTGGTTGCGAACGATAGCTGTCCTTGGTGGGCGTTAGATGGACGTGGCGTGAATAGGGACATTCAATCCATTCACTGATCTGGGTGCACAGGAGAACCGATGTTTGTCGCATCTGCAGCCGAAGCAAGACTAGAATTGGGAGTGCAATGGGCAAGAAGGATTCTTTGGTGAAATGCTGAACGAAAATAAGCTAAAGTAAATGACGACTGCTGATTGATATTGCCAAGAGATTAGATAAACCCATTGAAGGGGCTGTCATCATGATCGCCTTCTCACTCAACTGGTGACTCCTACTGGTACTGTCCACCACGCACGTCTCCTATCAATCCGGGCATACTACGAAGGAAGTGCCAGGAGGCGAGAGCATTACAAGGATTCCCACATCTCCCGACCTGGCGCGTCGAATCAGAGGTACCAGCGTCTAGTCACCGCCCAGCATTCTGGAGTCTCGCAAGCCATATTGGCATTCCTTCCGTTTGAGAATTAAAATCCTGCCTTCTGCTAAACGAAAGAAAAATGGAGAATGGAGACTCTGCTCTTGAACAGTTTCGACGGCAGTGGAGAGAAGAAGTCAGTGCTAGAGGCATAAATGGTCGAAACCGGCAAGCAAGGGACTATGATTCAGTTCCACCTGGGCCTTCACAAACCTCAGAAGAGTCAAAGCCGTTGACATCACCTCCGAAACATCACCCGGCCGCACATACGCAAGAACCTGAGGACGCCGATAGCTCTCAGGACGAAAATCCTGGCGTGGCTGATCAACTGAACCAATTGACAATGGGTAGCGCTGATGACGATGAATTCTCCACCAAACGCACTACAAAAGAGCCAGAATCGGCTCTCGAGCACTATGAACGGGCTGTCGAGAAAGAAGACCAGGGAAACCTCGGGGACAGCTTGTCTTATTATCGGAAAGCATATCGACTAGATGCCAGTGTAGACCTATCATACAAACACAAGCATTTCCCGCCCAAGTCGAAATCAGGCAACCCCAATGCGTCAAATGCTCCATCCACAGTCCCTTCAACTGCCCATCACTCATCGAAAGAACCCACTGAACCTACGTCAATTTCCACGCTCATTGCCAGCTTTCTTGGACTGCCTATTACCGGTGCTCCTCCTGTCATTGATGGGGACCGCCCTCCCCCTTGCCCGATAAGTCGTCTACCATCCGAGATTCTACTGGAGATTCTGTTGAGCACGGCGGTACTAGACCCAGCATCATTTGCCCGACTAGCAGTGGTATGTAAGCGATTGGCATATCACGTCTTCGTCGAAAACAAGATCTGGAAGCGGATAGCACTAGGACCAGAATTCGGTCTAGCTGGTCAGCTGTATAAGTTTCGGACAGACTTTCATGGCCGAGAAGCAATCAATCGTGTCCTGGATTCTTCACCGGAACGCTCAAGAATGGACGAATCGACCTTCGAGGACGCCACCAAACAAGACTGGCGCGAGGTCTTTCATTCACATCCCCGCATCCGTTTTACTGGGGTTTACATTTCCACTGTCAACTATACACGTGCTGGTGATGCATCTGCCTCCCAAGCCACCTGGAACACTCCTGTGCATATCGTGACCTACTATCGATACCTTAGATTTTTCCGCGACGGTACGGTGATATCGCTGCTGTCTACCAACGAGCCGGTCGAGGTTGTCCATCACCTGACCAGAGAAAATGTGGCGCTGGTTCGTGGTGGCAAAGCGCATCATCCACTGAATTTCACATCCAGTGCACCTGCTATCAATGATCCTACGGCGCAGACAGCACCCCCAACAGCCCATCAATTGATGAAGCATGCTCTACGTGGCAGATGGCGACTATGTCACCCTCTGGCGGCTAAGCAGCATACGGTTGCCGGAATTGCGACGTCGTGTGTGGGTACTGAAGGCGAGGTTTTCATCGAGACGGAGGGTGCGGGACCACGGTATATGTATACGATGCAGCTGGCGTTGAAGTCAAGCAGCAAATCAAAGCATGGTGTGAAGAACAACAAGCTGCAATGGAAAAGCTTTTGGAGCTACAATCAGCTCACCAATGATTGGGCCCCCTTTCAGCTGAAGAATGATCGAGCCTTTTTCTTCAGTAGGGTAAAGAGCTACGGCCCAGGATATTAGTGTATGTTTTATGTGACGAATGATGACAAGCTTGTGGGAACCTACTCACGAGGAACGTGGCGTTACTGAAAAGTCTCTTGTTTCAAACCCCCTATCCTATTCTGTTTGCTTGAGCCATTTCGGAAAGGGTCTGTCGACGAGCAGCTGCCAAAATCTGTGGATCACGAAAGGCAACCGTCATCTCCATATCCTGATTATCTGAAGCTTCTCCCATCCGGCCTTCTTACCGCTAGTGTTCACAGTCTCTACCTGCATGCTCAATACAGAGTTGACGAAATGCTTCGCTTCTTCAGGCTTATTCTGCGTACACAGCAGAATATAGGCCACTCCGCGCTGACTCAACACTGTCGGCAGAGCTCTGAGCAGTCGATACGTCGTCTCCATACCATCAATGCCGCCAGCGTAGGACAATGACAGCAAATGCGAATCTGCTTCAAATCCACTTCTTACATAGCCTGGCCCAGCAGGCAGTTCCGGAGTAGGCACATACGGCGGATTGAAGACCAATACATCGATTGACGCCTCTAAGATCGAGAAGGTCAAATCACTGCATACAGATCCCAGATAAGAGCTAGCAGATCCCTGTTCTGTTACAGCCCTGGAAACAGTCTCGGTAGTGGAACCACAGGCGTTGGCATTTACGTCCACACCCAGAGCCAGAACATCTTCTCGTCCAAAGATTGTCTTTGCGTGGGCTGCTAGAAATGCAATGACTACACCAGAGCCTGTGCCGACTTCGACAAGGAGCGGAGAGCTTGTGGTTGGAGAGAACCTCTCTTGTAACCAGGAAGCCTCAGTCGAGGAAGAGAGCGTGTCCAATAGCAGATATGAGTCTTCTGCTGGCTCGTAGATCGTATCAAATGAGACGTGCGAGGTGGATGGTGTTGATAACATGTGTGGGAGCTGGACGTCAAGCGCGTCAATGGGACTTCTCACGATAGACCCGGTTCGAGCAGGGCATGAAGATGTGGAACGAAGGGGATAGAGCTGCCAGGGGGTAGTGACCAAGTGCGTGCGCCTAGAAGCTTATTGCAGCCAAAGTCTTATCGCCACTCTCTCACCCGATAAATGTCCATGATCTCACGGGATTTCGACGACAGTATTTCAAGTCTTCCAAGCACACACGCAAGGATCGAGCAGTCCTCCAAGAAGTAGAAGCACCTGTCATGCGCCTGAATACTCGTCTGCTTGCTTCTCCCGCCACTGCTCCCCTCAAACCGGGCCAGAGGCCTCCACCCCTCGCTCTTCTCCCACCCATCCCTCTCTACCGCCGTCTCTTGCGCACCCATCGAACAAAGCTGGGTCCCGAACAACGCATCTTCGGTGATACATACTTGAAAGCTGAATTCAGGAGACACAAGGATGTCGAGAACCCTCTTCATATCATCGGCTTCTTGACTAAATGGCAGGAATATGGCCAGACACTCGAGGGGAATGATTGGAAGGGGGAGATCCTGGATACGAGTACCGTGGACAAGATGAGTGATCAGCAGATTGGACAGCTGTATGAACTGATGCAAGCTATTCAGAAGAGGGGGAGGGATAGTGCGGATGAGGAGCTGGAAGGAAGGACCGGAAAATGAGATCGCCTTCAGTTCAACGAAATCCGAGTGTTCTTTCGGTCCAGCGACTACTACATATCTTATGACAAGCCGCACATGCGGGAGTCACTTCTTTGCTAGTTGCATGTATCACACGCAGCTCACAAACCGTGGTTGAATTCAGATGGGCATCATTCACTTTGGAAGTCAAGCAAACGGATATTGAGCGAATCTCGATATAGTCCTCGCTACTGCAACGTCGTATCATTAAATCCAGCTTCAGAGTCGCGCGTATCCTACGTCTCTCTACGGCAGCACCAGCATTTCAACCCTCTGACATCAAGCAAAAGCAACCCCAAGGGCGGCATTTTCCGATTCCCTGTTCAACAGCCTCAAAAATAAACACAACCACAGCTCGCCCACTCAAACAATCACTTGCCCAACCTTCCCAGCCTGCCAGCCAATCATGTGCCGAACCCAGGGCTGGAAATCCCAAGTCTGCACCCACCGCTGGGTAACCATCACAGCCCCCTGCGGTCCTGAGAGAGGATTCGACAATTGTCCCTACCTTGTTGGAACAAGGACACCACTTGGTTGCGTGTCTTGGTTTCCAGCGACTGTCAGTACGTGTCCAGCGTGTGGGATGAAGGAACAGTATGATGGGAATAGGATCCGGATGGTGATGGGGACGAGGAAGGGGCCATGCGGTTATGATCCGAGCTTTTATGATGGAGGGGGAAGGTATGGTGGAGGCGCAGCGGTGGGATGCTGTGTCATACTGTGAATGAGGTCTCGAGCAGACTGCAGCGGAAACCTTCGGCCAGCGGTATTTGGACTCAAGTGGTCCAGTCCATGGTTGACAAGCATCTTCACCAGCCGCGGCACAGCAGCGGTAAGCTTGCTCAGCTCAGGTCTGATCATCCTAAAGAGGACGCAGGGAATTCAGCATCATCTTCAACCATTATACTCATTTCTCTCCGGCAAGACGGACGTGGCGGAAGGATATCCCCCTTCTTTTCTTTCGGCGGGTGGGTGATCTGACATTACCTAGAAGCAACCCCTTCTATGGCATGCATCGTCGTCGTGGCGAGCGACACTGTTGCAGCTCAGCTCCTTGGCAACATCCATGAATACAAGGCTTGTTGGGGCAAAATGTAATGGCTACTCCGTACTTCGCAGTGGACTGGGATATTGGGTCGTAAAGCTGCCTCTTGGTGCGTATTTCTTCTGAGTTTGGCAGCAAAGGGAGTGTTGTTGACTGCGACGAGTGATCCCCGTTCAGTTGTATCCAGACTACGTTAAAATATCGCGAGTCCGCTCAGTTTCTTGAAGCTTCGTTTCATTCGTGCTGCACCACTAAGTAGGGCACTTTGCATCAGGATAAGCTCGCATAGCCTTGCATTACACTCAAACGCCATGTGAATACCCTAATGAAGGATCAACCACTCTCCAGACAGTACAGTGATGAGTCGACGCAAGTATCTGACTATCTCTCTACCTCTCATGCTCAGAAGAGATTGCCACCCAAGCAGACTGATGTCCTAAACGAGCTATTGTCGCCGACACTATGGCAAAGTCAGATATTGTTCCACCATCAAGACGAGTACTTAGTACGGCGTGAAAGTCACCTTGCATTGCTCTGCGTCCCATTCCATTCCTGCTCTCACTCCGCTTCATTCAGCCTTCATTTGTTCCCTTACCTTGACACCATCATTGATGGCAATACCCTTTTCTCCCACTTACTTGAAGCAAAGCTCAAGGAAATGACTGCTCATTACTGTTCAAATCATCGTTTCTGGCATCTGGGCCCTTCTTCACTCCTTCTCTCCCACTTCACGCATCATCTCGCATAATCGGGATCATGGATCCAGACGATCGTGGACCTGGACGACATCTCAAACCTTCTCGGGTTCTCAAAGAGCGCACCTCACAACCAACAGGCCCAAGGGCTCGTCCATGTGCATCTGCAGCCGCACAAGTTCAGCCAGGGCCTGGCGTCAACAATGATGATATCAACACGCAAGCACCCTCACCAAGATCTAGCCCCTCGCCATTACCACTGCGCCCTGGGCGCTTAGCACTTACAGGCCCTACCACCCCTACGTCTGCACCTGCGGCATCATTCCCTTTCCGAGAGACAGGGATGTCACCAGGCGCGGAGCATGTCTCAAACGCAGCACACCGATGTAATGCAGCCTCTAGTGGAGCTGCTGCGCTCAGACCGTCCAGAGGACAAGCACCGTCATCTCAGACGGGTAGGCCTCCCAACACGGCGCTCGCGTCAATGGCAGAACGTCGTGCACCTCCCCCTAGCTCGAATAGAGGACCACGTCCCCGATTGAGCGGAGGTTCTACTTCCCAATCAAGCCCAGGATCTGCCTCCCCACCCAGCCCAACTAGCAATCTATTCGCGCACGTACCTCGTAGAGAGGAGCTCGATGCTGAAATCCGTGCTGCACGGTTAACTCTTCAGGACTGTGAGCAACAGCTCCTGCTTTGCACAAGGACCAGCGAGAGCCCGGGGTATCATGACCGGCATGTCATACGACACGCTCAGGATCTGGAGAGGAATGCTCAGGGTCTGGTTAGGCAGGCGAGGGAACTTCTTGAGAATCTGAAGAGGGTGAGGGGGGTTTTCTATGAGGCGGGGAATTGAGGCGGTGCGAGGTAGGGAGGAGTTGGAGAGGAAAGAAGAAGGAGGAGGAAAGAAGAAGAAGGAGAAAGAGAAGGAGGAGGAGGAGGAGGAGGAGGAGGAGGAGGAGGAGGAGGAGGAGAAGAAGAAGAAGAAGAAGAAGAAGAGGAGGAGCTGCTGATCTCTGGTTGAAAGCTTCTCAGACCTTGTCAATCAGAGATTTGTAAAGCTGAGGAGAAATGATTGTGGCTCTAGAACCTACGCTCTGGCTTACTAAGTAACTGTCTCAGTCTTATATTGCGCGAGAGAGAGAGCGAGAGAGAGAGCGAAACAGAGAGAGCTTATAAAAGAAAGGAAGGGTCCAGTTGGTCCAGCATGTTTGAGAGAGAGAAGACACGGCTATCGAGCAGCTCACTAAATTCCTCGCCAAGTAGCATCAAGCTTGAATCGCTGTCCAGAAGCGTAGCCAAGTACCATCCCTCTGGTGAAATGTACGTAGTAGATACATGGAAAGACCAAAGAGAGGTTGTCTGTTTGTAGAAGAGAAAGAATTGGTCCATCAAGTCCAGAGATATCAGATTTATCCTGCTCTTGAAACTCCCTCCAGCACTCCTGGGTAATCCTTTTTTCCGGTTTGTTTTCCAAAGAACGCCCCCGTCGATCGTCATCAACTGCCCATCCAGACCGAATCCTCCGCTCCCTTCACGAAAACGCTGACTTTACCCTTGTCCGTGATCGTTTTGTCATCGTCACGAAGACCTTGAAGCCGAGTCCTTCAATTCATTCGCATCACTAAACGGTCCGGACGCCGAACCCGACGCCGACCCGGAATCACTCCTCCCATGACTCCCACGACTCATGGGATGATTGCCGTTGAAATTCTCGCTGATACTTCCCAACCCGCCATGCATGGGGTCTCGCGCCGCCCGCGTCATTGCTTCCTCGATGAGCGAGTTCAGACTCCCGCTCTTTTTGTGTAAATGGCCTGATGCTGATCCTGAGGATCTTGAGCCTGCTCGATTTGTTCTCTGCGGTGACGCTCGAGGTGCGGCGGCTGGAGCGGAAATTTCGGACGTGGAACTCGAGCTACTGCTGGTATTGGTGAATTGGGACTGTTTGACGGCAGGGGTGTCTTCGATGATGGTCTCGACGGTGGATTGATGGTGTGGTCTTGTGGGGCTCATGAGATGTGTGCTTGCGTCCGTTTCGTCTTCGGATATCTCTTCGATTTTCTTTGCTTGTGGTCGTAAGCTGACGCGCTTGTTGACTGCTGCTGCTTGTAGGTTGGCAAGAGTAGGCACTTGATTTTCCTTGCCTGAGTTGGACTTCTTCACTTGAATCGGTCGGGCGGTGACATTTCTGGCGACTATGGGACTGTCCATGATCCCCTTTGGTGTTTGAGGCGTCGGTGGTGCTGTAGCATCTTCTGGTGTACCCGAATCCGGGGGACTGTTGGTGCCGGACTTGTTGACATTCACTACAGCGGCTTTACCACGTAGCGCCTGCACAGCTGGTCGAGGGTTGACCTCAGCATGACTGCGATAGATGGTTGTGGCGTTGGAAGCACGTGCCAGACTCGGGCTTAGACTCTGTCTTCCAGAGAGATCCGAGTATGTCGAGTCGCGTAGGTCGTTGGGCATGAAGAAGTGTCGGTCTTGTTCGAAGCCGGGCGAGGCAGTGTGTGAACTAAATGCAGATCCCATTCGAATGGCCGGAACGGGTGGCATCAATCCTGGCGACTCGGTGGGAGACCTGTTGGTGACGCCAGGAATGTATGCGATTTGAATGACATCCGATGCACGCGTGCGCACGGTTGATGCCAAAGATCCCATAGATCGAGTTGACTCCCTGGCATCCCGGTTCAGACCGGTCTGGTCTCGTTTTTCCACGCCCGTGATACTCTGGTCGGTTTCTGTCCAGACCTGGTCATCCCATTCCTGCCTCCTCTTCCGTATGCAGAACCACCATATCAAGAAAGTGACGATAATAATAAAGACGACTCCTCCCGCCACTCCTCCCGCAATGGCGGGCGTTGACGATGCTTTCTCCGCAGTCGATTGACCCGGTAATGACCCGACCTTGACGCATTTGGCGGAAGGGCAAGCGTAGCATGACTTGGATTGCAGAAGACAGGTCTCATCGCTGGCGCAGGATGGGCAGGCAGGAGTCTCGTCAGGACATTGGAAGCAGCGTCGAAACAGCAACGGTAGATGTGGTGTAGATTGCATCATGAAAGGGGAGAGAAGGAAAAGCCGAGTCGGAGAGAGAGGAGAGTGCGTATAGATGAGGACCAATGGTGTCTGATGGTGTAAAACGAGTGTGTGAAGTTGGCGGAGGCTGGACGAGAGGTTCGGCCGGCTGATCCTGCGCTTCGGCCAGACAAAGAAGCCAAACAAGTCGGAGAGGAAGCACGACGCTGTCAAAGAGACATGTCTTCGTGAGAATTCGTGATGGTGAGAGCAAAGGATTGAGCTCGTTGGAGGGTACTCCTGGGTCAGCTTGACGGCCTCGGTGCGGGAGCAGGTAGCGGTGGAAGCCGACTGAACGCCGGTGCGCAGACCTAAGCGTGGAAGGGGGCGCTGCCACGAGGTGGTCAACGATGATGGAGCGAGGATCACTGCTGGAGGTTGCAGAAGGGGTCAAGCTGGGGTGGAGGAGTAGTGTTCTTGGTCGGAGTGAACAAGCACTGGGCAGATCTGGGATGGGGTTGAGAATGCAGAGAGAGGGAAGAGAATGCCTGCTCGTGCTGGGGTGGGTGGGGGGAGGGATGTGGTTGGTTCAATTTCGGCTGGTGGCCCTGGTGGCAGCTTGAGGGGATGGAGTTCCAATCGGAACAGCATTGGCCTGCAGATGCATCGAGGACGTCCAGCTCGCTCATCGACGCCTGCTCTGTTCCCCGAGTCCAGCCAGCGCTGGCTGACTGGCGAGCAAACAGCTGGCACCGCTGCGTCCTCGCACAAGGACCCCGTCCGTCCTCGACCAGAATGGAACAAGCCAGGATCAGTTCCAACGGTGCTTGGACCTGCTGCTGACTACAGCCCAGATCACGGACATGAACAAAGAGAGCCCAGCCTCTCTGCCTTTCCGCTATGGCGTCGAGGCCATGGTGTGAGCATGGACACATCGTGGTCGTGGTCTGTCTCAGGCCGTTGAGTTGTACACTGCACATGGGACCATGTAGCCGACATATCTAGGTATCTCGCGTTGGAAAAGTACTACTGGGTCATCTCGTGTCCACATAAGCATCAGTACATCTCCTGCTATACTTGATCCTGTTTGCCTCCTGTTACAGCCTGATGCACTGCGCTGGACTGGCGGGCACAGTTGGTCTTCTGCCAGCAGGCCTCCCATGCTCACGACCTGCTACCGCCCAGCCCTCCCAACATCTCCTTCCTTCTTGCGTTCATCTCTGGAAGTACGGAGTCACTGCAAGCATGCCGTGAGCTGGATCAGGATCCACAAGCGACTTCATACGAGGAGCACTTCTTGGGTCTATCCGTGAGTGCCCCGAATTACCTGGAGTGGCGCGGTGGAAGATCCAGGGCCAGTGCCAAGGCTGGCCTCTCCCCCATCGACCTTGAAGCCAGCCAACCCTCGCGACGGCGATCTACACACTTCATCTATATTTGGCGGTAGGTCCCAGTAAGCGCAAGCGGGCACCTGGCCGATGGCGGTCGGGGTGGCGTAACTGAGTCTCGACCATCCTGCAAACTCGTCGCTGGTGACGGTTGACCGAGCTGCTGTCCAGATCTGCAAGCGTGGACAAAGAGCAGGTCGATGCGGATGCCCATACATCAATTGATGGACGAGGCTGAAGTCTGCACATGCAGAGTCTTTCCTCTCTCCTTATGTACTGCGCGAGAGTGCGTGGGGGCTGGAGCATAGGAGAAGGGGGGCCCACTTCTTGACGTGGATGAGCGGCCAAACACGCGGTGGGAATGTTGGCTGTGGCGTTTGGGCCCTGGACTGGGAGCGTACCAGATGCAGGCCACCGCCAGGCACCGCCAGGCACTGCCAGGCACTGCCACCGCATCGTGCAAACAAAGAGCATGGCCGCCATTTGCAGAGACCGTCGTAGTCCTCGTCCCTATCCCGGTGCAACGCTGGCCCACGCAAGATGCAGACTGGCGGCGGTACCAGGTGGCTGATAGGCCTGCGGTCTCACCCCAAGCCGTCGGTGCTTAGCAGAGGGAAAGCTGAAACCCAGCCGATCGGCCAAGGCAGCCGGCCTGTCGTGTAGCCAAACTTGAATTGGTGGAGGAGGCGCAGGGGAAAGGGGAGAAGGGGAGAAAGGGAGAAAGGGAGAGTGGGACGACAGACTGCGGCGGGCGTGCGTAGCAGAATCGGGAGGCGATCCTTCACAATCCACAATTCAGGAGACACAACCAAGTCTCACAAGTCGAAACCAGCCTGGACTGGACATCTTCACACCTTGACCTGCCCCGGCTGCCATCATCTTCACTCTCACTGTTGCTCCCTTTTCCCGTTTCCCGTTTCCCTCTTCCCTCTTCCCTCTTCCCTCTTCCCTCTTCCCTTTGTCTGCCACATGCGTCTTTGCACCCCCCCAAAGTCACCCGCCTTCTTCGGTGCTGGCGGCCACCTCTCTGCTAGCCGTTGGCGTGAACGCCGACCATTCACCATTTGCTCGACCTTCGAATTGAGAGACTCACCAGCGGGATTGGAGCTGCCGTGATCACGACCACTCGATCTTAACCTCGTTCCCCGATGCACAGTGGCAACAATGGCGCACAATTACAATAACAGCCAAAGCTATGATGCTGCTCAGCGGCTCCATGATATGCCAGCAGGCGCGGTAAGTCATCAAACCTGCTTCCATGGATGACTCTCTGACGTTGCTAGTCATACGGCTATCCTCCACAACCGGGCTCCGACGATGAAGACCAATCTCTGATCCAAGCCGCTCACTACCAAGGCCCCTTTGATCAACTAAATCCTCAATCTCATGCACCTCAAGAGCGCGCCTCGACGTACACCTTAAATGAATCCTATGTTAATCAAGATCCTCATGCTCCTCCAATGCCGGCCTCCAACGACCCGTATGGCGGCCATGAAACGGCATACTCGGGCACTACTTTGCAAGATCCTCAAGCCGGTTACGGCGCTCCCCCACGCTCTCCCTCCCCTTACTCCAGAAGCGAAACAAGCTCAACGGAGGCATGGCGGCAGAGGCAGGCCCCTGGAGCCGGTAGCATTCGCAGATATGCCACACGTAAAGTGAAGCTTGTTCAAGGCTCCGTCCTGAGTGTCGACTACCCCGTTCCTAGCGCCATCCAGAACGCCGTACAAGCAAAATATCGAAATGATCTGGAGGGTGGTAGTGAGGAATTCACCCACATGAGATACACCGCCGCCACTTGCGATCCCAATGATTTCACACTGAAGAACGGCTACAATTTGCGACCAGCAATGTACAATCGCCATACTGAGCTTCTGATCGCCATCACTTACTACAACGAAGACAAGGTGCTGACAGCCCGGACACTGCACGGTGTAATGCAGAATGTCCGAGATATTGTGAATTTGAAGAAATCCGAATTCTGGAACAAGGGTGGCCCTGCTTGGCAGAAAATCGTTGTGGCCTTGGTCTTTGATGGTATCGATCCTTGCGACAAGGATACATTGGATGTGCTGGCGACCGTCGGCATCTACCAGGATGAGGTCATGAAGAAGGATGTTGATGGCAAAGAAACCGTGGCCCATATTTTCGAGTACACCACCCAGCTGTCCGTCACGGCAAACCAACAGCTGGTTCGACCACATGACGACAGTGCAAGCACTCTGCCCCCCGTGCAGATGATGTTTTGCTTGAAACAGAAGAACAGCAAGAAGATCAATTCCCATCGATGGCTCTTCAACGGCTTTGGTCGCATTCTGAATCCCGAAGTTTGCATCCTGCTCGATGCTGGCACGAGGCCTGGCACCAAGTCTCTTCTTGCCCTCTGGGAAGCATTCTACAACGACAAGGATCTCGGCGGTGCCTGTGGTGAAATTCATGCCATGTTGGGCAAGGGCTGGAAGAAGCTGATCAATCCCCTCGTGGCCGCCCAAAACTTCGAGTACAAGATTTCCAACATTCTGGATAAACCGCTTGAATCTTCCTTTGGCTATGTATCGGTCTTGCCGGGTGCCTTCTCAGCATATCGTTTCAGAGCAATCATGGGCCGTCCTCTCGAGCAGTACTTCCACGGTGATCACACTCTATCCAAACAACTCGGCAAGAAGGGTATTGAAGGCATGAACATCTTCAAAAAGAACATGTTCTTGGCCGAAGATCGCATCTTGTGTTTCGAATTGGTCGCCAAGGCAGGATCCAAGTGGCATCTGACCTACGTCAAGGCGTCGAAAGGTGAAACCGATGTGCCTGAAGGAGCTGCGGAATTCATCGGACAGCGAAGACGTTGGTTGAACGGTTCTTTTGCTGCTTCCATCTACTCCTTGATGCATTTCTCTCGAATGTACAAGTCCGGTCATAACATCCTGCGCATGTTCTTCTTTCACATCCAACTCCTCTACAACATATCCTCCGTCATCCTCTCCTGGTTCTCTCTGGCTGCTTTTTGGTTGACAACCAAAGTCATCATGGACCTTGTCGGTCAACCCGGTCCGTCCAACGACGGTAATGCCTTTCCATTCGGGAACAAAATCACTCCCATCATCAACACGGTGCTTCAATACATCTACCTATCCTTTCTGCTCCTGCAATTCATCCTAGCTCTTGGAAACAGACCGAAAGGTTCAAAATGGGCCTACATCGCATCCTTCTTTGTCTTTGCCGTCATTCAACTCTACATCATCGTGGATTCGGTGTACCTCGTAGTGCGCGCCTTTGGACCGAAGAATACCACCGATATCGACACTCATGATGGAGCGGGCAAGTTCTTACAAACCTTCTTCGGTTCCTCTGGCCCGGGTATCATCTTGATCGCCCTGGCGGCCACGTTCGGGCTCTATTTCGTTGGCTCCTTCATGTACATGGATCCATGGCACATGTTCACCTCCTTTGTTCAATACCTGCTGTTGATGCCTTCCTTCATCAATATCCTGATGATTTATGCGTTCAGCAATTGGCATGATGTTTCCTGGGGCACCAAAGGATCTGACAAAGCTGATGTGCTACCTTCAGCACAGATCAAGAAAGACGAAAAAGGCAAGGCGACCGTTATCGAAGAGGTCGACAAACCGCAGGCGGATATCGACAGTCAATTTGAAGCAACCGTTAAACGAGCATTGACCCCTTACGTCGAACCCAAGGTGGTGGAGGAACGTTCTCTTGAAGATTCGTATAGGAATTTCCGAACGAGATTGGTCACCAGTTGGATCTTCTCAAACGCTGTCCTGTCTATCGTCATTACAAGTGAGAGTGTTGATAAGTTCGGCTTCTCCGTAAGTACACTGGTGCCATCTGTTCGATTGCTTTGCTAACCCTTTCCTTTCCAGTCCGGTGCCAACTCTCGAACTTCACATTTCTTCCAAGCACTTCTGTGGGCCACCGCCGGCCTGTCTGTCGTTCGTTTCATAGGATGCTGTTGGTTCTTGGGCAAGACGGGTATCTTGTGCTGCTTCGCAAGAAGATAGGCCGCCCTAGCTGGTCGCAGGGTTACGGTGTCAGATGGGGTGAAATGTATACAGAACGGATTTGTGAGGTGCCATGGTCTCTGGCGGCTTTGCATAGCGTTTCTTTTGGTCTTTGTCAATGAACTCGGAACTCTCTTCTAGATATCTCGTCCACGGAAAACTGCCTACCTCCGTAACTCTCCCAACATTGTGACTCCCTGCAACGGAGAATAGCACGACTATTCGTGCATGCGCCCGCGCGGCAAATCGCGTGGCGTTGCGGCGAGATGCCATCTCCGAGACCCTGATGCGATGATGGCATTTGGATAACTTCACGATCTTGACACCACGCTCGACTCAGCTTCTGGTAGACCACGAGTCTGTACACTTCTGCGACGCAGAGTCCCAGTGAGCAAGCTTGACCTCGATCTAGCAAGTTGTCTGCGCTCTCTCTCTCTCTCTCTCTCTCCCTCTTTCTCTCTCTCTCTCACAATCATCCCTGCGGCTCAGAGGCAAAGGCCGCATAGCCGTTGCCTATCTTGAATCCTCCAGGGATTTTCGCGACCATCGACTCCGTTCAGACAGTCGTCTCATACCTTTCCTTTTTATCCGGTAACCCAGCATGTTGAAAATATGGTCGATGGTGAGCATGCGCTACCGACACTTCAATGCGTAGGCCTAATACAGCGACATAGAAACAGCAGCAGCAGAAGGATGAAGCGGCACAAGGCGGGGCTCCGAAGAAGAAGAAAGTCACTGCTGCACAGCTACGTGTCCAGCGAGGTATGACCAAAGAGACAGAGGCTTGAGGGCCGAAGTTTCTGCTCTACTGAATGTGGCTAATTCTTGTGATATAGATCTCAACGAATTATCCCTCGGGTCTACAATGCGCATCGATTTTCCTAATCGTGACGATATCCTGAACTTCACCCTGACTATTGAACCCGACGAAGGCATGTACAAAGGAGGAAGCTTTACGTTCACGTTCGTAATCAACCAGAATTTTCCTCACGACCCACCAAAGGTGAAATGCACCCAGAAGATATATCACCCAAACATCGACCTGGAGGGAAATGTCTGCTTGAATATATTAAGAGAAGATTGGAAGCCAGTACTGAACCTAAACGCGGTCATTGTCGGAATGCAGGTTCGTCAAGATCTGGCCCAGATAGCAAGGGCAATGCTAACGGCAACTGCAGTTCTTGTTCTTGGAACCCAATGCATCCGATCCGCTGAACAAGGAGGCCGCGGAGGATCTCCGAATCAATCGAGAAGGATTTCGACGAAATGCTAGGACAGCCATGGGCGGAGGATCAGTCAAGGGGCAATCATATGATCGAGTTCTGCGATAGCATATGCAGACCAGAGAGCATCATACCTACCAAGACGCAGCAGCATGGACACGGGTACGACAGATATGAATCAATGGGACGGGGTGGACAATTTTGGCAAGGGAGATGGGATCGAAGAAGCTACCGCACATACCCATTTGTTTGCGGGAGCAGCTTTGCGTGTTTGAAGAGCGAATACATCTAGACTTCCATTGATCTTGTTCCTTCACTTTTCTGCGGTCATTAGCCATTATGCCAGCCTCGAGCCTCCTACGTTGAGCTTGGCCGATACCGCTCACTAACTAGCGTCCATTGCGGCTTGCTTCTAACCAAAAATTTCCCAGGGTGCCGTCTGGACGCAATCTCCCACAATCTCTACTCCACGATGGCATCGAGAACCTTCGGAAGAACCCTGAGGGCTGCCTCAAAGGCCAAAGTGCCTACCCAATCCTTCTCGCGCAGAATATTCGGCTCAGCCCTCACGGTCAGACCAGCTTCCGCCGCTCTTACCAGAGCTGCCTTGACCAGTCCAACTCAGCAACAAATTCGGGGAGTCAAGACAATTGACTTCGCCGGATCGAAGGAAACTGTTTTCGGTGAGGCTCAGTGACCTCGCAATGCTCAAGTACACTGCTAATTGCTCTAGAACGCGAGGACTGGCCACGTGAGAAGCTGTTGGTGAGTGTTGAGACGTCCACTCTTTCACACCCTCTCTTACCAAGTCAAGGACTACTTCAAAAATGACACCCTCGCCCTCATTGGCTACGGTTCTCAAGGCCATGGCCAAGGTCTCAACCTTCGCGACAACGGTCTCAATGTCATAATTGGTGTTCGAAAAAAGGGCGCATCATGGAAAGAAGCTGTACAGGATGGCTGGATCCCTGGCACGAATCTGTTCGAAATGGACGAGGCTATCTCCAAGGGCACCATCGTTATGAACCTACTCAGCGATGCTGCACAGAGCGAGACTTGGCCTGCCATCAAGCCTCAACTGACTAAAGAAAAGGTATGCATACACCCTTGCCCACACGATGCGCAACTGCTCATTTCCAGACTCTCTACTTCTCTCACGGGTTTTCTCCGGTCTTCAAAGACCTCACCAAGGTCGATGTTCCTACGGATATCGATGTCATCCTCGTCGCGCCTAAAGGCTCCGGTCGCACTGTCCGAACCCTTTTCCGTGAAGGCCGTGGTATCAACTCCTCAATCGCCGTCTATCAGGATGTGACTGGCAAGGCAGAAGAGAAGGCCGTGGCTCTTGGTGTAGGTGTGGGGTCCGGATACCTCTACAAGACTACATTTGAAAAGGAGGTTTATTCTGATCTCTATGGTGAGCGAGGTTGCCTGATGGGCGGCATTCACGGCATGTTCCTTGCTCAGTATGAAGTTCTTCGGGAACGTGGTCATTCTCCATCGGAAGCTTTCAACGAGACCGTCGAGGAGGCTACACAATCACTCTATCCTCTCATTGGCGCCAATGGTATGGATTGGATGTACGCTGCATGCTCTACAACTGCACGCCGGGGTGCCATTGATTGGTCCAGCAAATTCAAGGACACCTTGAAGCCTGTTTTCAATGAGCTTTACGACAGTGTCAGGGATGGAACAGAGACGAAGAGGAGTCTAGAATTCAACAGCCAGCCGGACTACAGAGAAAAGTATGAGCAGGAGATGAAGCGAATTCGTGACTTGGAGATCTGGAGAGCTGGAAAGGCTGTGAGGTGAGTCATGTCGTTTCACTGTATGTTTACCGCTCGCTCATGGTCACTAGGTCTCTCCGTCCGGAGAATCAGGGCTGAACGACTAAAAAAGTCTTGCTTTGCGATATCCCGGCGCTTCCATTCTGACACTTCGAGTATTTCGCAAACTGAGTCTCTCCGATCTCGCTCGAGATTTGCGCTTCACTTACCAGATTGGGCCACTCTACCGAGCTTGGAGCTCTGTCAATCCGCATTTCATCCTGCTTGCACCAAAACAACAGTTGTCGTTCCCTACTCTCTCTCGTTCTTCTCAGTGTCACTCGTTAAATTCTCTAACTATGTCAATTCCTCAATCAATTCCCTCCCCACCTTTTCCTTCTTTCTCTGGCCTTCCTCTCATTCCCGAAAATATCCGCCTCGCCCACAACCTGATCAAGCCATACATCCATCGCACTCCTCTGCTAACATGTCAGACACTCGACAATATTGCTTCGACACCTCGTCGAGCGGGTGGCGCCAATCCCAAGATAAATCTTTACTTCAAATGCGAAAGTTACCAGAAAATCGGCGCCTTCAAAGCCAGAGGCGCATTTCATGCTGTTATCCGCTGGATCGAGAAATATGGAATGGCGGAAGGAAGGAGGAGAGGAGTCGTTACACATAGTAGTGGTACTGTCTCTTCCTCCTGCATCTGTCCAGCCACAGTCCTCTGACGGAGGTTTGACGTGGACAGGCAACCACGCCCAAGCCCTTGCCTTGGCAGCATCTACCTTCCAAATCCCCGCCTACATAGTCATGCCCACCATCTCCACCCCGTCGAAGATCGCAGCCACGCAGGCACTGACCCCACATGTCACATTCAGTGGTACCACGAGCCAGGAGCGCGAAGAGAAGGTGGAGGAAGTTATTGCGCTGACAGGAGCGGTGCTGGTACCGCCCTATGAGCATGGGGATATTGTATTAGGGCAGG
>JAABUK010003356.1_pt1 | contig 27186 bp, 38 predicted proteins | sample 5559141 | NCBI WGS metagenome assembly JAABUK01 (sample SAMN10711869, study PRJNA513367) | rock metagenome | isolation source: Antarctica rocks | place: Antarctica: Victoria Land, Pudding Butte nord | collected 2016-01-03
GCTCACCTGTATAGTATCCAAGATGGATGTGTTCACCCCAGTAGTACTCCAGGACGCCATCTTCTGTCCAAGAGTCATACTCATCACCAACGTTCTCTTTGTAAGCACGTGATGGGGTATCAAAAACTCTCTTCAGAGCATAAAAAGTCAGTGCCACTCCTGCTGCTGCAGCCATGTATGGCAATACTGCAGGCGGACTAGGCTGTGTAGGCAGTGCTCCGGGTCTGGGCACCTCTGCGCTTATATGATACATTGGCTGCTGGTGGTGCTGACTGTGATCAGTCGCTGCATTGTCTGTTCTACGTTGGCAGTGCAGTTGATGATGCCGATGTCTCTGAATCGAACGTTTTTGACGCGGAGCCGGGAAGGCTGAAGTGAAGGGCTGGCGTGGAGGTCTAAAGGGACAACAGTCCGGTGTATGTGCGACAGAACTGCTGTGCGTGGCCTGCATGCTGAATGTTTGGTGAGGTCTAGATGCTTTCGGAAGCTGTCGACATCATGACCACTTTACAAAGCGACGTCGTCATTCTTACTGTATGACATGCATATAAAAAGAAGATTGGAACGGTCTTCAAAGATGTGTGAATTCAAGGCCTAGGATTTGAATTGCTGCAGTCCATCTCACCAAACGTAACACCTGCCAGGATCAATTGGCACTCTGGGTGTAAATAGCAATCACCTGACACTTCGATCTCCAAATCTTTCCGCGTGTCGGAAATGTCTATATGTGTGCCGCAGCTTGGTAGCTGACAAAACAGAGGATCAGTGAACAGAGATCCCTCAATCGATATGTGTCCCAACACAGTACCTTGTCCTGTCAACACCATGTCACCCTTGATGACGTGTTTCTTTGTCTGAACAACGTGACCTTCAACTCTATAAGACATTTTGTTATCAGTTATCAAAATAAAACCTGATTCAAATCAAACATTATCATGTCACATGGCACGAGCTGAGCTATCTAAGCAATACATCTGCTGGGGGTACCACCATTCAATCATGACTTCTCAAGTCATCTGCTGCGGGTACCACCATAGCTTTGATGCCATGTGATTCACACAAGCAATGCAGCAACCGACAGTCTAAGATAGACAACTTGTCTCCTTCCTTGATTCTCAAACCCCCAACGTCATTCCACTCTACCGGAGTTTTACCAACATGATGGTGTTTGTTCAGGGTATCATACAGAGACTGAATCTTGACAGGAATGACATTCTCCTTCCAGGTCGTAGCAGCTTGTGATGCACGTCACCAGCTTAGGCTTCTCATTCAAAATCCACTGCCACAATTCAGGCCGCGGTTTGCTTTTTGGGGCACCAAACCTCTTAGCTTCATCCTCCACAAACTCCAGGAGTCCTCTCAGGTTCATACAGCCTTTCAACACCAACAGTTGATGAGTCCGACGTTCCACTAAGTTTTGGGCCTGATTTTTCAGGTCCTGGACCTGAGCTGCCGCGACCTCCCATCGCGCACGTTCACGTATCTCTTGCTGTAGATCGACTTGCTGTGACTCTAGCTTCTGCCTAAGCGCCTCTTGCTGTGACTCTAGCTTCTGCCTAAGCGCCTCTTGCTGCGACTGATGAAGAGTTTGCTGCGCTTGCTACTGTCCAAGATAAGCAACCAAAAAACGTTCCCTGACTACACTAGGCACGCGTGAACTTCCAATAACCCGTGTGAGAAGCTGTTCTGGCGGAAGGCTCGAGCTTGCCCGTTGCTTTCGACAAACTCTTTTACAACCTCAGCGGCCTGAGGAGAGGCGCAAAAGCCTCTGACCAGTAACACCGAACTCGAAGGATACAACGCACGGTGCAGCATGCTTAGTTGCTGCTCAGCTGCTCTCTGCGTCTTCAGAGGCTTCAGGTAGATTTGCGGGGTTTTAGAGGTTTTAGGGTTTCAGAATGATGACGTCAGCTCTTGTCTAAATGAGATGCATTGGCTGAAAACAGTCATCGATTTTTTGCATGCATCAAACTTCTGGGGTAAATGACCAAGGGTGAATGACCAAGGGTGAATGAAACGTGCCTCTGAGTATGATTGCCGGAGGTTGGCTGTACCGTTTCTTTTGATGGGCTTACGTAATGATGACGTAATGATGACGTCATCAATTTTTGCGGGCATGATATGCATATAAAGCAGCTTTCTGATGATAAAGCACGACGCATGGGATGCCCAACAAACTCACGACCAAAGAATTCATCAGGCGAGTGAGAGAGAAACACAGTCAGAAACCTGACAAATTCAAGGAACTTTCTCGCGAAAGATGTCAAATCAATCTTCACGCGTGTCACAATTGCCAACGGCGGTCTGGCAGAAGATTCACGATGAGATGCTCTGCCCGCGAGACAGAGCTGCCTTGAGATTGGTTCAAAGTGTGCATCTTGTCAGAACAACGGTGGATGAGCAGCTTCACAGTCTGTTTGAGCAGCTGATGAAGGTTTGGAAAGGAGTGCATAGATATGCAAGAAAAATACACGTTCCGGGCACAGACGCTACTTTTGATCCATTTGCGTATGCATCCAGGACTAATGATGCAACAGGCTACATCATCGTCATGACACTGAGAGAAATTCCGTCACTTGCATGTGCGCGTGCGTTTATCGATTTATGCGAGCAACTTGCTCGACTGTGTGGACGAGACACTGTGCAAGCTACTTTTTATTTTTCTGATGATGATGAGGAAGAACGATTGCGCCAAGCTGGCGTCGGCATTTTGTGTGGACCGGGGATATGCTTTCAGGGTCACTCTAAGGATCTTTGCTTGAATGAAGTCCCATTTCGGCCTTTAAAGTCATGGAAGGAGATCGGAAAGTTTGCGAAGGAACCGAGGATACAATACTTGTGCGGTCACGATTATCATCCCTTTCGGATCACCCAGAAGCTGTATGATCACGTGAGGTCACCACTGATCTTACCAAAATTACCAGATCGCACGCCACCACTGATCTTACGTGAAGGAAACCTTGATCCGGTGAATGTCAGAGTATATTTTGGCGACCGATTGAAGGACTCAGACTACGAACTATTTTCGACAAGTGAAGAACCTGTTACCTGGCCTTCCTGTGATGATGCTGGGCTTTCCAAACGCATCAATCACAGAAATAAAAGGTCTTGACAGCCCTGTGACTGCCAAGGGTCACATCAATGCCGTACCTACCTCAATGGAGGTGGCATTAGCTGACTATCATGGAGGTATTTTTTTATCACATTGTGCAGAGTGGAGTCTTTGTGGGCAATGCATGGAGGCATGCTTTTCTGATACACATTGGCATTGCAGCTGCAAGCAGCAATAGACAACATGTGTACATTACACGGCTATCTGTGGAAGTGTCTCTCATTGATGCAAGTTGTACACACATGTATTTTGCGTCAAATATCTTTCTCTATGCAGCTATGCCAGCTTCTTCCGGGGCGCCTGTGCTATTTGATACTTGTACCATAATGGTACAATGATTGCGGGTGTCCACACAGGCGCTTTGTTTCATCTGGACGATGAATACATCAAACAAGACCATGATGAGGTGAGTTTTGTCATTGTTGTTGCCTGTCAATAAAACATGCCTGCGGTCATAAAAGTCTGTCTTGCTTGTGCATCTGCATGTTACATAAGTCACCAGTGTGCATGCAGCATCATGATATGCTGTTGCATATGCATGGCCGCAGTCCACTGAAGACTTGGGCTGAAGATGCACAACACAGGCATGGGAACAGCAAATCTCAGCCATTGCTTTGTGAATGTCCAGGATGCACCACGAAGACGAATTGACAAGGATGAGCAAGACATGTGGTGGCCTCAAGCAGGCATCAATGCTGCTGCTGCTAGACATTCACCAAAGCGGAAAGCTGGTACCATTGAGTATGACCGAGCAGTCAAAGCAATAGAGAAAATGGCTTTGCATGTTAATGCAAACATACCACACAAGGATCAATTGGCCGCTTTTGTGCCATGGCAAAGCATCCACTTAACAACACATCTGGCTGGGGAACTGCAAGGCTCGGCTTATCATGTACCAACCTCTTCAAAGATGGGTTTGAAACAGCAGAGCTGAGTCGAAGTCTTTGTGAGCAATCAAGCCGTTGATACTGTTGCCTGGCCTGCATAGGTCCAAGCAGTCCAACAGAAGCAGCCGATGCTGGATTCTCCTGGTGGACAGCTTGGTGATCCATGTACAGACAAAGCCTCTTCACCAACTTCTGGTCTACCACGCTGCCAAGCAACAGTCAGTGCAGAGCATGGCTTCTTGACTTTTAGGCAGATGAACAGGATGCTCAGCATTGAGCTGCTGCATCAGCGGCGACCTGGTCCTGATGGCTCTCATCTTGTGCGGATATCTGTTGTAGAAGCTACTGAGATCTAAAAGCATTTGGAGTTGTATTGGTGAGTACTCATGCACACAGGTCACTCTGCTGTGAGCTGAAACACCTGGCACCATTTGTAGCCACACTGCATGGCAATCAACAGTGCTTTAGCTTCGTAAAGTGTTGGCCGTGGTTGCTGCAGCTGTTGAAATTATTGAGGCATTGAAGCAGAATGCGAGAAGCAGAATCCACAGCTGACAGAAGACTTGGATAACTTTGCAGCAACTGGCATCATGGGCAGGTTTCAGCACAGCTCAGCATGCAAGAGGTATGACACTGAAGCATGACAAATGACATGCACCAAAGTTTCACAGTGACACATTGACCCAGCATTCAGAGAGACTGTGCCAGACACTTGGAACACGGGCCTCAGAAAGGGCTTGGGCAGTTGTGCCACTCTATGTAGAGGCCCCTTTGCAAATCATGAGCATTGTCCTTGCTGCGCAGCTTCGGGCAATCACTCACCTCGCTGATATGGCGAGGGGCAATGGCATCCTGCTAGAGCCGCATTTATGTACAACCCAGTGTAGACACAGATATGTGAGTATGCCCGACACCTGTGGGCTCAGCCTCACCTTACAAAGTAAGTTGCATTATCGTTCTGCCACTGTCTCTTAGCCCACTCCTGCATACTGCACAGCTGCACAATCTATGTAAGCGTACCTACACTGGCCTGGTTTATCTAAGCTGCTGACTTGTTGACCCTTGACTAAAATGACAGCTCCCATGATTTGCATGGGTCTTACAAACTGTGCACATTTTCCGTGCAATGTGTTTCACATAATAAGGCATCGGGTAGTCTCTAGACAACGTCTCTGGCAATGAACAAAGCTTTGTGATGCAGGCTATTGACTTATGCTGCTGAGTGCTCTGGCAAACAAGGTGTGGTGTCAGCTCCGTGGGACAGGTTCTTGCAAGCAATGGGCACTTCTGGGTACGAAAGCAGACGGCAGCAGGCTTGTTGTCAAGACATCAGGTTGAGTCTGCTAACCGTCCCACCACACTTTACACGATTCTGACCATGCCAAAGTGGAGTCAGCAATGTTGGCTTGGAGGGTGGTAAGAAAGCCTGTGACAGCATCATCATGTCTCAGCGGCACCCAGCTTGTTCCCGGCAGAATTAGGGCATTTGTGTCTCACTCTGCACCAGGATACGACCCAGCCACTAAGCATGAGGCCAACATTGCTGATGTCAAGTTGTCTGCTCAAGTGCTCACAACCAACGTTGCAGCTCAGAAGAGCATACAGGTTCTTGGATTTTTAAGAGGCACATACTTGATCATCCCAAAGGCAATTCATGGCCAGTGCAGAAGCTAATTCCTTGCAAGCTAGCAGCGTTGCCCCATCGTTCTGGCCAGCATCTGCCCCAGAATTCTGGCCACAACCACTTGTTTCTTCAACAGCAGATTTCAGTCTTCCGTGTTGCAGCCTCCATCATAAGCTCCCCAAAAGTTGGCAAGTCATCAGCTCTTCATATATATTGATATATCAGACTGTCATGCACGATGATCTTTCCTATACAATCCTGTACATTTCCATGACGTGTTTGATCTGACGGCTTTGATTTGCTTCTGTGCGTGAGCTTGAGTCTGTTTGAATGCTGTATGAATTTGGTAGCTGTGCAGGGATTTCTGGTCGTAAAAATGTAGGTGGTGCATGCACGTGACAGACAAAGTTCTTGATAAGCAATATTGATAAGCAATGTTGGTTATCTGACTTTGACTAGTATAGTGTATGATCATGCTAAGCACACTCTAGCATCTGTCTAGCATCACTTGCAGGCAGCTAGCATCATGTAGTACATGCCGCTAGCACAGAAGTACTGCATTTTTGACTTTGTTAGCTGCTAAGCATCAGTCCAGCATTTAGAAGATACTTGAGACATGCTTGCACGTACTTGCACATTGCTAAACGGCCTTAGCACGATGCTATAGTATGCCCTACAATTCGTTGTGCACACGGTACCGGTCAGCACTTTTCGTTATTTGGCCCAAACTACCAACAGCGGGACATTAGGCTCTTTTTCGAACAGAACTCCCACCAGCTTGGTCTTGTTGCACACCACATACACCTGTGCTTTCAAGCCAGGATGTCTGATGAGTCACTACTGGCTCCACACCCCAGACTGTAAGTTATAAAATGAAATGAATATACGTATCCTTTTTAACACGTTTCAGGGATCTTACTAGGTTAGCCCACTTTTAAGGGCAAACAGGGGTGGTGCATGTGGGTGGGCCAGGGTTTAGTAATTTGCGTCTTTACGCGCTCACCGGAAACCTTGTTGAGTAGCTCAGAGTTGGGCTGTCTATTATACTTTTTCAAATTTCTTGTGAAGAGGTAAAGAGGTAAATAGGGGATTTAGGTACTGCGCTAAGTACTGGACCATCAATTGGGCCCATGAAATAGGCATACCCTGCAGTAAATAGCCATTTGGGGTGGACAGACAGGGTATTGCTTACTAAAGGCGGCTGTTATGTAAGGCTTTTACTCACACACCCAAACCCTACTGCTTGACATAATCTGACAAATCACAGAGAAAACCCTATGATCAGCAGTCAGTCACGCAAATATATATAATGGGCTTGCCATTCAGCCTCACACAACAATGGGACAACCTCAATGCATGACACACGGGCTCAACGGGCTCCACGGGCTTACCAACATGCTCCATGCATGTTACACGGGCTCCACGGGCTCAAAATGCATTTCAACAGAGTTCCTTGACATTGCACACTATTTTTGCCATAACTTTGGCTATACTTGACGGTTTTGGCTCAAATTTCGATCAGTTGTTGCTTAATGTTGTGCATTTGTTTATGAACACGCAGCTCGCCCGTGCGTAGCACGGGCTCCGCAGCTCGTCTAAATTATAACGAATAAAAGATGTGTGTATGTGTGTATACGTATCCTTTTCAACACCTCGGGCCTCTAACCCCGACGCAATTTCGGGGACTTCTGCGGGACGCAGAAGTTTTCCGTTTTCTCACGTTGCTACTGCTGCGCTGCACCCGACTCCTCGCCGCTTTGAACGCTGCTTGCGCAGAACTGTTGGGAATGCGGCTGCGGTCACGCTGACGTCTTTCTGGCTTTGTCTGCTTACTTTTTGTTTTGCCGAGCTGCACCTGATTTGTGTGTTTCGTCGATTCCGTTACACCACAACGCTGTGCCATGCTCCGGAGCTGCGCTTGCGCAAGCTGATTTGCTTTGCTTATGAGAAGGATTTCGTACGTCTGCTTGCAACCGGCACGGGCTCAACGCCTGCCGGCTCATACCTCGCGGACAGGTGTGATCTCTTCTTGGGCTTTGTGAACTGTGTCGCAAGACTGCAGCGACAGCAAATACGTAGAACAGCTGCATTGCACTGCACGGGCTTACACGGGCTCCACGAGCTCATAATGGGCTTGCAATTCAACCTCACACAACATTGGGACAAGCTCAGTGCAATGCAATGCAATGTTACACGGGCTCCACGGGCTTACCAAAAAACTGATGAACATGCATGTTACACGGGCTTACACGGGCTTCACAGACTTACCAAACATCTGTTGATCAGGCATGTTACACGGGCTTCACGGGCTCATCATGATCATGCAAATCAACAGAGGTCATCAACGGGGTTGCAAGCAAATGTACAATCTGTTACACGGGCTCCACGGGTGCGCAATGGGCTTGCAATTCAATTTATTAAACATTGTGACAAGCTCAATGCAATGCAATGTTACACGAGCTTAATGGGCTCCACGGCTCCACGGGCTTACCAAAAACATGCATGTTACACGGGCTCCACGGGCTATCTAAAAACTGGCATGATACACGGGCTCCACGGGCTCAAAATGCATTTTGACAGTATTCATCAACATATCACACTATATTTGCCATAACTTTTGCTATACTTGACGGTTTTGGCTCAAATTTCGACTGATTGCTGTAGCCTAATGTTGTGCAATTGTTTTTGAACACATACCAGCTCGCCCGTGCGTAGCACGGGCCCCTCAGCTCGTCCATCCATCCATATCCGTACTATTAATCGCCAAGTGTCCGGTACGTTCGGGACGGGAAATGTACGAATGGTTTGTATCGTCCCTAAAAGTTTCTATTCCTACTGTATGGTCCGGTTTTCCGGGGACCGACGTATCCCTTGGCCTGAGTTGCGCCGGGCTGTGCCTGCTGCCTGTACGCCGCGCTGCTTGCCCGTTCGACGAAGCTCAAGTGCTGTGATCGTGTTCCAGACGCAGTGTCGTCCGATGCAACGATTTGCGCGACGAGACGAAGCTCAAACGGAGCCAGGGTCAGTAGATGCAGTCTGCCGACAGAACACGCTACTGACGTCCTCCTGTGAGCAGTAAAGCGTTGTCGAGCAGGCACATACTTTTCGCTGTAAGCTGTAAACGCCTGCGATTGACGCACAATATGTTCTGCAGTCTCCTGGCTACAAACAGGTTCTGGCACCGATCAGACGGGCATACTGCCAAGCTGTTCGACAGCACAATCCACAGTGAGGCATATTGTTGGTTCTTTCGGACTGAGCAACAAAAGCAGTGGCAATAAAGGTGCAGCAACAGCAGCAGTGGCAGCAGCAGCCAAAACAATATCAGCAGCAACAACAACAATAGCAGCAGCTACAGTGTATAAATGGTAGCAGGCCATACAGCAGGCTTAGCAACAGCAATAGCAGCAGCAGGAACACCAGCAGCAGCTGTGCCAGCATCAGCAGCAGTAGCATTAGCAGCAGCAGCAGCACAGCATCAGCATAGCAGCAGCAAAGCAACAGCGCCTAAGTGCCTACAGATAGTCAGCTATAGCTATGCTGCGACAATATGCTGGCAGCAAACGCAATGCAATTGCTTCAAGGTCCGTCTATAGTAGCAGGCGTACCAACAGCAGCAATAGGAGTGGCAACAAAGGTGTAGCAACAACAGCAGCAGCTGTGCCAGCAGCAGCAGCAACAGCAAACACAGTGAGGCATATTGTTGGTTCTTTTGGACTGAGCAACAACAGCAGTGGCAATAAAGGTGCAGCAACAGCAGCAGTGGCAGCAGCAGCCAAAACAATATCAGCAGCAACAACAACAATAGCAGCAGCTACAGTGTATAAATGGTAGCAGGCCATACAGCAGGCTTAGCAACAGCAATAGCAGCAGCGGGAACGACAGCAGCAGTTGTAGCAACACCAGCAGCAGCTGTGCCAGCATCAGCAGCAGTAGCATTAGCAGCAGCAGCAGCACAGCATCAGCACAGCAGCAGCAAAGCAACAGCGCCTAAGTGCCTACAGATAGTCAGCTATAGCTATGCTGCGACAATATGCTGTCAGCAAACGCAATGCAATTGCTTCAAGGTCCGTCTATAGTAGCAGGAGTACCAACAGCAGCAATAGGAGGGGCAGCAACAGCAGCCAAAACAGTATCAACAGCAGCAGCAGCAGCTACAATGCAAGTGGTAAGCAGGCAATAAAGCAGCAGCAACAACAGCAGCAACAGCTACGATGTAAATGGTAGCAGGCCAAAACAATATCAGCAGCAACAGCAACAACAGCAGCAACAACAGCAGCAACAACAGCAACAACAGCAGTGGCAATAAAGGTGTTGCAGCAGCGGCAGCAGCAGCCAAAACAGGTTCAGCAACAGCAACAACAGTGGCAGCATCTACAATGTGTAAATGGTAGCGAGCACACAAGCGAGCTAAGCAACAGCAATAGCAGCAGCAGCAACGACAGCAGCAGTTGTAGCAACAACAGCAACAGCTATGCCAGCAGCAGCAGCAGCAGTAGCAGCAGCACAGCAGCAGCAAAGCAGCAGCACCCGAAACAGTATCAACAACAGCAGCAGCATCTACAATGCAAGTGGTAAGCAGGCAACAAAGCAGGCCAAGACAAGCCTGGCAAGATCTTCGCCCAGTGCAGAGCCAAGTGTGCCTTTTGATAGTCAGCTATAGCTACGCTACGACAATATGCTGGCAGCAAACGCAATGCAATTGCTTCCAGGTTCGTCTACAAGGCTGCAGCAGTGGCAGGAGTACCAACAGCAGAAATAGGAGTGGCAATAAAGGTGCAACAACAGCAGCAACAGCAGCAGCAGCAACAGCAGCAACAACAGCAGTGGCAATAAAGGTCAATCTTGGCAAGATCTTCATACGGTCAGCGGCAGCCCCTTGCAGAGCAGCAGCAAAAGTGCCTACAAATAGTCAGCTACAGCTACGCTACGAGTTATGCTGGCAGCAAACGCAATGCAATTGCTTTAAGGTTCTTCTACAGGGCTGCAGCAATGGCAGGAGCAACAGCGGCGGTAGCAGCATCAACAGCAGGAACGACAGCAAGCAGCAGCAGCAGCAGACAAACAATATCAGCAGCAGCAACAACAGGACCAGCAGCTACAACGTAAATGGTACCAGGCGATAAGCAGGCTTGCAATGTGAACACAGGTCATATTTCAAGTTGCAAGTCAGTATTGTCTGGTGCATGGTGGTTGGAGGTGCAGAGCGCGGTGGTTGGAGGTGCAGTGGGAGGTGGTTGGAGGTGCAGAGGGAGGTGGTTGGAGGTACATAGCGCGGTGGTGCAGAGGGAGGTGGTTGGAGGTACATAGCGCGGTGGTGCAGAGGGAGGTGGTTGGAGGTGCCGCTGCTTTAGGCCGTACATGTGATATGGATGGATGTAGGCCAATATATTTTACATGCTTATACGATGTGCGTGAACTTACGCCGCGCGAAGCGCGGCGCCTTAACTTGTCGCGTTTGAATTCGTTAACGTAGACACATATTTCGTAGGCGAGCCTGTTTTCTTACACCATCGGCGCGGACTCCCATCTTCTGCACAGAACCCGTTGGTCATATTGTAAAAGAATCATGGTAAACTTCTGGACAGAAGTAGAGTATGCGACACGTCCATCATTCCAGCTCCTGCAGCACAGCCTTGCCATGCACTTCAAGTCTGGGCCGGTCAACAAACTTGCGCTTCATATGCAAGGGTGTTGCCTATGGAAGGCGCTTCACATTTTCACAGATTATTGGACGGCCATGCAGACACAGATTTCATCGCAGGGGCTCAGTGCTGGTGGCAACAGCATCAACAGTGGTGGCACGGCACACGCGGTGATCGCTAGATGTACGTAGCAAATGAACTGCTGGCACATCCACCAGCCAACTTGACTCCTGTTTTCGTGGCATTCGTGGCAGCTGACAGAGTTTTGACGGACAACCACTACTGTGGCTGCACAGACCTTGTGCTGACCAATGGCGTGGTCTTTGCAGTCGTTGTGATCAGGTGCTTCAGGTGTGAGGAGCATAGCATGACCCCTTGCACCACAGGTTGCAACAAGTTGAAGGTGTCCGTATGGAAGCCTGTAGAGGACTTCGTCAACAGGCACCCAAGTGTTGCCTCCACTCTCGCAGTTACAAACACCAGTGATGAAGGCTTTGAATTGACACACCTTCGAGCTGTTCAAGTGACAAACACATGGTGGAGACATTGGCACAGATTGCTCATAAGCATGACTTTGTCAGTGTCAAACATTTGACCAGCACACAAAGCTAGAAAGTGATATGTAAGGACGGCTTTTGTAGTCAGCATGCGGTGTAGCAGAATACTGAGCCACAGTCAGTTGCCAATGGGCAAGCACAACAGGCTGCTGTTGGTACACATCATCACGATGTTTAATGCGCACAGGCTAGGCATTGCAGCATCACTGGTCCACGTATCAGTGCCAGGAAGTTTGCCATTCGTAATATTGGCAGAGCTGTACACGTATCTAAACACTATTCTACCTACACGTAGCTGGCTAAGCTGCAGACCCATGTTGTCAGTTAACAGACATTGCAAAAGCAGGAATAAAATAAATCTACATCAGAGGAGCATATTGTGTGACAAATCAACACAGGAGCATCAATGTTTGCCATTGCTGATGCCCAGCACGCACAGTTGGCCCTCATCATCATACATGTAAGTCTGCACATGACAAGAGCATGACCAAGCATCGTTTTGTTTCGCTTGGCTGTGTCACGCCATGACAAAATGAGACATCAAGCATAAAGACCGCATGACTCAAATCTGCAACAGCTCTCCAGGACTTCCATAAGGTCAGGCTTTCCACAAACAATTGTCACCCTGCTCTCAGCTCTCTGGAGTGCTTGCTGGTAGCCTGCCTGGCTTGCAACACAAGGTCATCATCTCGCCACACATCCCTGTACCTGTCAGGAAACTCACGCTTGTTCTGCCCAGTGGCTTCATACATCTTGCGCCGCCAGGGCTCTGTCTTGGGCACATCAGGGCCGCACTGCTCAGCTATCCAGTCCTTGTACTCCCACTGCTTGTCACCCAGCTGATGGGTGTACCTGCACAATCAATCAGTCAGCAATCAATCAATCAATCCTTCAATCAGTCAGTCAATCAGTCAGTCGATCAATCAATCAATCGACCAATTGGTCAGTCAGTCAGTTTAACAGTCCCGTCTTTGGGACTCGTCAGGGGAGTCAACACACAACAACTGGGAAGGCAATGTACACTAAGCACTCAGTGTTCGAGGCATTTGCCAAAGAATTGCAGTAACGATGCTGTAATGACTACAGCACATGATGGCTGCTAGAAACAGAGTGTGCATGTTGTCTGGTGACAAGCGCTTCAAAAGCCATGTGTTGCTGGCTGAAGCAGCAGCAGAATGTGCATCTTGCTGCAGCATTGGCTATGACGCCAGCCACACGTGTGTACCACTTGGTGAGATCCCACATCCTCATGTCAACAATTGTGCGTTGTGAGGTTGGCTCAGCAGTATAGGCCCAACAACAACCCTTTACTGCGCTGCACCTACATCACTTTGGAACAATTGCACTATATCTCAGCCTGGTCTGCATTACTTGGTCATGAGAATGCTCCTAGTAGATGCTGTACACAGGGATGGTTGGAGCCTTCGCAAATTATAGCACAAGCAGCAAAGCATGCTCAGGTAGTTGTCCACACCTAGCAGGCACCTCATGTCGCTCCAGGTCAGCATAGAACTGCTGCACTTCAGCTTGCATGGCGTCCATGCTGGGCAGGGGAACCCTCTGAGACAGCACTCTGGCAATCCACTTGGCCTGAACCTCAAACTCTGGGAAAGGCACGACCTTCCAGGGCAGGCCGATGATGGACAAGGTGGGGGCTGTAGACAAAGGGAAGATGTGGCGGTACACAGGCGCCACCCTGCACACACACATGGACTGTCTCGCTACCATCTCACAGACAGACAGGCAGCAATTTGAGAGCCATTTGTATGACTTGCTGTGGCATCAGACAGCGTACAGTGACTCACCAGGTTGCTGGCAAGAGCTTGACCTGTGTGTAGCAATGGTGTGTAATGATGATGTGCTGTGCTGATGTGTACTGATGGTGTGTAACCATGGTGTGACGATGGTGTGTAACTATGGTATGATTGATGGTAGTGACGATGGTGTGGGCCCAAAAGGGGCTTGACAGAGTCCTGACCGTCAGCACAGGCACAAGTGCTTGCTCAGCTTGCAAGCTGCAACAGACAGGCACACAGGCAGCATTGAGAGGCATTGACAACCAGAACCACACTATAGGCCTACAGGCCTGTGCAGCAGCAGCAGCAGCACCTGTTATCAGCAGTGGACACTATGTTGTCCAAGAAGGGGAAGGTGTACAGGTAGCCAGTACAATACATGACACTGTCCACCTTCTCCACTCGCTGCCCATCTGAAAACGTTACTGAGCCATCCTTGGCCAGACTTGTTGGGACAGGCCTTCGCCAGATGTTGTGCTGATGCCCAAAGGAAGCGGTCTCAGTGGCCCATGCAGGGTTTTGCCAACTTCTGGCGCACAGGTACACCTGCAGTGAGAACCCAGCCCAAGTCAGCAAAGACAAGGTAATGTTTGCCCCCACTGTATGTTAACGCCACTGCTTCTGCACTTCTGGCCTTCCCTGAGACATGATAAGTATGCCAGGAACGTGACTCCAATAGGAAGCCCTTGATACACACATGACATGTCATGGGAAAGGCCATGCACATTACTTGAAGCCATGCAATGCAGAATGTGCCATGCGCTGTTGCTAGCAATAAGGCAACACCCGCACTACACTCTCGATTGTAGCACCAGGGCAGGTGTAGGGTAGCTGTCACGCTCCTGAGGACTTTGCCACAGCAGCAAAAATATGATTACCTTGTCTGCCACTTCAGCAATATCTCTGCAGATGTCTTCCCCAGAGGCAGAGGCTCCAACCATCACCACAATCTGCCCTTTGAAGGCCTCATTGTGCCTGTAGTTGTGGCTGTGAATGACCTGCCCGGGGAAGACATCTGAACCCTTGACTTCAGGACACCTTGGAGCGCTGTAGTGGCCATTGCATACAACCAATGCGTCGTATATAGCAGTTTGTGACTGTCTGTCTGTCTGTGTGTTGCTGTCAGGCTGTGAGGCACCCTCAGGTGATTGAAGGTCGTCTGTCTGTGCATGGCTCTGAGTGCCATTGGACTGCAACACATTGCCATTTTGCTGTGACGAATCATATGACGGATCATCTGGAGGCTCGCTTGCACTAGCTTGGCTACTGTTGGCTTGCTCATGCTTCAGCAGCTGCTCTGTGCTGTTGCGCTGGCGCTTGTGGTGCACTCTGTGGGTGGTGATCTGCCACTTGGGCCAAGGAAGGGGTGATTGATGATGTGAGTGCCCATTGCTTGCATTTGCATTGCCATTGGAATCTGCAGCAGCCTGGGGGACGTCTGATTGCTGCTGAGGCTGCTGTTGATGGCTGTGAGAGAAGATAGGGACAGCTGCGGTCACTTCAGTGTCAAATTGGACGAATTTGTGAAGCTGGAAGGCAGCTGCAAATGCTTGGAGATACCTCAGCACCTGTAAATTTACAACAAAATGTTGACCCAGTGTGCTTGATCAAGCGGATGAATCGCGTGCACCTTCAAATTGGGCTCTGGCAGAGTGTATGTCAGCAGCATCTTGGTGTTTATATGCCAGGGCAGGTTAAAGTCATTTGACTTTGCAAGGGCAAGGCCCATCTCAGTGTGCAAATGTTCAACAAAAACCATTCAACCGCAGATTAAAATCAGCACACACCAACCAGATGCTGATGGAATCTAGCTCAGATAATGATGAAACCTCTATGCAGGCAGATCTAGAACAGCCTGCAACGCTTTTACTCTGTGTTCTTTGACCGATTCTGCTATGCACAATGGTTGTAAGGTAAGCAATGTCAGTCAGACTGTATGTACCTCTTCATGGGAAGGGAATCTGCGAGAGTCTTTGCTCTGTCCAGCCAAGTCATCAAAAGCAAAGTCTGTGTAGGCCATGACTTCCCTGGGTAGGTTGGTGCGTAATTGCGCGTACATGCTGCTGTGAACCTTGTGTCTTTCTGGGTCCTGACCTGCAGGAGAGCCCATGTGTCTTGATCAGATCTAAACAGCAACCATGATTTGCAACCAAAAGCTACATGGCTGACTTCAAGGCTGATCATTGTGAGGGTTGCAAGAGTCAGAGCTGCTGCCAGGGGGGCTGAGTCAAAGCCTGTGCAAGCACAAACAGCAGTGAAAATGATAGTGCATAATTCTGGCCGTGATGCGACCAAACAGCAACGGCTGCAAAGCAACCAGCTGACAGGCAGGTACATGTTCCTTCCTGACAAAGGGCTGAGCAGATGGGATGATGCAGGCACCAAGCCAGTAGGCAGGCAAGCAAATGCTGTGAGCATAAAGATTGGCACAAGCTGACGGGTGGGTCACCACTATCAGTATAGCCATACCCACTTGGATGCATACAGATAAATGCAATTGATGCATACCCAGCAAGTCAGGTGCTTCCACCTCATCAGTATACACCCACACCCCGCCTGTGCTAGACCCCTTCTCAAACACAGTCACATGGTGCCCCTCAAGTACCAACTCTCTAGCTGCAACTAGCCCTGCTGCCCCTGCCCCAATCACAGCCTGCATGCAACACGAATAGAGTTAATGGGGCAGGTGTACTGCAGAATTTATGTTCTCATGCACAGAAACGAGCCACAAATCCCACTGTCTGGATCCATGACACAGCAGCTGTTGCACACGTGATTTGCTGACTCTGCAAGGCACAGCAGTGATCACAGTGGCGGAGCAAAAAGTGTCACACCACAGACGCAAGGTCTGTTAGCAGGCTAAGAAAGAGAGGAGCAAAAGTGTCAATGTCAATACAGTTTCAGGGCGTCAGCGAAACTGGTCAGCCAGCACCTCAGGTCTTTGCAATAGGTACGCAAGGTGCATGAATATGGTATGTCAACATGGATAGATTGAAATACAAAGGTCGTGTGGTGTTTGACCTACCACGGAGAGGCGCTGTTGTGGCTTCGCAGAGCTTGCCGAGCATTGCACCATGATCAGTTTATGTGGCTGCTTTGTGAATCTGTGTCCAGCGTACCAAGCTGACCTAGCAACCTGCAAGTACCATGCGTACTGTGCAAAGGTCGCCCGTTTGTAGACGAGTGCTTACAGGTGCCCGCGTTTGACTGCATCATTTCGCCGCTGTTGCTCTTACCACACGAAAGGAGTTGACTACAGATAATCCGGCGGAGGACACACAAGGCATGCGGATCAACAGCGACAAACTTGGCGGCCTTGAATCAGGCTAACGTGCTCGAGGACAATGTAGTTGACCAAAGAACCTGAGTTTGCCAACAAACAATGACGCCCTTCGTACACGGGGCCCGTTTAACAGGGCAACGTCGAAGGGCAACCCGACACCCTTCATAAACACGTTCATGCCGCTAGTCATTGCTAGGCACCAGTGATCATGGCACAGATAAAAGAGAGTCATCGCAGGCGGCTGTCATGTGAGGTGCCCATCCCTTTCTCCTTCCACAGTGGCACATGCAAAGGTAGTCCGGCTCGCATCCCGACTTTCACGACTGGGCTTGACAGAAGCAAATCACCCACTGGTGCGGTCATTTCTTTCATAGGCTCTCAGATAAGCCATGCAGCTCCTGGAGTTGGCATGCAGCCACCGTCCACAACGGCGCCGATACAGACGTCAGGACCATCAGCATTTCCCCTCTCTGTTTCGCCCTTGAGATCTCCCGATCTGTGGTGCCACGAGTTGCTGGTACAAGCCAACCACACCAGCATGCTCGTCTGTACTATGATCCTGCCTGATATGGTCGTCAGCTGAGTTGTACCTGTATGTCAAGAATTTTCTGCACCTGCAGGAGTGACGTGGCGTCTCGCAGAACAAATGCATGAAACGCCGGCGGAAGCAGGCTGAACCTTTGACAGTGCTCTTCCCGATCCAAAAGTCTTTGCTGTTGCATCAGCAAAATTGGCGGTGGCACTGTGTGGTTCTGATCTTTTTAGTCCTATTGTTTTGGTCAGATCAGCAATATCTGGTGCTTTGCAGATACAACAGCGTGTTCAGAGTCCTATTGCCTACCTACGGGTTGTGACATGATGGCATTTTCCAGCAGCACTGCTATCTTTTGCTTTCCTCAGCTCCTCTCAGTATGTCTTCAGCCTGCAGTGCAGCAGCTTCAGCAAGATCTCTTTTCCGATCAGCTGTAGGGTTTTCTTCTTCTGTATTCTAGTGGCGAATAAACAAGAGCATGGGGCAGCACGCTGTCCGGCTGGCTGCCCATGCTCATATTCATGATAATTTGCAGGTAGCGCCTTGATGATCAGGGACCATCATCAGTTTGGTCTGCAATATGTTCCAACCCTGCTTTGTCACTCAGCTCATGCACTGCTTTTCTCCAACAATAGCGCTCAATAGCAGCTTGTGAAATCAGTTTTGTGAACGTGTTGAATCATGTAGGACGTGTACACTGAGGCTGTGTAGCGCTCAGCAAGTGTATTTTTCAGTGTGTCATCCTCTTTTGTTGTTTGTCAGATGAAGTCGCTGTACACAACTTGTGGTCATGCATTGCAGGTAATATTTTGTTTTGTCATCTAAGCATTGCTGCATACAGCATATCAAATGCTGGCTGATACAGCTACACTCCTGTTGCTGTAACATTTTGATGTGGTAGAGCAAAAAGTGCGATGCTAGCGTACCAGCACCTGCACTATTGGACATTTTCACATTTCATACTCGAGTCCTGCTGCTTATCATGACGTGCGTAGGCCACTGCTGCATTTTATACAGAAAGCAGTACCGTTACGATGTGGGAAGGTCGCTGCCTGCCTAAAGTTGCGGAAAGCATGCGCATGTGGTGCCATAAAGGCTGATGCAAACTCAGTTCACGTACAGCTTAGCAAGGTGTGCTCAGTATTTGGCATCCCTTGCAATTGACTTTCACAGCAGGCTGTGAGCACTCATGCAGAATCTGCACAGCACAATATGCTCACAATCTGAGCCCGTGTCACACGGCAGGTCTTAATGTCAGGGCAAGATCAGACTGTCGAAAGACCTAGCAGACATATTATGCATGTTGACCACGGCCACACCAAGCAGCCGTTCACTCACGACCTGCTGACGTTTGCTGTCAAGCAAATGACTTGCAATCATTTGATGGAAGAACAGAGTGACGCCATGTGAAGACTGTGTTGGTCTAGCGCACATGGCCATTTCCATTTACTGCTGCTTGGACTGTCCCTGCAGCATCAAGCACACACAATACCTCATCCAGCTATCATTCCAGCAATGCTGCATGACAATAGCAGTCCATAGACGACCATTAGCATCAAAAGGAACGTTAAGGTCACACAAATCCAGAAGTCAATGACACCAGAAACCATTGCATTTGTACCAGTCTTGTGTCAACCACGTTGAACAGTCAAGCTGAGCCTGCTGAAGGGTGACGAGGCTGTGGCAGTGCACATGCATGAGTTCAGCTGAGCATGGCAAGACTGCTTGAAGTTGAGGTACCTGGAGGAGCTGCAGTCTATATTTGAGTGTATCCAGCAGGCTGACATGGCCATGCAATCTTTGAAGGACCAAGGAGCGTGAAAATGAGGGAGCTTCAACTTGCTTGCTTGCCTTCATCAGCTGAATGTCCAGCTTAGCTCCTGCTTGCAAGCAACAGCTCAGATGTTGACTGCAGGGGGCATGTAACGCATACTAGGATGCCTCATGAATTCATGACACTTGCACGTGATTGCTAGACACATAAAGCCTGCAGTGGTGGACATCCTTGAAGCATTGCTGATGAATGCCAAGATTTTAGCATAGGCTAGTGGTAAAGTTTGTTCAAATAGTAAGCAGATTCCTCCCGAGTAACGCAATGCATGATGGCAAACAGAACAGTGCTGCCCGAAGCCCCCTTAAGTAGGCATGATCTGTGCAAGTGTCTGCCTGTGGAATGCCATGCATATCCTAGAGACGTTTCTGAGGACATGCGGATGTGCAGTGCAAGCTGCTTATACTGTTGTGCATCCTGATCTAGCATCAAAGCACACAGAGTGCTTTATTGTGAGTATACCCTTACAGCATGCAGACATCAGCATGTTGCATTGCATGCGTTGCTCACCTTGCAAAATAAGTCTTTTCCGTATGTGATAAATGGCTACCAGCATGGCTGACCATACTAACCACCAGGCATATCTGATTTGCCCTGGGATGACATGATATTTGATGAAAACAGGCACAAACCACAAGAAAGACCAGGGTGTCACGTGTTTTGGCTGGCTATCCCGTGCTGTCACTTCTTTCCACTGCTTAATATAATCCTGATCTATGTCATATCGGCTCCTGAAAGTACAATATGGTTAGCTATATTTTGGTTGCTGTTTGAGTGAATTGACTACATCATGCAGCTGTTTGCTGTGTCAGGAGCAAGGATATGCACAAGTCATTTATGCCAAGCATGCAGGCCTACCTGTATTTGTTGTATGCTGGCTTTATCTGTGCTGCTTGTATTGCTGGGCAGCAGGACTGCCGTCCCTGCTTCTTCCGGGCAGGCAATCGTATGCACCTCCTGCGGCATAGGTTGGAGGTGTCTACGAGTCACAGCCTTGCATGGACTCGAGAGAGCCTGTTTCGGTTACCTTGCGAATCCAGAGCTGCAGTGTGGAGGCAGGACAATGCTTTGAGCAGTGAGAGGCTGTGTTGCAAGAGGTCTGAAGCATTGACCAACGCCAGACGTGCTGTGCATTATCACACAGCAGATGGCAGTCAGGTATATCACTTGCTGTCACACATGTGGACCTTGCGATCTCTAGCTGCAACCCGTTTCGGTGCCCACTTTGCGTCAGGAATGCGCAGAGGTAGCCCAACGGCGGTAGCTGCGGTAATGCAACGCAGCTGGCAAAATGGGGTGCATGCAAACCGCTACAATAGCGTTGGCAGAAGGTATCAATCCAAGGGAAGTCTGCTGTCAGTGCGTTGCAACGATTGTGAGCCAGCTGGCACACTTAATACTAAAATCACTGATCGAGGAGAGTTGAGAGGGAGTTCACGCAGGAGGCATCCCTGAAGCGGGGGTTGCGCAAAAGATTCATGCTGTAAGTGTTGAAACATCTGCAGCATCCTCCGGGCATCGATGCTCCTAGGGCGCTGTTGTGACAACGCCCGTATGCCCGTGTGTGATCGACAACTTGTATGCACTGAGCGTCGACCTCCATACGATGAGTGCCTAGTTTTGTCCGTTCCGTGCTGATGCGGCACACCCATCGCCTTAACGGTGCATATGGCAGGTACAGCTCTAGAAAATGGCGAATCGGCTGCCCCGTGTGTCTCAGCGAACGGAGCCTTAGGCAGTCCGCATGTTATTAAGCAGAAAAACGGGATCCGTAAAGGCTTTCTGGACAATCCAAAAACGTCGATCATGGACGTGCAAACGCCAGCCGAAACTGAAGAGGAGATTTCTCCTGAGTATGTGCCAACGTTCAGCCCAGCCAGTCCCCCTAGCCTGGTTGCCGTGGACACAACCAGCATGAACCTGCAGTGGAAAGCAGTTGCTCAGACTGGTTTGTCAGTATCACCCCCGGCAGGCACTGACTTTCCACCATGCAGCATAGCCTACATACTGCAGATGCAACAGGTGAGATAGTCAACCACATCTGATAGGGTTTCTGCTGTCGCATCCACACTGTACGACTCATCACGTTTGTAGGTAGAGACCAGGTCAACAGCAACTGGGGCTGAGCTGGCTGAAATGTGCAAACCAGACAAATGGACTGAGGTGTACAAGGGTACTACCCTCATTACTCAGGTGCCCCCACCTTGACCCTCTTCCATGTCTGCTTTGCGTGATCAGGTGCAGCTGCCTGTGCTTGGACATTTATCTGATGATGTGCAACTCTGTCACAGGTGCATGGTCTGAGACCAGGCAGACGATACGCCTTCAGGCTGGTCTGCTCACCTGTTATTCTGCCGCCACTGACAGCGCCACCTGCTCAGCCAACTTCTCAGCCTGTGGCATTTGCTACTCCAGCCACTGTTCCTGGTGCGCCTCAGCCCGTGACCTTGAGTGGTAGAGGGCGGACCAACCTGACGGTGGGTTTCTCATGCAATTGCCTGACCGAGTCTACAATCTTGCTGACATGAGCCCTGAAACACAGCACATACATCTTGGTCCCACCACTTCAGTCAACAGCTGGAGATGCTGATGCAGTTCAAATGGAAAGAGCCTGAGGACACAGGTGGCAGAGACATCTTTGAGTATCACTTGCAAATGGCCTATCCAGGCAACTCCCAAGATCCAGACTCAGATCAGGTGATTGCAGCAGAGCATTTGCCATGCATGGCTCATTCATGAAGCAGTGCAAGGCGCATGTGAGCCTTTTGTGAGCATGTTGAGCCAGATGTCTAGGTCAAAGTGCTTTGTTCAGTGAAACTTCAGCAGTCAGACTCACTGTGCCATCGACTGGAAGCTGCAATGCTGCAGGCTTTTGTGCCAGTGTACGAGGGGGAGGAAAAAAGGTACAAAGCAGCTAGGCTATTGCCAGGCAATGAGTACAAGGCTCGTGTGAAGGTATAATATACCTTAATTTGTTGCATAACATTTGTGTAGAGACTGCTTGCATGAAGATTGGTCTTGTTCTTACATAAACGCTGCGTACATCCCTGCAGCTACAATTTGACTCACACCTTTGTCACACTCATTTCACACATGGTGACCAGTTTAGCGTCCTGATAACAACAACACATGATATTGCATGGACACTGTCTAACATGCTTCACACACTTGTGGGTACAATGCATGGCAGCTTTCAGCTCAACACAGCATATGTGTGTCAGGCTGTGAACATTATTGGCGAGTCGCCTTGGAGTCAGCAAGCGGCTTTCATGACAGACGCCACAGTACCATCCCCACCCGAGTTCTTGACCTGCACAGCCAATGGAGCCAATACAGTGCTTGTAAGCTGGCAAGCACCACCTGATGGGGGCGCTGCAATCCATGCGTATCAGGTGCACAGGGGTGACGGCATGGACGGAGACTTCCAGCCCATGTACAATGGAAGTGACTGCCAGTATCAGGCTACAGGCCTGCTCAGTGGTCTTCAGTATAGGTTCAGAGTGCGTGCTGAGAATGAGGTGGGCCTGTTGGGTACACACCCATGTAGCAAAAATCTTGAGAAGATCAACTGCTGCTGCATAGTGTCCAAGCCGGCATTTGCAAACTCAACTCAGCTTATGAAGCAGAAGTGCAGTGTGGCAGAGAATGGCCTTTTTGTGCTGTTGAAGCAGCATAGCCTGGCTTGTGTGTCTGGAAGCCTTGCATGATGATGTAGTAGCAACATAGATGCAATCATTCACACCCACTCATACCCAGTCCCACAGCTTAGCAGCAAAAGCCTGCCCTTTGTCAAGGCTTGCATCTGAGAAGGTTGCAAGAGTATGTGCAATGCTTTGCCCGCAGTAATAGCATGAGATGCTTTGCCCACATGGACAGCATGAGATGCTTCGCCCACTTGCACAGCATAAGCCACTCTGCCCACACTGACAGCATCAGATGTTTTGCCCACTTTGTCAGCACAACATGCTCTGCCCACACTGACAGCGTGAGATGCTTTGCCCACTGTGTCAGCGTGAGATGCAGTATCCAAAACCCCTGGTGCAATCACCTAAGCCATGGCTGGTCAAACTGCAAGCTCAAGTGACTTGACAGTCATCCATGCCTGCTTGTTCAGGAGGGCAAGGGCAACTGGAGTGACATCGTGACAGCTCAAACAGCTGCTGTACCCCCTGACTCCCCTTCAGCGCCCACAGTCCTTGGCAGCAACCGCACAAGCGTGAGCATCAGATGGGATGCCCCAGAAGCTGATGGCGGCAGTGCTGTGACAAGCTATGAGGTTGAGCTGAGACCCAAAAGCAAGGCGGGGTTGGCCGGCATGACTGATGAATGGCTGACTGTGTACCAGGTTGGTACTCACCCACATGTGCTGGGCTGCCCTGTCTGAGCTCCCCAGTTTCTGCTGCAACACGATCTACCTGTGGCTTTGCATGCAAGCTGGCAACAGCAGGGTGCATTGTCATATGCAATGCAACTGATGCCAGTGTTCATGTCATATGCAGCTGAATGCTCTGTAGCTTCAGACCAGGCCTATGGCTTGCATTTTACATGTGCACTCTGCTGCTCTGACTGGTACGGTCTGAGATTAATCAAGGTTTTGCAAGTCTGTGGAGGATTTTCTTTGTGAACTAGACCTGAGTCACGCATTTCAATTTTCTGCCAGGGTGAGGCGACAGCATGCACAATGGGCTGCCTGTATGCTGGCTGTGTGTACCGCGTACGCATCAGAGCTCAAAATGCCTCTGGCTGGGGGCAGTACTCTATCCCCTGTGACGTCAAAGCTGCAGCTGGGGTGCCCCATCCCCCTACAGCCCCCAAGGCAGTGGGTCAGAGTGCTATTGCCATTGAGCTGGCCTGGGAGGCCCCTCAGCATGATGGGGGCTCTGACATCATTTCCTATCGCTTGGAAATGTCAACAGGTGCAAGCTCTTCAGCCCCTCTTCAGTAGTTCATACATGGCAGTATTCACAAATGAGATGTTCATGTGTCTGCCTTGCACACAGGGGACACTGCATGCAATCCATCCTTGGATGCAACTTTGGTGTGCAAGGCAAGCCCATGAGCTGCATACTGTGTGATTGTCACCTGCGGACGGCTGATGCAACAGGTCTGCTTAAGCAATTGCCTAAGCAGACCTGTTGCATCACTCGTCCACAGGTGCTAATCAATTTGGAACAGACATGCTATCAAGTATCTGCATGAAGCATGTATCTCCACCCAGGGCCAGGTATGTACAGCCCTGAGTAACTCCTTGGGTCAGGTCCAATGCCTGGCAGTCATCTCTCAAACTGAAGTTTGTCATTTGTGCAACTGTCCTGCAGATGCTTCTGCATCAGATTTCAGGACAGTCCAGACACAGGCAGCAGTGGCAGGGTGCAGAGCTGACGTGCTGGACCTTACGCCTGGTACTCAATACCGTTTCCAAGTCTATGCTGTCAACAGTCAAGGCGCCTCTCCTGCCAGCAGCATAGGTCAGTCTCACAGTATCGCAGTGTGATGAAACAGTGGACATTGAAGAGCGCTCCATGTCTTTTTGCATGGCTATGCCTTTCCTGTCTGTACAGACTGTGAGACTGTGTTCAGAGAGGAGATGGGTAGCCATGCAACATGACATGGGGCGCTCTTCAGGGTCTGTGGCATCACATACATCGAGTAGCAAATATTGATTGATTTGCGTAGTATTGTCCTGAATGCCTGAGGCAATTGTGCACTTGTTACATTCTTGCCCTGTGGTGCTGTTTGAGGTTTTTGCTGTCAGCATTTGAAGTCTGTCAGCTGGTTGAGTGCATGCATGCAGGAAAACTTAGGAAAACTTGCAGTGAACAGGTAACAAGCAAGACAGCACCCGGTCATATGCAGTCTGCATGCAGCTGCAACATATCATGTGTATCAGCAGTAGCGTCTGTGACACTGACTGTCTTGCAGGTTCAGCCACCACTCGGCCAGCCCCTCCCTTAGCCCCCCATCCCCCCACCCCCTCTGCCATCGCTGCCTCATCCTTCAAGCTCTCCTGGGCATCCCCCCTCTCTCGGGGGGCACCCATCACTGAGTACCTGGTCAGTGTCCAGCACCCTGCTGCTATAGCTGACAGCAATGGCCACAATCCTCTAACTGGAGCTGAGCCAACTGCAATGAGCAATGGGCATGCTGATGCTAATGATAATGGCATCATGGACTCAATGGATGATGCTTCTAGCACATCTGGCAGTACCGCACATGTCCAGGTGGGTGGTACTAAGCATCGAAGAGTGGGGCTTTGCGCCCCTGAACCCACTTGTAACGGTGCAACACAAACATGCAAGCATGTGTATCACGGATCAGCTTAATTCATCTTGTGCAAGCACAATGTCTAGTAAATAAACTTCAGTTGCAGTCTTGCTTGTGCGTGTGTGCGTATGTGTGTGTGGGGCTGGGCAACTATGGTCATGATCTTGTCCAACATGATGGTTGGTTGCTCTCAGGATTCACAGCAGCATCAGCCAGGACATGCTGTGCAGACAGTGAGCCCCTCAACTGGGTCCAAGGGCCCATTCCAGGGTACAGGCCAGTGGCATTTGTCATCTAAGTCCTCAGACCCTTCTGTTACCATCAAAGGTGAAGAGTGCTTGTGATGAAACCTGCAGGACAGGACTGCGACTTTACATTGGCTGAGTCGCATGCTGCTTGTTTCATATGCTCAGACATGCCCTGATCCAGCAGCACTTGTTGCCAACTGCCATGCTGTACTGTCTTCAAAGTCTTCCTAAACCTGTCCATCAATGCATTCACTAATTGCATGCCTTCCCCTCCTGTTTTGGCAGTCAGCATGCCAACAATGATGTTTGTGACTGTGGCCTAAACTGGACAAGTTCACACCAACCTCTGTTGGCAAGTATGACCAGGGCACTGTGCTGACTTGATATTTTCGTATCTTTTATCTTTTACAACCTTGCAGACTTGACGTGACAAACTTGCTCTGCCCATTCAAATGCAGGTCTGCAGCCCTTCACAGAGTACAGCTGTCAGCTCCAGGCAGGCAACTCAGCTGGGTACGGAGACTGGAGTGGGGCTGCTTGCGTACGCACTGCACCTTCTGCCCCATCTGCTCCTGTCGGCCTGCAAGCTTCTGGTGAGGCTTTGTCCCACTGCTCTGGTGCTGGTGACAGCCTCACCAAGGCTGTGCCTGTTTTGATGCCGGCAACCCACGTTCACCAGGGCAATTTCCCAGGGCGATATTGGAAAAGTCCACTGGCAATGCGCTGCTGTTGTAAATCATGTCAACTTCATGGCTGTCACCACTGCGCTGTGACTGCTGCTGACATGTTATGGACCTGCTTGCGATGCCGAGCAAACTCTGAAAAATTAGCTGCTTTAAAACACTGTGATGATTGAATACTGTGATTACTGTGATAGTCATTGCCCATTAGCAACGGTGCATGCATGTGCACAAGCTGACCTGATGTCACCCTGGAACAGGTTTGCATTGCTCAATTGCTGCTTTGATTTTCTGTCTCGCAGAGCAAAGAAAGTTTGCTGAGCGGAACACTGCCTTTCTGCATCTCAAGGCCTGCTGATTTGGTATGCTGAGTCTGCCCATGTGTGTTATGCAGATGCAAGTAGCAGCAGCTTGTCTGTACAGTGGCGTGAGCCTGAACAGGATCACGGCAGTCCTGTCACAGGCTACCTGGTGGAGTACGCTACTAGCTCTGGCAGAGGCGGTCCTGCATGGCAGAAAGGGTACAGTGGGCAAGACAACAGCTGCACGGTGAGCACTGATCTGTCATTCCTTCCTGTATGCGTCTTGCCTTAAGGTCAGGTACAGCAGCAGTCAAAAGTCTGCATCCAAACATTTGCATTGCTGTACATTGCAGCATTCCTTTGCATCCCCAACTGCCTTGGTATCATGAGTCAGCTCATCACTGGGGATTACGTGATCAAGTTTG
>JAABUK010003357.1_pt1 | contig 27184 bp, 27 predicted proteins | sample 5559141 | NCBI WGS metagenome assembly JAABUK01 (sample SAMN10711869, study PRJNA513367) | rock metagenome | isolation source: Antarctica rocks | place: Antarctica: Victoria Land, Pudding Butte nord | collected 2016-01-03
GTCCGGGTCGGTTGCCGGTGCGGCCGACAGGATCGGTCAGCCATCCCGGCCCGGCCGAGGTGGCCCAGCTCCCGGTAACGCCGGGCCCACCGGTCCGCGGTCGGCCACGAGACCTGGAACCGCTCCGCGGCCCGGGCAACCGGCCACCCGTCCTCCACGACCAGCCGGGCCAGGCGCAATCGGGCGTTCGGGGTCAGAGCGGCGTTAGCGTGCGACACGAGGACCTCCCGGTCGTGAGATGGATGCCTGAGCAGCCCCACCCCACGACGGGAGGTCCTCCCCGTCCAAACACCTCAGACCGTGTCGTCACAGATCTTCAACCAACGTCCCTGGTCAGTACAGCTAGGGCGTGCCAACGGACCACCGCGGGTTGGGGCGGTTGTCCGAAATGCGGCCGGTCCCCCGGGGACGGGAGAGCGGTGCGTTCGCAACACCGTCGTTACCGCGCGCGGCCGGATGACTGGAGTGTCGAAGTAGGCGCGTCCAAGGCGCTCCTATCAGGCTCCGTCCAATCTGTACGCGATAGAAGTCAACAAGCGACTCCTCGTGCGTACAGTCCGGTGGGTGGCAGTAGACGTCATCGTGCTCAACGGTGGGTCCAGTGCGGGGAAGTCCTCGATCGCCCGAGCCCTGCAGCTCCTGCTGCCGGTGCCCTGGTTCACGTTCGGTGAGGACGTCCTCGGTGAGGCGCTGCCCCCGTCGGGGGCCAACGCGGTGATGACCTTCGGGCCCCGCGGGGAGGTGAAGGTCGCGCCGGGCTACCGGCCGCTGGGACGGGCCTGGTACCGGGGTCTGGCGGCGATCGCGGCGGCCGGGGTTGGGCTGGTTCTCGACGAGGTCTTCCTGCGAGGGGCCGCCGGCCAGACCGAGCTTTGCCGCTGCGCTGGCCGGGTTGGACGTGGTGCGGGTGGCGGTGCGCTGCGACCCGGCTGTGGCCGCGGCCCGGGAGGGGGCCCGTGGCGACCGGGTCGTCGGGATGGCCACCTCCCAGGCCGACCTCGTCCATCGGGGCGTCATCTACGACGTCGAGGTCGACACCACCTCGACGTCGGCCAGCGACTGCGCCCAGCTGGTCCTCGACCACATCCGGCTCACCCAAGAAGCCGACCACTAGGTGCGCGGCCCACTCGAAGTCCACCCAGCGCACCGGCCTCACCTGTGGGCGGTGGCGTCGCGGCCCTGGATCTGCACTGCCGGCGAGGTCGCCGGCCCGCGGACGAACCGCACGCGCTGACCGGTGTAGGGGCTGGTCAGCGTTCCCCGGGTGACCGTGCAGCCGTCCGCGTGCTCGACGTCGACGAGGTCTCCGGCCAGGACCACGTCGCGGGTGTCGCAGCCACCGCCGGCGTCGACACCAGGGGTCCACGACGGACCGAACGCGTCTCGGGCGTACCCGGCGGTCCACGTCCTCGAGCGGACCGGCAGCGCATCGACGTCGGCGAGGCGCGCAGTCGCGGCTGGCCGCCTCACCGCGCCTAAATCCGCCGTCGATGAGCTGTTGCATCTGTCGACGGCCGCGGCGACCAGGACGATCAGCACGACCTCGGACGCCACGCGCCTCGTCACCGCCGAGACGGTAGAGGCCGGGTCCGACAGCACGGCGACGTGGAGCGGTGGGAGACCCGGCGTTGACCGGCCAGCTGACCCCTGTACAGCCCTACCGTGGGTGGCTGTGGCGACTAGGACGAAGCGTGAGCTGTTCGGTGAAGTCCAGGTGCGCAGCGCGGTCGTTCCGCAGGGGGAGTGGTCCCCGGAGCAGGCCGTCGGGCTGCTCGGTCAGGGGTACAGCGTGGACCGGGTCGCGACAATAACCGGCTACGACCGACGGTGGCTCGCAGCGCAGCGCCACCGCAATCTTAGGCCTGACAGTTGAGACCGCTCTAGGAGATGAATTGATTCGATCATGTTGCTGACGTAACACGTCCGCCATCTTTGTCAACAAGGAGGTTGACCAATGTTAAGACAACACCGATCCTTGTTTATCGCCGTTTATTGCGGCTCTTCACCGGGCACCAAAGAGTCATATGCGGCAGCGGCTAGAGAGACCGCAGCGCGCTGCGCGCAGGTTGGCTTCGGGATCGTTTTCGGCGGTTCGGCCGTCGGCTTGATGGGCGAACTAGCTCGCTCGGCGCGCGTGGCGGGCTGCGAGATTATAGGGGTGACCCTACGGGCTCTGTCAGGCTTTGAGTCGCCTGCCGAAGGGCTCACTGATCTTGTCGTCGTCAAAACACTGCATCAACGGAAACAGGTGATGAGTGACCGGGCGCACGCGGTCGTGGTTTTGCCCGGCGGCGTGGGAAGCCTCGACGAGGCTTTCGAAGCGTTGACGTGGAAACAGATCGGTCTCCACTCCAAACCCATCATCTTCGTCAACATCGACGGTTACTGGGAGCCCTTGAGGCAGCTGGTCACCCACATGCAGCGAGAAGGATTCGTCTCGGAGGCCAGTGCGCGGAACATTGAGTTCGCCAGCTCTGTCGCCGCGGCGATCGCGACGATCAACTCACGGTTGACGGATCAGCACCCCAGCGCAGACACACCATCGACCACATCGATTGGCGGTGCGTGATGCCACTCTTGCTTTCCTATCTCAACGTGAGCAACAGCTCGAACTTGCTGGCTGACAGTGGATTCATATTCCAGGACTGTCTTCTTGCTGGGATGCGTCGACTAGGTTGGGAGACGGTCCTCATCGGCCCGGATGGCAGTAGCCCACTAACGACGTCTCCAGTGATCGAAGTCGATATTCCTGACACCAAATACGGAGTGCGCTATAATTTCCCCTGGGCGGCAATTGAAGCTGCCCTTCGCGGCCGACGTCTGCGACCGGACGCGCTGCTTGTGAATCAGCCAGAGCTGGCACTGCCTCTCTCCGCACTGGTGGACGGCCATGTTGGGCGGCGTGTCCCGCTGGGGGTCTACTACCACGCCTTCGAGGTCTCCGAACTCCTCCAGGTCGCCGGTGTCGCCCACTGCCTCATCGACGGGGACAACCTCGACGCCGCCTACCCCAAAGCCCCCGAAGACCCGCACGGCACGACCGTCACCGAGACGAACAGGAACTCGTTCTCCAGCTTCACTTCGCGGTACTTGCGTTCCAGCTCACGCAGCCGGGCACGTTCGCTCACGTCCAGGTCCGGCTCTTCACCGACATGGTCACGGCGGTAGACGCTCACCCAGTTCCCCAGTGTTCCCTCACCGATCTGCAGCTCCCGCGCCACTGACGCGATCGGCCGCGATGAATCGATGACCAATCGGACAGCGTCCTCACGGAACTCCGGGCTGAACACCTTCTTTGCTCGACTCACGTGTTCGCCTCTCATCTGAGTGGAGTGACTGTATCCACTGTCCGAGAACCGCGGGGCACCTCAGCTCGTCGACGGCCGTCGTGCCGGTCCGGTGGGGTGGCTGTTCGTCGGCGTGGTCACTGGTGGGTGAACGGTGTGGTGGTGGCGAGTTCGACGAAACCGAGGCGTCGCAGGATCGGTCGGCTGTCGGGGGTTGCATCGACCTGCAGGTATCGGAAGCCGGCTTCGGCGGCGAGTCGGGCACGCGCGGCGACCAGGGCCCCGAAGATTCCCCGTCGACGCCACGCCGCCAGGGTCCCGCCGCCCCAGATGCTGGCGAAGTCGGTGCCGCGTGCGAATTCCAGCCGTCCGGAGGACACCGGGACTCCATCGGCCATCGCTACGACGGCTGCGACCGTCGGTGGGTTTTGGGCGAGACCGGCGAGCACAGCTCGCCCGATTCGGGCGTGGTCCCCGCCGAAGACCTGGTCGTGGACCTGGACCATCGCCGCTGCGCCGGCGGCGTCGGTCACCTGGACCAGTTCCACTCCGGCGGGGACGCCGGTGGTCAGATCGAGGTGGCTGATGTCGGCGACCAGCAGCGTCTCCGGGGCTTCGGCCACGAGTCCTGCCGCGGTCAGCCGGGCGGGTAGGCCGGCTGATCGTGGGAGTAGTGCTTCCACTCCCAGCTGCGCCCGACCTCGCGGAAGCGGTTGATCTGGGCGGCGATGACCGCGTCGACGTTGGCCGGGTCCAGGTCGGACCAGGCCACTCCGTTCCACCCATCGGCCGTCGCCACCGTCCGCACGACCCGGTCCTCGACCTCGACCCGGCTGCCGGGTTCGTCGGCACGCGGGTTGCGGCGGATCTGGACATCGAACTCGGTCAGCAGCTGCTCGGGGGTCACGCGGGTCAGGGGACCACGGAGCTGCACCGATCCGGGGCGCGTTTTCACTCGGTGTCGTTACTGGCCCCCTGCGCTAACGATCCTGCTGGTGCAGTCACCGCAGGGAACCAACGGGGCCGAGGGTTGAAGCTGGTCCAGCTTGTTCCACTGAGGACCGGCCGTCAGCGTTTTTGGCCGCGATGAGGAGCCGTGGCGTAGGTGCAGCGCGGTGTCGCAACGCGCGGTAACGGTTCGGGTCGTGGGTTGGCGATGACGAGGGTGGCGCCAGCGTGCTCGCGCAGGTCGGGCTGCAGGTGTAGGCCGGCGCCGTTGTGGGAGGCGAGGACTCCGGTGGTTCGTTGGCCGGAACCCTGGTGGGATTGTCTGCTCGTGCCTCCTGCTAGCAGCGCGAACCGCTCGACCCGACGCGAACCGGTTGCCACACCAACAGGTCGCCCGAGATGGGGCTACCTGGCCTCGGCGTGGGCCTTGCTGTTCGCCGGACTCCATCTCTTCTGGGCCTTGGGTGGCTCGTCGCTACTGGCTTCGTCGGCGGGTGTCGCCCTGGCCGGGGACCGCCCCCGCTGGTTCGTCATCTTTGGTCTGTGGGGGGTGGTGCTCGTCCTGCTGGCGGGGGCCGCGCTCGGGCTCACGCTGGCCCGCGGCCGACTGGGTAGCCGCGCGGCCCGCCTGTCGGCGGTGGTGAGCTGCCTTGTCGGGGCGGGTCTGCTGCTCCGCGGCGTCGGAGTGGAACTCCTCCTCCTCACCGGCGCCGCGGGCGTGGCGCGCAACGCGGGTCAGGACCAGACCCGGCTGAGTCTGGTCCTGTGGAACCCGTGGTTCGTCGTCGGCGGCCTGACCTTCGCGCTCGCGGGTATCCAAGATCGTCGCGACAGGGCGTAGGCCCGCACACCAGAAGCGGGCCGGGACTCTGCCGGGCGGCCCGGACCGGAGCGACGATCACCACGAGGGGGTCGACCTACCGGGAGGGACATTGGGTGGCCTTTACAGCCGGCGCTCCCTCCTCGCCCGTCGGACGACACAGATTTCGACACGCCTTTCTCCGTGCCACCGGCTACCGTTCCGAAACCGATCCGTTGCGGGACGGTGGGAAGTGGTACGGCGCTGGTCGTGCCGAAACCTGTTCCGCGACGCGCGGTGCGGAGATGACCGGGTGTGGCTGGTACGGCTTTCGGTACGCCGTCGGAGGCCGGTTCGGGCGGGCGCCCGGCACGGGTTACGAGCTCCCCGGGTGTCAGCGGCCCGGCGTCGGTACCGGTCGGCGGTCGGCCGCGGGCCCGGGATCGGGCCGGGGTGGTGTCCGCCGGCGTCGGTGTTTCGGGCCGTGGCCGTAGCGGTGGGGCCACCAGTTGGCGGAACCGAGGGCGGCGACGAGGGCGGGGGCGAGGACGCCGCGGACGAGGGTGGCGTCCAGGACGATGCCTAGGGCGAGGGCGGTGGCGAGGATCTTGACGTCGGTGGCGGGGACGCGGGACAGGGCGATGAACGCGAGGAACAGGATGAGGGCGGCGGAGCTGACCAGGCGTCCGGTGCGGGCGACGCCGTGGACGGTGGCGGTGTCGGTGGGGTGGCCGGTGTCGTGTTCCTCGCGGATGCGGGTGAGCAGGAAGACCTCGTAGTCCATGGACAGGCCGAACAGGAACGCGAACACGGCGATGGGGACCCAGACGGTGATGGCGCCGGCGGGGGCCTGTCCGAACAGGGTCCGGGTGCCGAGGCCGTGCTGCCAGATCGCGACGGTGAGGCCGTAGGCGGCGCTGATGGACACCACGTTGAGCGCGAGTGCCTTCAGCGGCAGGACGATCGAGCGCAGGGCCCGGGCCAGCAGCAGGAAGGTGACGGCGGCGATGAGGGCGGCGACCCACCAGGCGTTGCCGTAGACGGCGGTGACGAAGTCCTCGTCCTGGACCGGGATGCCGCCGACGCGGGCGCCGGTGGCCTCGGCCGTGGTGCGGACAGCGCGGACCGCGGCGGACCCCGAGGCGCTGGCGGGGTCAGTGGTCGTCCAGACGTCCAGGACGGTGAGGCCGTTGCGGGTCCAGGACGGCGCGGTGGCGGTCCCGGCGACACCGGGCAGGTCGGTGACCGCGGACCGGACGGTCGCGGGGTCGCGGGTGAGCACCTCGACGGGCTGCGCGAGCCCCGTTCCGAGTCCGGCGTCCTGCAGCCGGGTGAACGCGGCCGCCCCCGGCCCGGTGCCCCCGGCGGCCAGGGAGTCCGGGGAAGCCTCCCCGAGCCGCAGCCCCAGCACCGGGGCGGCCAGCGCCAGCAGCACGACGAGAGCTGCGATCGCGGAGACCCGGCGGTGCCGGACGACGGCCGCGCCAATCCGGTGCCAGGCCCGGCTGTCGGGGCTGGTCGACCGGCGGTGGGGCCAGTCCAGGCGACGGCCGACGACGACGAGCAGGGCGGGGAGCAGGCTGAGCGCGGCGGCGACGGACAGCAGCGGGATGAGCAGCCCGGTGAACCCGACGCTGCGCAGGAACGGGACCGGCAGCGCGATCAGCGCGGCCAGGCTGACGGCGACGGTGACCCCGGAGAACGCCACGGAGCGACCAGCGGTCGCCATCGCGCGATGGACGGCGGTGGTGTCGTCCAGCCCGGCGCCGCGTTCCTCCCGCCACCGGGTCACCACGAGCAGGGCGTAGTCGATGGCGACGCCGAGCCCGATCAGTGCGAGCAGGTACTGGACGATGAACGAGACCTCGGTGACCTGGACCAGGCCCCACACGATGAGGAATGTGGTCAGGATCGACGTGGCGGCGACCAGCAGCGGCAGCACCGCCAACGCAGATCCGAAGACGACGACGAGGACGACGAGAGCGCCGATCCCGCCGAACAGGGTCTCGGCGAGGACGTCGGCCCCGCCCCCACCGCCAGCGGCGGCGAGCGCGTCGACCCCGGTCACCGAGACCGGCACCGGCCCGGCCGCGGTCGCCCGGGCGGCGACCTGCCGCAGGGCCGGTAGCGCGGCGGCGTAGGCGTCCGGGCCCGGCACCGGACGCGGGTAGACCACCACCACACCGGTCCGGCGGTCCGCAGACAGCAGCGAGGCGTCCTGCGGCCAGGCCACGACACGTGCCCCGGGCAGGGTCCGGCCCACCGCGGACACCAGCGTCGACGCCGTGGCTGGAGTGACAGTCCCCGCCGGTCCGCCGGCGACCAGGAGGACAGGGGCGTTCTGCCCGCCGGAGCCGAACCGGCCCGCGACCGCGATGTTCGTCTCATACCCGGGTTGGCCGGGCAGGCCGAAGTCGTAGCTCAACGCCGACACCGCCCGCGGGGCGGCCACCACCCCGACACCGGCTAGGACCACCCAGGCCGCGATCACCCACCAGCGGTACGCGACGACGAACCCAGACCACCGAGCCACCGCTGACCTCCGAACACCTCAGACCATCAGGTACCTGACTGTCTGGGATTGACCGTAGGGTCGTGGCCATGGCAGCGCAAGACGGCTGGCCCGGACCCGCCCCCGCGGAGATCACCGCCTGGACGATCGTGCAGGCCGGGCACCTGGTCGGACGCCGGTTCCACCAGGCCTTCGCCGAGCACGGCCTGACCCCCACCCAGTTCGGGGCCCTGCTCGAACTCGACCTGCACCCCGGGATCGGCAACGCCGCTCTCGCCCGGGCCATCCACGTCACCCCCCAGAGCACCAGCGAGCTGCTCACCGTCCTGGAGACGTCCGGCCTGATCCGCCGGCAGGCCCCGCCCGGCCGTGGCCACCGCGTTCCCGCCCGTCTCACCCCCGCAGGCCAGGCACGGCTCGCCGGCTGCGCCGACGCCGTCACCGCCGTCGAGAACTCCCTCGGTCTGGGAACACAGCAACGCCGCGACCTCAACGCCCTGTTGCGCCGAGTCGTCGACACCGGCCCAGCCGATCAAGCTGAAACTTGACCGTGCAGCGCGCGACACGACGGGCACCCATCCGTTCGGCCCGCAGCCGATCGTTAACGGGACCCTGGCCGTGGTACGGCGACACGCCGGCGGCGGCCGTACCGGAATCCGTGCCGAAACCGCTGGTCCGGGGGATGGCTTGCAGCAACGTTTTCGGGACGGTCAGGCGGGAGTTGGACGGTGGTGTGGCGTGACGGCAGCCTGGTCCGATTCAGGGGACGGGGCTTGACCCGATCACCGAGTCTGGGGTGGGCGGCCGACGGTGGCCGGCCTTCTCCCACACGGATGCCCGCAGGAGCCGGAGGCCGTTGAGTCCGACGATGACGGTGGAGCCCTCGTGGCCGGCGACCCCGAGGGGGAGCGGGAGGTGGCCGGTGAGGTCCCAGACCACGAGGGCGGTGATGACCGTGGCGGCGATGACCAGATTCGCGGTGACGACCCGTCGGGCGCGCCGGGACAGGTCGATGACCTTGGCGGTCGCGGCGAGGTCGTCGCGGACCAGGACCGCGTCGGCGGTCTCCAGCGCCAGGTCTGAGCCGTGTCCTCCCATCGCCAGGCCGAGGTGCGCGGCCGCGAGGGCGGGGGCGTCGTTGACGCCGTCCCCGACGAGCAGGAGGCGCCGGCCGCCGGCCTGTAGGTCCTGGACCCGGGTGACCTTGTCCGCGGGCAGCAGCCCGGCGTGGACCTCGCGAATGGCGACCTCCTCCGCGAGGCGACCGGCGGCGCCGGCGTTGTCCCCGGTCAGCAGGACCGGGACGTGGCCGGTGAGCGCGGTCAGCGCCGTGACCGCGTCAGCGGCGGCGGGGCGGACCCGGTCGGCCAGGGCGAGGACCCCGGCGGGGCACCCGTCGAGGACCACCAGGACCGCGGTGCGGCCCGCGGCCTCGGCGGCGGCGATCACCGCAGCCGCGCTGGCGGTGGGAGTTGGGTCGGTGGCCTCGGCGAGCAGGCCCGGGGAGCCGACCCGCACCTGGTGGCCGGCGACCCGGGCGGTCACCCCGCGACCCGGGGTCGAGGCGAAGTCCGCCACCTCGGTCACGTCCAGGCCGCGGTCCCGGGCTGCCGCGGCGATCGCAACGGCAAGGGGGTGTCCGCTGGGCCGTTCCGCGGCGGCGGCGAGGGCGAGCAGGTCGTCGTCGCTGAGCCCGGACCCGGGCAGGGGGTGGATCTCCGCGACCCGGGGGGTGCCTTCGGTGAGGGTGCCGGTCTTGTCGAACGCGACGAGGTCGACCGTGGCGAGCTGCTCCATCACGACCGCGGACTTCACCAGCACCCCGTGGCGGCCGGCGTTGGCGATCGCCGACAGCAGCGGCGGCATCGTCGCGAGCACCACCGCACACGGCGAGGCGACGATCATGAAGGTCATCGCCCGCAGCAGGGTGCTCCGCAGGTCCGCCCCGAACGCCAGCGGCACCAGGAACAGCGCGACGGTCGCGGCGACGACCCCGGTGGAGTACCGCTGCTCGATCTTGTCGATGAACAGCTGCGTCCTGGCCTTGGTCGCCGACGCCTCCTCGACGAGGGTGACGATCCGCGCGACGACGGAGTCCGACGCGGGGCGCGACACCGTGACCCGCAGGGCGCCGGTGCCGTTCATGGTCCCGGCGAACACCTCAGTGCCTGCCTCCTTCAGCACAGGCAGGGGTTCACCGGTGATCGAGGCCTGATCGACTTCACTCGCCCCGTCGACGACGACGGCGTCGGCGCCGACCATCTCCCCGGGGCGGACCAGCACCAGGTCACCGGGGACCAGGTCGGCGGTGTCGATGAGCTTCTCGACCCCGCCATCCCCGAGACGGGTCGCCTGTTCGGGGGCGAGGTCGAGCAGTGCTCGCACGGAGTCAGCGGTCCGTTTCGTCGCGACCGATTCCAACGCCCCGGATGTCGCGAAGATCACGATGAGCAGGGCCCCGTCGAAGACCTGCCCGATCGCGGCGGCCACGACGGCGGCCACGATCATCAGCAGGTCCACGTCGAGCTTGCGGCCCCGTGCTGCGCGGAGCCCGGCCAGGCCGGGTTCCCAGCCCCCACTGGCGTAGCAGGCCAGGTAGGAGGTCCACCACGACCACCCCGGGGCCCCGGACACCTGCAGGACCGCCCCGACCGCGAACAGCGCGGTCGCCAGCGCCGCCCACCGCAGCTCGGGGACCGTCCACAGCCCGGCCGCGCGGCCCTTGGGCGGCGCGGATCGGCGGCGATCGGTCACGGCCGCGCCGGGCGGCGCGGACAGCGTCGAGGACATGCACACACTCCGGAGGCACGACGGGGCACGCCGGTCAGCCGACGCGCCCCCACCGTAGTAGAGCCATGAACAGATGTTCATGGGCTCCCGGCTACGCTGGTCCCATGGGTCACGCGTTGGACGAGCGGCTCACCCCGCCCGCTCGGCTCACCGCTGCCAGCGCCGCCGCCGTGGCAGCGACTCTTCAGGCCCTCACCGCACCCAGCCGGCTGCTCCTGCTCTCCCAGCTGCGGCGGGGTTCCGCGTCGGTCGGGGAGCTCACCGCCGCGGTCGCAATGGAGCAGTCCGCGGTCTCCCACCAGCTCCGCCTGCTGCGCACGATGGGACTGGTCACCACCGAGCGCCGCGGCCGTCACATCGTGTACTCCCTGTATGACGACCACGTCGCAGCCCTGCTCGACGAGGCCGTGTGGCACGCCGAGCACCTCCGCCTCGCCGCCCCCGACCCAGCCGCCCCTGACCCGGTCGCCCCTGACCCGGTCGCCCCTGACCGGGTCGAACCCGACAGCGGCCGCACCGCCGAGGCCAGCTGAGGACCCAACGCCCGGCCACCGCTCGTCGACCACCCGTTCGCGGTCCCGGCATCGCGGGCAACGGCGACCGCGGCGACAGGGCGCCCTGGGTGACGAGCCGGGCCAACCGGCTGCGGGTCGCAGAGCCCCGTTTCCGATGACCCGACGCCGCGGTGGGGTGTCACCCCCTGCTGGCTGGTGCGACGGCGCCGGTCAGCGGGTGGTGAGAGCTGCGGCGAGGGCGTCGAGGGCGGCGGGGACGAGCGCGTAGTAGGCCCAGACGCCGCGCTTGTCGCGGGTGAGCAGGCCGGCGTCGACGAGGACCTTCAGGTGGTGGGACACGGTCGGCTGGGACAGGCCGATCGGGTCGGTGAGATCGCAGACGCAGGCCTCCCCGCCCTGGTGAGCGGCCACGAGGGAGAGCAGGCGGAGCCGGGCGGGGTCGGCGACCGCCTTGAGGGTCCGCGCGAGCACCTCCGCGTCCCGAGCGGACATCGCGGCGCGGACGATCGGGGCGCAGCAGGCGGCCGTGACGGCGGTCGGGGTGAGCGTCGGGCTGGTCACATCGCCAGTATGGACTCCAGAGATTGACATGTGTCGATCCTTCACTCATCCTCTTTGTATAGACGTTCGTCGATGCAGGGGGTTTCCGACATGACCGACAGTTCCCGGACCGTTGAGCTGGTTCGATCCCGTTACGCGGCTGCGGCGGTGGCTGTGGCCCGCGGCGACGACTCCGGCTCCGGGTGCTGCGGCGGCGGCGGTGCCGCAGCGTCGATCGAGGTGGACGAGTCCTTCGGCGCCGACCTCTACGCCCCCTCGGACACCGACGCTCTGCCCGAGCGCGCGGTCCTGGCGAGCCTGGGCTGCGGGAACCCGACAGCGGTCGCGGACCTGCGCGCCGGGGAGCGGGTACTGGACCTTGGGTCCGGCGGCGGGATCGACGTCTTGCTGTCAGCGCGGCGGGTCGGCCCATCGGGCTTCGCGTGGGGCGTGGACATGACGACCGAGATGCTCGAGCTGGCGCGGGCCAACGCCGACGCGGCGGGCGTGACCAACGTCGAGTTCCTGCAGGGGCGGATCGAGGCGGTGCCGCTGGCGGACGCCGCCGTGGACGTGGTGATCAGCAACTGTGTGGTGAACCTGTCGGTGGACAAGGCGGCCGTCCTGGGGGAGATGCACCGGGTGCTCGTGGCCGGCGGGCGGATCGGGATCAGTGACGTGGTCGCCGAGGACGACGTCAGCCCCGACGAGCGGGCCGAGCGCGGGTCCTACGTCGGGTGCGTGGCCGGTGCCCTGTCCCGCTCGGAGTACCTGGCGGGGCTGACCGCGGCCGGCTTCACCCAAGCGAGTGTGGAGTTCACCCACGAGGTCGCCCCAGGCATGCACGGCGCGATCATCCGAGCCACCAGACCCATCCCGACCGCTGACCCCGCCGAGCCCGCCGGGCGCAGCGAGGTGGTCGATCCGGCCTCTGGGGCCTGCTGTTCCTCCGCGGCGCGGACCAGCTGCTGTGAGCCCCAGGCCAAGACCGCGTGCTGCGGCTCGTCCGCCGACACCGCCCTGACCGGGCCCGCACCGACGTCGTGCGGCTGCCGATGAGTGACACCGTTGCTGAGCGCCCGGTCGCCGGTCTGGACACCCCGGTGCTGGGTCGGCTGTCGCTGCTGGACCGGTTCCTGCCGGTGTGGATCGTGGCGGCGATGGCGCTCGGGCTGGTGTTGGGCCGGGGCGTCCCCGGGCTCGCGGACGCCCTGGACGCGGTGAAGGTCGGCGGCGTGAGCCTGCCGATCGCCGTCGGGCTGCTGCTGATGATGTACCCGGTGCTGGCGAAGGTCCGCTACAGCGAGACCGCCCGGGTGACCGGGGACCGCCGGCTGCTGGTCACCTCACTCGTCCTGAACTGGGTGGTCGGCCCGGCGGTGATGTTCACCCTGACGTGGCTGCTGCTCCCGGACCAGCCGGCCTACCGGACGGGGCCTGGTCATCGTCGGGCTGGCCAGGTGCATCGCCATGGTCCTGATCTGGAACGACCTGTCCTGTGGGGACAGGGAGGCCGCCGCCGTCCTGGTGGCCATCAACTCGGTGTTCCAGATCGTCGCGTTCGCCGGGCTCGGGTGGTTCTACCTGCAGGTGCTGCCCGGCTGGCTGGGCCTGTCCACGACGTCGGCGGGGTTCTCCGTCGGCGCGATCGCCCTGTCGGTGCTGGTCTTCCTCGGCATCCCCCTGGTGGCCGGGGTCCTGACGCGGACCATCGGTGAGCGGGCCCGCGGGCGGGACTGGTACGAGAGCAGGTTCCTCCCGCGGATCGGGCCGGTCGCCCTGTACGGGTTGCTGTTCACGATCGTGATGCTCTTCGCGCTGCAGGGCGACGCGATCACCAGCCGGCCCTGGGACGTCGCCCGGATCGCCCTACCGCTGCTGGCCTACTTCGCGGTCATGTTCGGCGCCGGGTTCGCCCTCGGCCGCCGCCTGGGCCTGGGGTACGCGAAGACCGCGACCCTGTCGTTCACCGCGGCGGGCAACAACTTCGAGCTCGCGATCGCGGTGGCCATCGGCACCTTCGGGGTCACCAGCGGCCAGGCGCTGGCCGGGGTGGTCGGCCCGCTCATCGAGGTCCCGGTGCTCGTCGGGCTCGTGTACGTCGCCCTCTGGGCCGGACGCCGCTTCTTCCCAGGCGACCCGACCGCCCCTCCTGCCTCGGGCCGGCGCGTCAGCGGATCCCGATGACCACCAGCGGCCCCGCTACCCGGCGGCCCTCCGTGCTGTTCGTGTGCGTGAAGAACGGCGGGAAATCCCAGATGGCCGCCGGGCTGATGAAGCGGGCCGCCGGCGACGCGGTCACCGTCACCTCCGCCGGGACCGAACCCGGGACGGCGGTCAACGCCCTGTCCGCCCAGTCCCTGCAGGAACTCGGCATCGACATCACCGGCGAGACACCGAAGGCCCTGACACCGGAGATGGTCGCCGCGGCGACCGTCGTGGTCACCCTCGGCCGGGACGCCCGGGTCGACCCCGTCCCCGGGCCGCGGTTCGAGAACTGGGACACCGACGAGCCCTCCGAGCGGGGCATCGACGGCATCGCACGGATGCGCCTGGTCCGTGACGACATCGCCCGCCACGTCGACCAACTCGTCGCACGCATCACCGGCGCGAACGATTCGACCCGGGGCTGAGTGCCGGAGCCGACGAGCAGGCCGCCGGCTAGGTCGGTGAGGGTATGGGCCGGTTGTGGCCGGACACGGCTGGGGTCGACCCCCGTCAGATGACGGAGAGCGCGTTGGACCCAACGAACTCACCGGTACCTGGCCCAGCCCGGCCCGGCACGGCCCGTTGGTACCGGTGGCGCGGTGACCGGACCCGATGGGCCGACGCCGTTGCCGAGCTGCGGTGGCTGCGCCGCGTCGAGGCCGCTGCGGCGACCGCGAGCCACCAGCGGCTACGGCCCGGCCCGCCTCGGTGCTTGCCGGTCACGCGCAGCAGCTCGTCGGCTTGTCACTGCGGAACAGGCCGGCGCAGATGCGCAGCGCCTCGCTCATCGTCAGGTAGGGCGCCCAGGTGTCGGCGAGGTCGTCGACGGTGAGGCCGTACTTGATCGCGTAGGTCGCGGCGAGCATCACGTCGCCGGCGCCGTCGAGTGCGGCGTGCACGCCGAGGATCTTGCCGGTGCGGGCGTGTGTGACGAGCTTCAGGACCCCGCGGGTGTCGCGGTTCACCAGGGCCCTGGGGATGTCGTGGGCGCTGAGGACCCGGCAGTCGCAGGGGTGCCCGGCGGCCAGGGCCTGTTGTTCGGTCAGTCCGGCCGAGGCGAGCTGCGGGGTGGTGAAGGTGACGGCGGGCAGCCCGCGGTAGTCGACCGTGGCGGGTTCGCCGAGGGCGCCGGCGGCGGCGGTGTGCCCGGTCTGCGCGGCGACGTAGACGTGTTGCGGTGCACCGGAGACGTCACCGGCCGCGAAGACCCGCGGGTTGGTGGTCCGCTGGTGGGCGTCGACGACGATGAACCCGTGGTCGTCGACCGCGACGCCCGCGGCGTCCAGCCCGAGGCCACCGGTGTCGGCGACCCGGCCGGTGGCGACCAGGAGTCGCTGGCCGGTCACCTGGGTGCCGTCCCCGGTGTGGACGGTCACCCCGTCCGGGGTCTTCTCGACCGCGACGGCGCGGTCCTGGACCCAGGGAATCCCGTCGTCGTGGAACACGCCGCGCAGGACGTCGGCGACCTCCGGTTCCGCGTGCGGCGCGAACCGCCCGACGAGGGTGACCTGAGCGCCGAGGTGAGCCCAAAGCTGGGCCTGTTCCAGCCCGACGTACCCGCCGCCGATTACGACCATCGACGCGGGTAGCTCGGTCATCTCCATGGCGGTTGTGCTGGTCAGGTAGTCGATGCCGTGGAGCCCGGGCAGGTCCGGGATGTGCGGTGCGGTGCCTGTCGCCACGACGTAGGCCGGAGCGGTCAGCCGTTCGCCGTCCACGGCCAGGGTCTGCTCGTCGATGAAACGGGCATGCCCGTAGGTGATCGGGAAGCCGTGCGCGTCGGCGACCGCCGCGTACTTGGACTTCCGCATCGACTCGATCAGGTCCTGTTTCTGCGCGACCAGGGCCGGTAGGTCGACCTTGCCGGTGCTGGTCGCCACCATCGGGAACGACCGGTCCGACATCGCGCGGCGCCGCTGGGCGGCTGCGGCCAGCAGGTTCTTGGACGGAACGCAGCCGATGTTCAGACACGTCCCGCCGAGCGCGCCGTGCTCGACCAGCAGCACGGTCCTTCCCCGGCCGCGGGCTTCGATGCCCGCGGCCATCGCAGCGCCGCCGGTGCCGATCACGATCAGGTCCCACGTGTCGTTGCTCATCGACGGACCGTAAAGGTTCCAGCCCAGTGGAAGGTCAAGCCGTAGCGTGATTACATGCAGATCGGGGAGCTCGCCCAGCAGGCCGGCGTCAGCACCAAAGCGCTCCGGTTCTACGAGCAGGCCGGTGTCCTGGCCGAGCCGGCGCGCCGCTCATCGGGTTACCGGGACTACGACCAGACGGCGCTGGCGCGGCTGCGGTTCATCAAGGGCGCCCAGGCGGCCGGGCTGACACTGGCCGAGATCGCCCAGGTCCTCGCCGTCCGAGCGGCGCAGGGACCTCCGTGCACACACGTCGTGGCCCTCCTCGACCGGCACGCCGCCGACCTCGACCGCCGCATCACCGAACTCGCCTCGGCCCGCGACGAGGTCGAGCGGCTGAGCGAGCGCGCCGCCGGGCTCGACCCAGCCGACTGCGCCGCGCACGGCATCTGCCACGTCATCCCCACACAACAACCCAGCCGCAGAAGGACCACCACCTCCCAGGCGTAGTCGCGTCCCCACCAGGCAGCCAGGCACGTCCGCGCGGCCCAAACATCGGCAGGAACGGTTTTCGGTACGGTGACCTGATGGTGACGCCGGCTCAGGCCAAGCGGGCCCGCCCCGTCCCCACGCCCGCGCCGGGGAGAGCACCCGTCCGCTCTGCTGCTGGGATATCGCCTGCGCCGGCACGGATCCGACCGGTAGCTCGGAAGTTCAGGCCGTTGGGCATGTGGTGGTTATCCGCGGGTGTCGAGGGCGGAGCAGGTCCCGGCCCTGTAGTTGGACGCGCTGGAGGGTTCGGGGTGTCGGCGGGTGTTCACCGACACACCCCCGGGTCCCGGGAAGACCGGCCGGAGCTGGCGGCGGCACGGGTATGGGGCCGGGTCGGCGGTCGGCCGCGGACGGTGACCCCGGCGAAGCTGCGGCTAGCGCGGGCGATCCGCGCACAGGACGACGGGTCCTGATCCAGCCCGCTCACTCGGAGGGAGGATGCCGGTGGCTTCGACTGTGAGCACCGGCGGCGGGCAGCGTCGGCGTTGGAGCTTCTGGGAGCCGTGGGCCGCCCAGATCGCTTCCCTCGGCCCAGGCAGCCGCGGGAGCCTGGCGGCTCGACCCTGTCCCGGGGTCGTGACCCGCCCCCGTGGCACCGTGGGAAGATGGGCGTCCTGGCGCGGCGGGGACTGCTGGTGGCGCCGGCCGAGCTCCGGGCCCGGCGGCTGCTGCGCCGGGGCCTGGCCCTGGAGTTCGGGACGCTGTGCTGGAACGTGGCCGGCGTGGTCCTGCTCGCGGTGGCCGCTGTTCGGGCGTCGTCGCCGGCGCTGGCTGGTTTCGGGCTGGACTCGCTGATCGAGATCGTCGCCTCGACCGTCGTCGTGTGGGAGCTCAGGGGGACCGCGGGCACGCGGCAGCGGCGGGCGATGCGCGTCATCGGAATCGCGTTCGCGGCGCTGGTGGTCTACCTGGTGGTGCAGGTGGTTGTGGTGCTGGTGGACGGGAGCCGGCCCGGGCACTCGGCGCTCGGGATCGTGTGGACGGCGGTGACGCTGGTGGTGATGCTCGCCCTCGCCGCCGGGAAGGCACGGACGGGCGCCGCTCTGGGCAACGAGGTGCTGCGCACCGAGGGACGGGTCACCCTGGTCGATGCCTACCTCGCGGGGTCGGTGTTGGTCGGACTGGTCCTGAACGCCTGGCTGGGGTGGTGGTGGGCGGATCCTGTGGCCGGGCTGGTGATCGTCTACTACGCCGTCCGGGAAGCCCGCCACGCGCTCAGCCACGGCGTCGGTTCCGCGGGGGCGCACTGATGTGGTGGCGTGCGCTGCTCGCCGCGGTGGCCGGGCTGGCGGTCGTGTACGTGGTGCTGCTCGCGGCCCTGTGGGCGGTGGCGCGACGTCATCCAGAGGCGGTGAGCGCCCGGGACGCCCTGCGGCTGCTGCCCGACGTCCTGCGGCTGGTGCGGCGACTGGCCGCGGACCCGACGCTGCCCCGGGGACTGCGGGTCCGCCTGGTCCTGCTGCTGGTCTACCTCGCGTCGCCGATCGACCTCATCCCCGATGTCGTCCCGGTGATCGGGTACGCCGACGACGCCGTGATCGTTGCTCTCGTCCTGCGCTCGGTGGTCCGCCGGGCCGGCCCGGGCGCCCTGCAGCGGCACTGGCCCGGCTCCCCCGGCGGGCTCGCCGCGGTGCACCGCCTGGCCGGGGTGCGCCCCCCGGCGGTCTGAAGAGGTCCGATGGTCGGATGTGCGCCGCGACCCGCCGATTCGCTTCCGACGGTGGGTCAGCAGCAGTCCTGGCCGTGCCAGGCCTCCCGGCCTTCCCGGACGGCCCACGCGGCGAGCAGCAGGGCGATGACGGGGTCGACCCAGGTCCAGCCGAGGGTGGCGGTGGCCGCCAGGCCGAGCAGTACCGCGCCGGCCTGGGCGGCGCAGAGCAGGTTCTGCCCGCCCTCACCGGCGGTGGCCCCGGACCCGAGGGTCGCCCCGAGGCGTCGTTTCGCGACCCCGAGGGCGGGCATGCCGACCAGGCTGACCGCGGTGACGACGATGCCGAGCACGGTGGTCTCCGAGGCGTGTCCGGTGAGCAGGTCCCGGACGGCGGCGACGGCGATGTAGGGGGCGAGCAGGAAGAAGGACACGGCGACCGCTCTGCGGGCGTGGCCCTCGGCGGTCTCGGACAGGGTCCGGGTGCCGGTGAACCGCCAGATCACGATGACCGCGGCGAGTCCTTCGATGACCGATCCCAGGGCCCAGCCGACCAGGGACACCGACCCGGCGCGCAGCCCGGCGACCAGGCCCAGGACGCCCTCGGCGGTCATCCAGACCAGGGACACCCAGGACAGCTGCCGGGCCCGGCGGGCGTCCCGGTGCCAGCCCGCCGACCGGGTGGGTGCCCCGGCCGGGCCCGGGGTCGACACCGGTGCCGGGGCGCAGCACCCGTCCGCGCACGCCGACGGTTCGGTGGACGGCTCGATTGCCGCCACCTCGGCGGACGGTGGGTTGTCGGCATGTGGCAGGGGGGCGGCGGTGAGGGTGACCGGTCGGGGTTGGGTGTCGGGCATCAGTGGGTGCCGTCCTCGTGGGCGCCGTGGCCGGCGGGTTCGAGCTGGAAGGTGGAGTGCTCGACGTCGACGTGGCCGAGAAGTCGGTCCTGCACCTCCTGCAGGGCGCGGGGCCAGCGGATCACGCGTCGCTTCAACGGGGTCAACCCTGCCTTGTCGGTTGGGGTTCCCACCGGCCTCCTAAGAGCGCGAGGGCGGCTGCTGTCAGGACGGCCACCGCACCGCTGATCAGCAGCGGCAGCCGGCCGTCGCCGTGCCACGCGAGTCCCGCCCAGACCCCGGCAACCAGGACGGCGCCACCGGTGGTCGCCTGGTAGAGCCCCTGTGCGCCGGATTGCCGGTCCGCGGGCGCGAGGCCGGCCACCCACGCCTTGCCGACGCCGTCGGTGCAGGCGGCGAATCCCCCGTACAGCGGCAGCAGCACGAAGACCCAGCCCGGCGAACTGACCAGTCCGAGTCCCAGATACCCCATGGCGAAGAACACCAGCCCCGCGGCGAACACCAGATGGCGCGGCGCCCGGTCCGACAGCGCGCCAGCGGGGTAGGCGGCCAGGGCGTAGACGGCGTTGTAGGCGATGTAGGCGCCGATGACACCGGCCGTGGACAGGCCAAGTTCGTGTGCGCGCAGCAGCAGCAGCGCGTCGGGGAAGTTGACCAGGCCGAACAGCGCGAGCAGGGCGATGAGCGAGCGCAGGCGGGGCGGGAGCGCGGTCAGCCGGGCGACAGGGGCGCGCACGGTGGCCCGGACCGGGCGGGGGTCCTCGCGGACGGCGGCGACCAGCAGCACCGAGAGGACGGCCGGGACGACGGCGATCAGCAGCAGCGGCCGGATCCGATGGCCCAGCAGCTCGTAGAGCAGCAGCCCGAGCGCGGGGCCGACGACCGCGCCGGCGGTGTCCGCGGCCCGGTGGACCCCGAAGATCCGCCCGCGTGCGCCCGGGTCGGCGCCGACCATGAGCAACGCGTCCCGGGGGGCACCGCGGATCCCTTTGCCGACACGGTCGACGCACCTGCCCGCCAGCACGACCGGCCAGGCACCGGCGACGGCGATCAGCACCTTGCCGACAGCCGCCAGGCCGTAGCCCACGGCGATGAGCGGGCGGCGTGCCCCACGGTCACCCAGTCGCCCCGCGAGCAGCCGAGTGGCGGCGGCGACGCCCTCGGCGACCCCTTCCACGGCACCGACGACAGCGACCGACGCCCCCAGGGTGGCGGTCAGGAAGATCGGCAGGATCGGGTAAAGTAGCTCGCTGGCGGCGTCCTGCAGAAAGCTCACCCCCGACAGCGTCCGGACGTTCGGCGTCAACCACGCCCGGCGTCGGTTGCCCGTCCCGGTCACCATCGGACCTCCTCTCGTGTCGGAGCTGGATCAGACGGCCTTCACGCGTCTGCTGGCGGCCGGCGCGGATCCGGCGCATGACGACCACGTCCCCGGTGGGGCCGTGACCGCCCTGAGCCGCCGGTCATCGCGGCTTTGGTGAGCCAGCCGTGCCCGTCGTAGGTGTGGGTGGTGGTCTCGGCGGTGGCCGCGTCGTGACCCACCGGATCGTGGACCGGTCGACGCTCGCCGTGGTCGAGCGTGCGGGGGCCACGGATCCGCTGGCGTAGCAGATCGATTGGTCCAGGACGGTGGTCGGGGTTGTCGGGGGTCCAGCCTGGCCCAGGACGGGGGTCGGCGGGGCTCCCACCGGCGCCCCGGAGAGCCGCTTTCCCGATCGCACCGTCACCCGCTTACCCGCAGGTTCAGCCAGCTCATCCGGTGAGCAGCAGGGCGGCCCAGCAGCCGAGCAGCAGCGGGGGTAGGCCGAGCAGGCCGACCGCGGCGAAGGTCCGCGCCTTGACCACGAGGCCGTGGGCGCGGCAGCGTTCCCGCCACAGCAGCGTCGCCAGCGACCCCCACACCAGGACCAGGGGACCGACGTTCGTGCCGAGCAGTGCTCCCAGCAGCTGAGTGGTGTTCCCCGCAGGTACCGCCGGCTCCAGCGCCAGATAGGCGGGGAGGTTGTTCACCAGGTTAGCGGTGGCGGCCGAGACCCCGACGGTGGCCAGGGTCGACCCGCCGACCGCCCGGGCGAGCAGACCGCCCAGCCCGTGCCGGGCGAGGGCGGACACCGTCAGGAACAGTCCCTCGGTGAGCACCACCAGCCGCCACGGGACCAGCCCCCAGCTCAGCGCGGAACGGCCACGGACCGCCGACACGGCCGCGGCTGCGCTTGCGCACGGGACCGCGACCGCCCACGGGGCGCCGCCGGCGAGTACTCCAGGCGCCAGCGCGACGCACGCCAGCGCACACACCCGGAAGGTCCACCGGTCTGGCGGCGCGGTCCGCTCGGGCACCGGGTAGGCCCCGGCGAGGTCGCGCCGGAACAGCCAGCCCAGGTAGGCCACCGTCCCGGCGACCGCGACCAGTTCCGGCAGTCCCATCCGCGCGGCGAACGCCGGGGTGGCCAGGTGCTCGCGCTGCAGGGCCAGCAGGTTCGTGAGGTTGGACACGGGAAGCAGCAGACTCGCGGTGTTCGCCAGCCAGACGGCCAGCAACGCGAACGGCAACGGTCGCAGGCCGAGCCGGTGGGTCAGGGTCAGCACCACCGGTGTCAGCAGGACCGCGGTGGTGTCCAGACTCATCCCGATCGTGATGACGGTGCCCAGGGCCGCGATGAGCAGGAACAGCCGCCGGGTCGACCCCCGCCCGGCGCGCGCGCACACCTCCGCGGCCGCCCGGAACACCCCGGCGCGGTCGGCGAGCTCGGCGAGCACCGTGATCGCGACCAGGAACCCCAGCACCGGCAGCCCCCGGTCCACCGCGACCACCCGCGCCGCATCCGGCGACAGCCACCCGGTGAGCACCACCAGCACGCCGGCGCCGCCGAGCACGGCCCACATAGGCACAGTCTGCCCGCTGCCCCGGCCGGGCTGTAGGCGTCACACCATCACCCGCAGCCATCGCGGCCGTTGCTCATCGAGGCGGGCGACACCCCAGACCCACCTGTGGCGGGCTGAGTCGCCGCCCACTCCCCGCATGACCGGCTCAGACGTCCAGCTGACCGCGGACCAGGACACGACCGAGACCAGCGGGTCGTGACCGCCACCGTGGCACCAGAGGGAGTGTGGGCGGCCTGGCGCGGCGGGGACCGCTGGTGGTGATGCCGACGAGCTCCGGGTCCGACGGCTGCTGGGCCGGGGCCTGCGGGGCCGCCTATACCTGGTGCTGGTCTACCTCTCGTCGCCGATCGACCTCGTCCCCGACCTCGTCCCCGACGTCGTCCCGGTCATCGGGTACGCGGACGACGCCGTGATCGTTGCTTTCGTCCTGCGCTCGGTGGTCCGCCGGGCCGACCCGGGCGCACTGCGGCGGTACCGGCCCGGCTCACTCGGCGGGCTCGCCGCAGTGCACCGCCTGGCCGGGGTGCCCCCGCCGGCGGTGTGAAACCTCGGGTGGCCGGAGGTGCGCCGCGAGGTTGATCAGCGGTGCCACGGGAAGCCAGGTGCACCCGTCCACACTGACCCTGTCGGCCGCAGTTCTGTGTCGGGTCGCCTGATCGGCCGGAAGGGCGCAGACGGCACTCACTGGGTGCCGGTTCGGGCCACTGGACGGCTCCGAGGTGAGCCCGGCGACAGCAGGACGGCCATGGCCAACCTGGACGGCAGCGTTGGTCGACGTGAGGATCGTCTGTGTCGATGGGGGTGTCCAGAACGGTCCCGCGACGGGTCCAGGGGGACTCGTCGACGAGATCTCGATCCCGGAACCAACAGTTTGCTGATCAGTCGGGCAGAAGTACCTGACGCCGTTCCGGAGACCTCCGTCACCGGGGCGGCGGTCGCGGCGGCCCCGCGGGCCGTTCTGCCAACGGCAGCGCGTCGTCCGGTGTGTTGCCCGGCACGGTCGGCCCGGTTGCGGCCGCGGTGACCGCGGTCGGCGCTGGGCCGAAGTTCCCGGGGGGCGGTCGGCGGCGTAGGACGGCGAGGGCGAGGACGGCGGCCAGGAACAGCAGGATCGAGGTCCAGTCGTTGATCCGCAGCCCGAGGACCCGGTGGGCGTAGTCGTCACGGAGTGCTTCGATCCAGCCGCGGCCGGCGGTGTAGGCCGCGACGTACAGCGCGAACGAGGCCCACCCGGACAGTCGGAACCGCCGCTGCGCTCAGACCACCAAAGCTGCCACCCCGAGATCCCACAGCAGTTCGTAGAGGAACGTCGGCTGGTAGGTCGTGGCCAGCTGGGTGGCCGCCGGGCGGTGCGCGGAGTCGATCAGCAACGCCCAGGGCAGGGTGGAGGGCCGGCCGTACAGCTCCTGGTTGAACCAGTTCCCGAGCCGGCCGATCGCCTGCGCGACCGGCAGCGTGGGCGCGACCGTCCAGGCGAGGTCGGACAACCGCAGCAGGTACCGGCGGCAGGCGTACCGGGCGCCGAGGGCCCCCCCGGCGACTCCACCCCAGATGCCGAGCCCCCCGTGCCAGACGGCGAACGCGTCCCAGGGGTTGCGCCCGGGGGCGAAGTACAGCTCCGGGTCGGTGATCACGTTGTACAGCCGGGCGCCGACGATCCCGGCGGGGACCGCCCAGATCGCCATGTCGGCGATCGCGCCGGCACGGCCGCCGCGGGCGACCCACCGCCGGTCGGCCCACCCGACGGAGACCACGATCCCGGCCAGGATGCACAGCGCGTACGCCCGGACCGGGAACGGGCCCAGGTGCCACACCCCCTGCGACGGGCTCGGGATGGCGGCGACCAGCCCTGTCGGCCACGTCATCGGTGGTCCATCAGCCGGCCGGGAGCGGGTCAGGTAGGGCCGGCGCTGCGCCCGGTGCCACGAACAGCCGCCCGTTCACCGCGCCTCGCAGGGTCCGGACGGCCACGGTGACCCAGGCGGCGAGCAGCAGGACGTACAAGGCCACCGCGGCCAGGACCAACACGTGAAGCCCGGTCCGGGCCGCGAGGGCGCTGGTGCCGGTGACGACCGTGCCGACGGGGAAGGTGAAGCTCCACCAGGTGAGGCTGAACGGCAGGTGGGCCCGTGCGGTCCGGACGGTGACCGCGGCGGCGATCGTCAGCCACATCAGGGCGAAACCCAAGGTCACGATCCCGTAGAAGAGGCCGAGCTGGGCGGCCCCGGCCGCGTAAGGGGCGGGTAGGACCCCGGTCGCGGCCGCGCCGAGCAGGTTGACCGCGGTGATCGACTGGCCGAGCGGGCCGAGGACGATCCACAGGGTCGGGACCGCAGCGGCCGCGCCGATCCGGTGCCGGGCCAGGCGACCCCAGATGAGTGTGATGACCACGATGCTCGCGAACAGCGACAGGCCGAACATGGCGTAGCAGCCCAGGAGCAGCGTCTCCCGCCACTGCCCCGCGGTGGTGTACGGGATCAGGAGGGCCCCGGTGCTCGCCGAGACCATCGGCGGCACGATCGGCATCAGCCACCCCCCGAAGGCGCTTTCCGGGGCGTTGTCGTGGCGGGTGAACACGAGGAAGGGGACCAGGACCGAGGTCAGCAGCCCGGTGACCGTGCCGGCCGCCCACAGCACCCGGTCGACGTCCACCGCGGCCTGGAGCCCGAGCACGTCCCGGCCGACCAGCAGTGCTCCCGCGCCAACGGTCAGCAGCGCCATCGGCGGGGCACCGTAGAAGTGGCTCATGACCGGGTGCGCGAGGTGGCGGCTGGCCGTCCCGGGGTGGCGGATCCAGTGGGCGGCGGTCGCGATGACCAGGACTGCGAGCAGCAGCGCGTCGAGGATCCACACGCCGAGGGCGAAGCCCCGGAGTCCCGGGACGTGGGTCGGGAGGCTGACGGCCGCGTTGGCGACGATGCCCGTCCCCATCGCGGCGGCGAACCAGTTCGGGCCGAAGTACCTGGCCGCGCCACGCTGCCGGTCCGGCTCCGACCGGGGTCGGCGCGAACGCTCCCGCAGCGGCCAGCCGTCGGGCACGTCGAGCCGCCGGGCCTCGACCGCTCGACGGTTCAGCCCCTCATCGACCACGTCCACCGCGTTCTCCTCACCGGGTCGTCCCGTACGGCCGTGTCCAGGCTGACGGCACGCCCCACAGAGGGCTAGGGAGCACCTGCTGATGGCCCCATCAGTGAAGGTGATGGGCCTGCTGGATACGGTGAGGAGGTGTTGTCGTCGCACCTGCCGGACCTGGACTCCCTCGAGCTGCTGCTGACCGTGAGCTCCACCGGAAGCCTCGGGAAGGCCGCAACGGTGCACGGGCTCGGCCAGCCCGCGGTCACGGCGCGGATCAAGCGCATCGAGGCCCTCGTCGGGATGTCGCTCCTCGACCGGAGCCCGCGCGGGTCGACGCTCACCCCGGCCGGTGCCCTCGTGGTCGACTGGGCTCGTGCGGTCATCACCGCCGCTGAGGGCCTCGATGCCGGCATCGCGTCCCTGCTCGCCCAACGAGGCTCGCGACTGCGGGTCGCGGCCAGCCTGACCGTCGCCGAGCACCTCCTGCCCCGATGGCTCGTCACTCTCGCGGCATCCGCCCCTGACCTCGCTGTCAGCCTGGTCGCGGTCAACTCCGCGTCTGTCGCCGACGCCGTCCTGAGCCGGGACGTGGACTTGGGTTTCGTCGAGGGCCCGCGAGTACCAGCGGGGCTCACGTTTCGGGTGATCGCCCGTGACACCCTTGTCCTCGTTGTCCCACCCGGGCATCCCTGGGCCCGGCGACGGCGTCCCATCGGCGCTGCCGAACTCGCCGCGACCCGCCTGGTCCACCGCGAAGCCGCATCCGGGACCCGAGTCTCACTCGACGCCGCCCTCAGCGCGCATGCGCCCTTCGCCCCCGCTCTACTGGAGTTCTCCACCGCGACCGCCGTGCGATCGGCGGTTCTCGCCGGCGCCGGACCCGCCGTCCTGAGCAGCCTGTCCGTCAACGGCGACCTGGCCGCACGCCACCTCATAGGGGTCCCCGTCCAGGACGTCGACCTCCACCGCGATCTGCGTGCGGTGTGGCCCACCGGCCAACCCCCCCGCGGGCCGGCCCGGGACCTCCTCGCGATCGCAGGTCGAACCGCTCACTGACCAGCACACCCGGCGCGACGACCGGGGCGGGGTCGGCTGCGATGATGCTGTCGGGGGCAGGGGCGATCAGCGCCCGGCAGTGGTGACTGTCAGTAGCCCAGCGAGTGCCAGGTCATGGGCCCGACAACCCCGTCGGGGGTCAGGTTGTGCCGGCGCTGCCAGGTGATGACAGCAGTCTTGGTCTGCGGTCCGAAGGAGCCGTCGGCGGTGGCACCGAGCAGGTTCTGCACCACCCGCACATCGGTCCCGGATGAGCCGGACTGGACCGTGGGGCGTTGACGGTTCAGGCCGGCGGCGTGGTCGATGAAGGACCGCGAGCCGGTGGTGGTGTCCACCCGGGTGTCCTGGTCATAGGAGCAGGTCCCCTGGTTGGTCAATGCCAGGACCGTCGAGCTTCCACGGAACAGATCAGGGCCCCCGGAGTCGCCGTCGCAGGAGTTGCCCGTACCTGCCCGCAGGTACATCCAGGTGGCCGACGCGCTAGTGACGAACTCGGTCGCCGAGCGCCGGTGCCCCGGGTGCGGCTGACCCGTGCCGACGGTGTCGAGGTAGGTCCTGACCGTCGTTGCTGCGGCACCCAACGCCGAGAGCCGTGCGGGGGCCGCACCCGGCGCCGCGGACAACGTGATGACCGCGACGTCATGCAGGTGAGTGCTCGCGTTGTACAGCGGGTCGATGGAGAACCGGCCGCCCAGGCGCGGTGCCGACGCGCTGAAGTCGGAGGCGAAGGTCACGCCCACTCCCGTTCCGGTGTACCGGCCGTTGCGGAACAGACAGTGCGCGTCGGTCAGCACCACGGCGGCCCCGTTATCGGCCCTGACCAGCACCCCGCTGCACGTCGGCCTGCTGGCGCCCGGCGGCACGATCATCGCCACGTACGGGTGGGCAGTTCCATCCGGCACGCCGCCGATGATCCCCGGCGTGGCCACACCAGCCAGCATCGGTGCGCCGGGCGCGGTAACAGCCGTGAGCGAGCCGCCCGCAACCGCGAGCGCCAACCCGAGGTAAGTGAGGTGACGCAAGGCGAAAGCAGCCACGTGGCGCACGGAGCCTCCCGGCAGTGTGGACGATGAGCTGGGCACCGCGCGGCGTGCTGAGGGGAAGGTGCTGGCGCCGCAGGGGTTAGCGCTTCTGGGCGGTCAACCGGCTGCCGGGGCACCGCGCGGACTCCTTCTAACGGCAACCTCCGACGCGTCGAGCAGGTCCGCCATACCCCGAAGGCGTCGCCGAAGGTACGGAACTTGCACGGGGAGCCTGCTCGCTCCCACCTCGCTGAACTGCTCGTCGTCCCGCATGGGGTGATCGTGCCCGAGTAGACCGCCTCGCGCATCAGTACTAGCTGATCCCGGGCAGGTCCAGGCACAGCTGATCTGCGGGCAGCGGCGGCACCGCCCGCAGCCGCCGCCCCGGCACACCGCGATGGGGATGGCGTGCGCCCG
>JAABUK010003358.1_pt1 | contig 27183 bp, 30 predicted proteins | sample 5559141 | NCBI WGS metagenome assembly JAABUK01 (sample SAMN10711869, study PRJNA513367) | rock metagenome | isolation source: Antarctica rocks | place: Antarctica: Victoria Land, Pudding Butte nord | collected 2016-01-03
AGCGAGACGCGCGCGCCGTAGAGCAGGCGGCTCAATAAGCAGCGGCCTAGATTATCCGTGCCGAGCGGAAATGCGAGGCTGGTCGAGGCAAGGCGTTGCGCCGGATGCTGCGCTGCCGGGTCATGCGGCGCGATGACGGGCGCGGCGAGAGCAAGGACAACAAGCATCACAACAATGATAAGTCCGGCAAGCGCCGCACGGTCGCGCCGTAGATAACCGAATACGCTGCGCTGTTCGCCAGCAAGCCACGCAGCCAATCCGCCTTGCCGCCCCATCATCCCTAGAGGATCATGAGACCGCGCGCCTTCTAAAATTCTCGGGTCGTCATTCATCGGTTCATACGCAAAGTTCCGGCTAAACGGATACGCGGATCGATCCACAGATACGAGAGGTCGGCGGCGAGGTTGAGCAGTGTGAAGATTGCGCCCATGAAAAGTACGAACCCCTCAATCATCGGGTAATCGCGGTCATAGATGGAATCCACAAGGAGCGTTCCGATACCCGGCCACGCGAAGATTCTTTCGACGATCACTGCGCCGCCCATCAGATGACCGAAGGCAATTCCGATGATTGTTATCACGGGTATCAACGCGCCCTTGAGGGCGTGCCGCCGGATAATCACATGTTCGCTCAACCCCTTCGCGCGCGCTGTGCGGATGAAATCCTGACCCATCACTTCAAGCAGGCTAGAGCGCGTCAGCCGTGTCAAAGTCGCTGCCATCCCTAGCCCCAGCGTAAGGGCGGGCAACACGAACCCGCTCGATTGTTCACGCCCGGCCACCGGCAGTAATCCGAACGCGAGCGCGAAGAAAAGGATTAGTAAATAACCTAGCCAGTAACTCGGCAATGACGCGCCCAACAGTGAGACTACTCGCGCCATATGATCGAGCCATGAACCGCGCCTCACCGCCGCGAGCACACCGAGCGGCACTGCCGTGACGAGCGCGAATATGAGTGCCGCGCACGCGATTTGAAGCGTCGCCGGAAAGTGCGCGGCAAGTTCGTTAAGCACCGGTTGTTTGGTGCGGTACGAAATGCCCAGATCGCCTCGCGCTGCCGAGGCGAGCCACCGTGCATAACGCATCGGCAGTGGATCATCAAGATGATATTCGCGCCGGATGACGGCGATTTGCTCCTCGCTTGGCGGAGCATCCGAGAGGTGGTGCGCGAGCACCGTCGCGGGGTCGCCCGGTGCGAGATTACTCATTACGAAAGCGAGCACGGAGATGCCGAGCCAAAGTGGAATTAGAGAAAGGATACGAATGAATATATAACGTCTCATCGCTCAACAGAGATAAGTCTCTCCCGCTGATTCATATAATGGTAGATGAGAACTGAATCCGCATGGGAACCATGTAAATATGTTCGGGCGACGGCTGAAGTGAGTCATACTTCAGCCGTCGCCGCTGCTGGATTGGAATAGTCCGTTATCCAAAGTTATATTAAGCAGCATAATAACTCGTAGACAGCAGACCTAACTAGAATCGGTCTCATAAAAAGCAGCGCAGTAAAATCTCGATACAGCCCAGATGAACAAAGCCGAGATAATTTTCATCATGATAGTCAAAGCGTGCAGCAATGCGGCGAAGTTTTGCAGCAAGGCAATCAAGCGTTCAGCTTTCCAGCGGCGACGACAGCGCCGAAACCCTCGCCCGTTTCGGGTAGCTGGCTTTTTCTGATTCGACTTGTGTCGCGCGATCATATCAATTCCTTGGTAATTCGGGCAGATGCGGTTTGATGACTGCTCATTATTACGGTTCGGAACAGATGAATGATGAAGATGTAATCGTGCCGCATCAGATACGATAAGATACTCAGTTGCTAAGCTTCATTCGTAATTTCAATTATAATCAATATGTTAACGCTTGAGACTCTGCTTTTCGATAACACCTTTGCGCGCCTGCCGGAATTATTCTATCGGCGCGTCGAACCGACGCCGCTTCCCGCTCCGTATCTCGTGAGCTTCAACGAAGCCGTCGCAAAGTCAATCGGCCTCGATCCGCGAGAAGCGGCGCGCACGGAGTTCGCAGAGTATTTCTGCGGCAACAAACTCTTTACGGGCAGCGAGCCTCTTTCAGCCGTTTACGCCGGACACCAATTTGGAACATATGTACCGCAACTCGGCGACGGGCGCGCGATTCTGCTCGGTGAAGCCGCAGACGCAAACGGCGGGCGCTTGGACGTGCAGCTCAAAGGCGCTGGGCTGACACCGTTCTCGCGCATGGGCGACGGGCGCGCCGTTCTGCGCTCGACCATTCGTGAATATCTTTGCAGTGAGGCGATGCACGCGCTGGGGATTCCGACGACACGCGCCCTTTGCATCGTCGGAAGCGATGAGCCGGTTTTTCGAGAAACGGTGGAATCCGCCGCCGTATTGACGCGCCTTGCGCCGACGCATGTGCGCTTCGGCACGTTTGAAATCTTTTATCATCGCGGACAAACGGAGCGTGTACGCGAACTCGCCGATTATGTTATCCGTTATCACTACGCGCACCTCACAAACGCCGAGGATAAATATCTTCAATTTCTGCGCGAAGTAATTAATCGCACGGCGCGGCTGATCGCGCAGTGGCAGGCCGTAGGCTTCGCGCACGGTGTGATGAATACGGACAATATGTCCGTCATAGGCTTGACGATTGATTACGGCCCGTTCGGTTTTCTGGATGAATTCGATGCCGGGTTCATCTGCAACCACTCGGATTACGGCGGGCGCTATGCTTTCGATCAACAGCCGAACGTCGCGCTCTGGAATCTGTCCTGCTTCGCTCAAACCTTGTTGTCTCTCATCGAACGCGATGCGGCAATTGCGGCGCTGGATGAGTATCAATCCATTTTTGCCGATGCCTATGCCGCACGAATGCGCGACAAGCTCGGTTTAGCGAGCGAGCAGCCGGATGATGCCGGATTAGTCCGCAATACCTTGCAACTCCTTCAGGCGAACGCCGTCGATTACACGCGCTTTTTTCGCAGGCTTTGTGATTTCAAAACAATGACGGACGAGCGCAGCGATGCCTTGCGCGATATGTTCATTGATCCTGCAAGCTTCGACGTGTGGGCAAAGAATTACCGCGCTCGATTGTTGAGCGAGCAGAGCGTCGATGCGAAACGAAGCGAGCGAATGAAGCGCGTTAACCCGAAATACATTCTACGCAATCACATCGCACAAAGAGCGATTGAGAAGGCGCAGGCGGGAAACTATGAGGAAACGAATATGCTGCTTGAAGTGCTGCAAAGCCCATACGATGAACAACCCGAAATGGAACGCTTCGCCGAGCCGCCGCCGGAAGGAAGCCTTCGAGTCGTCGTGAGTTGTTCTTCATAGCAGATAGTATAGGAATTGATGGTTATTGCCGGAGATTGTAAGAAAGGCGGTTGATTGGTTCGTTGAATGAGTATCCAGCAGCCCCATGTGTCCGAGCGCATCGTTGCCGCCGCAACTAAGGATCAAGTGTATGGCATCTCTCGGAATCTGCGCCGCTTGCCGCTGGACATCTCTCGTCACGCTTCCGTCAATAGCCAAGAGCCTCGCTTTCCAACCGTCAGGCAAACGCTGCCGCAATTGTTTGACGACATCCGGCGCGCCCACGACATAAGCTGCGTTGTCAAAAACGGAATCGCCGAGCAAAACAATATGGTTCATGGTAGCTGATTTGGTCTCTTCAGAGGATGTAATCAATGGCTCGATTTCAACGCTTCGGAAATTTCCTGCCCTTCTTCGGTGCGTCCCTTTTAACTCTCTCCCGCTTCCCGCCCTTCGTTGTTTTAGCAGTGGATTCAGCCCCCGATGTGTCGTTTGGCGAAGCAGCCGCGCGGACATTCGCATTGTGGCCGCGTATGCGGCTGCCGCTCATGCGTTGCAGCACTTGTCTAGCGTATTCCGTTGGTATGTCAACAAGAGTAAAGCGGTCATGAACGTCAATCGCGCCGATGGCTTTGCCGGGAACGCCCGCCTCGTTAGCGATAGCCCCGACGATGTCCGACGGCCTGACATTGCTGTTGCGGCCGACGTCAATGAAGAGGCGCACCATCCCATCCTCCGGCTGCGCGAATTGTTCCGGTTCCGTCTCTAGCTCAATGCCTATCGGCTTGTCCCCTTGCGCCATACGCGCGGCGGCGGCGGCGATCTCGGCGATGTCGCGCCCGCTCTCATCAGCCAGTTCTTCGACGAGCGACAAATAAGCGTCAACCGCTCCGTCTTCGGCGAGCGTTTTCAGAATACGCTCCTTGAATAACGCCGCGCGCCGCGCCGCGACATCCGCCGCCGTCGGCATTCGCATCGGCTCAATGCGCTGATTGGTGTAGCGCTCGATGTCGCGCTTCATGCGCTGCTGGCGCGGCGTGACGAACAGTATCGCTTCGCCCGCGCGTCCTGCGCGACCCGTGCGCCCGATGCGGTGAACGTAGGATTCAACGTCGTTCGGGATGTCATAGTTGAAGACACGGCTGATGCGATCTACGTCCAACCCCCGCGCCGCGACATCCGTCGCCACGACAATCTCGACTTGCCCGCCGCGCAAACGCCGTATCACCGTCTCGCGCTGCGCCTGGCTCATGTCGCCGTGCATCGCTTCGGCGGCGTAACCGCGCGCCTGCAGTTTCTCCGTCAACTCGGCGCAGCCGATTTTCGTGCGGTCGAAGATGAGCGATGCGCTATCCGCATCTCCGTCGCTTTCCAGCAGCCGCGTCAACACGTCCAGCTTCTGTCCTTCGGAGACATTGATGTAGAACTGTTTGACGGTAGGGACGGTCACAGTCTGGCGCTCGATTTCAATGCTCTCCGGGTTCTTCAGGTAGCGGTCGGCGATGCGACGCACCTCACGCGGCATCGTCGCGGAGAAAAGCGCCGTTTGATGTTCGGCGGGCGCTTGCTTGAGAATCCACTCGACGTCTTCGATGAAGCCCATACGCAGCATTTCGTCCGCTTCATCGAGCACGATCATCTTCAGGCTTGCGAAGTCGAGCGTCTCGCGGCGCAAATGATCCATGATGCGCCCCGGCGTGCCGACGATCACCTGCACGCCGCTGTGCAAACGCTTGATTTGCGGCACGATGGACTGCCCGCCATAAACGGGCAGCACGCGCACGCGCTTCATGTCTTTGGCGTAAGTGTGGAAGGCTTCGGCGACTTGAATGGCGAGTTCACGAGTCGGCACGAGAACGAGCGCCTGCACCGCATTGCGATTAATATCGAGTCGTTCGAGAATCGGCAAGGCGAAGGCAGCCGTCTTGCCCGTGCCGGTTTGCGCCTGTCCGACGACGTCACGGCCTGCGAGCAGCAGGGGAATGGTTTTGATCTGAATCGGCGTCGGGGATTCATAGCCGACGCCGCCGATTGCCTTCAGGAGTTCTTTGCTTAAGCCGAATTGGTCGAACGAATCCGGGCTGGCCTTTGTATGTGTCTTCATAAGAAATCTTTTATTACAGATGTTACCAAGAGCGCAAATGCGGGTTCTGGCAGATAGCGCATATATGTCTGCGTGATTCAATCGTAATTTAAGCTAATGTGTTGCCGTCTGCTCTCGCTTCTGCCCGGCGAGGGCTACACCAAAAGCGATCTCGTTCGCTACTATTACGAAATCTCCAAGATCATCCTGCCGTATTTGAAAGACCGCCCGCTTATCATGAAGCGGTATCCAAACGGCATTGAGGGAAAGTTTTTTCACCAGCACGATGTCAATGAAGTGCCGGACTTCGTTCATACAGCTTCCCTGAAAGTTGAAGAAAAGGGCGGACACGTCGTTGATTACATTGTCGGAGATAACCTTGCGACGCTGCTTTACATGACGAACCTCGGCGCGATAGAACGTCACCCGTGGCACTCGCGCACAGAGAATCTCAATCGTACTGACTGGATTGTTTTTGATCTCGATCCGGGCGAAGGAATTGAGTATCGCACGATTTGCGAACTGGCTTTGAAGGTCAGAGACGTACTAGGGCGGATTGGACTCGAATGCTATCCGAAGACATCCGGCTCAAGAGGAATGCACGTCTATGTGCCGGTCGAGCCTGTTTATAACTATGAAGAGATACCCGGGTTTGCCGAGCAGATTGCCACCGTTGTTGCCGTAGAGAGTTCGGAGACAGCGACCATCGAACGCGCTTTGAGTAAACGCCGGAAGGGGCAGATATACGTTGACCATATGCAAAACGCCCGAGGCAAATCCGTTGTCGCGCCGTACTCTGTACGCCCGCGCGCCGGAGCAACTGTTTCCGCGCCGCTCGATTGGAGCGAAGTCGAGCGCAAAAGGATTACGCCGCAAGATTTCACGATTAAGAATATGCACAAGCGTTTGTCAGAACAAGGCGATCTGTTTGAGCCTGTGCTAAGGGGTAAGCAAAACTTGAATACCTTCACGTCCGGCAAAAATCAGATGCGCCGCTCCAATTGTTTGTCTCCTTCGTTATTTACGGCCAGCCTCGCCAACTGATTACAGATTAATTCCCAAGCTTGAGCGAGATGTTTTTCAGTCGTTAGCACATTGCCGACGGCGATGCGCAGGGCGAGCCGCCCGTGCAGCCGCGTGTGCGTCATGTAAACCGCGCCGGTGGCATTAATGTTTGCAAGCAATCGTTCATTTAACTCATCCAACACAGCACCGGTAAAATCCTCTTTCACTTCAATGCTCAACGCGCGGGCGCGAAAGCAAACGACGCCCATCAAGACCGGCGCGAGCAGTTCAAAGCGTTCGTCCGCCTTGACCCAGTCGGCGACGAGGCGCGCGAGGCGGCAGGCTTCGCGTATGCGCGCGGCGAGTCCTTTGCGCCCGAACGCGCGAATCACGAACCAAGCCTTCAGCGCGCGGAAGCGTCTTCCGAGTTGAATGCCGTAGTCCATATAGTTATGCACCGTTTCGTTTGCGCGCTCGGCGTCGCCGCGGAGGTATTCGGGCACGAGCGAGAACACACTTCGCAGAGAGTCGGGGCGGCGCACATAAAGCGCGCTGAAGTCGAGCGGCACAAACAACCACTTATGCGGATTGAAGATAACCGAGTCCGCGCGTTCGACCCCGTGCATAACATGGCGGCCTTCTTCTAGGAGCGCCATCGCGCCGCCGTAAGCGGCATCAACGTGCAGCCACACTCGATGTTTACGGCAGACATCAGCGATTTCAGCGACCGGGTCAACGCTCGTCGCCGAAGTCGTGCCGACGGTGGCGATGACGGCGAGCGGGCGACGAGCGGCGCGCAAGTCTTCCTCAATGGCCTGTCGAAGCGCGTCAACGTTCATTTTATATTCGCTGTCCGAAGAGATGCGCCGCACGTTCGATTCACCTAGCCCGAGCGTAATCGCCGCCTTCTCAAGCGAGCTATGCGCCTGATCCGAAGCATAGAGCGTGAGCGCAGGCACGTCTGGGCGTCCGGCTAATCCTTCGCGCCGTACGTCGAAGCCGAGTTCTTCGCGCGCGGCGGCGAGCGCGTGGAGTAAGCCGACGGAAGCCGTGTCGTAAACGACGCCTTGAAACTCCCGAGGGAGACGAAGCATCTGCCGCATCCAGTCGAGGACGACGATTTCGAGTTCCGTGGCGGCGGGCGAAGTTTGCCACGTCATCGCCGAAACATTGAGGGCGGCGGTGAGCATCTCGCCGAGTATACCGGGTGCGGTTGTGGTGGTTGCGAAGTAGCCTAGAAACGCCGGATGTCCCCAGTGAACGATGCCGGGCATGATGACGCTGTCAAAGTCGCGCAGGATTTCGTCTAGCGGTTGGCCGCCTTCAGGCGGGGCGGCGGGCAACTCCTTGATGATCGCGCCCGGATGATGCTCCGGGACGACGCGGCGCGTCTCTATACCGGCGCGGTAGTCGGCGACCCAACCCGCAACCTCTTGCAAAAGGCGGCGGAACTCATCGTCGGGCAAATCGCCTAGGTCTTGTGCGGAAGCGTGTTGATTCACATGGTCACTGTTTTGATGAAATATTCGGCATCGCTTTCCCGCCGACGCGCCACGCGCGGCCTGTTCCCTTGGCGACCAATTTATCGCCAAACGGGTAGCCGCCGTATGCGATGCGCCAGCAGAAAGCCCAGTATGTGCTCACAACACGCTCGGCAATCCACAACGGCGCATACAAACAGAGCCATGCCGGAAAAACGCGCTCTGCCTCGTCGTTCAAACCGCGCGCCGCGACGAGCACCGCGCCGCACGCTGCCATTGCCGCGAAAGCGAGTGACCAACGCCGTCCGGCGACAAGCCACACAAGCGTGAACGCGAGCGGCAGCAAAGCGAAAAAAGCGGTCTTGGCGCGCATCACGAAATCTTCGTAAGCTTGACGCGGACGCTGCTCGATCCATTTCCTAAGAGTTGGCGGATGCTTCAAGATAAAGAAGTCGCGCGCGTAACAGATGCTCACCTGATGCGCGCGAAAGTGGCGCACGATCTCTTCGTTATCAAAAAGCACATCGCCGTCGTAATGCCCGACGCGCTGCATCGCGCTGCGGCGCACGCCGAGCGTGCCGGGATAATCTCCCTCCGCAATCCATGCGCGATTGATGAGCATCCGCGCCGCTTCCGTTCGCGCCCAAAAGGGCAGCGGTCGCAAATAGTTTTGCGGGCGCACCATCTCATACTCTGCGAGCAATACCGTCATGCGACGCACGTTGTTTGCCGTGTAGAGTATGTCATCGTCGGCGAGGATAATGTGCTCGTGTGCGGCGAGCGCGACGCCCGTATGTATGCCGTTGACCTTGCCATTGAGGTATTTGTATTGCGGGTCAACGGCGGCATGGCGACACATGCCGCCCCATATTTCTTTGTGTGCAGCGAAGACATCGGGCGGCGAACCATCAACGACGAGCACCTCGCAACGGGCAGCGGCGAGCAACCGGAAATAGTTTCTGAAATCGTTTGCCTCGCGCTCGTCGAAACGCACGCGACGAATCGTCAACAAGTACGTGCAGCGCATCGCGTCGCGATCCGTGTTTGTTGGATTATCTGCTTTCGTGGCGCGCGTCATGCAAAACTTTAACACCTTAACAGGCTTTGCACAAGAATTAGCTCCTGCACAAAAATAGAGTAGTCTGCACAAAAATTGCCTGCCAACAATTCTCTTGTAAGCACCCAAAAACTAAGATATAACGCTCTCACCGTTTCTTTCTAATCCGACAGATTCTAGCGACAGGAGAATCGAGTTAAATGCTTGATTTATCTTGGTTTATCTATTGATTTCACGGCTGCAACAATGTATTATGTGTGCATCCTCGCAGGATAAAAACAATGGCCTAGCTGAGTGCGCTAACACCCAACTAGACCTATTTGACCACAGCGTGAATCGACCACGTTGCAGCCCGGATTCATTGTGCTGCACCACGCTTGGAGAAAGCAAGGAATGCATAATGGAGAACACCAAACGCAAGACCTACTCGCAAGTATGGCCTGCCTATAATCAAGCGCAGACAAATGAAAAAGCGCGCTTCCAAGAACTACTCTTTGAACTCTGCCAAAACATCGAAGACTTGCCGCGTAAAGCTGGCGCGGGCAGAAATAGATTGCCGCTCAAAGACATGATCTTTTGCGCGGTCTTCAAAATCTATTCGACTGTTTCAGGTCGTCGCTTCATCTCCAATTTACGCGAGGCGCAACGACGCGAGTTCATCGGCAAGACTCCGCACTTTAATTCCATCTTTAATTACCTAGAACTCGAAGAGATGACGGATTGCCTCAAGCAACTTATTGTTGAATCCAGTCTGCCGTTGAAGAGTGTCGAGACGGAGTTTGCGGTTGATTCATCCGGCTTCTCGACAGGCCAGTTCGTGCGCTGGTTCGATGTCAAGTATGGCAACACGGAAGACTGGCACGATTGGATAAAGTTGCATCTGATGTGTGGCGTGCGGACGCACATTGTCACGAGTGTAGAAATATCTGGCCGCTATGCTCACGATAGCCCGTATTTCAAACCGCTCGTCAACGCGACAGCCGCAAGCGGTTTTAACCTGCATGAAGTTTCGGCAGACAAAGCGTATTCAAGTCGCCCTAATCTTCGCCTTGTCGAGAAGCACGGCGGCACGCCTTACATTGCTTTCAAAGACAATGCGCGTGGAGATTCAAAGTGTAAAGTGTGGAATAAAATGTTCCACTACTACAGCCTGCACCGCGACGAATACATGCAGCACTATCACAAGCGCAGTAATAGTGAATCCACTTTCAGCATGATTAAGGCGAAGTTCGGAGAGCGCATTAAGAGCAAGACGGCTATCTCTCAAACGAACGAAGCCTTATGTAAAATTCTCTGCCACAATCTCTGCTGTGTGGTACAGTCTATCTACGAGCTAGGAATTGAGCCGGACTTTTGGACAGAGAATAGACCACTCAACGGTTGCACAAATAATCTGGATGACGTATAAGCCAACGGCGAATACAGGATTGTTTTAGGATGAGCACGAACACTCCCGAAAAGCCTTCAAGTCTCGTTGTGCGTGTAGCCGGAACTAGCCCGCTGTCTTTCGACTTGTGGCCGGGCATCACTCTTGCCGTGAAAGAGTTTGCGCCTTCTAAAGCTTCGCGTCCTACCATTGGCGGCGGCTTTAAGAGCAAAGGTTACTTGCTGTTTTCAGGCCAGACGAAGGTAGGCCGACTTTCTCCATCGGCCTTGACTAAACTTGGCGGCGACATCCCATCAATTTGTAAAGTATCGAAAGTGGATAAGACTCGCAAAGTCTTACTGGTCGAGTTTTCGTGAGCAAGTTCTATCATTCCCAATGTCAAGGAGCACTATGCAGACAGCAGTGAAGCGAAACGATAGCGTTTATGGAGACCTTAAATTACTTAACAAACACCATCCGCCTTTTTATCAGTTTTCGCATGGAGCGGCCTATCTTGGCGACAGCTTGGAATTGATGAAGTATGTTCCCGATGAGTCGGTGAACCTCATTGTGACATCTCCACCATTCGCGCTGACGAGTAAAAAAGAGTACGGCAACGAAGCATCTGAGGCTTATGTGGATTGGTTTATTGAGTTTGCCAAAGAGTTCAAGCGCATTATGGCAAATGATGGCTCGCTTGTTATTGATCTTGGCGGGGCGTATCTGCCCGGCCATCCTGTGCGAAGCCTTTATCAGTATGAATTGCTCATTCGGCTTTGCAAAGAGCTAGGATTCTTTCTTGCTCAAGAGTTCTTTCATTACAATCCCGCGCGCCTTCCAGCACCCGCCGAGTGGGTGAACGTGCGGCGTATCCGTGTTAAGGATTCTGTCAATACGGTATGGTGGTTGTCGAAAACAGAGTACCCGAAAGCAAATAACCGGAACGTGTTGCGGCCTTATACCGCAGCAATGAAAACTTACTCAAGAATGGTTATCGGGCAAAGATGAGACCGTCAGGCCATAACATCACGCACAAATTCAATCGAGATAACGAGGGGGCTATTCCGCCCAATCTTTTAGAAATGGGCAATAACGACAGTAACAGCGGTTACATGCGGGGCTGCGAACAGGCTGGCATTAAACCTCATCCGGCAAAATTCCCTAAAAGATTTGCGGAGTTCTTCATCAATTTTTTGACAGATGAGAACGATTTAGTGTTAGACCCGTTTGCGGGCAGCAATACCACAGGCCATGTCGCTGAATTATCACAGCGTAAATGGCTTGCTTTTGAGTTAGTGGAAAGTTACCTTGCCGGGAGCCGATTTCGATTTGAGGTCAAGGATGCGGAGGGAGATGGGAAAGCCTTAACTCTATTTCCAACTAGCAGAGACGCCATTGCCAATTCTCGATAGACCACAACTTAGCGCAAAAATAGTAGAGGCAGTTCAGTCAAGCGGTTGGAACGTACTTTATGGTTCGTCACTTGACGCGCGGCCTTTCAGTATTCGCATGTATAGCGAGGGTGAATCGTATGCGTGCAGGAATTATATTTGGAATCTTTCGCACGGCGGCAAGACGCGCAATCCTGATGAATATCGCATCCAAGTCAAAGTTGATAAATTCGAGCGAGTGAGCGGTCAAAAAACGCTGGTGCTAGGCTGGTCAGATGATCTTGGAGTATTCGCTGGCTTTGATGTTAGAAAGCATAGCGGCACATTAGGTTACTCATCCTCTATCCAAGTCAGTCTTGAGACTCGTAGAAAAGCGATAATCAACGGCATATCCGCTCACGATAAAGGTAATGGGGAGATAGCGGTAGCGTTTCGTCCTGAGTTCTTTGCTGATTACGTGAGAAACCTTGAACTTCTACATGACTTCGGAGAATCGGCGCAAGACCTGCACACGCTAGAAACCGTGCTTGGACAGATTGCCGATGAAGAGAAAGATTTTGATGAAAGCGAGATAGATAAATTTAGCGCAAAGCGCCGTACCATAGTTAGAACAATCACCCAGAAGGTTCGAGCATCCAGCTTCCAAAGCAGAGTATTGACAGCCTATAACTTTCGGTGCGCGTTTTGTTCCCTGCAACTCAAGCTGGTTGATGCTGCTCACATTGTTCCGGTAGCTCAAGAGGATTCGACAGACAATACCTCAAACGGCCTAATGCTTTGTTCGCTTCATCATCGCGCCTATGACAATGCGTTAATAACTATTGATGAATCATTCAAAACCTTTGTTAATAAAAAGATAATGGATTACTTGAAAGACATCGGCCATGATGGAGGAATGAAGGATTTTGTCGAAAACTTACGCCCCGTTATAAATATGCCGCCCGCTGTCAGAGACCGCCCCCTCCCCAAGTACATCAAACAAGCCAACCAGTTACGGGGATGGATTAAAACGCAAGCGATAGTTCCAACTCTTTTTTAATGTTTGTGCAAAGCCAGTCTGCCTAGAAATCGTGCTTGAACAAAGTGAACAGTGGCTTAAACGGAAATGCTACCAGCCGCACGGCGCTTACCTTCGCCCCTTTGCACCTAATCCAGCGTGGAAGGAAGCCTCTGTTTTTATCGTAGGGCTTAATCCTTCGACGCCTTTTCGTGAGGAGTTTGAATCCTACGATCATTACTGGGATTCACTTACCCGCAATCCTGAGCATTACTACAGGGCTTACTATCACAAGTATCAGCGCAGAGAAGACCAGAAAAGCAGAACGGCTAAAACGATTTCAGGATTAGTTGAATTATTGAAACCGTTGAATGTGCTGATTACTAACGTGTGTGCGTATCCGACTCCCAACCCGAAATTGATTCCGAAGGCAATTAGACAAGAGGCGATTGACGAAAGAATACTTGTTAGCCTGATTACTGTCTGTCAGCCTAAAGTCTTATTGTTTCATGGAAGGGAGGCCAGAGTATTCGCGGACAAGTATTTCAAAGTGAAGTTAGACCCTTATATTGAACCTGCGAAGCAGTTCACCATCGCATACCTCCCCAACACGGATTCCCCTACACGGTTATTTGCCTATCATCATTTTATCGGCAGGGTTGAAAAACATTCTGTAATGAATGAACGTCTCAAACAATTTGCCGTGCAGATGCAGGCGGCTATCAACGAAAATAGGCTTCAAAGTGACAATTCTTGTGCAGAATCCTCACTTGCACAAAAATTACACGTTAAACTTTAATTCTTGTGCAAAGCCACCTTAACACTCTGCGGTATGTCGGAAATTTTCAATACTTACATGATTCATTGGCTATGACTGTACGTCTGCGTACCATGCTAAGGCTTGAGACACTTCACACTCAATGTCCGCTCATTGAACCTCAATAAGTTATCGGCCAGCGCATTCCAGTATGATGGCAGGCATAGATTGTGCCGCGCTAATGAATGCGCTTTGTGTACGCTAGTGGACAGTTGAAACCCATGCATTATAGTATTATAAAGTAAATAAATTCACATTAATCGATATAGAGATGATTTGTAAGACACTGTGTGTGGCACCGGTTCCGGGCGGTTTCATGGCGCTTTGTCTGAAACACGAGCGTCGTGTGAACTTTCAATGGAACAAGCAGGTATGTCGGCATCAATTGGGGCGATAGTCAAAACAAATCCGTTTAGCGCCGTAGAGCTTTCCCGGACGCACAGCGCGTATGCAGTGTGGCGCGATGGCAAACTCGTTCATCTTCTTGAGCCGGAGCGACGTCCCTCGTCTCTCGCAGAATTCGTCCACAGCAGCTTTCGCGCGCACATACTGAACCCGGACTTTCCGTGTGTCGGTGGCCGGGCAGCAATAAACAATGACACCTATCGTTTCGGCTTTTACGCTGAGATGAACACGCCTGCGACAACCGCCGGATTAGCTTATGACCTGTGGGAGTATGCGCAGGAACGCCCGACTTTTAAAACGGAATACGCGACGTTCGTCGCCAGCTTCGCCGCGCCCATCGTGCAGAACGAGCACGAATGGGAAAAAATGTTGTGGGCGCAACTACAAAGTTTACATGATCTGGACAGGCAGCATCACGCCTGGGATTCGACTGTGAGCAGCGATTCGGAGGACTCCGGCTTTTCTTTCAGCTTCGCGGAAACGGCGTTCTTTGTCGTCGGCCTGCATCCGGCGAGTTCACGTTTCGCGCGGCGTTTCGCGTGGGCGACCCTCGTCTTCAACGCCCATACGCAGTTCGAGCAACTGCGCGCGGAAAACAAGTTCGAGCGGATGCGCGAAATGATTCGCGCGCGCGACTACAAATTGCAAGGCTCGCTCAATCCTAACCTGAACAATTTCGGTGAACAGAGTGAAGCGCGCCAATATTCCGGCCGCGCCGTCGAAGATAATTGGCGCTGCCCGTTCCACGCCAGACCGGGCAACGGATCAGGCTCGGCAGATTAACCGGCGTTCGAGCATACGTGCTTTGATTGTCAAATCCGCCGTTTGCTTTAACTTGCCATTAGATTAATTCAACGCATAAGAGGCACACCGCAGCCTTATGACCGTCCGCTATCATCTCGAACCGCAGACCGGCGTCGGCTTTCTACTCGGGCGCGGGCAACTCCTGAAAATCATTGATCCGCAAGGCGAGCAAGTTTCCGACTTAACATCGTTTGCGCAAGCGGATAAGTCCGAATGGCTTTCTTCCGGGCGAACAATTGATTACGCCAACACGATCTACTTAACGACCGGACATCTGCTTTACTCGAATCGCAGCCGACAGATGTTTTCAATCGTCGAAGACACCGTCGGGCGTCACGACTTTCTGCTGACGCCGTGCAGCCCCGATACATTCAAACTGCTTTACGATTATCAAGGCTATCATCCGAGCTGCTTCGAGAATCTGACGAAGAACCTTGCGACTTTCGGCATCGCGCCCGATATGATTCCGACGACCTTCAATATCTTCATGAACGTCGTCGTCATGCCGTCCGGCGAACTGCGCATTGATCCGCCGCCCTCGCGCGCGGGAGATTACATTCTGTTACGGGCAGAGATGGATTTGATCGTCGGTGTTACGGCGTGCTCCGCGGAAAAATCTAATAACCATAGCTTCAAACCCATTGACGTCGAAATATATGATCCATCTGAAATACGAGTTGAACGAAAGGGAGAACAATAAATGAGCGAGAAGATTGATCGGCGCGACGACGTGAACCCGGAAGAGGGTGAGCGCAAGTACGGCAATGTAGAATTTGCCGATGAAGTGAACAATAAATATCCGATTGATACGCCCGAGCACGTTCGCGCTGCATGGAACTACATCAACCATCAGGATAATGCCGCCAAATACGAAAGCGACGAAGTGGAAAAGATCAAAGGTCATATCAAACGCGCCGCCAAAAAACACGGCGTTGAAATCAGCGAAGAATAAAACTAAGCAGGGAAGGCCAATGAGAGAGGCGAAACGGCATCGCTGAAGTGCGGGGAGCGCGCACGCCTAACGCCAAAGTGCAGCCGCTGCGCGTGGATATTGTACAAATGCAGGTCGGAGCCGCAGATACATGATCGCGTAACCCGGACAATTGCATCCTGCGGATGCAGTATCTCCGGCATCGGTTTATGATTTATGCGAACCCGTCGAGGCCCACGAAAATTCATTGCAAGCATAAAATTGATTTCCTACCCTTTAATGTCTGCTGCGCTATTTATTTTCCAGCACGCTCTCTTCATTCACTGCACGGAAGCCATAGCTTTGCAGATTTGATGATTCGTTCGCTTATCTTTTTCCCCCTATTCTTGCTTTCAGGAAGACGTTCGGTGAGTTCTTGAAATCAAGGTTTTTCCTCATCGAATTTTTCTTTAATCACCGGATAGCACTCGCAGGTGAATTCTTCCAGCCCTTTACGGTCAAGAATCGTTAAGTGACCGTGATGATAATGAATCAGCTCCATCCCCTGTAGTTTGTAGGCTATTTCGCTAATGCTGGCGCGGCGCACGCCAAGCATATTCGCCATAAACTCATGAGTTAACTCGAACTCGTCCACCCCGACGCGATCTTGAAACATGAGCAGCCAGCGCGCCAGCCGCCCCTCTACGTGATGGCGCGCATTGCACACGACCGTCTGTGAGATTTGTGCCATCAGCGCGTGCGTGTAGCGAAGAAGCGCGCTTTGCAATGCTCCGCCCCGGTTGAACTCTTCTTGAAGCTTACCGGCTTGTAATTTGTGGCTTAAGCCTGACGCCTGCACGGTGGCGACCTTCGTCTCGCTTCCACCTAATATCGCGGAGATGCCGACGATGCCCTCGCGCCCGACAAGTCCGACCTCCATGCCTGTGCCGTCCTCTAAGTCTGTGAGCAGAGAAACAACTGACGTGGTGGGGAAATAAACGTCTCGAATGCGCTCATCCGGCCTGAAAAGAATGTCGCCGAATTTGAGCGGCACGGTGTTTAGGTGCGGCGCGAGTCGTTCGTACTCCTCATGCGGCAAGGCCGCGAGCAGCCAATTTTCGTTTGAGAGTTGAGTCGTGCCCGACATGGTTATCCCGATCAGCGTTGTAACGCTGCAAGACTTTGCCGATGGAGTGTTTGGTAGCATTCACAGGCGGCCATCTCCAACCTCTGCCGGTCTATGATACGAATCTGGCCGCGACTACAGCTAATGATCTGTTCGTCCCTGAGAGCGGTGACTGCGCTCGTAATTCCGGCGCGGCGCGTGCCGAGTTGGTAAGCGATACGCTCATGCGTAAGCGGCAATTGATCGTTCCCGACGCGATCATGAATCATCATCAGCCAACTACATAAACGCTCTCTGACCGTATGACGGCCATTGCAGACGGCGCGTTGGGAAAGCTGCGCGATGCGTGCGCTCGCGTAAATGAGAAGAAGGCGCTGCACACTTTCGCCGCGCGCGAATTCCTGCTTGAGAACATCCGCGCTCATTCTCAAGGCAGTGCCGGTGACGATGACCTGTGTGTAATGAGTCGGCGCAGGCGAATCGAAGATTGCGGAAAGCCCCGTCATGCCTTCCTTGCCGATCATGGCGGCTTCCGTCGTGCTGCCGTCCGCCAAGATATAGAGGTCAGAAAGCACTGCGGTTTCGGGGAAATAAACGTCCCAAATATCTTCCCCTGCTCCGTAAAGGTCTTCACCGCAAGAAAGAGAGACAGGCTCTAGATGCGGAAGAAGGCGCGCGAAAGCCTCGCCGGGCAACGCCATCAATAGCTTGTTGGTGAGAAGGCCGTTGAACGCGACGGGGTTGATAAAATCATGCGCGCGATTTATGCCGGATGACTTCTCCTCCTCCTCCTCCTCCTCCTGCGCTACCGCCGTCTGAGCACCGGCGAACGTATTTGCGCTGCGGTAGCTTAGTCCGGCGTCGTTTTGCATAAAGTCATTCTTGCGCTCGGCGTTCTCGATTCGCAGCGCTTCATTAGCCTTCGCCAGATCGTGCGTTCGCTCTTCGACTTTATGTTCCAACTCCTCGTGCGCGCGGCGCAGTGCTTCCTCAGCGCGCTGCTGCTCGGTCAGGTCACGCGCGATTTTGGCGTAGCCGGTCAATCTGTCGCCGAAGATACGCTCCGCGCCGACGTTCCAACTACTAAAGCGCCCCTCTGTGTCCATCGTTGAAATGGCATAGTCCGTTACGCTCTCCATCGTTAGATGCAAGCGGTCTTCGGATGCGCGCAAGGCGAGTTCGATTTGTTTGCGATGGGTTACGTCGCGCGTCGAACCGGCGACAAACTCAACCGTGTTACCGTCGGCGGCGAAAACAGGCGTGAAAATATATTCGTAAAAGCCGTCCGCGCGCGCCGGACTCGTGAACGGCGTTTCGTCCCTCAATGCTTTCTTCGTGTCATAGATCTGCTGAATTTGTTTGTGTAGTTTGGCGGCTAACTCCGGCGGGTAATGCAAATCGAAAAAGTTTTTTCCGGCGATTTCTTCCGACGTGATTCCGAGTAAATCGAGCAGCGGCTGATTGGCGAAACGGAAACGCCCGTCGCGGTCGAAGATATAAACGAAATCGCTAATGGAAGTCAGCGTCGTGTTGAAAATGCGCGTTTGCTGTTCCAGACTGCGGGCGAGCGCGCGTGACGCTTCTTCCTGGCGATGGCGCGCGGTAACGTCCAAAAACGTCAGAACCACGCCGCTGATTTGGTCTTCCTTCGTGCGGTAAGGAATGGCGCGCATCAAGAACCAACGCCCGTCGCCGGTTTCGATTTCGCGCTCGATGGTCTGAAGGCGTTCGAGAACACTCTCGATGTCTTTGAGTATATCGTTGTCAACAAACTGGTTCGTAATGTCAGCCAGCGGACGACCCACATCGGAGGGCAGCAAGTTGACGATGCTGCGCGCGTGCGGAGTGAAAAGTTTAACGCGCAGCGCACGATCTAGAAAGACCGTGCCGATTTCCGTCGAACTCATGAGATTTTGAAAATCGTTGTTCGATTGGCTGAGTTCTTCGATCTTGATTTTCAACTCCTGATTGACGGTCAGCAATTCCTCGTTGATCGATTGTAACTCTTCCTTGCTCGTCTCCAACTCTTCAGCCGCCGAACGCAGTTCTTCGTTCATCGCTTGCAACTCTTCGTTGGAAGCTTTGAGTTCTTCGGTCTGCACTTCGTATTGTTCGACGGTGAAGCGAAGCTGCGCTTTGACGCGCACAAGTTCATCTTCGAGATGTCGCGTGATCGGCTCGTCGGAGACGGTGCGCATTGTTTCTTTTAATTGCGCTTGTTCCGTCTCTGTCGCTTCGCGTGTTTCTTCAAACAGCACGAGTAGAAAGCCGCGCGTCGTATCGTCTGCGCGAAGCGCGGGGCGCACTTTGAGTTTGACGAGCTGCAAGCGATCATCAATCCGCATCTGCAATTCGCGCGTTTCGATGTTCGTGTTTTCTTGCGCGGCTCGATACAGCGCCGTGTGAAGCTCTAAACGCAATTCAGGGCGCACGATGTTGAGAAGATTAAGCGAAGGCTCGCCGCCGGAGATTTGCATATAACGGCCTGCGCGCTCCGTGAGATGCACGACCTCGTGTTTTTCATTAACGACGACGGACGGCGCGGCGTATTGTTCGAGCAGGCGCTGGTGAATGTCTGCGTAAGAGAGACGTTCGAACGCCTGTGATTCCTGCGCGCGATCTTCTTTTTTCGGGCGCAAACCGGCGCGCATCGTCGCCAGCGAAGCTTCCGGGACGGGAAGCACTGTGCGCGGAGGTACGGCGCGGCTTTGAAAGATGTGATGTTCTTTATCAATCGGCAGGAAGGAATCGTTCGTGCCGTTAAGTGACTCCGAGTTGCCAAGGAAAAGAAAGCCGCCGGGATTCAAAGCGAAATGAAACACGTCGAACGCGCGATCCTGCGCCGTGCGGTTGAGATAGATGAGTAGGTTGCGGCACGTCACTAAATCGAGATGCGAAAACGGCGGGTCTTTAATTAAATTCTGGTTGGCGAACAACACCAACTCTCTAAGTTCACGGCGCACGCGATAACCGTTTTGCTCTTTGACGAAGAATTGACGCAATTGTTCGGGCGATACGTCCGCCGCATCGTTGGGCGTGTAGAAGCCTTCGCGCGCATAATATCGTTGTACTCGGCTTCGCTTGGCTCCTGCACAAGGCAGATGCCGCCCATCTCCTTCACGCGCTTCATGCCCATCGAACCGTCCGCGCCCGTTCCCGAAAGAACAACGGAGACGGCGTGCGCCGCGCGCCTGTGCAAGCGTACGAAAGAAAATGTCAACGGGCGCGCGCCTCTCCTCTATGCGCGTGACTTCGGAGAGCGCGAGATGCCCGTCGGTCATCGCAAGACTTCGATTCGGCGGGATGACATAGACATGATTCGGCTCGACGCGGACGCGATCCGTTATCTGCGTGACAGGAATCGCGGCGGCGTGTTGCAGCACTTCCGCGAGATGGCTTTCGTGCTGCGGCGACAAATGCAGGATTACGACATAAGCCATGCCGCTATCGGCGGGGACATGAGCGAAAAACTCCTTCAAAGCCTTGATGCCGCCCGCCGAAGCGCCAATCCCGACCACAAAAAAATCGTCGCCCGGTTTCACTTTGGTAGTGTCTGCGCCGCCCGCATCGCTGCCGCTAAAAATTTCTTCCATACAAAATCCTTGTTATTTACTTTTACAAATTCTCCGTTGTTCAATACCGTAAAAGTACACTCATCGCTCTTTTATTCGTCTTTACTTTGTTCGGGAACTACTATGGTAGGTCGTCTGAAAAAAGAGTTTAACTCAAACCGCGCCGCGTGTATATTGCACCGCTTTCGCTGTCACACAGGCCACGCTTATTCAATTGACAGCCTGCTGGCGGAGATCACCGAAAAAATCGACGAATCGCTCTGGAGTTCGATCCGCTCCATCGAAGAAGGCGTTATGCTGCTGCGTTACATGGCGCAACACATGCGCGAGCACGACGCCGCCGACGACAACGCCGAACAATTTCTGAAGAAGGCACTGGAAGCGCAACAAAGAGCCGATCTGGTGAGACAAGCCGTGATGGATCACGAGAAATCAAGCGAAGCGAAATTTGAACAAAACACGCAAGAAAGATAATTCGATTTCGGATGGATCAATGCGAAATAGACGCGCGGCGCTGGCAACGTTCCCTGACCAGCGGGCGAGCAAATGCACAGCAGCACTGCTTGCTTGCTCTTGCTATGGAATTCGTGCGGCGCGTTAGCCGGTATGTTCAAGGTCTCTCCGGCGCGCTGTAGATGGGGACATCCCTTTGTTCAACCTGAAATACTTCAACCGCAGAAGGCGGCGGTGCTGCTGCGTTAACAGGCTTATTCGAGCGCCCAAATCCGAAGACCACGACCACACTCAAAAAATCACACCGGCAATAATAGCTGCCAGCAATTTGTGCCTTCTCAAATTGCTGGCAGTGCAACTGCGCTGCCGCAGCTTCTCTGATTTTTGATTCTTAATGGCACACCGTTGTGCTGCTTGAGTGCAATCGCCTTGCCAGAGAGTGTTGACAAGCGCGAGTGTCGGAAAGCGCGTGAATGCGCCGTGTGGCTTTGCGATATTCCGAAGGATTTAACCCACGCGCCGCGCGAATTCGCCGAACGATTTTTCAACATCGCGCGTTGGACGGAAGTGACGCGCGGCGGGAATTTCGCCGCGCTCGAAGAACCCGAATTGCTGGCGAACGAGATGCGGGCGTTTTTCAAAGAGCTACAGACAAACTCGATCTCATTGAAGTCTTCCTGATGAGATCGAGTTTGTCTGTTTAATGGACATACCTCTAGCCGAAATAAATAACTTCGGCCTTCCTACTTAAGCAGTCGCGGCGGCAGTGAAAGAAGTTTGGATCGCTCTTTCGCGCCAGACCGAAATTTTCTGCTTCACTTGTTCGAGCTTGGCTTCGATTCCTTCAAACGTGGATTCAAGTAGTAAGTGCAACAAGTGGTTGTTTGAAGAATACCTCATTCGGCGTTTTGTAACCGAGTGTTTTTCGCGGACGATTGTTAAGCCGTTCCACTACTTTCTCGATCTGTCTGTCAGTGATCTTTGAGAAGTCGGATTTCTTCGGGAAGTATTGCCTCACAAGCCCGTTGGTATTCTCATTTAAGCCGCGCTCCCATGATGAATAAGGATGCGCGAAATAGAAGTCCGCCTTCAGATATTGCGCGATGCTTTGATGTTGCGCGAACTCGCGCCCGTTATCTGAGGTGATCGTCTGGACGGTGAGCGGCTGCAACTGCTCTCGGATGACTTGCCCGACCAACTCGGCTGTGTTGCGTGTGACTTTCTCCAGCCGCACCAACTTTGATTTGCGCTCCACGAGACTGACGACGGCCTGTCGGTGATGGCGCCCGATGATGGTATCAACTTCCCAGTCACCGCGCCGCCGCTTGGTCTCAACGATCTCGGGTCGGTGCTCGATACTTCGACGCTCTTGCAACTGTGCGCGTCGGTCATAATGGCCATAGCGTTTACGACGTAGTTTCCGGCAGCGCAAGTTGAGGTGGAGTTGGCCGCCCGCGCGCTTGTCCGCATAGATATGCTGATAAACCCGCTCATCGCTGACGCTCTCTTGCCGCTCCACCTTGAGCCGCCCGCTAATCTGTTCGGGACTCCACTGTTGGCTCAGCAGCGATTCGATGCACGTCCATGTCGCGCGCTGGATGCGTGGCCGGTGTGCAGGCAACTTTCGCTGACTCGCCAACTCCTGCGCTTGTGTGGGGCGATAGCCACGCTGCCCGCCGTTGCGCGAGAGTTCGCGCGAAATGGCGGACTTGTGGACGCCGATGATTGAGGCCATTTCGGTTTGGCTGTGATAGGCTTTCTTCAAGGCGTAAATCTGGTATCTTTGCTCGCGGGTAAGCTGCGTGTAGTTCATCAATATGCTTCTTTGACTTGGCGGTTTAAGAAAGCACGCTACGCTACCGCAGCTTGCTCCTTAATCGCCAATCTCAAAGTTGCACTTACAAGTTGAATTCACGAAACGCAAATAATCCTAACGGCAGGCGAAACGGCGGATTTTCCGATTCGACGGCTTCGATAATGATTCGCACGGCTTTGACAGGATCGCCCGCCGATGGGCCGTCAAATTGCGGTAATGCTTCCGTAAACTCTGAGGTCGAAGGATAAAATTCCGGCAGCAGATTTTCGCCGTAAGTTATCGCGCGTCAGGTCATACCTGTGTAAAAAGGTCCCGGCTCGACAATCGTCGTTTTGATTTCGTGCGGCGCGACTTCCGCCGCCAACGCTTCGGACAAACCTTCGAGCGCGAATTTCGTCGCCGAATAATAGCCGAACGACGGAAACGCCGAAATTCCGACTACCGAACCGATGTTGACGATATGACCGCTTTTTTGCTCACGCAAAATCGGCAACGCTTCGCGCGTGACGTTCAAACGCCGAACACATTCGTATCGAACTGGTGTTTGATTTGTTCGCTGCCCGCTTCTTCGATTGCGCCGACCAAACCGTAACCCGCGTTATTGACCAAAACATCGATTCGCCCGAATTGCTCGACGGCTTCTTGAATCGAATTTTTCACATCTTCCAAATTCGTGACGTCGAGTTTTGCAGCCCGCGCCGTGTCAGGATATTTTTCAATCAAATCCCGCAAAACTTCCGGCTTCCGCGCCGTCGCCACTACGCGGTCTCCTTTTGCCAACACTTCTTCCGCCAGCGCGCGGCCGAAACCGCTCGACGTTCCCGTTATGAACCAAACTTTTTCTCGCTCATTTCTTTCTCCTTCATCGTAGTTGTCGTCTATTTCTTAATTGTTACTTTTTCAGTAATAATTAAGTTTAAAAAAGCTACCGCTTAATATACGCGATAACTTCTGCTAAGCTCGTTTCTCGCAAACTCGCTTCAAAGGATTTCTGCGCCTTAGCTGAAACCCTATTCATTGCCGCTTCGATATTGCAGCTCACTTTGCACTTGCTCTGCACCGGATAATCGTGAATCGCAAAAGCTTTCGGTGCGTCAACCGCATGGTAGATTTCAAGAAGCGAAATGTCTGCCGGTTTTTTCGCCAGCAGACACGAACCCGATTTTCCGGTCGTCGTGCTGACAAGACCCGCTTTCGATAGTTTCGCCAGAACTCTTCTCACGAAGCTCGGGCTTGTATTGATGCTCGATGCAAGTTCGCCGGAGGTCGCCTGCCGCGCGCGGTTAAAGCCGAGCGCAGCCATCAAGTGAACCGCGATTGAGAATTGAGTGTTCGTCGCCACAACTGTTACTATATTAGACACAGTTTGCATTGTCAAGCAGGTTCTTTTAAGAGCAGTGGTTCAGTTTGAAATTATCACTCCGGTAAATATTGACCTAGAAATTCAAACTGAACCCTTACCGGCGCATTAGTTTTGTATGCGTATGCGCCGGCTTGCATACGCTCAAGTCAAATCCCGGTCAAAAGCGCAAAACGCGGCCTTCAATTTTGTTAGATATATCTTTACTACTAACAGGCTACTTTATAGCGGCGCGCCGCGCGTGGTACAAACGGTTGGGACAATGGGACAACATCGGACATTTGCGCCGCGCGGCGCGTCACTCGCCTACTTCATCGCGGGCGCGCAGCAAATCCGCTTCAAGGTAAATAGATTGCAAAACACCTAGCACAGCAAAGCGCCCGAACAACTTCTTTACAGGGCGCTCGACAAGTTTGCGGTCAACTAAATCGTCTTGACGCAACAGCTGGAACAAATCTAAATGGTCTTTGCCGCGCCCGGCGAAGTTTTTAAGTATCACCATTCATTCGGGCGTGATAATCGGCAAGCCTTCCGGTTCGATCAGAACCGAATCGGCAAGCGCCGCTTCGTACACGTCTTGCTTGTCGTCGTCGCGCACAATCCACTCAATTTCGATTTCCTTGCGCCCGACTTTGACGGTGTATGCTTAGCCGCCGAAATTCAAGCGCCGAGTGCGTGGAAGCGCAAGCACTTCGGCAGCGAGAAAATCAACATCCCGCGTGGCGCGCGTGAAGCCATAAATTTGCATGGCAATGCCGCCGCATAGGGCGCAATCAATATCCTGCTCGACGGCAAGGCGTAGGACTTCCAAAGCGGCGGCCACGCTCTGCTCTGTAGAAAGGGCATCGCTCCCGGATGAAGGCTTGCGGATAACTTTTCGCTTGGTTCGCTTAGTCATAGGGCTACAGATTCAACCAACATCGTAAGGAACGGGATGCAACGATCATAATCGAGCGTGTAGAAGTTCAAGCCGAGTTTGATATTTTTGTAGTACGAGGTTTGATTCTCTTTGTAATACCATTCTGACGGGATGTGCCACGCTTCTCGGCCAAGATGGGTTGCCAGAAACCACTTTTCAAACAATCGCGCGGCGCGCCCGTTGCCGTCCATAAACGGGTGAATGTGTACAAACATCAAATGGAGCAAAGCCGCGTGATAAAAGATTTCCGCCACGTTCAAAGAAGATTGTTTTAAGAGTCTCACGCCTGTAAACAGTTCGCGCATCTGTTCCGGCACATACTCCGGTTCGACGGCGGCATACTCCATGCCCGCGCGACTATAAACGTAAACCATTTGATCGCGGTATTTTCCCAAGCTCGATTTCGGAAGCAAGGGCGCGGCCAAGATACTGTGTGCCGTCAAAAGATTCTTTTCGTTCAGCGCATGGGAGTGCGCAAAACTATAAGCTTCAACTAATAATCCGATTTCTCTGCGCTCTTTAACTTTGAACTGACTATCGAAGCCTCTGGCCTTCGAGCGTAAATAACTATTAAGATCAATGCTGTTACCCTCAATGTTCGATGAATAGACCGCCGAAGATTCTGTGCTAAGGCTAAGAGATGGTAGTTCTTCAAGCAACGTAAACTTTCGCCAGAGCTTGTCAGGCTTATTCTTGCCTAAAGCTTTCAGCCAACGTTGGAAGTATTGTTTATCTGTCGCATCCATAATCAAAACCTATCATAACATTTAAGAAGGGCGACCATGACAGCCGCTCCTTTCCTTTTGTTTGGCTCGCGCGACAATTAAGCGGCGCAAGATACAGCGGCACGTCCAGCTTGTTTACGGCACGGCTTACGCGCCCGCGTATGCGCGCCTCGCCGGGCAGGATGCGTAGCGGCGGCTCGTTTGCTGCGAAGTCTACACACAGCCAGCCGTGTGGCCTTACTTCGCGTTGAACTTCGTTTGCCTTTCGGCATATTCTTCTTTTGAGTCATTAGCTTTTGCCTTTCATGGTAAGAGTCGATGTTAAGGGCGTGGCGGCTGTTTGCGCAGTTTCCGCGCCCGTTTTCTTTCGTTTGAAGAAAGGCAACAAAACCATTCCCCGAAGAGAGAAACACGCGAAGGCTGTCTATGACGTACTCAAAAAGTTTGCGCCGGAATTGCTTAAAGCAAAGCCAAGAAAACGGGCAAAATCAACGAACAGTTAAAGTTGGAGTGTGAGCAATCAAACGGGTTTTTGATTTATCGCGCGATAAATCAAAAAAGTTGAATTACTCATACTTTACCTGTGGCAGAGTTTGTTTCACCAAAGCTGAGAGGTGAAACTATGGCAAAGAAATCCAAAGACAGGACACGCGAGCGAGTCGAGGCAGCACAAAGCAAAGCCGTTCGATTCTTGCGCGATGTGGTTGGCAATGATGCAAAGGCCGGTGAGATCTAATCTCTGAGCGTTGCTGACTACGCAGACCGCAAAGGCTTTCTTGTCACTAATCCTTCATCTACGGCTAAATCCAAAGCCACAGAGAAAGCGAGAACGAAAATGTCTGCTGACACAACTACTACTGACCCGCGCACCAAAAACGAACTGCTCGAAGAGAACGAAGAATTATCATGGCCTGCTCGACGAAGTTTGGAATGCGCATGTTGATATTGATGATGCTTCCACCAAAGCAGATTTGCTGGCGGCTTTCCTTGAGACGTGCGAAATTCTAAATGAATTTGATGATGCGAGGTTTCCATTCGATACGGACGAAAGCGCCGAAGCCGAGCTTGATGAAGAGGCCGCGTAGCCAGCCCGCGCGGGCGTAACTCTACGGTTACAGCGTGAACAATGCGTATTCGCGGCGTGTGCCTTGACGGGTGCGCGAGCGTTTACAGTTACGGGTGAAGTGTCGAAAACCGGAGTCGCTAATGGACTTGTTACTTGATGCGGAAGAAAGCGGCGGCGCGTCTGCTATGAGCACTCGCGTTGATGTTTACTTTTTGCCGGACTATTACAGCAACACGGCGCACGCCGGAAAGACGCATCTGGGCGTGCCACGTCGCAAGCTTGGAACGATCAACGATTAGGATAATTTAGAAAGCGCCGTGCGCAAGTTTGCGAGCGAGCCGGGCGCGTACTATGCGGAAGTGCGAGCCGGGCGCGAGGTAATTTGACACATCCTCAATAAACTGGACACATCGTATGTTAGGATTTGCGGCTTCCGAAAGTGGTTCTTCACAAGCAGGAGGAAGCATGAAAAAGAACTTTACCAACGAGCAGATTATTTACACTTTGCGACAAGCCGAAGGCGGCACTT
>JAABUK010003360.1_pt1 | contig 27153 bp, 28 predicted proteins | sample 5559141 | NCBI WGS metagenome assembly JAABUK01 (sample SAMN10711869, study PRJNA513367) | rock metagenome | isolation source: Antarctica rocks | place: Antarctica: Victoria Land, Pudding Butte nord | collected 2016-01-03
TGTACGTTCTGCACAATTCACTGTTCAACATTGTCATCTTTGTCATCATCATCACTATCAACACCATGTACGTTCTGCACAATTCACTGTTCAACATTGTCATCTTTGTCATCATCATCACTATCAACACCATGTACGTTCTGCACAATTCACTGTTCAACATTGTCATCTTTGTCATCATCATCACTATCAATACCATGTACGTTCTGCACAATTCACTGTTCAACATTGTCATCATCGTCATCATCATCATCATCATGACATGCATTCTATTTGTACATAGAAGGGCCTTTAACCCTAGCTGCAGGGTCTGACTAAGAAATTCCACAAGAAGTCACTAGTCTTTAAGCATTTCTGGCTCTGACAGTCCTACCTAATGCATTTGCCTGATGCAGTCAAACTCCCAATCAGCAATCAATGTTGCTTGCCAGGTCTTCATGACAGCGTACTATACCAGATTCCAGACATGGGGACAACTTATGAGCAGTCCCATTTCACAATTTTGACTGCTGTCTCAAGTTTGCAAGTACCGCTTAAATCAATCCACTCATCACCATTGCCTAAGACCAGAAAAGAAAAGACTATGCCTTTCGGCATCAGTTTAACGAGAAGCCAAATGCCACCAGGCCTGACCTTTTGGGATGCACTGCAGGCGGCACCTGAACATCAGAGGCAAGAGTGCAAACTTGCCAGCCATTACAGACAAGGACTGGCTGGACCTGCAGTTTGGCATTGACGTGGGCGTCGACTACTACGCTCTGTCCTTTGTGCGCAGCGCTGATGTCATCTACGAACTGAAGGCATACCTGGCCAAGCAAGGTACGCCTAAACTGCCTCCAGGCACAATGCGCATATCAAGCAGCATCCGTCCAGAGGCACACTTGTTGTCGCTGGGAATGAGTCGTTCCCAAGCTGCATGTGTGTTCAAGAGCCAGAAGGTAGACAGGCTCACAGACAGTGAGCCTTGGCCTAAGAATGCCGGTCCACAGCAATACCCTTGCTTGCATAGAGCGCATCAAAGCGCCACCTCACAATGCATTCCAAGTCCTGCAGGCCGATCCAGATAGGTCATATATAGCAGCCGAGAATCTATGCCAGTGTAAGCTAGGGACATGCGATCCCAGTCCTGAAGCTTGTCCTCAGCATGCATGTAAGACTGGCACCAACTCCTGGGCTCACCATGTGTTGATTCAAAGGCAACATGGCAAGCTCAAAACAAGTCACTTTACAAATCTTTATGCCATGCATTCCTGCAGGAGCGGCCATTGGCATCCTGCCCAAGATTGAGTCAGCAGACAGTGTGTTGATTCAATGGCAAGCTCAAGACAAGTCACCTCACAAATCCTTCTGTCATGCATTCCTGCAGAAGCGGCCATTGGCATCCTGCCCAAGATTGAGTCAGCAGACAGTGTGGGCCACCTGAGTGACATCCTGGATGCAGCAGATGGCGCCATGGTTGCTCGAGGCGACCTGGGAGCTGAGCTGCCAGTCCAAGAAGTGAGTGCTCCCCATTGGCTCCTCTCTCATCAACCACAAAATCACTATCCTGTCATTAGAAGCCTGTATTTAGAAATACAAGCAATATTTGTTAATAAGCAGCAGATACACAATGACAACATTGAGCAAAGTTGTCCATGCAGTGAATGCTCTCTATTGAGTTCTCTCTTTCTCTGCGTGAACAGTTTTACTCAATGGTGTCATAGTTTTGCTCCCTGCTGAGGTTGATGACGACAGTCGGTGGTTCCAAAGGTCAGCATCTGAATAGTCATGTGTGACTCCTGCATCATCTTCGCTCATGCCTGCTTGAGATCTTGATTAAACTACACCAACAATCACTGACACGTTGCTTGAGATCTTGCTTGATGTACACTAACCACAGAGGCGTTGCTTGCAAGCTATGAACAACATCAAGATGTAGTGCTGTTGTACCTGTGTGATGCTATTGTGACTGGATGAGCTCTAACAATCATGTTTGCTAAGGCCACATCCACCTTAGGTTTAGAACTCTTCCTTTCCCTTTGGGCTATGGCCTATGGTCATAGCTCCCGGCTGCCGTCTTAGGAGGCTCCTGTTATGATCGCTGAAAAGCGTAAGCTTTCCTTTTCCCCCCTGTTTGCTAGTCTCTGTTAGGCCAGGTTGCAGCCAGCAAGTCTAGTAGAGCCAAGCCCAACAATCTGTCATGCCTGCAGGTCCCATACTGGCAGAGTCGCATCGTACAAGGCTGCAGGAAACGCGGCAAGCCTGTCATTGTGGCAACAAACATGCTGGAGTCCATGATCACCAACCCCACACCCACCAGGGCCGAGGTGTCAGACATTGCCATTGCTGTCAGAGAAGGCACAGATGCTGTCATGCTGTCTGGCGAGACTGCCTATGGCAAGTTCCCCTACAAGAGTGTCAGCGTCATGGCCACTGTTGCAAAACGGACTGAGAATGCGATGCTGACGTACCAGGTACAGCTCTACAGCAGTCTCTTTGCACTGTAAGTTTGTCAAGGCACGATGATGCAGGTGCTGCATGGGCTTGAATGGTAGCGTAACTTATTTCATTTCGTACCTTACAGTCTGGGGTGTGGAGCCACTTGTCACTCCTCAGACATCCTGGCTTGAAAGCACAATGTTAACATGCTGTGCCCTCTGTATGTTCATTGCAAAAGTAACATGTGCTGTTTGTTGTAGCTTGCATTGGCATGAAGCTCCCTGTCTGGGCATTGCTCAAGACTTTGGTCTTTGCCGGTCACACCAAGCTGGTGTCATTACCGTCTGAACAGCTATTCAGTCCTGAGTAAGCCATGCAATTCAAGACAGCTTGTGTATATGCACACACAAGACATAGGAAATCATGCAAGCATCTTAGTGCATCATCTCTTTGCAGAGACTTGATCATGTCATGCTTCTGAGAGGGACACCATCAGACTGATCCATGATTGGACCAGGGCAACCATTCCAAAGACCATTGACATGTTGACAGCTTGCCACATTGACCACCATCACTCTTTCCGAAGGATTTATGAGTCATGAACAGTGTGTTGACAGCTTGGCATCCTGGGCAGCCCAGTATGATACTTGCCTTCTCATTGAGCTGCTGCCAACAGGTGTAGTCTCTTGTTGACAGCTAGACTACTACTAGTATTGTTATTATTATTATTACTATTATTGTCATCATCATTAGAATTACCATTAATATTAACATTAATATTATTATCATCATCATTATTATTATCAATATTATTGACAGCTTGGCGGGCTGTGCAGGGCACAAGGAGGTTTGGCAGTGAGGAGTCAGAGCCCATTGACTGGATTGTGGCGCCCAAGTCAGAGAGCAAGTCAGGCAGCATGACCCAGCCTGGCCTGTCAGAGATGTTTGCCTATCATGCCACCACCATGGCCAATACCATCAGCACCTCCCTTGTTGTCTTCTCACGCAAGGTATGCTCCTGTCAACACCTTGTCTTCTCACCCAAGGTACAGCCGTGTCAACACCTTGTGATTATGCACAAGGTATGATCCTGCCAACACCTTGTGATCTCTTGCACACGGTATGGTCGTGTCAACACTGTGTGCTCGCACAAGGTTTGGATCTGTCAACACCTTGTAATTTTACCCAAAGTATGGATCTGTCAACACCTTGTCTGCCAACACCTTGTCTTCTCACCCAAGGTTTGGTCGTGTCAACACCCTGTGATCTCACGCAAGGTATAGTCCTGTCAACGCCTTGTGATCTCACACAAAGTATGGATCTATGAACACCTTGTGATGTCACAAAAGACATGATCCTGTCAACACCTTGTGATTTCACGCAAGCTATGGTCATGTCAACACCTTGTGCTCACACAAAATATGAGATGTCTCAAAAGCAGCTTGCTGCTGCAGTTGAAGTACCAATGCTGTCTGGCATATGTGATTTGCATCTTGCCTCAATCACTTGAAGCCGTTCCTTTACTAGGGGTAGTACCTTTCCAGGGAAGCCTCTTGTGTTGTCCTCTAGCTCCTCTTCTGGTAGAGACTGCAAGGCATGCTGTTTCCAGTTCTGTTGTGCATCTAGTATAAAGGGATCAAGAGGCTAAACTCAGCGCAGATGCTGACACAAAACTGAACAGTGGGTGGTGCCATGACTCTGTCTGTGAGCTCATATGAAGCAAAGCTGCTTTTGTTGCCTGCAGGGTCACATGCCAGCATTGCTGAGCCATTACAGACCAGACTTTCCCATCTATGCCTTCACAGAGAACAGGGACATCCAGCGCCGCCTTGCCCTTTACCATGGCATCACTGCCCTGTACATGAACTTCTCACAAGATGCTGAAGAGACTTTTGAGAAGTGAGTCACGCCTGCTCCTTGACAAACACCATTGATTGATTGATTCATTGATTTTCACCTGTGCCAGCCTTTGCTCCCGCATTAGCCAGGTAGGTATGCCTCACCCCAATTCAGAAGGCCATACAAGCACCATGCTAACAGTGATCAGCCAACTGTGTGCTGAAATCCATTGCTGTGGCGTGTTTTAGCGTCTATTTGTTGCAAAAGTGATGTTGCAGAACACAGCGTGAGCCTGAATATCTGCATCTTTCCTGTAGGTCATGCTCATGCTGATAATGGTTTCTAATGCAGTACTTCAAGCCATTGTGTACAAGTTTGAGTGATCTGACTTGGTTGCATGATCAATCTCTCCAACTGAGTCAGAGCTGTTGAGGCTGATGATCACATACAGAAAGCTGCTCAGGAGTGTGTACACCTGACCCTACAGGAAGACATGCATTGGGTGATTGGATGTTTGATTGCATTCATCCACCCATGATGGTTGATAAAAAGAATCTATGAATGCTGATGACCACATGCTTGTAATGGGTGCTGATGTGCATGCAGGGCCATTCATGAGCTGAAGAGCCGAGGGTATGTCAAGGGAGGTCAGCAAGTGGCCATTGTGCAGAGTGGCAAGCAGCCAATATGGAGATCTGCGTCCACACATGCAATCCAGGTAAGTCTCTTCCTCAAATGCTGGCAGCGCTGCAGCATGTCAGATTGTGATCAAGTGTGTGACCACACAAGCATGATAGCAGCTGTACTGATCTGTGTTGCGTCAAGAAACGCTGAAGCCTAGAGTGAATAGTCAGCTCATTCCATGCTCACCTTGAGTGTAGTGCAAATTGGCATGTGATGATGTGATGCTAGATTAGGCCAGGTTGGATTTAGGCAAGGTCATGTTATTTCAGGTTGTCCTGTTCAATGGCACCAGGTGTTGCTTCACCACCCTGACCGCCAAAAGTGTCACGGCGGTGTTTGCTGACCCATCATACATGGGAACGATAAGCTTCTGCTGACATCTCAATGTGTTTCTGCCATGCAGGTGCGCCAAGTTGCTGTCGACCCTAAGCTGAGTTCAGAAGATGACTAACTGAACTCTCATTGACTGTACTGGAGTGCATCGAGCCAATTTAAGTATATAGGGTGATCAGCTAAGTCGTGGCTGAGTCCACTGGAGTGCAGTGAGAGCAGGTTGACCACACAGTCTTTAGCGATGGAACGTAATTTTGTTTGTTGTGAGTGCAATAACTGCTTCACTTAGTCGTATGAACCGATGGTACCAATACCCGAAACTGCACAATAACTGCTTTGTCAGCTGTGGCACCACCAGAGCATAGGTAGATTTGTATGTTGCTGAAGTTGAGTGCTTGCTGAGTTGAATGACATGAGAGGCTGTACCATTGAGAGCTGTCCCAACTAGAAAGCGTGTAATGTCTCATAATCATGCATGCTTCATGCAGACTGTCATTTTGTCAGACTTGTTACTGAGTAACAATCTTCGGCACAAACGGATTCTGGCCTGCCTGAGCTCACCTGCGATGTTCACTGTCTGCCTGAGGCATGGCTACGTTTATGACAGGCTAACTCTGAGTCCAATTTCAGGTTGAGAGCTGGCAGTCGAGTACTGCGACTTGCACGTCGCTTCCTGTAGGACAAAACCTGCCCCTGCCCGTCGCATAGAACCCCGGTCTTGCTTGTCATCTCTTATGCTCACAAGCCGGAAGGCACGCGTGCATTGAGGCCGGTGGTGTAAGTGCAGTTGCAAGCTCGCGGCCTGCTTGAGCGGATCTCTGGCTGGAACGCCACTTCTGGAGTTGCTACCAAGACAGCATGCGCCGCAGTAGCGGGAGCATCAAGCTGTCACTCCTTTCCAGCTTCAAGCGGAGAACAGAGGACGATTTGGACAATAGAACAGCCGCAGAGGCAGCAATTAAGGCAGTACATGACGCAGAAGGCACAGGTCAACCTTTTGAGACAGTTGTAGAAAACGCCCTGCACAATGAAACGGAAGCTGGGCTTACGCACCACAAGAGACCTCCATCTCGTGGTGCAAGTCTGCATAATATTCTTGGCAAGGCTTCTTCTTTCAAGCGCGCTACCTCCTTTGTCAAGAACCCTTCTCTCCAGCGCAATGTGTCCAAGTAAGCCGGGACAGAGGTCTCAACACACATGTGTCAAAACATCCAGATGTCGAAATTGTGAACCACTGCGCATCAGGGCAATGATTGCATGCAAGTCAGCAATGCTGTTGTTGCTGTACAAACAGTGGAAGCAACCTGTTGAGACCGTGTGCAAACATGGTTGCGAAGAGACTCACAGAGTGCGTGCCACACAGGGTCAATCATTACCTCTCCTTGGTGGTTGCTGAGAACCCCCTGGAGGCGCATAGAGAGTACAAGCGGCGTACACAAGTGAGAGGCTTTGCTGCCCCTTTGCACGTGACATGCACGCGGCTTTACGATTAGCTTTTACGCTCACTATGATCTGCTGGACTAATTCTTTTCTAGCTGTGTCAGTGTGGTGTTGCATCCAATACATGAGTTGTTAACCAGAGCTAGGCCTAAGCAGCTGACAGCATACAGCCATTCAGCTTGTTGTTCACAGACATTGCCTGCTGCAGTGCAAATTACTAAATGAAATTCCCTCTGTATCATGTAAGTATCTTGTGCTGGTATGTCCGTGTCAAGGCTTGTGCTGCCTCTCATAACAGAACCTTCAGTTGCAACACGTTCCAAAGCTGAAGCCTGGGCTTCTGACAAGCTGACGTCAAAATGCTGAAGCAACAAGCTGAATTTGACAAGCCAAAGTCAACAAGCTGGGAGGAACAAGCTGAAGTAACAAGCTGGAGTAACAAGCTGAAACCCATAGGTGTGATGCTGTAGGATGACCTGCAAGGTGGGCCTGCCTTGTCACGGATCAACAGCGAAGGGGACATGGAGGAAGGTAACCCACTGCCCTGCCTTTAGTTCATCTATCATCTTGCCTTTTGACTCACACTGCTCTGCCAAGTGCTTTGCCAAGTATATACTGTTTGGCTTCTCATTAAACTGATGCCAAAAGGCGTAGTCTTTTCTTTTCTTTTCCAAGTGCTTTGCCATTGAGCCTGCCAGTATCTGCATTCAGAAGCATGCTGCTCCTCTTCTTGCCGCCTTTAACTGTGTCAAAAGCCTCCTAGTGCAAAGGGTCTCAGACATCTCAGAATGCAACAGCTCAAATGAGGCTGATGCCGACCAATGCTGTGTATATCACATGCATGCCCGCTTACATGACCATCATTTCAGCTCCTGCTGCATGAGCCAAAGCATAGAAGAAGATAGCGTTGCACGGAGCAAGGTTCTTCTCACATGGGGTCTGTCTACCGTGTTCATCATGGCAGCATTGTCAGGCTGCCCAATGGCTGCATTCAGCCTACAACTGACACCAGCCCAGAAGCTTGGCAGGCAACCTGTGCATGGCTGCAGGCATATTCATGGAGAGGGAAGAGGATGAATGGGCCAGGCAAGAAGTGATTGAGCGGTGGCAGAACGCTGGCAGAAGCATCCTGTCCAGTGTGCGTATGGTGCGTAACGCTGAGACCCTTGGGGACAAGTTTGCCACCGGCGCAGAGAGGTACTTGTATACATGCATTGTGCTGCAGCAACACTGCACATGTCAGGAATCAGCAAATCCAATAGGCACTTTCACTGGTGCACTCAGCCGACTTTGTGATGTCCTGCACGCCTCTGAATCGTCTGTCAGCTGGAGCGATTGCTACTTCAATGCAATCTCCTGACATCACAACTCTGCCATACCAATCGGCACTTTTACTGGTGCACTCAGCCGACTTTGTGATGCCCTCCTGGCCTCTGGAGCAATTGTCAGCTTGAATATGACAGCGACTGCTGCTTCACTGTAGTCTCCTGCCCTCACAAGTCTGCTATGGGGACAAACAGACCAGGCGGATTCAGCAACAGATGCCAAATTCCTCTGCACTCATGTGTGAATGGTCTCTGACTCATCGCACTGCTTCAGGTTTGCTGCTGTGGTGGAGCTGGAGATGGCGCTGACCGGCAACCCAGACAAGAAGATGCTGATGCGTGCTCTGGCAAGACGCAGAGACAACCAGTTTGACAACTTCTTTGATCGGCTCATTACAGAGCTCTTCATCACAGGTACTCAAACCTGCTTCACACAACAGATTTTGCGTTTTAGCACCTGTGTTGCTGCTGCATGTTGTTGCTGCTCTGTCGTCACTGGCTCTATGGCCTGCGTCATGACTAAGTCAGAGCTCTTCATCACGGGTACTATGAATGAGCTTTGGCACTGATTTCTGTCTTTCGTATATGTTGTTATCTCTCTTTATATTTTGCTGTTTTTTGCAAGATCTGCTTCAGACCCAGGCTACAACAGATTTTGCGTTTTAGCACCTGGGATGCTGCTGCATGTTGTTGCTGCTCTGTCTTCATCAGTGGTTCTATAGCCTGCATGAAAAGACAAGAAACGACTACGCAATTTAGTGAGAAACCCAGTATTACACCGGGCTGCCCAGGTTTAGCCTGCATGACAACTGGATCAGAGTGCAGGTCAAGTTTCACTACCTGGAAATGTTGATGCTGCTCTGTTGTCATTGACCTGATCTCACCCAGAGGTGCCTGTTGCTGAGCTGCTAGGCCATTGCAATCTTACCTGTTTTTCATGAAGCATGTGTGCAATCAATCCAAGCCTGTCACAGTGTCACTGACCAACCTGCAACTAACAACACCATGGTCAAGCTCCTATGTATGATCCAACTTACTCTGACAGTGTGCATTGTGAGTACAGGGGAGCGCATCTTTGACTGGTTCACACCAGCAGCCATGTACAAACACAAGCTGCCCTTCACAGTGGGCTTCACTGCCATGATGTTCATCATCTTCTTCTACTGTGCGGCCGAGTACCCAATCTTTGTACAGCAGTTTGCTACCTTCAATCCAGATGAAGCATCAGTTGCCGTTTCTGACTGCTACGTCAACACTAACTCCACGTACTATGGGCCCCGGCAAATGGAGCACTGGATCAGGTCTGGGGTGAGTACATGCTGTGCTACATCTGTCTGTGCAGTGCCCTGCCCTGGCCTGCCCTGCCCTGCCCTGCGTCTTTCTTGCCATGGTTTCGCGCTCAAGCTTTGCACGTTGATTGACTACTGATCAACTCAGATTGTTGGGTGGTCACACAACTGCAACTGTGCTGTTTCTTGCATGGCTCGCACAACGATGGCAAGAAGCACAGGGCACATATAATTGCAAAGCGTAGACACAAATGCCATCATCAAACAAATGGGTTTTGGTAGCATGAGGTTGTGCATGCATGTGGCAGGGGGCGCCCTGGTGTTTCACCAACAATGCATGGACCCTGAGTACGGAGTACCTGATAGAGTGGGGAGCTAGGTGGGGACCCTACATGAAGAAGGAGCCCTACAGGTACCCCAACTGTCATGCTGCTTGTACACTGTACACCTTCTGCCTGATGCCCAGTTGCGTGCTGCTCTCTGTTTCTGGTTTGTGCACTTGCCCTCTACCTTCCTGTCTTTTGGCTTTTACCCCTGCCCTGTTGCCTTTTGGCTTGTGCCCCTGCCCTCTGCCTTCCTGTCTTTTGGTTTGTGCCTCTGCCCTCCCTTCCTGCCTTTGGGCTCCTGCCCCTGCCCCTGACCTTGCCCTTGCCCTTGCCCCTGACCTTGCCCCTGCCCCTGCCCCTGCCCCTGCCCCTGCCTCTGCCTCTGCCTCATTCCTTGACCCTCAGTGCAGCAATCTGTGAGCTTTGTCATGCAGCACAGCAACCATGCAGCACAAGCATGCTAATGCATGCACATGCTGTGTAATGTCATCTTGCTGTTCTGACAGGTGGGTTTCCAGCATCCTGATTCACACCAGCTTCCAGCATGTGCTGTCAAACATGCTGCTGTTTGTGGTGCTGAGCTGGCAGATAGAGGAGAAGTACGGAGCCTTCAGGGTGGCCTTCATCTTCTTCTGGTCTGCCATTGGAGGTGAGCCCAAAATAGCCCTGTTGCAGTTACTCCCAGTAACCATCATATTCCTTCCTCAGGCTGCGCTGCTCTTCTTTGCCACACCCTGTTGCTGTTTCACCATTTTCTTCCTCTCCTCTTCCTCTCCTCTTGACTCTTGTCAAGATAGCATAACACCTTTTAGAAATGCTCGCGACCGTTGATTTTCCTCTTTGACACAGGTTCCGCAAGAGGTGTGACATTATTTCAGGTTGCTCCATCAGCGTAAACTTCAGGAAAGCTGATGTTGCTGCGAGAAAGTTTTTTACCTACCTAGGCAGGCCCTGCACCCCTATTAGACAGCATGTAATGTTGATACAGATAATGAACCAGCATCCCTATAGCAATGTGTGACTTACAGCCAAACCTGTGCTCATACAGTAATGAAATTGCAGCAAGCCAAAACTCTTCCCTCGGAGCTCAACTGTATGTCATTGGTGTTGCTGCAGGCAATTTCTTCAGTGCTGCATTTGAGGACAGGTGTGCAGCCGTGGCTGGAGCTAGCGGCGGCATCTTTGGCTTGCTTGGCCTCTTCATTGCTGACATGGTCCTCAACTTTGAGACTCTCACCAGGTGAGTCCAGTCTCTGGAGAGAAGCTCCTGGTTTGCTACTGGCATTGTCCTCAACTCTAGAGACTCTCACCAGGTTAGCCAAGTCTGTAGTGGAGCCCTCGGCTTACTACTGACATTGCCCTCAAATTTGAGACTCTCACCATGTTAGCCGAGTCTCTGTAGTGGAGTCCCCAGTTCATTACTGACATATTCCTGTACTCTAAAATTCTCATCAATCTAGGCAAGTCCCTGATGCATGGCTGACATGGTGTCCATCATTTTTTCCAAGGTGTCCAACGTGTTTTCCAAGGTGACAGTAGAGCATCCCACAGCATGATGTCTATCACGCCAGCCCTACACCAGCAAACAACCATGTGCTCATGCTTTTGATATTCTGCGTCTGAATTTGGTACATGCTCCCATTGTGTGCTTGTTATGGGACCTTCCTGAGCTGCCAAGTAGCACTCATGTGTCATTGGGAACTAGGATCTTGCCCCCTTTCTGACAATGCTGCCCTTGTGTCAAGAAGGGTTTGCACCCTCATGCCTTCACAGCAGAGCTGTGACCTGACCGAAGCCTATGCCTGCAGGCCTATCATGCGAGGACTGCTCATGGTGGCGTTTATGGTTTACTTCATTGTCACTGTCTCCACAGCAAATGTGGGCGTCTCAAACCTGTCGCATGTTGGCGGCTTCATTTGTGGCCTGTTTCCTGGCTTCCTGTTCCTGCCCAACCTGCGCAGTGAGAAGTGGGAAGCAGCACTGCCACACATTGGCCTGGTCGTGGCGCTTGGAGTGTTTGTTGGCCTGCCTTGCTACTTTTACAAGAGGGTGCTGCCAGCTATCATTGCTTCTGGTAGCTGTGACTACACATACCAGTTTTAGGGTCAGGCTTCGTTGCAGGGACACATGTGGGTGTCGTTGGCATATGTTGCTTACTGATGTGCAAATCATTGCCTGCTCTCCTGGCTCCAGCTTGGCATTGCTGAGGGTACATCAGGCTTAGCCTTAGGCATTACTGAATGCTGATGAGCGTTACTAAGTTGAGCCTTGTGGAAATCAGTGCAATGCCATACATTGCTGGAACTTCTACTTGTATTTGCAGCACTGGTCTTGAGCTCTGCAACCCGCCTGAATCTGTACCCTTCTACAATGTCTGTAAACACCTGGTATGCCACGCTTTTGTCACACACAGCTCATTTGCGATGCACAGTTGCAATCCCAGTGTGCACATTCGGTTTGAATGATCATGCACAGTCAAGACTTTGAAAATCATGCACCAGTACATGAGTTCTGCGCTGACGATTTTACACTAGTTTAGATGTAGATATAATGTGATCAGCAAACCCAAGTTTATGGTTCATTGCTAATTGTGCAGCTGCTCCATGTCAGCACTCGGCACTGTACTCAATACACAATACCAACAAGCTGCACTTTCAGAACGCGAAAAAATAAGTTCTTGTTGGAACTTAGCACATTCAACATAGCATATGGCTGTTGCTGGCTTAGTTGGTCTTCTCAACTGTGCCCAACACACGGCCTCCAAGGCTGTTGAAGATGGGCTGTCCATCCCTCAACTCCTGTGCAACAAATCCGGCAACAGCAATCATGGCAAGGCGACCGTTGTTGATCTCCTTGGTCTGCATGTCGTACTTCTCCTGGGGGTCCTCGGGGAGAAGACCAAGGGGGTCAAAGCCAAGGTTGCCTGGCTCGTAGTCATCCCTCAGGGAGTAGAATTGGCTGGAGGTGGGGTCGTTCCATCCCACTGCCACACGGTATGACTCAGAGACTCCAATGGCCAACAGGAGTGGCACCCAGAAGATGGCTCCCTGGGACTCAACCTGCTGGAAGTGGTTGATGGCTGGGCCTGCAATCACAGAAACCAGGTGATTGTGTAGTGTAAACTTGGCAAGGCGTAACTGACAACTTTGTTGTGGCAGACACTCTGTAAGTTAACGACAAACGGCGTGTAACAAACAGACCAGTGAAATTTGAATGAAAACACAGACTCATTGAACAATGTAATTGAGACCACTGGAGTCCAAGATGCAAAGACCAATATCTAGAATACCAATGCTGACCCGATAGAGGTGCACAGCACAAGTGCACTTCCGAAGCGCTGGCAACACCAGCAGGTTCACGTACCCTTGACGAAGGGGAAAGGGCGGATCTTGGTGTCGATAAGCTGCTCCTGAACGACGAACCCTAGAGCAGCAAGCATGCAGACACGGCCGTGAGTCAGCTCAGACTCTCTCCACCGCCTGACATCTCTGATTGGGTTGTTGCTGGATCCAGCGCTGCCCAAGAAGTTGAGGGGATCAAAGATGTTAGGGAATGGCTGGGAAATTCCTGGAAGCTCTTTGGCGACTGCAGCATGCAAGAACACTCAGTCACGGTCAGCGCGAGCCCTCAGCACGGACAGCGGAGCACAGCTAGTGATGTAGTAAACAGTGCACTTGCAGCAATAAATGTGCAAAGATCCTGCTGTACACGAAAGTGCAAAGCCTGCGATGCAGGGGAGCATCGGAGCATCGAAACGAAGTGCGGCCGACAGCCAAGCAAAGCGGAGTTCGGATGACTTACAGTCGATGACCTCTGCCTTAACCTCGGCCTTGTCTGGAGCTGCGGGATCCTTTGCCCTGACAATAAGAGGTGCACGTCTAGCGGACTGTGCAGATCTTGGCTTGGATAGTGATGAGGTGGTGAAAGCACGGGCGAGGGGAATACCCTGGATTGTTGCGGCGAAGCTCATCGTGGATGTTGGTGATCAACAATGTGTCCGGCTGGTTTGGGGTCGTTGGGTAAAAACTGTACTGTTAGTGGTAGATGCTTGTGCTACTTGATGAAGTCCGATGACTGAGAACCTGTGCTAGACGCGAAACACGATCTCGAATTAGAGGCTGACAGCGGATGAGGCTGAATCTCGCGGTGAGGAATACTACTTGTAAAATGGATATTCGAATACTACGGGCCAGGGTTTTCCAGGGGTTTATAGCCATGCTGGCAATAATTGCCCAACGTGCCACATCAGACCGGCAGCTGCCGACCACAAGCTGGCACGAGCTTCTGGTTGGCATTCCACATCACAATCGCGGTGCATTGAGATGCCATGTAGGTCTGAGTGACACATGACGCAACCATTGTCGGGATCAAAGTTGCAACGGTAGCTATAATATTGCTTACAGACATATCTGTTACCCTCATCGAGCTGCCTGCAAATGATCCCCACTCACTTCGCTGGCTCGTTTAACCTGTTGTGATGATGCAATCACAGCAATTATTTCGTTGACATAACCTTGAGTGACCTAAATCTGACAGAGTGGCCTCGCATGAAGCTACACATGTGCATAGCGTCACACAGCCCCTTGAAGCGCTCTGTGGATGCTCTTGCAGGTTTGTATGCTTCAGGTGCATGCATAAAGCCCTGCAAGGTGGACCTGAAAAGCATGTGCTTTTCATGCCTTTCAACCTTCAGGCATGGAACACTGTAAAAGGATTTGCCCTACACAATGGAGGACAACTATGTTGTATACAGACACACTGTGATGATGTATACACGATGTTACGTAAGTTACACCAGTCGCCCTACACCAGTAAACCATACAACAGCCTGATACTGTGGAAGGGAATTTTCAACCCCTGCAAGACTGTTAGGCCAAAACACCATCTTGACGTACAGTGTTTGGGCTAGTGTCTGTTGTTCTGCGTCTGGGAGCGCCCAGGCACAAGGTTGCACAGAGCAGAAGAGTACACAACAGATGCAGCAGCATTCCCAACTTATCGCATGTGCAGAGGGCCATGGCCAGAACAGACAAACGGAGGCAAGCAGGCTGTATTGTACATTTAGTAGTATTGCTGAAGAGCATGTATTGCAGGAATTCCAGTGTGACGCAAGTCTGATTTGACCTTCCATGCTCTGCTTGCCGTCAATCACACAGCCTTGCACTGCGCATCACCATTGCTTGGCAACGGACGCATCAATCAGTGTTGTCTGTCATCCCCACCAGCTGCAATGACACATCCCACAGCTTCTTGGCTGTTGCCTCATCATATACATGAGGCGCATACCCAGCGGATCCTTTCCCATCCTGCCTAGGCTTACCAATGCCACAATCCTCTAGGTACTTCCCGCCCTTTCCTTCACACTCTCTGCTGATAGCAGCCCACACAGTTGTTGCTGCCCCCTGTTGAGCATTCTTCTGGAGTTTTTGATAGTAAGGTGTCTCAAACGCCTTGACCATTTCAGGGTCTAGGTGGCGCGCCAAAGGTGTGAATATAACGCCAGGCATCACAGAATTGGCATGCAGCCCTTTGGAGCCATACCGTCTGTCAACCTGCAGCAAGGTGTCAGAAGCAGTGACTAATAGACAGACCTCAGAAGTCAGGCTAGCCCACACCCCTCAGTGTGCATCAAGCAGCATGGCACGCTGAGTACTGATACTTTTGACCAGGGTACTGACAACCCTGGGACATCTGCACAACCTAGCTGGTTGGCTGAAGATGTAAAATCCTCCTCTTCCAGCCTAGGCTGTTTGTGTGGTCAGCAGCAGTCTGCAGACGATGTTGTGAATATTGCAGCTGAGTTCCCTTTCCTGATATTCATATTGCAAGCTGATGCAGCAGCAGCATGAAGCTTGTTACTGTGACACAAGGCATGCAACATAAGGGCAATTCAGCAAGTATGCTAATTAAGGCCAGCGCAATGTACAGTGGGTTTGTACAAAAGGTGAAGCCACCAATGCTGAAGAGTGCAGAATGTTAGTGTCTCTCACCTCATTGGCTAAGTAGATATTGGCTGTCTTGGACTGCCCATACGCTTTCCACATGTCATACCCTGCTTTCTTTAGGTTCAGGTCATCAAAAAGAATCCTACTGTACTCATGACCAGACGATGACACAGATACCAGGCGAGAATTGAACTCAGGTGTGGATGATGCCAGAAGGGCTGGCTTTAGCAGCTGAAACAGCAGGAAATGGGCTACATGATTGGTTCCAAACTGAGTCTCAAACCCTTCTTTTGTGTGTCCTTCTGGACATGCCATAACCCCTGCAAGATGCAGCTACCCATTGGCATCCCTTTGAGCTGCAGGCACTTGAGGCTTGTGAGTGCATGAGCATCAGCAACAATAGGCTAGCATACCTGCATTGTTGATCAATACATTCAAGGTCTTGCTCTTGCTGAGGAAGTCTGCAGCGCAGTCTCTTACTGACTGTAGTGAGCTTAGGTCAAGCTGCAACAGGTCTACTTTGCCCTGACTGGATTTGGAGTTGCCCAAGATGTCCTTCAGTGCAGTTTGCCCTTTCTGCAGATCTCTTACGGTGATGAACACATGAGCGCCTGCGCCACAGCGTGTGCATAAACTCGTTTGTCAGCGGACTTTGGTGCTGCATGGACGGCAGGATGTGCAAGACTAGAGCACGCTAGGGAGCGTTTGCAGATTCTGAACAGTGGGGCATAAGCTTTCGCAGTATGCGCATCAACGTCAACGTAACGCTTGAGATCTCGCCAGTGAGATGTAGCGCGCGCGCGACCTCTACTCCGAGACCGCCCGGAGAACATCCGGTGATCAACATCACATGGTCTGCAAGTATACCCTCCCGATCCTCGTCCTCAACTATGTCCACTCCCGTGGGCCGAGCATCACCAGGGCCATTTGGGTCAGCATGAACTGCGGAGTACCGTGAAGTCTGAGACATCCTGACTTGGAAAAAGCAAGAAGTGACGGGTGACAACGCCGTCAGCCGATCAGTTCAGTGAGCAGCCAGTGAAAGGAGATGATTGATCGAGCCAATGTGAGTTTCGTCTGCTAAACAACCTGGGTGCCGTAAATGTCGTGTGTTGCGGCACTTGAGTACAAAAGGAAACCGCTGCTGCCACCTCTCGACAGGCTACACACCGCCGCTGCAACAGTACTAGTTATTTGCGTCAGTACTGCACCAAGCCGCACCCAGGCCCTCGACGACTGCAACCATTTGTCAATTTTTGTCTCACCTTTTGCGCAGTACACGTCCAAACGCAAGGTAATTGTGCACCCAAGGCTTTGTAAGGGATGCCTTGTGGCGTGTGATCTGACGCAGCCACTCAAAGTGTCCTCGCGCGTGGTTTGGCTGGTTCTTTTGTCCGCGCGTGGTCCACTCATTGTCGCGCTTGCGCAGGGGGTAAGGCATTCTCTTTCACATAACCGGTCATAAGATGCAAGCGCACTCCCCGCCCTGCTGCCAGGCGGGATGTGCACAGCATAGACATGGATTGACAGGTGGGTTAAAACATAGAGGCTGGTGTCATTACTGCAAGCCCAACCTTGCTGCGAAGTGTACAAGTTATTGACTATAATGACCAACTGCACAGGCCGTCCCTTGTCAGTTGACAGACAGCGCCCCACATTCCAACTCGGGCGACCAGACCCCTGTAAAGTGTTTGTCAAGGTTAGCATGCCCAAGCCAGCCATAGCTTGTTTCTGGTATTTGCAGCCCGCCCTGTAACACTGTATCCAGTCTGTTCACAACATGCCACACTAATCCCAGTGCCTGCCTGCGCAAAGCCCCTGACCTCTGTATCCCGCAGAGACAGCCAAATGTGCCGCATGTAGCACACCATCGCCTTGCAGTGTTTGCTGCTCAAAGCAATGGAGCCTCAAAGTCCAGCCCATATGTGTCAAATCCATATGCTGATGAGCTGAGAGAAACAGCAAAGTCCATCTCCAACAGAGGCAGAGGCATCCTGGCTTCTGATGAGAGCAATGTCACCACAGGGAAAAGGCTGGCTTCAGTGGGTGAGTCTGACCCTATAGATTGGACTAGATTAGATCCCTCATCCCATGCTCTTATGCATGCGTAGAGAATGAGTTGAGAGCTAGACTTGTTTCAGCTCGTATGCATCATGCCACATGCTATGTTTCCTCAGAACAGCATTCTGTCAGCAGCATGGTTCTTCCTGCACAACGTGGTGTCAAATAGCGTCCAGTGCATGGGAACACCTTCTGCTATGCACACGTATGCAGCCCTATATGTAGCACTCTGTCATATACTCTGTCACAAAACCTCATGCTGGCAAGCAGCTGTACAGACATGTCAGCAACATGTTATAGCAGATGCTCAACAAGCAATTCACTGTTTGAGCTATGCCTGCTTATGCCCCAACAAGGCTGTGTGTTTGTGCAATCACTCATGCACGCCTGAGTCACACCTAGAGCAGATGTCATCACAGACTGACAGCAGTCAGAGGTCAGACAAGTCATCTATCAACACTTGCTGGGCCTGTAGGGATTGACAACACCGAGAACAACAGGCGAGACTGGCGGGAGCTGTTGTACACAGCGCCAGATTTGGGTAAGTACATTAGCGGTGCCATCATGTTTGAAGAGACGCTGTACCAATCATCTGCAGACGGCAAGCCCTTTGTGGATGTGTTGAGGGCCCAGGGCATCATGCCTGGCATCAAAGTCGATGGAGGTCTAGAGGTCAGCAGTCTTCCTGATGTCATGCACTGTGTGAGTGCATGCAAGCATGGTCAAAGCTCATGTACAGGACATAACAGCTGGTCTGTGTCTTTCTGCCTGAAAGGACAGATCAAGATTGAGCTCACACTGTGTTGTGCTGGGCAATGTCAGAAGTACTCACAAACTCAACTCAACATCTGTATCTTGCTTCTGTGATACTGCAATTGATTGCAATGTCAAGCATGCATCGCTGTGTCAGAGCATGCACCAGCACTTTCAGAAGATTGCCGAGCCCTCGTCTATGATGTTTGGCATGTTCAACTGCATGGGCTACCAAAGTTCACCTTATGCATATTGACAGAAGACTTGTCATTGCAGGCCATTGGTGGTGATGAGACAAACACAGTGGGCTTGGACGGCCTGTCAGAGAGGTGTGCAAAGTACTACAAGCAAGGTAACATACTTTCCGCAACCACCTACTTTTCCAAACATTGGCCTGCAATAACAGTGCAGGCACCATGTACCTGTTTGCATTGTAATTGCCTTGCTGATTTGCAGGCGCTAGGTTTGCTAAGTGGAGGGCTGTATTGAACATTGCAAACGGGGGCCCCAGCCTTGAAGCTATTGAAAGCAATGCCCATGGCCTAGCAGCATATGCCAAGATTGCTCAGGTGAGTCTAAAGATGTGGGAAAATGTGCTCATCTTGACAGCCCAGCCATGACTATTGTATTGGCCATTGCTGCTTGGGAGATGCTCCAAAGCACAGCTGCTGCTCAGCGACAGCAATGGCTCAGTCACAGCAAAGAATAGCACAGCCTAGCACGGCACAGCACAGCACAGCGCAGCGCAGCGCAGCACAGCCCAGCCCAGCACAGCCCAGCCCAGCCCAGCCCAGCCCAGCCCAGCACAGCTCAGCTCAGCCCAGCACAGCACAGCCCAGCCCAGCCCAGCCCAGCCCAGCCCAGCCCAGCACAGCCCAGCCCAGCCCAGCCCAGCACAGCACGGCACAGCACAGCGCAGCGCAGCGCAGCGCAGCACAGCCCAGCACAGCACGGCACAGCACGGCACAGCACGGCACAGGCTTGTGTCTGTTGAGCGGAATATTGATGAAAGCTGTCATAAAAACTGCCACATGTTAAATGTTGCTGATACTAGAAGCTGAAGCAGGCTCTCTGGGATGCGCATCCACCTGCATGCATACTTGCTTGATATGCTTGTTACAAAGGTAGCAACATACCACTGCATATGCCAATGCACCTCCTAAAAACACTTTCCTCACATGATTGCCGTACTGCATGAAGTTTGTAACACAGGCTAGATTTTGCTATTTGAAAGCACATCTATCATGTACCTTGTGTTTTATTTGTTGAAGCAAACTCTGTCAACTTACTTATGGCTCAGGCTTCCACCACTCTTTCATGGCATGTTTTCATGATATGCCACTTGGAATTTAAGTGTCTATCTAGCTCTTACCTTCGTTACTATTTGTTGAAAAAAAACAGGTTAAAAAAACAGGTTAAAAAAACAGGTTAAAAAAACGACCTATTTATATTTTTACAGCGTTTTTTCAAAGTAAAACTCTTATATTTATATTGTACGCTGCAGGATAACGGGTTGGTACCAATCGTGGAGCCAGAGATGACTCTGGGGGCGGGTGACTACACCATCGAGGACACCTCCTACTGGTCCGAACGCGTGCTGACGCACGTCTTCCGCCACTTGAATGAGCACGATGTCATGCTGGAGGGCATCCTCATGAAGCCCAGCATGTGCTTGCCTGGTATGGCCCTGCCCTGCCATGTGACTATGACACCATGTGCTATGACAGCTGTCATTTTGACATGGATAACTGTGACAGCGCTGTTACTATGGCTCTAACTGCTACAAGAAGCACCAAGACATTGCTTGCAATGATGGCTTAAGTATGACCACCGATTGCTACAACAATCCTTATCTCATCGGTTGCCATGTCGGCTGTCACTATGACAGCAATCAATAGCTGCTATGATAGCCTATTGCAGCTGCAGCGATGACTTTGACACCAGCTGCTATGACAGCTCTCACTTTTGCAATCCCATGCAATGGTCAGTGCTCTGTCATAAGCGGCAGTGTATCTGAATGAGGCAACACAGTGGCAACCTTGTTTAGGGGGCATGGCATGAAGCTGGATGCCAATGTGGTAGGCTGCTGAAGTACTCATCACTTGATTGTTGTCACACAAAAGCTTCCTGTCTGTTTATGCCCCAGTCTGTCTTCTGTTTTGTGCCCTCTTGTCTACGAAATGTGCAGCTGAAGGGCATTGTGGCAATGCCAGGGTCTCTGACCAGCACCATTGCTGCATTAAATTGTGCCTTGACAGTCATGTAGTGAATGTCATGGTATGCTGTGCTGCTGTGCTTACTGAATAGTGCTAGGCTTGATGTCATGTTGTGCCGTTTCTGCCCCCACCCCCCCCTTTCCCCTTGTGTCATGCCCACATGGCAGTCATGTGGCTCTGTCACATGGTGGCAATCTGTCATGTGGCTGTCAATGGCAGGTTCTCCCACTGTGCATGCTGTCTTGCTGTGTCACTTTATCACATGTCGTGCATCATCAGCTTGTCTTCTACAGTGCCTGCTTACCACATCAGCCTTTTTCTCGCCATACATACATTTGTACAATTGATCATGTCTTTGCAGCATCCTCAGCTGTCATAGCACCAAGTATCTTGTCAAGGGATGGCCTCGTTGATGTGCGTCAGGATGTCATACACAAGTCATTATTTCTTTTTGTGAGTGTGTCTGTCTGTTGCAGGGCTGGATGCCCCATCAGCCAGTCCCAAGGAGGTGGCTCACTGGACCACCCAGACCATGCTCAGAGGAGTCCCCGCAGCAGTCCCTGGGATCCACTTCCTGTCTGGAGGCATGTCAGAAGAGGAAGCCACCCTGAACCTGCAGGCTCTCCAGGTACACAATTTAGTGTCATGCTCAACTGCATTTGCTGCATCTTTGGCTGCTGCTGTTGAGTAGCTGGGACAGGAACAGCAAGTGCCTCATGCTAAATCTACATTTGTACTTTGTCACGCACTAAGTGCTTACAATGCATGCTCATGATGGACCACAGGTTGTTTAATTGCCTTGTGTAATTGCAAGTGTGCATAGTCTGCATAGATTCAGATGGGTGTAGTTTCATGAGTGTTACATGCCAACTGTACACTGTCCCAAATTTGAGGCCATGCCTGCAAACTCACATTCAAGAATCTCAGCATTGGTGCATCTCTCGGTTGTCTATGACTAAGTCTGCTGGTCAACTTGAGTTCCTGCCAGGTCTTACTCTTGAGTTGAGTAGTTTGGTGTGCAACTAGCCCTGACTTTGTGATCAGGTCAAAGCCTTGACTTGAGTAATTTGGTGTGCAACTAGCCCTGACTGTGTGACGGCATTGCAGGAGGCCTGCCCCAATGCTCCCTGGTCTCTCACATTCTCATACGGGCGTGCTCTGCAATCGGCTACACTGAAGGTATGGCACTGCACATTTTGCTGATAGGACTCCAAATGTGTTGTCAGTCACTGAAGCATTGTATCAGTGGTCACTGATTGATGCAGTTCCAACCTGCACACAGGACTTGTCTCACGGCGCTCTTGTGCTTGCCCCTGACACTGTCTCAGACACCACCTTCAGCTCAATGTTCAGGGTGCTGTATGTTTAACTTGTTTCTGTGAGGATTTGTGAGTTTGTGAGCTGTGTTGGAGTCGTGGGGCAGCACTTTGGGCGACAGGGCGTCATGCAAGAGTCAGCTGCTTTGTGCATGATGCTGACTAAGGTGATGGCCCCTCTCAGGCATGGGCAGGCAACCCCGAGAACAAGAAGACGGCACAGGACATCTTGAGCAGCCTGGCCAAGGCCAACTCAGAGGCTCAGCTGGGCAAGTACACAGGGCCCCACCCTGCTGCTGGGGGTGGCAGGATCCTGCAGGCCCTCAGGACAGGCGGCTCTGGGAAGCCCTAGTGCCTTAAGAGTTCAAGAGTTTCCAGTGCCTCACATATCCAGTTTTGTCCATGATTTAGTTTTGCGCAGCTTTGCATCATGACCAGTTTCAGGCTGGTCAAGTATCAATGAGATGTTGTGGACGTAAAATTTGAGTTACAACTGTGACATCGAAGCAATTCAAATGTCACTGGGCTTCAGTAAAGTGGCAGGACAGTGATTGCTGAGTTGAAGGGATAGTCGGGTCTGTCTGGGACCTTTGAAGTGCTTCAAGGCACTTGCCAAGGGTGTTCTTCGCAGAGTCAGTCGAATGCATTCGATCTAAGCGTTGCAACATGTGTGGTTTGTGCGAAAATTCCTTACGTGTAGCACTGCAAAGAGCACTGAGATCTGCTCATGTGACACAAAGCAGTTCGAAGTGCTTATGGGCATGATAGTACACTGCATTCAATGTGATGCCGCTGAAAAATTGCACGCCCCGTCAACCTGCAGTGTGTGCATGCTCGATAGCAAAAGGTGTTGTCTTGCAAAAAAGTACGCACAAGCAAAAACAAAACACAATGGCAGAGGCACACAGTCTCTAGCTATAGGATAAAGGCCCTACACAATAGCGCCCAGGAATGACGTGCCACTTTTGGTGGCCTTCATCGACAAGAACTTGCCCTACTGTTAGCACTTGGGAATGACAAGCAGCTTTAGGTGCCTTGGTTTAAATTACATGCAAATGCAAGAGCTGGCACAAACAACTTGTAATTTGCTGACAGAGAAATGCAAATGCAACAGCTGGCAAAAACAACATTGAGAAGACTGGACCAATCTGTTAAGGTGGAGCATGACCTGCCAGGAATGTTGGTGATGTAGTCAGGACTGAACAGCCTCAACATGACTGGCTGAGCTTTGTTGTCTTGTGGCTGAAGCACTGCATCCAGCCAGTAGCTCTGAGTGAATACTGTGGCCTTGAATGGAAGCTGCAGCTGATCCAGAGCTGCGCACAGCTTACGATTCCCATGAACGGGTGGTTTGGGAGGCGCAGGTCTGGGTCCCAGTCTTTGCAACTTGCCTTCCAGGCTGGACCATGCTGCTTGTTGTTGGGCAGGTGCAGTTGGAGCAGGCTGCAGCCAGTCCAGAGCTTGGTACAGCTGGCCCAGCTCAATAGTTGTCAGGAATGGAGTTGTTGACATGTCACCAGGAGTGCCAGACAAAGCTAACATCTGATCTAGCAGCGATGTAAACTGTGCTGAGCGCAAGTGCCCGGTGACTGCTAGACTCCAAGCTGTGTTTGCGTATGCTTGCGGGGTAGCCTGCCACCCGTTGGAGCTCAGGAGAAAAGATGCTAGACTGTCAGTGATTGCTTGGTTGACAAGCAACCTCAGCTCAGCACATGCCAGCAAGCAATTGCTGATTTCCTGTGGCTTTGGGTGATGGCCTGGCAAGCCGCACAGAGCCACCATCCTGCCCACCATGGACATGGCCAGCTCATCTGATGGGGCATACTTCAATTTACTCAGAGCCCACATTGTGTTTGCAATGCTCTGTGCGTTTGGAAACTCAGCAGTTTGGTGTCTTTTGAGCAGTATATCAAAGCGCTGGCACAAAGCATCCAGCACCTCAACAGAAGGTGCAGCAGCTGGAATTGTGGCCAGGCTGTGTAGTGTGTTTGACACGTGTTGAGGCTCAAAGTTTGACAAGTCTGCTATTGCCAATCGGTTTAGGATCGCTTTGAAAAGCTGCCCTTGGCAAGGACTCAGCTGAAGCTTGGCACATGCCACTAGTACATTTGCAAACCCCTGCCCAGTTGCAACATCCATGTCAACCATGAACTGTCGCGCCAAGCTGTCTGTCATGCCTGGCACCAAGGCATCTGGGTTCAGCCCCAGCTGGGCTGATGACCACAATATATTGGCAGCCTGCCGTGCCTCAACATCTGGCAGCAAGGGCTGTAACCTCTGGAACATTTCAGTGAGGAATGCATGCATCTGATGATGAGCTTGCTTTTGCTTCTGCCCAGCAGATTGAGCCCATGATGTTCTCCATGCCTTGGCTGTGGCTCCAATGATGGCGTTGAGGTGCATGTGGTCGATGCAGGACTCAGGTCTTGAGCACAGCGCTGCCATGTCTTTGTAGAAGCTGTCCAGCGCAGAGTCTGGCTGGGGACCCCTGACAGACTGCATTAGCTCATCCTTTTGGCCTCTGATGTAGGCAGCTGTGTGACGGCCTTGATTCTGGTCTTGTTTGCCCTGCTTCTGCATGCACACGAAGCATGTTCACAATCTGTAGCACCTGGTGCACTAACAACAATATCACAGATTGAAAGCACACACATGGAGCCAATCAAGATGCGGAGAAACTGACACATTTGTGATAGCTTGTGTACCTGGTAGTCATCATGGTGCTTTGGGTACTGATCTGGCAGGGATTTGTAGCCTGCTGTGCTTCTTGACCGAGGTGCTGCCTGCACAGCCACCAAACTTGTGTTGTGCGCTGCCAACAGCTTCACCGAAACAAGGCTGGGCCCTCGTGACATGCCTTACCTGGATTGAAGCCCGCTGCGAGTTTTTGTTGGGCCTTACAAGGTTTACTTCGTGATTTTCCTCACTTGACGAGCCTGCAACTCCAAATATACGCAGCGAGACCTGCAAGACAACCAATCATTCGACAAGCCCTGGCTTTCGTGTACCAATTAGCAGTGTGTCGATATTGTCACACAGCAAACACACCGGGTCAAGCAACAGCTGTGAGGCTTGTTACAAGGGCTAAGTCTGTTCTTGAGACAAACAGTCTGTATGATGCTGCACATTACTGCAGTGCGAGATTTTGAGCGCTGCCGATCAAACTGCCAAAAGCTGCACACTGTGTACAATACAGGCTCCAAATTACAGACCAAGGATGTTAGCCTGTCAACAAAGCAGAGCAAACAGGCATCGACGAACGCCCGCTGTTTCACTGATAGCTCTCTGGCTCCGAAACCAGGTATGCCTCAAATTGATCTGCGGAGAAGAACATTAACCCCAGGAAGACAGCAGCCTTGCATTGCTAGCATTAAATGCTGTATATAGCCTGCCATCTTTTGCATGCTCAGCCACTGAGTGCACGCATGCCTGATGACGAGAAACGAGGCTTAATAATATGCTGTCATGATACCAGCTACATGCATTGTCACTTGACATGGCAGCAGCGCTACGGCTCCCAAATCATCATTTTATGTCACACGGCGGAAGCGAAAATCCACGTAGTAATTGTCCATTTTTTTGGGCTGTGAATCCGAAGTGCAATTCCCAAACTTGCATTAGCGAGCAAGCTTGAAGAAGTGGCAGCAGACAAATCAACAAGAGCAGAGAGTACACACATACTTTGAACGGCATCTGCACACAGTTTTGCAGCAGCTACAGTACGGAGCCACTACAGAAGTGAAGTTGGTGCGGAACCAATCGTGTCCCCAAGCATCGTTCAATTGGATGCGGTTGATCCTGTGCACTACATGAGCAGAGCACACCGACCCTGTGTTGAGGCGTGGTCCCCGAGCCCCTGCTCACACACGATCCCTCGCGATCGCGCTTCAGAGTTTATTTTAAACCCTGTGTTGAGGCTTGGTCTGAAGCAGGAACCTGCCTGCGACCAGAGGGTGTGCAACTGTTGCAGCACGTAAAGAATTTTGATGTTGACTAGCCTTGGTCTGTAGCTGCCGGCAGCCATGAGTGGCATACGCATGATTACCTGCATACATGAGTTCATACCATCGGCTTGTTCACAGGGTGCTGAGCAATTATCATGCATTATTTTCACAAGCTCTTTGCACAACAGGTGATACTTGCTGCAGAAGTTACTCACAGTATGCACAGCAAATTTCAAGACAGACAACAGCGCAGCCAATGCTGTCAAAGCTTTGGTAGACAGTGCTGAGTCACGGTGATACACTGCTAATGATTATTTGCTGAGGTCTGCCATTGCACTGGCAGCCACTGCACTGTGTCAGTTGACCATGTGGGACAAGGCAGTAATGCACCTTCTCACCAAGACAGCTCATCAGAGGGATGTAGTTTCTAGTGAAAGCTCGTCGCCTGCTGCCCAAGATATGCCGTAAGCTTTTGCATGATGCCTGTGCTTTGCATGCTGTGCGAGCTCACGCCACTTCTGGCTGCATCTGCTCAGCTCTTACAGCTTCTGTCAGCTCTCATTTTGGTTGAGCCTGGGCATTTGCTGGCTGCACAGCCTTGGCAGAATGTGCATGCTGAAATGCATGTAGACTGCTGCATGACAATTGGTAGAGATCATTTGCTTGTAGGTTTGCAACATATATGCATGCACTGGCATAAAACGACCTGACCTCTGTAGTATCATGGGCATACAGCAAGTGAAGCTGCTGATACAGCATTTTGACACTCATCTTCCCAGCAACACATGGTTTATGACACAACACATGAGGCAGGCAGTGTAGACATGCCTTGATAGACGCTGCTGCAACACCTATGCATCAAAGAGACCAAGAAGCAACGGGCTGTTTACTGAGTCGGCCAACTATGTTTCACATCACATTGGCGCCACACTGCCAAGAACACAGGCACAACAGTGTAGGTCTACAAACACGCAACAGTGCAAATGCAGCAGACATGTGTGCCATTAACATCATTGAGCTTGCGTACAAGCAAGATTATGTGAAGTGATTGGCCTGAGCAGTGGTAGTGAGCATTCAGGAAATTCCCTACAGCAGCCGTCAGAGTGGCAGGCCACAGGTGGTCTGTTGCTTCCTGTTCTGAAGTCCCAGCCTGAGGCAAGGCCAGCATAACCAGCTTGGTGTCATGTCCAAAAAGCTGCTGCCTGAGCACCACCTTGCCTGTTTGCCTGCAAGCCATGCAGAGCTGCTTCAAACTCCAAGTCAG
>JAABUK010003361.1_pt1 | contig 27151 bp, 28 predicted proteins | sample 5559141 | NCBI WGS metagenome assembly JAABUK01 (sample SAMN10711869, study PRJNA513367) | rock metagenome | isolation source: Antarctica rocks | place: Antarctica: Victoria Land, Pudding Butte nord | collected 2016-01-03
GGGAGAGCCCGAGCGAGTCGCCCACGTAGTCGGCGACGTCCTGGATCTCCGGGAGCTGGTAGTTGTGGGCGAGGATGACCGCGTCGCGCTCGGCGGCAAGCGTCCGGACCTCGCGCTGGAGGGCCGGGATGTCCTCGAGGAGCAGGAGGGGGGCGGTCATGGCAGGGGCTCGAGGAGGAGGGAGAGGTCGAGCGCCGGGGCCGAATGGGTGAGCGCGCCGACCGACACGAAGTCTACGCCCGCCTCGGCGATGGACCGGACCGACGCGAGGTCGACACTCCCGCTCGCCTCGGTCTCGGCGCGCCCGGCGATGCGGTCCACCGCGGCCCGGAGCTCCTCGGGGCCCATGTTGTCGAGCAGGATGCGCGGCGCGCCCGCGGCCAGGGCCTCGTCCACCTCCGTGAGGTCGGCGCACTCGACCTCGATCAGGAGACCGGGGTGGGCCGCGCGGGCACTGCGCACGGCCACTCCCACGCCGCCGCCCAGCGCGGCGTGGTTCTCCTTGATGAGCACGGCGTCCCACAGGCCGAAGCGGTGGTTCTCCCCCCCGCCGGCGCGGACGGCCGCCTTCTCGAGCGTCCGCAGTCCCGGGGTCGTCTTGCGGGTGTCGAGGATGCGGCAACCCGTCCCCTCCACCGCATGGACGTAGCGCGCGGTGAGCGTCGCGACCCCCGACAGGCGACCGAGGAGGTTCAGCGCGGTGCGCTCGGCGCCGAGCAGGGCGCGGGCGGCACCCACCGCCGCGAGCACCGGCCCGTCCTCGCGCCACTCCCCCTCGGGCCCGAGGCGCGTGAGCTCCACCTCGGAGTCGAGCGCCCGGAAGACGGCCTCGGCGGCGTCGAGGCCGAACACCACCCCGGGCGCCTTCTGCCGGATCCGCGCGCGCGCCCGCGCGGCGGCGGGCACCGTCGCCACGCTCGTGACGTCGCCCGGGCCGAGATCCTCCGCGAGCGCGCAGGCGACGACGCTTTCGAGGTCGGTCACGAACCCCACCGTATTCGCGCGGAGGGTATGGGTCGGCCTGCCGGTCACGGGGGTAAGGCTCGGGCGTGGAAGACGCCCTGCGGACCGCCGTCCAGCATGTCGCACTGGTCGTCGAGGCCGTCGGCGCGATCATCATCGTCGTCGGGGTGCTCCTCGCCTTCGTCCGCTGGGTGGCGAGCGAGCTGCGCGTCCGCCCCTCGGGCTACGAGGACGTCCGGCTCATGCTCGGGCGCTACCTCGCCCTCGGCTTGGAGTTCCAGCTCGGGGCCGACATCCTCGCCACCGCGGTCTCCCCGAGCTTCGACGAGATCGGCAAGCTCGGGGCCATCGCCGGCATCCGGACGCTTCTCAACTACTTCCTCGCCCAGGATCTCGCCCGGGCCGACGCGTCGGGCCGCGGTGGCCTGCACCCGACGCCGCCGCCGCCCACCGCGTGAGGGAGGCGTAGGGCGCGGTGGGCTGCTCGGGCGGCGGCGGCGTCACTCCGCGGACTTCAGCAGGTAGGGCCGGACGAAGGGGTCGAGATCGCCGCCCAGGACGCGGTTGGCATCGCCCACCTCGACATCCGTGCGGTGGTCCTTGACGAGCGTGTAGGGGTGCAGGACGTAGGAGCGGATCTGCGAGCCGAAGTTCACGTCCTGGGCCTCGCCGCGCTCGCGGGCGATCTCCTCGCGGCGCCGGCGCTCCTCGAGCTCGGCGAGCTTGGAGCGCAGCATCCCCATGGCCATCGCCCGGTTCTGGGTCTGGGAGCGCTCGTTCTGGCACTGGACGACGATCCCCGACGGACGATGGGTGATCCGCACGGCCGAGTCGGTCTTGTTCACGTGCTGCCCGCCGGCGCCCGAGGAGCGGTACGTGTCGATCTGGAGGTCGTCGGCGTCGATCCCGACCTCCTCGGAGTCCGCGACCACGGGCGACACCTCGACCCCCGCGAAGGACGTCTGGCGGCGGTTGGCCGAGTCGAAGGGGCTCAGCCGAACGAGCCGGTGCACGCCCTTCTCCGCGGAGTAGAGGCCGTAGGCGTTCTCGCCCGCGACGCGGAAGGAGCCGGACTTGATGCCGGCCTCCTCCCCCGCGGAGGCCTCGAGGAGCTCGGTGGAGAAGCCGCGGCGCTCGGCCCAGCGCATCTCCATGCGCAGGACCATCTCCGCCCAGTCCTGGGCGTCGGTGCCACCGGCGCCCGCGTTCACGGTGACGAGGGCGTCGCCCGCGTCGTAGCGCCCCGCGAAGAGCCGCTGCTCCTCGAGGCGCTCGAGGCGGGCCTCGATGTCGGCGAGCTGGACGCCGAGCTCGGCGGCCATCTCCGGATCCTCCTCGGCGAGCTCGGCGAGCTCGGGAAGGTCCCCGGCGTTGCGCTCGAGCGCGCGGTACTCCGTCAGGCGGCGGGTGAGGCGGGAGTGCTCGGCCGAGGTGCGCGCCGCCGTTTCGGGGTCGTCCCAGAATCCCGGCGCCTGCATCCCGCCCTCGAGCTCGCCCGCACGGGCCTCCAGGGCAGCGGGGTCAAAGGTAGTCCGCGAGCAGCTTGAGCTGGTCGCGGATCGCCGCGAGCCGCTCGGGGGCGGGCTGGGGGGGAGCGGCGTCGGCCATGGAGTGAGAGGCTATCCCCCCCGACCACGGCGCGACGGACGTCTATCGGCGCAAGGTCACGCGCCGTGGCACTTCTTGTACTTCTTGACGCTCCCACACCAGCAGGGGTCGTTGCGGCCGATGGTCTCCGTGTCGTCGAGCACCCGCTGCTGGACGGGGATCGCGGCCGGGACTTCGTCGAGCTGCCCGTCGGCGGGCACCGACGACCGAAGGTCGTTGGTCGAATCGAGGGCTACGTCGTCGGGGGAGGCCCCGCTCGCGGCGAGCGCCATCGCCTCGCGCGGGTCGAAGCCCTGGCCGCCCGAGTAGGACACCCGCCCGGCCTGCGTCGCCGACCCCGGGCCCGGACGCGGCGCCGGCGGGGCGACCGGCACCCCCGCGCCGCCGCCGCCCTCCAGCTCGATCTCCGCGTGGTAGATCATCCGCGCGAAGTCGGTCCAGATCGAGTTCATGAGGTCCTGGAACAGCGTGTAGGCCTCGTTCTTGTAGGCCACGAGGGGTTCGATCTGGGCGAACCCGCGGAGGTGGATGCCCTCGCGCAGGTAGTCCATGTCGTAGAGGTGCTCGCGCCAGCGGCTGTCGATCGTGTCGAGGAGGATGAAGCGCTCGAGCGCCCGCATGAGCTCCTCGCCGAGCTCGGTCTCGCGGCGGTCGTAGAGGGCGAGGGCGTCTTCGGAGAGCCGGCGCGTGAGCTCCTCGCGGTTGATCTCGTCGGTCTCGAGATCCTCGGCGCCGAACGTGGCGGGCCACGTCTCGTCGATCTGCACCCACAGCCCGTCGAGGTCCCACTCCTCCAGGTAGTCCGAGCCGCAGTACTCCGCGACGAGCCGCTCGACGAGGTTGCCGACCTCCTCGCGCGCGGTGGCGCTCATGTCGCGGCCCTCGAGGATGTCGTCGCGGTACTCGTAGACGACGCGGCGCTGCTCGTTCATCACGTCGTCGTACTCGAGGACCCGCTTGCGGATGAGGAAGTTCTGCTCCTCCACGCGCCGCTGGGCCTTCTCGATCTGCTTGGAGAGCATCTTCGCCTCGATGGGCTCCTCGTTGCCCTCGTCGTCGACGGAGCCGAGGCGGTCGAGGATCTTGTAGATCCGGTCGCCGGCGAACAGACGCACGAGATCGTCCTCGGCCGAGAGGAAGAAGCGCGACTCGCCCGGGTCGCCCTGGCGGCCGGCGCGGCCGCGGAGCTGGTTGTCGATGCGGCGCGACTCGTGGCGCTCGGTCCCGCAGATGAACAGGCCGCCGGCCGCCAACACGAGCTCGCGGGCCTCCTCGACGCGGCGCTCGATCTCGGGAGTGACCTTCTCGACGTGCTCGTCGAAGTCCTCGTCGCCGGCCTTGAGGCCGAGCTTGGCGACCTCGAGGTGGGCGAGGTGCTCGGGGTTGCCGCCGAGCTTGATGTCCACGCCGCGACCGGCCATGTTCGTGGCGATGGTCACCGCGCCGGGCCGGCCGGCCTCGGCGATGACGTCGCCCTCGCGCTCGGCGTGCTCGGGCTTGGCGTTGAGCACCGCGTGCGGGATCCCCTTGGCCGCGAGCTTGCTCCCGAGCAGCTCGGAGACCTCGACCGAGATCGTCCCCACGAGGACGGGCTGCCGGCGCTCGTGGCGGGCCTCGATCTCGCGCAGCACCGCCGACCACTTCCCGTCCCGCGTCTTGTAGACCTGGTCGTTCTGGTCGGCGCGCACCATCGGCTGGTTCGTGGGGACCTCGACGACCGGCAGCTCGTAGATCTTCATGAACTCGGTGGCCTCGGTGAGGGCGGTCCCGGTCATCCCCGCGAGCTTGTCGTACATCCGGAAGTAGTTCTGCAGGGTGATCGTCGCGAGGGTCTGGTTCTCCTCCTGGACGCGCACCCCCTCCTTGGCCTCGACGGCCTGGTGGAGCCCCTCGCTCCAGCGCCGGCCGTCGAGGATCCGGCCCGTGAACTCGTCGATGATCTTCACCTCGCCGTCGACCACCGCGTAGTCGACGTCGCGCTTGTAGAGCGACTCGCCCTTGAGCGCCTGGTTGAGGTGGTTGACGAGGTGGCCGTTGTCGGCGCGGTAGAGGTGATCGATGCCCAGGAAGCGCTCGGCCCTGGAGACTCCGCGCTCGGTCACCGCGACGGTCTTGTGCTTCTCGTCGAACTCGTAGTCGAAGTCGGCGACGAACTCCTTTTTCCCCTTCGGGTCGAGCCCCTCCGGACGCTTGCCCGGGGTCATCTGCCGGGCGAGCTTGGCGAACTTCACGTAGAAGTCAGCGGCCTGCTCGGGAGCGCCGGAGATGATGAGCGGCGTCCGCGCCTCGTCGATGAGGATGTTGTCGACCTCGTCGACGATCCCGAAGTTGTGGGTGGCCAGGGGCTTTCCGTCCTCGGTGATCCGGCCGCCGTGCTGCACCTTCTCCTCGAGCGACTGGGCCATGTTGTCGCGCAGGTAGTCGAAGCCGAACTCGGAGTTCGTCCCGTAGGTGATGTCCGCGGCGTAGGCGGCGCGCTTGTCCTCGTATTCCTGCATGTTCTGCAGGACCCCCACGGTCAACCCGAGCGCGTGGTAGATCGGGCTCATCCACTCGGCGTCGCGGCGCGCGAGGTAGTCGTTCACGGTCACGAGGTGCACCCCGCGGCCCGCGAGCGCGTTGAGCACCATGGGCAGGGTCGCGGTGAGGGTCTTGCCCTCGCCCGTGCGCATCTCGGCGATGGAGCCCCCGTGGAGGACCATCCCGCCGACGAGCTGCACGTCGAAGTGGCGCATGCCCACGGTCCGGCGCGCCGCCTCGCGCACGAGCGCGAAGGTCTCGTGGAGCAGGTCGTCGAGGTCCTCGCCCCCCTGTGCGCGCTCGCGCAGCTCGTCGCCGCGCGCACGCAGCTCGTCATCGTCCAGGAGCTCGAGCTCCGGCTCGTAGGCGGTGACGCGCTCGACCCGCTTCTCGTAGGTCTTGTACTGCTTGGCCTCGCCCATGCGCAGGGCGCGATCGAGGAAGGACATGCAGTCCAGGATAGGGGCGCTAGAGCGCCTCGGCGCCGGGCTGCGCCCGCGCCTCGCGGCGCCTGCGCCGCTTGTCCCGGTGGCGCTTGACCTGCACCGCGAGCTCGTCGGCCACGAGGTTCACGGACCTCGTGAGGTCGGGGGAGGCGTCGTGGGCGCGCAGGGTCACGCCCTTCAGGTGGAGCGTGGCCTCGGCCACGCACGGCGACGCGTTGGCGGGGTTGCGCTCGGACCACACCTCCACCTCGAGCACCGCCAGCTCGGACACCTGGTGCTCCACCTTCGCGAAGCGCTTCTCCACGTGGCTCCGGAGCTCGGGGGAGACGGAGAGGTTGCGACCCTTGACGTCGATCCGCATGGGACCTCCTGGTGGCGTGCTGTGGTCCGATGGTAGACCGTCAGCGCGTCCGCGCATAGGTCGCGCAGCGCACCTCCTCCGCACCCGCGGACAGCAACGCCCGCGCGCAGGCGGTGAGCGTCGCCCCCGTGGTGTGGACGTCGTCGATGAGGAGGGCCACCGGGGGTGGCGCACGGCGGACGGAGACCGCCGCCCGGTCTTCCGCCAGCCGGGCCCGGCGGCCCGCGCCCTCCTGTGGGGCGCCGGCCGCGCGGACGAGGCAGGGCCGGAGCACGAGGCCAGTCCGGCCCGCGAGGGCCCGGGCGAGCAGCGCGGCGTGGTCGAAGCCGCGGGCCCGCGACCGCGCGCGATGCGGAGGGACCGGGACGAGCGCCGCGCCCGCGAGCAGGGCCGCCGGCGCCCGGGCGGCCAGCGGCGCGGCCATGGCGTCGGCGAGGGCGAGGGCGCCGCGGAACTTCAGGGCGAGCACCAGCTCCCGGGCGGGCCCGGCGTGGGCGAGCGGCGACCAGGCGCGCGACCACGGCGCGCGGGCCGCGGGGCACGGGTGAGGTGTCGGCGCGGGCAGCGCGCAGCGCGGGCACAGCTCGCCGCGCAGCCACGGGAGCGCGGCCGAGCACGCGGCGCACAGGGGCGCGCCGAGGGCGGAAGGGGCACGACACGCCGCGCACGCGGGCGGCACGAGCAGGGCGAGAGCCTCGGGGAGGAGCCGCATCGCGTCAGCGCCCCCGGTCCGACCGGAGCGGGGTGGGTGACGGGGGAAGGCGTCGCATCGCTGGGCAGCCTCCTCTCCCCTGACCCGCACGTGGGGCGTGGACTGCCACAATCGACGCACGTGCTCGTGCCGGCTTCCGCGCAGCCCGACGCGTCCTGGACCTTCGCCCCGGGCGTCGTCCTCGCCGTCGTCCTCGCCCTCGCGCTCTACGTCGCGCGGTGGCGGGCCGGGCGCCGCGACCGCCGCGGCCCCGCGGTCGGTCGGGCCGGAGGCGGACGCCTGCTCGCCTTCTGCGCCGGCCTGCTCGTCGTGCTCGTCGCCCTCGTGTCCCCGGTGGACTCGCTGGCCGACCAGATCCTCGCGATGCACATGGTCCAGCACGTCCTCCTGCTGGACATCGCCCCGATCCTCGTCCTCCTCGGCCTCACGCGGGTCCTGCTCCGTCCCCTGACCCGCCGCGTCCAGGCGATCGAGCGCCGCGCCGGCCTCCTCGCCCACCCCGCGACCGCGGCCGTGCTCTACGTGGGAGCCATGTGGGCGTGGCACGTCCCCGTGCTCTACGACGCGGCGGCCTCCCACTCCGGCATCCACGTGCTCGAGCACCTCTCCTTCTCGGCGGTGGGCGGCCTGTACTGGTGGCACCTCCTCTCCCCGATCCCCTCACGCCACCGCCTGAGCGGCCTGGGTCCCCTCGCCTACATGGTCGCGACGAAGCTCGGGGTGGGGCTGCTGGGGATCGCGCTGACCTTCGCGCCGAGCGCGATCTACCCGTTCTACGAGGGCCAGCCGCACTTCTGGGGGCTCTCACCCCACGACGACCAGTCCGTGGCCGGCCTGATCATGGCCACGGAGCAGTCCATCGTGATGGGGATCGTGCTCGCCTGGCTCTTCGCCCGGATGCTCGGGGAGGCCGACCGCCGCGACGAGCGCTCCGAGCGCTACGCGACCTAGAGCGCCCTGGAGAGCGGTACGGACCACGCACCACTTGGGAGGTCAGGGCGCCCAGAGCCCGGACAGGGGGACGGCCGCGAGGCGGTCGCCAAAGGGGACGGTGTTTGCTCCGGCGTAGAGCAGCGCGCCGGCTTTGAACTTGTTGCCCAGCTTGTCCTTGAGGTGGTTCAGCCCGCGGAAGTCGCGTTCGTGGACTGTTGCTGCGGACTTGACCTCCACGCCGGAAACGGATCCGTCGCGATGCTCGATGACGATGTCGACCTCGCGTTGGTCGCGGTCGCGGAAGTGAAAGAGCTGAGGACGGTCGTCCAGCCAGGAGATCTGGCGGTGCAGCTCCATCGCCACGAAGGTCTCGTAGAACATTCCGCCGAGGTCGAGGTCGGTTTCGATGCGGCGCTCGTCGGCTCCGACCAGGTACGCGAGCAGGCCGCTGTCGGCCACGTGGACCTTCGGGCGCTTGATCGACCTCGCCAGGAGGTTGTTGCTCCACGCGCGCACGCGCCGGATAAGAAACAGCATCTCCAGAAGCTCAATGTGACGGCGAATCGTGGTCGCCGGCATCCCGAGCGAGCTGCTCAATCGCTCGATGTTGAGCTCGGCCGCCGAGGTCGCGCCGATGGCTTGCAGCAGCCGGGAGACGACCGCGCGGTCTGCGACATCGCCGAGGCTGGCCAGGTCTCGCTCCATGATCCCTTCGACATAGCTTTCGAAGAAGCGCGGGCGCCGGTTGGAGGCGCGTCCCTGGATCTCCGGGTACCCGCCTGTGGCGAGGATCTCGGCGTGCGCCTGGCGACCGACGGGCGCGTTGGTCACGTTTGGGAACGTGCCGTCGGCAAGTCCGGGGACGAAGGTCTCGCGGTGCCCGAGCAGCTCTCCTTGGCTGAACGGGTGCAGGCGCAGATACTCGGCGCGGCCGGCCAGGCTGTCCTTGACCTGCTTCATCTCAAGTAGGTTCGCCGACCCGGTGATCGCGAACTGGCCAGGCGTCTTGTCGCGGTCGACGCGCAGCTTGATCTCGGTCATCAGCTCCGGCACGCGTTGGATCTCGTCGATCGCCACCGGAGTCTTCAGGGTGGCGATGAACCCCGCCGGGTCGACGCTGGCCGCAGAACGAACCGCCTGATCGTCGAGGGTCAGAACCTCGCGGCCCGCTCCCTCAGCGGAAGCGACCTGTTCGAGCAGCGTGCTCTTTCCGACTTGACGGGCGCCGAGCACGACGACGACGCGAGTATCCCCCAACGCCACCTCGACGGCGCGTTGCGCATGCCGGGCGACGAGTCCGTCTGATGGCATCCATCCAACCTAACGACATCCCGACGAATCCACCACGAAAGGTTCGCAGAACCACCACGTCAACCCCGACGGATCCACCGCGGAGAAGGCGCGGATCCACCGCGCCCGGTCCTCGAGAGTCCGGCAACGGGCGCCCAATCGCCGCCGTCGTCGACGGTGCGAGTGATCTCCCAGTGGAATGTTTCGGTGCGATCGGTGGTGTCGACCTCAACATCGATCCGCTCGAGGTGCTTGAGGAACAAGATCGCCGTCACCGGGAGATCGATGAGCCGATCTGCGAGCTTGCTGCGCTGGTCGGGCCCGAGGCCACCTCGCAGCGGGAAGCGGAACAGCGTCCGGACTCCCTTCGATTGCGCTTGCTCCCATTCGGCGGGTAAGTCATCGAGTGCGGCCGGAAAGCGCATCGCGGGCACGCGCGCCGGGACCGGCTCGCCGATCTCGAGCATGAGGGCGGTGACGGGTTCGGTAGCGAGATGCCGACTGAGGCGGAACGCGTAGGTCTCGGAGATGACTTCGGGCGCGTCGGTGATCTCCAGGACGGACTTGAAGCCCATGCCCTTGTGGCCGATCGAGGCGCGCTTGCGCTCGACGGCTCCGCCCTTGCTACTAGCGCCGATTCCGCATAAGCCCCGGACGTCGTCGTCATCGAGCGGTCGTCCGGAGTTACCAACCCAGAGGTCGGTGTCAGTCAAGCGAACGAACATCGCGTCGCGCGTGCCTGGGTTATCGGCCATCGCATCGTCAGCGTTCTGAAGCAGCTCGTAGACGATGCGCCCGCGGTAGTCATGCGCGATCTCTGCTTCCTGTCCGACGTCCTCGCGCAGGCGGATTGGGCTTGCTCGGTAGACGGCGAGATTCTGATCGCAGATCGAGCGGATGAGATCGTCGGCTGTCACGTCGCGCCCAGTTCTCGGACAGCCGAGGGATCGAAAGTGAGCTCGGCGCCGCTGCCCGGGTTGAGGACGGTGCGGATGCCGCCGAGCCCATCCGGGAAGTGCTCCAGCGTAACGCGGACACGCGGCGTGCCGGCCCCGCAGAAGGCCTCGAGACGGGGATCGAGGTGAGCAGCGGAACGCGGGGTTGCCGTGAGAGAAGGAGGTCATATTGGCCCCGATGAGTGCAGGAGATGCGACGTCGAGCGCTACGCGGTCTGAGGGCTCCAGGCCTTGAGGTAGGCGGCCTGCTCGGCGGTGGGGACGTCGATCTCCACGCCGAGCGCGGCGAGCTTGAGGCGCGCCACCTCCTCCTCGATCGCCCGCGGCACCGGCTGCACCCCGGGCGGGGCGACTTCGCGCACGAGCCACTCGGCGCCCAGTGCCTGGAGCGCGAAGGAGACGTCCATGACGGCGGCCGGGTGGCCCTCGGCGGCGGCGAGGTTCACCACGCGACCCCGGGCCAGCAGGACGAGTCGCTTGTCCCCGAGGTCGTACTCCTCGACGAGCGGACGGACCTCGCGCACGCCGCCCACGGCCGCGGCGAGCAGGGCGTCGAGGTCGATCTCCACGTCGAAGTGCCCGGCGTTGGCGAGGACCGCGCCGTCGCCCATCCGCGCGAAGTGATCGGCGCCGAGGACGCGGCGCGAGCCCGTGACGGTCACGAAGAGCCGCCCGCGCTCGGCGGCCAGGAGCGAGGGCAGGACCTCGTAGCCCTCCATGCGGGCCTCCAGCGCCCGCAGCGGGTCGACCTCGCACACGACCACCGCGGCCCCGGCGCCCCGGGCGCGCTGGGCGATCCCCTTCCCGGCCCAGCCGTAGCCGAGCACGACGAGGGCCTGGCCCGCGAGCAGGAGGTTCGTCGCGCGCAGGATCCCGTCGAGCGCGGACTGGCCCGTCCCGTGCCGGTCGTTGAGCGCGCGCTCGACCACGGCCTCGTTGACGGCGAGGACGGGAAACGGCGGCGGTGCGTGGCGCAGGCGCAGCAGGCCGGTGGTGGTCTCCTCGAGCGCTCCGCGCAGCGGCGCGTCGCGCAGCGCGGCGATGAGGTCACCGCCGTCGTCGAGGACGAGGTCGGGCGCGCTCGCGGCCACCGTGGCGACCCCGCGGGCGTAGTCGCGCTCCTCGACGCCGAGGGCCACGGCGACGTCGTCCTGGGTCGAGAGCGGGTTGGCGGCGCAGAGCGCCACCTCCGCCCCGCCGGCCTCGAGCGCGCGGACGAGGCACGCGGTCTCCGCCGTGACGTGGAGGCAGGCGCCCACCCGCAGCCCGGCCAGCGGCCGCTCGCGGGCGAAGCGCTCACGGATCGAGCGGAGGACGGGCATCTGCCCATCCGCCCACTCGATGCGCTGCGCCCCGGCGGGCCCAGCCGTCCTAGTACCGGTACTGATCGGTCTTGAACGGTCCGTCGACGGGAACGCCGATGTAGGCCGCCTGCTCCGGGGTGAGCTCGGTGAGCCGGACCCCGAGCGCGTCGAGGTGCAGCCGCGCGACCTTCTCGTCGAGGTGCTTGGGCAGCACGTAGACCTTCTTCTCGTACTCGCCGGTATTGGCGTAGAGCTCCATCTGCGCCATGACCTGGTTCGTGAACGAGTTGGACATCACGAACGACGGGTGGCCGGTGGCGTTGCCGAGGTTCAGCAGCCGGCCCTCGGAGAGCATGATGATCGCGTGGCCGTCGGCGAAGACCCACTCGTCGACCTGCGGCTTGATGCTCACCTTCTCGATGCCCGGCGTGCGCGTGAGCCCGACGATGTCGATCTCGTTGTCGAAGTGGCCGATGTTCCCGACGATCGCCTGGTGCTTCATCCGGGACATGTGCTCCGCGGTGATGATCTCCTTGTTACCGGTGGCGGTGATGAAGACGTCGGCGGTCTCCACCACGTCCTCGAGGGTGGCGACCTGGTAGCCCTCCATCGCCGCCTGCAGCGCGCAGATCGGGTCGATCTCCGTCACCACGACCCGGGCGCCCTGGCCGCGCAGCGACTCCGCGCACCCCTTGCCCACATCGCCGAACCCGCAGATCACCGCGACCTTCCCGGCGAGCATCACGTCGGTGGCGCGGTTGATCCCGTCCACGAGCGAGTGCCGGCAGCCGTAGAGGTTGTCGAACTTCGACTTCGTCACCGAGTCGTTGACGTTGATGGCGGGGAACAGCAGCTCGCCGGTCTCCTGCATCTGGTAGAGCCGGTGGACGCCGGTGGTCGTCTCCTCGGAGACGCCGCGCAGCCCCTCGCCGATCCGCGTCCACTTCTGGGCGTCCTCGGCCAGGGAGCGCGCGAGCACGCCGAGGATGACGGCGAGCTCCTCGTTGTCGGCCGTGGCGGGGTCGGGAACCGCCCCCGCCGCCTCGTACTCGGTGCCCTTGTGGACGAGCAGGGTGGCGTCGCCGCCGTCGTCGAGGAGCAGGTTCGGCCCCTCGCCATCCGGCCATGTGAGCGCCTGCTCGGTGCACCACCAGTACTCCTCGAGGGTCTCGCCCTTCCAGGCGAACACGGGGATTCCCGCCGCGGCGATGGCGGCCGCCGCGTGATCCTGCGTGGAGAAGATGTTGCACGAGGCCCAACGGACCTCGGCCCCGAGCGCGGTGAGCGTCTCGATGAGCACGGCGGTCTGGACCGTCATGTGCAGAGAGCCGGTGATTCGCGCGCCGGCCAGCGGCCGGCTCGCGCCGAACTCCTCGCGGGTCTTCATGAGCCCCGGCATCTCGTGCTCGGCGAGCCGGATCTCGTTGCGACCGAACTCCGCCAGGGAGATGTCGGCGACCTTGAAGTCGGTGGTGGGGCGGGTGGTGGTGCTCATGCGACCTCCATCAGAAGCTTCTCGTGCTTAGCTTGCTCCCAGCGCAACCAGTCCTCCGCCGGGACCTCCTCGGGGCGTTCGGGCTCGGCTTCGAGCCAGGCGGCCACCGCGTCGCGCAGCCCCGGTTCGTGCCGGAGGCGCTGTACGAAGCCGACCTCGCTCAGGGCGAGCGAGTGGGCCTCGATGAGCTCGCGCAGCGTGCGCAGCCGCTGCAGCTCGGCGGGGCCGTAGAGCCGGTAGCCGGAGGACGACCGCGCGGGCGCGACGAGCCCGGACCGTTCCACATAGCGCAGCATCCGCGCGGACCAGCCCGTCGTCGTGGCCGCCTCGTGGATGGTGAGCGCGTCCTCGATGGGCCAACCTTATCACGACTGTGTCAAGGTTTGCGCCAGCCTCTGCTTGAGGCGGGTGAGCGCCTCCACCGGGGTCGGATCCACGCCGCGGAGGACGGCGGCGTACACCGACACGAGATCCCCGAGCAGGACGAGCGAGAAGAGCCGCTCCGTGCGGGTGGCGCCACGCGAGGAGACCGCGAACGCGGGCTGGGGGGCGAACTCGGAGGTGAGCGCGATGCGCTCGCGCTCGCGCGGGTGGGAGTCGACGTCGTCGAGGAACACGGCGGAGAGACGGGCGAGACCGTCCGCCCCCGCCCAGCCCTCGATCTCGTTGTGGTCGAGCTCGGGGAGCTCCTGCGCCGCGGCGGGAACCTTCGCGTTCTCGTTGAGCTGGGTCTTCCAGCGGTAGGCCACAGGGATCGTGAGCCCCGCGCCGACGATGACGGGCAGCGTGCCGTATAGGTCGCGCGCAAGCTCGCGGGCGAGGCCGTCCGCGGCGCCCTCCGGTCCCCATTCGGCGCTCAAGCGGTCGAGGAGGTCGGCGGCAGCCGCGATCTCGGAGCCCAGGGAGGGGCCGGCGCCGCACGCCGCGGCGACCTCGAGCGCGGCGGCGGTGAGGTACCCGACGGCGGCCCGGGGCTGCAGCGCGGCCGGGAGGGGGATGACGGGCACGCCGTCGGCCCGCGCCGCCGCGGCGAGGCGGCCGCCGGTGGTCGCGACCACGCGCGCGGCTCCGAGGCGGCCCGCGGCCGCGTAGGCGGCGACCGTCTCCTCGGTGTCGCCCGAGTAGCTCGAGCACAGGACGCAGGTGTCCCGCGTCGTCCACGGCGGCAGCGCGTAGGACCGGGAGACGACGATGGGACGCGCGGCGCGCACGCCGAGCGCGGCGGCGGCGAGCGCGCCGCCGATGGCCGAGCCGCCCATGCCCGCGACGACGAGCCCGCCGAGGGCGTCGGCCAGCCGCAGGCCGGCCGACTCCACGCGCCACAGCCCGTCGCGGAGATGCTCGCCCATGGCGAGGACGTCGTCGAGGAGCCGGGAGGGGTCGCCGGCCGCGATCGCCTCCGGGGAGAGCGAGGTCATGGCGCCGCGCCCTCCTCGACCGTCTCCCGCGGGCCCACGTGCGTGCCGGGCGCCACGCGCGCGCCGGCGCCGAGGATCGCGCCGTCCTCCACCCGGGCGCGATCGCCGATCACCGCGCCGGGGCCCACGATCGCCCCGCGGACCTCGGCCCCCGCGCCCACGTGCGCCCCCGCGAGCACCGCGGTGCCGGTCACGCGCGCTCCGGCGCCCACCCGCGCCCCCGTCGCGATCACCGTGGCGGGCCCGACCTGCGCGCCGGCAGCGACCTCGGCGCCGGCAGCGACCAGCACGGGCCCGACAAGCCGCCCGTCCACGCGCGCTCCGGTGTCCGCTCCGGGTCGCACGGGCGTGGCCACCGCGCCCGAGAGGATGTCCGCCGTGCCCTGGAGATAGCGCTCGGGGGTCCCGATGTCGAGCCAGTAGCCCTCGGCGCGGAAGCCGTGGAGGCCGTGGCCGATCAACCGGGGAAAGACGTCGCGCTCGATCGAGCAGGGGCCGGAGTCGGGCACGAGGTCGAGCACGGAGGCCTCGAGGACGTAGGCGCCGGCGTTGACGAGGTCCGTGTCGATCTCCTCGGGTGCGGGCTTCTCGAGGAACGCCGTCACCGCGCCGTCCTCGGCGCGGCGCACGAGCCCGTAGGCCGAGGGGTCGGCCACGGGAACGAGGGCGATCGTGGCCCGCGCCCCGGTCTCCGCGTGCAGCCCCATCTGCGCCGTCAGGTCGAGGTCGCTCAGGACGTCGCCGTTGAGGACGAGGAAGCGCTCGCCGAGGTGCTCGGCGGCGTGCTTGATCGCCCCCGCCGTGCCGAGCGGCTCGCGCTCCTCCACGTAGATCAGCCGCACCCCGTGGTCCGAGCCGTCCCCGAGCACCTCGCGCACCGCCGCGGCCATGTACCCGCAGCCCAGGACCACGTCGTCGACCCCGTGGCGGCGCAGCCAGTCGAGCATGAACGCGATGAAGGGCCGGTCTACGAAGGGGATCACGGGCTTGGGGATCGTGGAGGTGAGGGGCCGCAGGCGGGTGCCCTCGCCGCCGGCGAGCACGAGCGCCCTCACTTCTCGCCGGCCCGTCCCACGCCCTCGTACTTCAGCCCCGCGGCGCGGACGGCGGTCGGGTCGAGGTAGTTGCGGCCGTCGACGAGCAGGTCACCCCGCATCGCCGCACTGACCGCGTCGAGGTCGAGCTCGCCGAACTCGGGCCACTCCGTGACGAGCACGACGGCGTCGGCACCGGTGATCGCGCCAAGCGCGTCCTCGGCGAGGTCCACCCCCACGAGCAGCCGCGCCGCCTCCTCCTCGGCCACGGGGTCATACGCCCGCACGCGCGCCCCGTCGGCCTGCAGCCGTGCCGCGAGCACGAGCGACGACGCCTCGCGCATGTCGTCCGTGTGCGGCTTGAACGCGAGCCCGAGCAACGCCACCTCCTTGCCCACGAGCGACCCCAGGTGCTTCTGGAGCTTCCCGATGACCCGCCGCTTCTGGAGCTCGTTGACCTCGACCACCGCGGTCAGGAGCTGGAAGTGATAGCCCGTGTTCCCCGCGAGCTGCTTGAGCGCGGAGACATCTTTGGGGAAACAGCTGCCGCCAAATCCGATCCCCGCCTTGAGGAACCGGGGGCCGATCCGGCCGTCCAGGCCCATGCCCCGGGCGACCTCGGCGACGTCGGCGCCCGTCTCCTCGCAGACGTTCGCGATCTCGTTGATGAAGGAGATCTTCGTGGCCAGAAAGGCGTTGGAGGCGAGCTTGACCATCTCGGCCGAGGGGATGTCGGTCCGGACGAGTGGGGCGTCGAGCGGGGCGTAGAGCTCGGCCACGGCGTCCCCCGCCCAGTCGCCCTCGTCGCCCACGACGACCCGGTCGGGACGCCGGAAGTCCGCGACCGCCGAGCCCTCCTTGAGGAACTCCGGGCACGACACGTAGGCGAGCCCCTCCTTCCCCGTCGCGACCAGGCGCCGCCGGATCGCCGCCCCCGTGCCCACCGGCACGGTCGACTTCATCACGAGCGCGTGCCCCTCCGAAGGCGGCAGGGCGTCCACCACCGTGTAGACCGCGGAGAGGTCCGCGTCGCCCGAGTACGTCGGCGGCGTCCCCACCGCCACGAACAGCAGCCGCGCATGCGCGAGCGCCGGCCCGAGCTCCGTCGAGAAGTGCAACCGCGCGCGATTGCGCGACACGACCTCCTCGAGGCCCGGCTCGTAGATCGGGATCTCACCCCGCTCGAGCCGCGCGACCTTCTCCGCGTCGACGTCGACGCAGAAGACCTCCGAGCCGAGCTCCGCGAAGCCCGCGGCCGTGACGAGCCCGACGTACCCCGTGCCGATGACGGCCACGGGCTCCCGCGCGCTCACCGCCTGGACCCGACCCGTGTCAACGAGGCGGCGATCCCGAGCAACTGCCGGTTCGGAACCGTCTCGAGCAGGGAGTTCGAGACCCAGTAGACCGCGCGCGGCGTCCTCCACGCCACGACGCGCAGGCGCTGGCCGTCGAAGAACAGCTCGAGCCGGTGGCCGTTCACGCGGCGGACCTCGGAGGGATCCGCGAGGAGCGGCGGGGTCTTCCAGGTGCTCCCCTGGACCCCGTAGTACTCGCCGGGGGGGCCGCCCGCGTCGAGCACGAGGCGGTAGTTGCTCCGGACCCTCCCGCGCGCCCGGAAGCGGTAGGCCCGCGGGTAGATGCCCTCGACCGGCCCCATGTAGCGGCTCGGGGCGGTGATGAGCCGCGGGTAGTACACCGGGAAGCGCACCTTGGCGGCGGCGATGGTGGCCTGCTGCTCCCCGGGGGAGGTCGCGTCGACCAGGCCGGGAACCGCGCTCGGCTTCACGCCATGGTCCTGCCGGCGCTTGCGGCCGGGCGGACGGGGAGCCGCGCGCGGGGGCCGGGTCGTCGGGCCCCGCGCGCCGAGGAAGCGTGTCACCGCCTTGCGGATCTGCCCCGATGACGCGGTGACGAAGGGGTCTGTCGCGTCCCCGAGGATCGCCGGGAAGTGGACCTCCTCCACGGGGCGACCGGCGGAGAAGAGCGCGAGGTCGAGCAGCTTGATGAGGCCCGTGGTCCTCCGCAGCTCGGCGTCGGTCTGCGTATAGCGCCCGAAGATCCGCGCGAGGGCCTTGCGGTTGCCGACGATCCGGCTCGAGCCGTACTGCGCCTTGGCCTGGCGCAGGAAGTCCTGCTGACGCGCGGCGCGCACGATGTCCGTGTCGAGGTGGCGGAAGCGCACGTAATCGAGCGCGCGGCTGCCACAGAGCCTCTGATAGCCAGGCTTGATGGCGATGACCGCGTAGGGCTCGCCCCCGCCCGCGGGCGGGTTGTTGTCGTTGAAGTAGTTGCGGTCGATGTCGGCGTAGACGCACCCGAGCTTGTCCACCACGGCCTTGAAGCCGTGGAAGTTGATGTTGACGATGTGGTTGATCTCGAAGGGCCGCCCGGGCGAGGACAACACCCGCTTGACGACCTTCGTGGTCAGCGCCGGGCCACCGCGGGAGTAGGCCGCGTTGATCTTGTCCGGCGGCCCGCCCGGGGCGAGCTCCACCTCGAGGTCGCGCGGGATCGACATGATCGTCGTCACCTTCGCGTCGGCGTTCATCCGCAGGAGGATGATGGTGTCCGAGCGGGCGTTGTGCTTGTCCTTGCGATCCGAGAAGCGCCGGTCCGAGCCGATTACGAGGATCGTCTGCGGGCCCGCCGCGAGCGCGGGCGTGAGCAGGTCCGCTGCGACCTTGATGGGCTTGCCGCCTGCCCCGATCGCCTGCCCGATGTCGGATACCTCGAGCAGCACGGCGGTCGCGGTCACGGCGCCGGCGAGGAGCACGACGACGACCGCGGCCAGCGCGAAGCGCGCCCCCATGCCCCGGGCCAGCCGGGGCGGCGGCTCGTCGTTCACGCCAGCCCACCCTCGATGGCCCGCAGGCCGACCCCGGGCTCCTCCTCCTCCTCACGCGCGAGGCATCCGGGCAACCCGTGGATGAGCGCTCCCAACGCCTCGCGGTAGCGCACCAGGGAGGAGATCGACACCCACTCGTCGGGGCCGTGGTGCCCGGCCCCGAGCGGCCCGAACTCCACCGCGGGGATGCCCGCCTCCAGAAAGGAGATCGCGTCCGAGGCACCGTCGCGCCCCACGCTCATCGCCTCGTGCCCGAGGGTCTGGGCCACGGCCTCGCGCAACGCGCGGACGTAGGGGTTCGCCGGGGAGACGAGCGCGGGCGGATGGATGAACGTGCGCGTGACCTCGACGTCGGCCATCGCGCGGACCTCGGCGAGGATCTCGCCCGGGTCCTGCCCGGGGAGGTAGCGCACGTCGACCGCGATCGTGCAGTGGTCGGGGACCTTGTTGACGGCGTCCCCGCCGGCGATCCGCCCGAGGTTCACCGAGGGCCGGTCGAAGAGCTCCGAGGACTCGCGAACGAAGGGCAGGGCGCCGATGGCCCGGAAGACGTCGATGGCCTTGAGGACCGCGTTGTCCCCCGCCCACGGGGTCGAGCCGTGCGCGGCGCGGCCGGACACCTCGATCCGCATCGCCAGCACGCCCTTGGCCTGGACCCCGATGTGCAGGTCGGTGGGCTCCCCGGTGATGGCGAAGTCCGCGCGCAGGCCGTCGCGGACGAGCTCGTCGGTGGAGCGCTGGTCGCGCTCCTCGGACTCCTCGTCGGGCGCGCACACGAACGTGATGCCGACCCGATCCTGCCCCGCGGCGTCGTGCAGGGCGCACATCATCGCCGCCAGGCCCCCTTTCATGTCGTAGGCGCCGCGCCCGATCAGCCGGTCGCCCTCCACGCGGGGGGTGAACTGCTCGGGCCGTCCGGGCACCACGTCGAGGTGCCCGTGGAGGACGAGCCGCGGCCCGGACGCCGGCCCGACCTCCGCGACGATGACGGGCAGCCCGTTGAAGGAGGAGTCCCGCACCCCGATCTGTCGGGCCTCCAGCCAGCCGCGGACGAACCCCGCCGCGGAGCAGAGATCGTCGGGGCGCGAGGTGTCGTAGGAGATGAGGCGCTCGGCGAGCGCCCGCTCGTCCGCCATCCGCCGGAGACTACGGCGGGGAAGGGCGGATCGCGCTCAGGACGTCTCCTTACGTGGAGTCGCCCACCTTGAGAAACGCCTCCCACCGGCGCTTCTCGCGGTCGGCCCGGCGGCGCTCCTCCGAGCCCTCCTCGGCCTGCTCGAGCTCCGACTCGGCCGTGCGCAGGCGCTCCTCGAGGTCCGACCGGTCGAGCTTGTCGGGCTCCAGCGCCTCCTCGACGAGGATGAGGCAGCGGTTGCCGGCCATCTGGAGGTAGCCCTCGCCCTGGGCGAACCGGGTCGGGTCGCTCTCGGACGTGTAGAGCCGGAGCTCCGTGGGTTCGAGCATGGCGAGGAGGGGCTGGTGGTGGGCGAGGATGCCGATCGAGCCCGTCCCCGTCCGCGTCGAGACCATCTCCACCTCGTCGGAGAACACCTCGCCCTCGGGGGTGAGGACCGACACGGGGAACTTCTCGTGGGCCACTAGGAGCCCTCCTCCTGCTCCGTCTGATCGCCCGTCTGCTCCTCGCGCTCCTCGGCCTGCTCCTCGGCCTCCTCGCCCTTCCCGGTCTCCTGGCCCTCGTCCGACCCGGTGACCTCGTCGATCGAGCCCTTCATGAAGAACGCCGACTCGGGCCGGTCGTCGTGCTTGCCGTCGAGGATCTCGCGGAACGAGCGGATCGTTTCGGCGATCGGGACGTACTGCCCCTCAGTGCCCGTGAACTGCTCGGCCACGAAGAACGGCTGGGAGAGGAAGCGCTCGATGCGCCGCGCCCGCCCCACCGTGACCTTGTCCTCGTCGGAGAGCTCGTCGATCCCGAGGATCGCGATGATGTCCTGGAGCTCGCGGTAGCGCTGGAGGATCTCCTTGACCTCGTTGGCCACGTTGAAGTGCTCCTCGCCGACGATGTCGGGCTTGAGGATCGTCGAGGTCGAGTCGAGCGGGTCGACGGCCGGGTAGATCCCCTTCTCGGAGATCGCCCGCGAGAGCGTCGTCGTGGCGTCGAGGTGGGCGAACACCGAGGCCGGCGCCGGGTCGGTGAGGTCGTCGGCCGGGACGTAGATCGCCTGGACGGAGGTGACCGAGCCGTTGCGGGTCGAGGTGATCCGCTCCTGGAGCTGGCCCATCTCGGAGTCCAGCGTGGGCTGGTAGCCCACCTGGGAGGGCATCCGGCCGAGCAGCGCCGAGACCTCGGAGCCCGCCTGGACGAAGCGGAAGATGTTGTCGATGAACAGCAGCACGTCCTGGCCCTCGACGTCGCGGAAGTACTCCGCCATCGTCAGCCCGGACAGGGCGACGCGCATGCGCGCCCCGGGCGGCTCGTTCATCTGACCGAAGACGAGGATGGTCTTGTCGAGGACGTTCGCTTCCTTCATCTCGAGCCACAGGTCGTTGCCCTCGCGGGAGCGCTCTCCCACACCGCAGAACGCCGACAGGCCGCCGTGCTCGGCGGCGAGGTTGTGGATGAGCTCCTGGATGATCACCGTCTTGCCGACGCCGGCGCCGCCGAACAGGCCGACCTTGCCGCCCTTCGCGTACGGCGCGAGGAGGTCGATGACCTTGATGCCGGTCTCGAACATCTCCGTGGTCGGTGTCAGCGCCTCCACTGTCGGGGCGGTCCGGTGGATCGGCCAGCGCTCCTCGGTCTCGACCTCCTCGCCCTTGTCGATGACCTCCCCGAGCAGGTTGAAGATGCGCCCGAGGGTTTCCTTGCCGACGGGGACCGTGATCGGCCCGCCGGTATCGGTGATCTCCATGCCCCGGGCGAGACCGTCGGTGGAGTCCATGGCCACCGCGCGCACGCGGTCGTCGCCCAGCTGCTGCTGGACCTCGCAGACGAGGTCGCCGAGGTCGCCCTCGCGCTTGACCACGATCGCGTAGTTGATCTCGGGCAGCTCGTCCGGGAAGACGGCCTCGATGACGACGCCGGTGATCTCCTCGATCCGCCCGACGTTCTCCTTCTGATCGTCGGTCTGCTGCTCCTGGCGTTCCTCGGTGGCACTCATAGGCTTCTCCTAGCTCAGCGCGTTCGCGCCGGCGACGACTTCCATGATCTCCTGGGTGATCTCCGCCTGGCGGGCGCGGTTCATCTCGAGCGTGAGGTCGTCGACGAGCTCGCCGGCGTTCTCGGAGGCGTTGCGCATCGCGGTCATGCGCGCGCCGTGCTCGGAGGCGGTGGACTCGAGCAGCGCCCGGTACACGGAGATCTCGACGTAGTCGGGGACGAGACGGCCGAGGATGACCTCGGGATCGGGCTCGTACTCGACAAGAGCACGAGAATCGGGCTCTTGTTCCTCGTTCTCCGGCTGTTCCGGATCCTCGCCGTTGTTTCCCTGTTCGCCGTTGTTTTCCTGTGGTCCCATGACGTCGGCCTGCTGCAACGGAAGCAGGGTCTCACGCGTCACGGTCTGGGTGAGCGGGGAGACGTAGTGGTTGTAGAAGAGCTCGACGCGGTCGACCTCGCCGTCGATGTACGCGGCCATCACCTTCTGGGCGATCTCGCGCGCGTCGGCGTAGGCGGGTCGGTCCGAGAACCCGGTGAACGCGCCCGCGACGTCGTAGTCGCGGAACGTCAGCGAGGACACCCCCCGCCGCCCGGCGGCGAACCACTTCGCGTCGTGCCCCTCAGAGGAGTGCTCCGCCGCGGCCCGCACGCCCGCCCGGACGATCTGCGAGTTGAACGCACCGGCGAGCCCGCGGTCGCCCGTGATGAGCACGAGCCCCACGTTGGACACGCTCTCGCGCTCCTCGAGGATGGGGAGGTTGGGGACGTGGCCCGCGCGCTCGGCCGCCTGCCGGGTCATCCGGCGGATGATGTCCGCGTAGGGGCGCAGGTGCTCGATGCGCTGCTCGGCGCGGCGCAGGCGCGCCGCGGCGACCATCTCCATCGCCCGCGTGATCTTGCGGATGTTCTGGACCGAGCTGATGCGGTCCTTGACGTCGCGCTGCGTGGCCATCAGGCGGTCGCGCCCTCCTTCTCGTCGAGGGGCTGGCCGTCCTCGTCGAGGTCGTAGCCGAAGTCGTCGGCGAAGGACTTCACGGCCTCGTCCACGCCCTTCTGCGACTCGTCGGACCAGTCCCCGCCGGCGATCTTCTCGAGGAGGTCCGAGTGCTCGGAGCCGACCGACTCGGTGAGGCGCTTGAGGAACTCCTCGACCTTGTCGACCTCGATGCGGTCCAGGTAGCCGTTCGTGGCCGCGTAGATCTGGACGACCTGGTCCTCGACGGCGATGGGCTGGCGCTCGCCCTGGTTCAGGGTCTTCACGAGCCGCTCCCCGCGGGCCAGCGTGTCCTGCGTGTCCTGGTCGAGGTCCGACCCGAACTGCGAGAAGGCCTCGAGGTCGCGGTACTGGGAGAGGTCGAGCTTGAGCTTGCCCGCCACCTTCTTCATCGGGGTGATCTGCGCGTTGCCGCCCACGCGGGACACGGAGATCCCCACGTTGATCGCCGGGCGGACCCCCGAGTAGAAGAGCTTGGGCTCGAGGAAGATCTGCCCGTCGGTGATCGAGATGACGTTCGTCGGGATGTAGGCCGACACGTCCCCGGCCTGCGTCTCGATGATCGGCAGCGCGGTCAGCGAGCCGCCCCCGAGCTCGTCCGAGAGCTTCACCGCGCGCTCGAGCAGGCGGGAGTGCAGGTAGAAGACGTCCCCCGGGTAGGCCTCGCGCCCCGGCGGGCGGCGCAGCAGCAGCGACATCTGGCGGTAGGCGGCCGCATGCTTCGTGAGGTCGTCGTACACGCAGAGGGCCGCGCCGCCGTTGTAGAGGAAGTGCTCGGCCATCGCGCACCCGGCGTAGGGGGCGATGAACTTCACCGGCGCGGCCTCGTCGGCGGCGGCCATGACGATGATCGTCGAGTCGAGGGCGCCCGCCTCGGCGAGGGTCTCGGCAAGCCCGACCACGACCGCCTTGCGCTGACCGATGGCCACGTAGACCGAGACGATGCCCGCGTCCTTGTTGTTGATGATCGTGTCGACCGCGATCGCCGACTTGCCCGTCTGGCGGTCGCCGATGATCAGCTCGCGCTGGCCGCGGCCGATGGGGATCATCGAGTCGATCGCCTTGAGGCCGGTCTGCATGGGCTCCTTGACGGGCTGGCGCTGGACGACGCCCGGCGCCTTGTTCTCCGCCGGCCGGGTCTCGGAGGTCTCGATGTCGCCCTTGCCGTCGAGCGGGTTGCCCAGCGGGTCGACGATGCGGCCGAGCAGGCCGTCGCCCACGGGGATCTCCAGCAAATGCTTGGTCCGCTTGACCGTGTCGCCCTCGACGATGTGCTCCCACGCGCCGAAGAGCACCACGCCGACGTTGTCGGACTCGAGGTTGAGGGCGAGGCCGGTGACGTCGTGTGGGAACTCGAGCATCTCGAAGCTCATGCAGTTCTCCAGGCCGTGGACGCGGGCGATGCCGTCGGCCACGGAGAGGACGGTGCCGACCTCCGTGAGGTCGGCATCCTCGACGTCGAGCCCCTCGATGCGACTCTTGAGGATGGACGTGATCTCGTCGGGCTTGATCTGCATGGGGTTCCTTGTCTCTAGCCGCGCGCGATCGAGCGGCGGAGCTGGTTCAGTCGGTTGCGGACGGAGGCGTCGAGGACGGAGTTCCCGACGCGCAGGACGACCCCGCCGAGGATGTCGGGATCGACGTGGGCGGTGAGCTCGACCTTCCGGTCGGCCTGCTCGCCGATGCGCTCGCCCAGGTCGCGGACGACGTCCTCGTCGAGCGCGACGGCCGAGGTGACCTCCACGGGCAGGAGCTTCATCTCCTCGGCCCAGAGCGCGTCGTACTGCCGGCGGATGCGGTGGATCGCCGGCAGGCGGTGGTTCTCGAGCAGGACGTCGAGGAAGTTCTGGAGCGTGGGATCGACCCCCGCGAAGGCGCGCTTGAAGCCGTCCTCCTTCTCGTCGGTCGAGAAGTAGGGGGAGAACAGGAAGATCTGGAGGTCGCGGTTCTCCGCGATCGCCTCCGACACCTGCCCGAGCTGCTCGCGGATCTCGTCGCGCTTGTCCTGCTCGGAGGCGACCTGGAAGAGCGACCGGGAGTAGACCTGGGCGATCTCCTCCAACTAGCGGCGCTCCCCTCCGGTCAGGGCGGTGAAGTCGAGCTCGGAGAGGGCCTCGTCGACGAGGCGACGCTGGTCCTCGCCGGTGAGCGTCTTCCGCGTCACCTTCTCCGTGGCGGCCACGGTGAGGTCGGCGACCTCCGAGCGGATCTCCTGGATCGCCCGGCGGGTCTCCTGCTCGATGTCCCGGCGCGTCTGCTCCATGAGCTCCTCGCGACGACGCTTGGCCTCGGCGAGGGACTCCTCCTCGGAGTGCTCGGCCGAGCGCCGGGCCCGGGCCACGATGTCGTCGGCCTGGCCGCGCGCCTCGTGCAGGCGCTCGCGGTACTCCTCGAGCAGCTGGTCGGCCTCGACCTTGACGCGCTCGGATGCGTCGATGGACTCCTCGATCGCGCGCTGGCGCTTGTCGAGCGCGGCCTGGATCCGCGGGAACGCGAACTTCCCCAGGATGTAGAGCGAGCCGCCGAACACGACCAGCGTCCAGATCATCAGCCCGACGTTGGGCGAGACGAGGAACGAGCCGCCTCCCGAGCTGGCCGCGACGGGCATCTAGAGGAAGAAGGCGATGAGCCCCGCCACGAGGCCGTAGAAGAAGCACGCCTCGGTGAGCGCGAAGCCCAGCCACTGGATCTGGGTGATCTCGTCGCGCATCTCGGGCTGACGCGTGACCGACTCGATGACCTTGCCGAAGATGATGCCGATGCCGACGCCGGCGCCGACGGCGCCGAGGCCGCCGCCCGCGCCGAGGGCGATGGCCTTGCCGGCGGCCGAGCCGGCCTTGTCCAGGCCGCCCGCCTGGGCGATGAGGTTGATGATCGTGGCGACCACTGGTGAGAGCTCCTTCGTTTCGGGAGTGGGCTAGTGCTCGGCGGCGGCCGAGCCGCCGAGGTAGATCGCGGACAGGGTGGCGAAGATGAAGGCCTGGAGGGTGGCGACCAGGCCGACCTCGAACAGGAACAGGACGATGCCCGCCGGGAGCGTGATCCACCCGAGCACCTGGAGGCCGAGCAGCACCGCCAGGCCGCCGGACATGAACAGGATGATCAGATGCCCGGCGAGGATGTTCGCGAAGAGTCGGACGGTCAGCGAGACCAGCCGCATGAACGTCGAGGCGAGCTCGAGCGGGAAGATCAGCAGCAGGATCGGTCCCTTCACCCCGCCGGGGATCAGGCTCTTCAGGTAGCCCCGCGCGCCGTGGACACGGATGCCCTCGGCGATGAACGAGAAGAACACGACGAGCGCGAGGACGAGCGGGATGGACACGTTCGCGGTGGCCGCGAAGATCGCGAAGGCGGGGATCTCCGCCCCGAAGAGCTTGAACGTCTCCCCCGAGTTGGTCGGCAGCGGAATGTAGCCGATCAGGTTGTTGAACCAGATGAAGAGGAACAGCGTGGCGATGAACGGAAACCACTTCCGGGCCATCGCCTCGTCCATGGAGCCCTTGGTGAGGTTGTCGCGCATGAACGCGTAGATGGTCTCCACGGCGGTCTGGACCCGGTTGGGGCGGGCCTGCATCCGGTTGGCGATGTAGAGCATCGTCCCGATCGTCAGGAGCCCGGCGAGGAAGAGGTAGAGCACCCCCTTGTTCAGGTCGAACGGACCGGGGAGGTTCACCCACGGGAGGAGCTTGAACTCGTCCTGGGGCTTGAACGCGGGGTTGTCGGCGCGCTTGAAGCCGAAGGCCGCGACGAGGGCGATGATCCCGAACAGGTAGAAGCCGCCGATGGCGAGGAGGAGCTTGCGGCGCGAGCTCATGGGGTGGGCGCGCCGGATGAGCGCGAGGCGCCGCCCGCGGGGCGGAGGAGGAGGGTCATGGCGAAGTTGATCGTGAAGGCGACGAGGACGACGAGTGCGGCGGCGAGCCCGTCCGAGCGGTCCGCGGCCTTCCCGACGGCGAGGATGCTAAGGGCCAGCAGCCAGACGCGCCCCAGCGACGAGGCGAAGCCGATGCCCAGCGCGCGCCGCGGGTCGGTCTCGCCCGCCGTGCGCCGGTCGGCCCAGACGCCGAACGCGCGCGCCAGGGCCCACCCGACGCAGCCCACCGCGACGCCGAGGACGGGCGCGCCGAAGGCGATCGCGAACGGGGCGAGGGCGACGACGATCACGACGTCGGCGAAGCGGAGCGGACCCATGCCGCTCACAGGTCCCCGAAGCGGGAGCGCACCACCGCGATCCCCGCGAAGAAGCCCACGAACACCCCGAGGATGACCCCCGCGGCGAGCGCGCCCGTCAGCGAGCCGAGGAGCGCGCCGAGGCCGATTCCGGCCACGAGACAGGCGAGGAGGTAGGTGCCCGCGACGATGCCGCGGTTGGTGGGTCCGCGGCTCACGGGTGGCTGAGGGCATGGATCATCGAGCGCCGAACGGCCAGGCACGCCGCCGGCGGGAGTGAGCATAGCGCGCCGGGAGGACTTTGTGACAACTTTGTGACACGTCCGGCGGCTCCGGTATCACGATCGGCATGCGCGCCATGTTCCTCGTCTACACCACCTTCATCGTCCTCGGCCTCGCGGCGGCGATCACGATCGGCCTGACGCGGCACTGACGCGCGCCCACGCGCTCGGGATCTTCTTCGGGGTGATCCTCCTGCTTGCCCTGGCCGGCCAGGCCGTCGCGGGTCATGCGAAGTACAACGACGACGAGCGCGCCCACGCGAGGCTCATGCACGAGGCGCCGCAGACCGTCTCGCTGGGGCGCTACGTCACCTCGTCGGACTACGCGAACGGCGTCATGGAGAACTGGCAGTCGGAGTACCTCCAGTTCTTCCTCTACGTCTACGCGACGATCTGGTTCATCCAACGCGGCTCCGACGATCTGGTTCATCCAACGCGGCTCGCCGGAGTCCAAGGAGCCGGGGCAGGAGGGCCGGGAATCCAAGGAGCGAGCACATGGAGAAGGGCATCTCATGGCTCGGATACCTCGGGACGGCCGACTTCTGGGAGGCCTCGCTCCAGAACTGGCAGTCGGAGTTCCTCGCGGTGGGGTCGTTCTCGGTGCTGGCGATCTACCTGCGCCAGCGCGGCTCCCCGGAGTCCAAGCCCGTCGGCGCCGCCCATCACGACACGGGCGAGACCGGGTAGCGACACATGCTCC
>JAABUK010003362.1_pt1 | contig 27149 bp, 30 predicted proteins | sample 5559141 | NCBI WGS metagenome assembly JAABUK01 (sample SAMN10711869, study PRJNA513367) | rock metagenome | isolation source: Antarctica rocks | place: Antarctica: Victoria Land, Pudding Butte nord | collected 2016-01-03
AAACGTCGAAGCATTTACTGCTGAACTGCAGACATTATAGAGCAGAGCAGATAAAGCTTAAGGAAAAAGCTCAGCTCAAAAACACAGACACTATATTGACACTGTTCATCACCAAAATTGAAAGAATTGCAACACTAGAGTATTTGAAAAATACTCGAATTGCGACAAGAAAATGACTATTAGAAACGAAAGAGTAGAACGCGAAGAATGCGAAAGAACAAAGAAAAACGAAAGTATGATGATGAGGGTTGAGAAAGAGCGCTTGTATGCGCAAACTATCGATGTGATTGATCAATGAAAAGATATAAAGCAGCGACTTTGATCAGATTACATGTAACTTAACATACATACAGCGTCTAGACAGTGTCATAGTCATAGACTGCATGCACTTAATGAAGAAGAAAAAAAAGAAAAAAAATCAACAGTCATGCAGTTATTGATTCACTCATTTTCAAATAAAATTTCTTCAACTTCATAATTTGATGAATCAGAAGTTGAAATGATACAATGTTTAGAATTCTGCAAAATCTAGCAAGTACTTTCTCATTCAAACACATGACTTAAGTATTTGCAATGACTATGTCATTCAGTTGCATCGTCAATGCTGCAAGTTTAATCACTGTTAAAACTTCTTCATTTTTTAGCAGCTCAGATTGACATTTCTGATTGTGAAGTTTATTTTGCAAAGTAAATAGAAAATAATCATTATTCTTCTTATTATCATTCAATTTCATGTTGAAATCGTGTCTAGAAACTAATCAGAGTGCATGCATGACTAGAATGTTTGATCTATAAAGATAGCTATAACTAAGACTTTAAGAATATAGAAGAAAGAAGGTACAAAAGACAAGAAGAACACGCTCTATATAGTAGTTACTCAGGTCAACGCTAGTCTCAAAGAAGACGTGTTGAAACACAAGAAAGATGTTGATTTGAAAGATGTTTGTGACATAAAGAAATGTGTTTGTCATAGAAATCTGTTGACTATTTGTAATACAAAGAAGTGTGTTTGTTTAAAAGACAATAGAAGCTGATTAGAAGATGCTAGAAAAGAAAAAAGATGCTGAGTCATATTTGAGTCAGATTTGAGTCAGATCTAGATCAGATCTCGACTAGATCATTGACTAGTTCTAATCAATTCTGACACATTCGTAACATTATCTCTTTCTTCGAAAATTCATGTTTGCATGAATAGAACAAATGAAACGCAAACTTTCACTGTTTTTCAACTTAGTGTGACTTGTCTGAATAAAGCTTATGAAATTCAACTAGAACTTCTTTCGAGCTTTTGAATTCTTCTTTATTGACATAGTATCATTCGTCGTTTTGATCTAGTTCTGTTCATTTGACCTTGTATTGTATTTGATCTCAATAGCGTTTAAAGTTCAAAATGTCATCTATCTCTCAATGATCATCATCTTTAATAGTGAGCAATCTGAAAGATTCTGAATGCTGTTCTGATAAGAAATCGTTGAAATAAGAACGTAATAGCTTCGAGCTGAACACTGAATGCAGCTGCTTCATGCTTACTGATAGGCGAAGATGATAGAAGATCTCAACTTTGATCATGATTTGATAGAATTCTAGTTGTTTGTCTTTGAAATCTTTGCATGATCTCATTGTTTTGACGTTTCTGAAAGATAATCAAACTCAGTCATTTACTTCATAAATGACGTCTCATTTATGTTTATTGATCAGAGCTTCAATGATTTGCTTCATCTTTTTCAATTGCTGATGATTGAAGGTAAGAAGCTCTTTCATTTAAATGATAATATCGTTGATTTTTTAGCTTCAAGACGTTTGCAAGTTATCTCGTAGTCAGTTGTATCTGAATTGAAACTCATTCGAAAGTGAAACTCTTTATTGAAGTAGAATGAGATCATTGAGATGATTGAGAAGATATTGAAATTTTCGCTGAATTTCATCATTGAAAGTCATTTTGCTCAGTTGTTCTGCATGTAATTGCAGTAGATTCTTAGTTCGCATTCAACATCTTGATTAGCTCGTTTCAATTGATCATCAATCTCAGAATGATAAACTGTTGATAAACTAGCTGTGATTCTTAGTCACTTACAAAGACTTTATCACATTGTTGATATGAATTGAAAGTCTTTGTTTGAAACAATAGAACTAGATAGATCATGAAGTCGATAGACGTTTCATAGCATGATTCAAACTGTTTCTTTGACTGAAATGTTCTCGTCTTCTCAATGACAGAAAACATAGTGATGTTTCTTGATGAGTCAACATATGATTGTGCAAATGACGTTATAATCTTCTGATAGAGATAGTTCAGTGATGAAGTTCATAGCTATATCTTTTCAGCGTTTCTGTGAAATTGAGAGAGAATGAAGAAGTTCATTGATACTATCTTTAAATGTCTTGCTTCGTTGACAGACATGACAGTTTTGAATGTAATGTTTAATCGTTGCTCGATGATCTGATCAATAATAGAAACGTTGAACTAGATCAATAGTTTTTCGATTGTCAGAATGAAAGATGAAAGACTGATCATAAATTTTCTTTAGCAATTTCATATGCATATTCTCAGAAACTCACAGTAGGTCTTTTCTGAACAGAACGTCGTCAATGATCTTGCAGTGCTTCAATTCAGTGCTATGTAGCTTGAGCTTGTTTTCGCTTATAGCTTGTTTATACTCATTGCAAAGCTCATTCTTCTTGTTGACATCTTTTACTCACTGATAGAGATCAACTTCAGATTCGATAGCTAGAATATTTATTCTATCAAGTGTCAGAATGATTTGATAGCGATCTTCAGTACGCTGAGTTGATTTAGAGACGTCGATCAGAAACATTCTGATTAGAGCATCAACTTTAGTGTTCATTTTGTCTGATTGAAAAATGATCTGAAAGTTAAACTTGAATAGAATGTCTAAATAATTGACTTGACATCGAGTTAACTGTTTATTCTTCATGAAGATCTTCAAAGTCTGATGATTGATGAACATCTGAATGAACAGCTCTGTGCATTCTAGCTCAAGTCTTCAGTGTTCAAAGCATTAAATAATGACTAGCAATTTCTTGTCATAGATGTGATAATTGCATTCAGCAAAGATCATGTTCTTGCTGTAGAATGCTACTGAGTAAAGAACATTCTCATCATTGTACTGTGATAGTATTTCATCTTTGACGTAGTCAGATGCATTGATTTTCAGAATAGTCTGTCGTTTTGAATCAAAATATCGTAGAACTGAAGTCGAGCTAACTTGTTTCTTTAAATTATCAAAAGCTTGAACACAGACTTCGTTTCAAACAAAAGACGTGTCTTTTCTAGTCAGCTGAATGAACGATTTGACTAGCTTCAAGAAGTTCTTAATGAAATGACAATAGAAGTTAATGAATTTCACGAAGCTCTGAATCTCTTTTAGGTTGATTGATGTAGTTCAGTTGACTATGACTTTCACTTTGATAAAATTCATACGAAGATCTTGTTTTGATACTATGACTTCTAAGAAGATGATTTCTTCTACATCGAATTCGTACTTTCAAATATTCATCTGTAAATCAGCTTCTCATAGACGATCTAATATCATCTTGACATGTTGTCAATGTTCTCATTGAGTTTTGCTGTAGATCAAAATGTTGTCTAGATAAACTTGACAGAAGTCATTTAGAAAGTCTCAAAGAACGTCATTCATATACTGCTGAAACGAGACAGAATCATTGATAAGTTTGAAAGATAACATCTTTGATTTATACACTTCTAAAGTGATGATAAAGATAGTGTAGTTCTCACTATCAAAATGCATTCGCAGTTTGTTGAAAGTTGAAATGATATCTAATTGAATCAAATGCTTGCAACCAACTATTTTGTCAATCATCTCATTTATGAGCAATAGAAAATAGCGATTTCTTTTGATAATAGCATTGAGCTTTCAATAGTTAACGCAGAATCGTAAATCTTCATTTGCTTTTAGAGCAAACAGAACGAGTGAGAAATACGAAGCTTTGCTAGAAGTTATAAATTCTTTGAAAAGATTCTCGTTCAGATATTTCTTTACTTTCTGAAGCTTGTAGAGAGACATTCAATATGCTCGACAGTGAAGTGACGTTGCATCACTAGTAAGCTCTATCTTATGATCATACGAATGATGAGACGATAGCTTGTCTGCTTGAGCTCGATCAAAGACGTCTAGAAAATTCTGATATTTCAATGATAGCTTGACTTTAATATCTTCTAGATTCTGAGTCATTTCATCAACTGAGAAGACGTTTATAACATTTAGTTCGCATTGAGTATTGTAGACGATTTCTCTATCGATGTCTTTCATGAACATAGCAAAAATCTCTGTCTGATTCTTTTTTTTTCGTTTTACTAAAGCTTGAAAAGAGACAACGTCTATGTTTTGAATCAAGAATGACTCTTTCTGAATGAATGAAACTGAGTGCTTGAGCATCTTAGAGATCTTGCTGTGAGCTGCTGAAAAGATCAAAGTTGATCGCGATCAACTTGAGTGCTTTGTATTTGACGAAATCGAAAAAACCGAAATAGAAATATCTAATTGATCAGAGAATACGATAGTATCATGCCTCATGTTCAATAATATTTCATTTTTGTTCATTCAGAATTTGCTCAATATAGCTTCATGATGCTTGATATCAGTTATCAGCATTGATACAGTCAATTTCTTATGACTTTCGATCGTGAGATTGAGTAGAATCTTATGAGTAATAGTCTTTCTAGCTAGTTTCTCATCATAGTCTCGTATTAACTTCTCTTTTGCTAGCAATATAGATTGTATTTCAAGTTTCTGACATACTTTATTGACTAGCTTGTCATGTATCAGCGTGTAGACGACGAAATCACTATCTATCAAAGAGCGAAGACTAAAAGAATTGTTCTGAGCAATGAGAAAAACATTAATCAGAAATGATTTCTTAAAGTAGTTTTCTTCTGATAGAACTTCGACTTAATTGCACAAAGATATGATCTCTATTTCTTCGATGACTCTGAAAGAAATAGCTAGTTTTTTGAATTTGAATCTGAGTCAGAGCTCAAATGATCGAATTCATTCTCATCATTTAATGCATTGACTCTAGAAGATTGATCAGAGCACTCTCTAGAGATATGATCTGATTTGTGACAGATGAAACAGGTTTCAGCTTGTAAATTGATGTCTTTGACGCTAGTTAAAATCACGTCACACGACTTTGAATAATCAACAAGAATAGTGACTTCAATCTTTCTATAGAGATTCAATGAATCTCGTTTCTCAGCAAAAATGACTTGCTTTCTGACTTTGATCAAGAATTTCTTTTCTTTGATGTCATTCATGACTCGATGCTCATTGTTCAAATGAATCAGATAACTACGAATTTCATTGAAAGATTTGAGCTGAATCAATTGACTACTTCAAGCTGCATGAAGATGATAGACTATCTTGTCTCGTAGATCGATGATCAATTGCTTTTCGTGATATTCTAGATAAAAGAACAGATGTTGAAACATCAAATAGAAATCACTAAATTTGCTCTTTTCTTGAATGAAATTAGCATATTTTCTTCAAAAGTTTGTCTCTTTGTCAAAATCATCATATAGCTGAGCAAGTTCATCTAACAAATCATTGATCATTCTATAAAGATTCAATGAATCATGTTAATGTTAAGCTAAAGTAGCTTTGACTGCGTTTTCATTGATTCTGAAGTGAATATAAATCAGTATGACTTTATCAGTATCAAAATAATCGATGTTGATCTCTAGTTTGTCACGAATCTTTTCTTGTCAATCATTTCAGAAAGATTCTGTTTTATCAGTAAATAGAGATGAATTCGAAAGCTTTTGTGATTGCTTGAATGAATTGAACATGATGAAAGAAGTAGAAGTATCTTCTTTAGTCAATCGCAGTCGATGTTGTAGTCTCATCACCTGATCTTGAAGCTTTTTAAGATTTAAATTTAGATTCGATCATTCTTTTGCTTGATCAATTTCTTCGAAACAAGTTTTTCATATCTGTTTGCTGAGTATTCTATCAAATAGCTCACAAGCTTCTACATTTAAATCTCGTTGAGTTTGAAGATTATTTAGATCTTCTAGAAAAACTTCTGAGTCTTGTTTGACTCAGTGTTGTAGCTGCTCTACATTTTTGATATCTCAGAGAGTAGAGACTTTCAAAGATTCATCGAGTGCTTGAGAGTGAGGCAAGAATTGATGATGTTTTCGTATGAAGTCAGTTCTAAGAAATTTCGATAGACGAGAAGATAACTCAAGGTAGATGATTGAATCGAGACTTTGATTACTCTTGAAGAGATCGAGTTGAATATTTACAGATGATTGAATCATGATGAAGATTTTGATGATTGAGCGAATGATGATGCTCAACAGTAGATAGTGAGATTGTTTGTTAAAGTGTTTAGTCTTCAAAGAAGAGTGTTGCTGATTTGAGAAGATTTTTTGTAATTCTCAAGCAATCAATGAAGATTCTTTATCATTGATTCTATTAATCGATTTGAACTGATGCTACTGACTGAGTGATAGATTCTTTAGCAATCACATGATCATATATTCTCGTTGATTCTATTGATTTCTTGATGTTGTTCTGTCTTTCGATGTCGTCGATTATCAGATACACAAATTTCTTTATACTCATTTCGTTGTCAGTTGAGTTGATTTGAATGAGTATAAAGATTAGTATCATGTGATTAATGAATTCTTAAAGTAATGTTGAGATCATGTCTAGAAACTAATCAGAGTGCGTGCGTGACTAGAATGTTTGATCTATAAAGATAGCTATAACTAAGACTTTAAGAATACAGAAGAAAGAAGATACAAAAGACAAGAAGAACACGCTTTATATAGTAGTTACTCTGATTGACGCTAGTCTCAAAGAAGACGTGTTGAAACACAAGAAAGATGTTGATTCAAAAGATGTTTGTGACACAAAGAAATGTGTTTATCATAGAAATCTGTTGACTACTCATAACACAAAGAAGTGTGTTTGTTTAAAAGACAATAGAAGCTGATTAGAAGATGCTAGAAAAGAAAAAAGATGCTGAGTCATATCTGAGTCAGATCTGAATCAGATTTAGGTCAGATCTTGACTAGATTGTTGACTAGCTCTAATCAATTCTGACACATTCATAACATTTCATAATGTTGAGTCTTCTTGACAATGCATTTGCAAAGTTTAATTTGTCTCTGTGATATTCTATATGAAAGTCAAATGCAGCTAATTTCTCAGCTCAGCGCATCTGTTATGCATTGAGCTTCTTTATCATCATAAAGTAATGAAGATTATTGTGATTTGTTATCACACATATGAATCACTTGCTACTTTGAAGATAGTGTTATCAATTCTTAAAATTGAGAACTATAGCATACAACTCTTTGTTGTACATGTCTCATTATACTTCAGCTTCTTTGAACTTATAACTATAGTATGCAATAAAATGTCATTGATCAGTCTTGCTTTTCTGACTAAGCACGTCTTTGACTTCGCGATTTGATGCATTGATCTTCATGCAAAAATTTGCATTTCAATCATAATGTTTCAAAATGAAAGCATTGACAAAGATTGTTTTCAATCTTTCAAAAGCTTTTCTTACTTTCAACATCATTGCAAAAAGTGAATGCATTGTCTTCTTCTTTGCACTCTTGATTAAATCTGTTAAAAGCATGATGATTTAAAAGAACTTTCTTATAAATTGTTAATAAAATTTTGCAAATTTCAAGAATATGAGAATGTTCTTTACAGACTTAAGCTTAAATCAGTTAGTGATTGCATTAATACAAAACTGTTTCATCTGAATACTTTTTCATTTTATCATAAATTTCAGAAAGATAACTTTGCTACGATTGAAAGTGCATTTTGACAGCTTGACATACAGTCAATATTTTAGTAGTGTGCAAAGAATCTTGCACATATGCTTTTAATGCTGCTCTTTCGTCTCAAAGTATACTAAGACATCATTCAAATATATCACGCAGCAAATATTCATAAATAACTTAAGCATGTGATTTACATAAAACTGAAAGATTGCAAAAGCATTTATCAGTTCAAAGAACATTATCTGATACTCAAACTGATTATAACATGTATGAAAAGTCGTTTTTCATTCATCGCTCTTACAAATTCAAATGCAATGATAAATGTTGCAAATATCAATTTTGATAAAGTGTCTTGCATGAGCAAAGTAATTCAGCGTCTCAGACAGTAGAGACAATGAGTAATTGTTCTTTACTGTTATTTCATTGAGATCATGATAGTTCACATATAAATGAAGACTTTCGTTCAACTTCTTTACAAACAACACAGATGCTTTTGCAAAACTACTTAATGAATGAATTCATTTCTTCTCTAGCGCGCTATTTAGATAGTTTCATATTGCAGTGAACTCATCTCATGTCATTTTATAAATAGATTCAATGCAAGGCATTTTGCTTTTCATCAAATCAATGAAATGTTTCATTTGATCATGCGTGTTCAAACTATCAGAAAGAATCTCAGAAAACACTTTCTTGAAATTTTGAATAGCAAAGAGTATCTTTAATTCTTTTACTTGAAGTGCATTGCATTTTGCAGTCTAATGATTTGCATTCTGTGATAAGTCATTTGTAGATAGCAGCTGATAGAACAGAGCTATATAAGTCTCTTTTCTTTTCTTAGTTGTAAGCATGATCAACTCAACAAATTTCAATGTCTTGCACAGATTAACTCATATTTGCTTTGCACATTGAGTGCTGTTTTTCTGATATGATCAGTAATGCTTACATCAGCGAATATTTGAGTCAATCTTATCTAATCATGAATAGTCAAGAATCATATCATATTCTTGCATGTTCACAGCATGAAACTCAATATTTCAACTTTTATGAACTTTCTTATGATTAATTAACTCAATATTGATCTGATGCATATCATAACAAAGAATTTAATGATCATCAATCGTCTGAATCTGTTTCAGAATCATATGATTCTTTGATAACTTATGCTCTTTTACTCATGATTATGATATAAAATTTCGCTCAATCTTAAAGTTAATAAAACAGTGAACTTTGTGCACTTTCTCAGAAACATTTGTCAGTATTGATATCATCAATACACATGATAATCGTCTTTTCGTAGTTATATTTAATGATTTGATAATGAATATCAGACTTTTTCTTTTTTCATTTCTTTGTCATGATTGCAAGTCTCTTATCTGAATGCATAGTTAAAATACATTAAATTATTAATCTTGTGTTTCATTTTCTTGCATGATCAGCATGTAAGATTGAATGAAGCAACATTTTGCTTAAACTCATTGAACTTAAGTGTCACATCATCTTCAGACTGCATGTTTGAAGCAAAGAACTTTGAATTCTTCATTGCAATGATAAACTTCATCTTTTCATGCAAGAATTGAAAACTCTTCTGAGACGTTGCACTTTCACTTTGCTGCAAATGTAACTTCAACAATGCATTAATATCTTGCAAATGCAAGTCAATGTTTATAAAATGCTTTAGCAGATCAACATAATTGATAGAGATGTATGAAATGCAAAGAAACTCATTCATGATGATTTCATTAATCTTCATTTGCAAGTACATCATGCAAGTCTTGTTGAATATATGATAGTTTAAATCTGTGTATAGTTTGATAAAATATTACTTGAAATTCATGATGCTTTAATTGACTTGCTGCTTTGCAGTCTTGAATTAATGTTCTGTTTAAAAGTTATGAATTTCAGAATTGCTAAGTTTAGCATGCAAGTATTCAATGTAATACTTTCAGTTGAGTATTTCATTATGATTGTGCATGCTCATCACATGATCTCATCACTGATTGCAAGACTTTTCTGACAAGTATGATGTAAATCATTGCAGCTTCTCTTTTTTCATGATGAAATCAAATGATATCACGACTATGAAGTCTTTGCAGTCTTGCAGTCAAAACATCAAGAAGTCGTAGTTCATGACATTTTGCTCTTTAAACTTATGAGATCAATTAGCATGCTTGCGTGCATTGCTTCAATAGTGATCATCACTATGTTGATGTTGATGATCAGAGATTGATTGAATCTTTTGCTCAAGTTTCAATATACAAAGTTGCAAGATAAACAATACATTCTGCGTTTTCAGATTCTTTAACTGCTTGCGTACTTCGCTTGCTGATCATTAAGAAATATGATTTATCTGTTCATTAAATTCTTGCGACTTGAATTTCTCATCTGTATATTTGAATGTGTGATTCTCAAATCTGTTCTGATGAAACGATGAATTCTCAGTATGAGAAAAGTTATCACTTCTTTCAATCATGCAACTTTTAATGAGTCGCTGCGCATTTGACATTTTTTACTGAGCAGCTTTGTGCAAATGAAGCAATTAAAACTGTGAGATGACAAGATTTTTTTACATGAAACTGCGTAATAAAAGATAATAAGATAGTACTCTATTGATGATAGAACTAATTGCTAAGAAATGAAAGTGAAAGCTTGCAGAATTTTCATCTTCTGTCAAGTTATTATCTTTATTCACTCATTAATCTCTTTAATCTAATCTTGCGAGCTAGTCTTGCAAACATGCATTGTTTATAGTTGATGAGATGCGTTCTCACAACTGCAATAAACATTCTGATCATTCATTCAGATAAATCTTGAAAGATCAACATTCAGCAATGACATACTTTGCTTGACAACAAAACATTAATTAATCATGTTCATCTCAACATTGATATTCATGTGAATCTTCATTTCTGTCTTCTGATCTCTCTGAATTACATGCTCTTTATATATAAGAATCTTTACAAAGAGAACTTCTTGTTTTTTTCTCAATGATTTGAAGTATTCATTGAAAGTTTATCTTTTTTTGAAATCTTGAAATGACTCATATGTGATATTGAATCAATGAGTACTTGATTTGCATCAAATTCTTTTGATCTATTCTTGATCTTTTCATTTTTACAATTAATCACGTAGTAATTTTTTCAATTGCACATTCAGCATGTTATATTGAACAAATCTTTGCTATAACATGACAAAACATGTGAGCTTAACTTTGATGATAAGTCAAGTCTGATTAATCTATGAAACTTCTTTCACTTTAAATAAGTTTTCTTATTAATTTTAGTTTGATCATATGAGTTTTTGTCTCAAACTCATTTCAACAACAAGATGTATTCTTTTCACAAATTGATTTTCAATCAAGCAACAAGATTGATTAATGCATTTCATGAGATAAAAATCAACTGTACATTGATAATAATCATGTGCAGTTCAGATTTTAGCTTGATAAATAAATGAGTTTACTTATGCTCATCATTATACAATGAAAGTTGATGTTTCAGAATGCTCAGATAGACTGCAAACGTTCATATCATTTAATTCAAGCATTATGATGCATTTGCATACTGCTGAGTCACATTTATGTCTTGATTCATCAAATCTTCAATTATGTTCAAAAGAAAGTCAATAAAATTGAATCACATCTGCTGAGTTGCAGACATAATCTCTTCATGATTAAATCAAAGTTTCTTTGATTCATTCTTAAGATAAATCATGCAGTACAAAATCTTTTTCTTATCTTTTTCAAAATGTCAAGAAATATTTCAAAATGAGATTTCAACATTATGAATTCATTCTTTATGTTCTCTGATGATTTTGTCATGATACTTCTTTAAAGACATTGAAAGTCTTCACTTCTGCAAAATGATCTCATGATGACTTTCTTTCGTCTTCATCAACATTATGAAGATGATGCATAAATTGTTCAAGTTCTTCATGAGAGCTTGAGTGAAAGCTTAATGACTTTTCTTCGTTGTTTTAATGACTTTCAGAGTCTCAATCTCTGATTAAATAACTGCTAACTTTTGTTTCTTTTGCAGTTCATCACATCAAAGCATTGCTTGAGTCAGCTGTTCATTAATATCAAGAGAGAGTTCATCTTCTGCTTCTTTACTTTCTAATTTCATTATGCAACGTTCGTTTTCTGATATAGTGTCTTGCAAGATTAAAACATCATCATTGCAACTTTGTTGCAATCATATTACTGTTATCATGCTTGAATATCAAATCATCATTTCTAAGAAAAGTTTAAAATAATTAGAACTATGATGATTAAGTTTACTAAATGAATAAACAAGATCTATAAGAATGATATGACAATGTGATATTTTAAGCAGACACAAAATGAGTGTATATTATGATAAAGCTAATTATTAAGAAACTCTTGATAACTCAAGAAAATCAATTGACTATAAAGAGTTTGTCAAGCATTGTCAAGTTGAACACAACATAATTCATGATATATTAAGTCAAAGATATGACGTGATTTAAATAATGTTTTGACAGAGTTACAGAGTTTCAAAGTTAATTCAGATCTGATTTTCAACTTTGTTATGAGCATATCAAGACTGAACGAAGCTAGTCAACGATTTAGTCGAGATCTGACCTAGATCTGACTCAGGTTTGACTCAGATATGACTCAATCTCTTTTTTCTTTTTCAACATTCTTTTCTTTCATCAACATTTTGTTCATCTACATCACATTCTTTTCATGTCACAAACACATTTCTTTCAAATCTAGCGCAGTCTTTGAACATTACATAAATAGAAGCTTTTGTATCAATCTTCTTCTGTATTCTTAATATTTAGTTATAGCTATTTCTAAAGATCAAGCACTATTAACTCTGATCTTCATTGATTGTATTATTTAGGCACGATTCTGACATTATATTAAGAATTCATTAATCACATGATACTGATCTCATTATTTATTCAACATACTCATCTAGACAGAATGAGTCTAAAGAAATTCATTTACCTGATGATTGACAACAATCAAAAGATAGAACAACATTAAAGAGTTGAATAGAATCAATGACAAGACTGTTTGAATTGCTAGACTACTTATCACTCATTAAGTACGCAAAGTTCACTCAATTACAAGAATCATGATAAAGAATCTTCGTGAATTGCTCAAGAATCAAATTGATTGATAGATTCAATGATAAAGAATCTTCGTTGTTTGCTAGAGAATCAATCAAATCAACAAACAAATCTCATCTTCTTTATTGAAGATTAAACATCACTTTATACATCTTTCTTTTTCAATCATTAAGCATCATCATTCGTTCAATCTTCTTTCAAACAAATCTCATCATGTTTAGTCATTCGTCTACTGAAGAGCGTTCTGAAGAATTTCAAAATCGTTTCTTTCAAATCTTTGATGCTGATTCATCGAAATCACGAACGAAATTATCAAGTGCTGCGTCATTCATTCATGAAGATGATGAATCATTTGCTGAAACAATAATATTTCTCGTGTTCTACGAAATCTGAAAGGCTCAAAGTCTAGCTCTTGATGAAGAAACAGATCAACTCTACAAGTTAAATAAACAACAAGAAGATGAAATCAAAGAGTTGAAGACTAGACTTCAAGCTAAAGAAAAGACTTTTTCTGATTTCATTTACTCTGAGCGTTCTAGATCTTAAAAAATATCTGATTCTTCGCTGTTTACTGATGAAAAGAACTTTACTTGAAAAAACTGATATGAAAAAATTCAGAATAAACTAGAGATCAACATTGATCTCTTTTCTAATGAATGAGTCAAATTGAGCTATATACATTCTAGATTATTCAATGATGCAGCTGAGATCACTCAAGCTAGACGTGAACGTGACTATGTCAATCTTTATAAGATTGTCGACAATCTTTTGAAAAAGTTAGCTCAGTTGTTCAATGACTTAAATAAGAAAGTCAACTTTTGTAGAAAATACTACAACTTGATTCAAGAATTCAAGAAATTCAATAAATTCTATACTTAGTTTCAACGTTTATCTTTCTATCTAAACTATCACAAGAAGCAACTGATCGCTGATCTAAAAGATAAAATACACTCTCGTCTTTGATTCGTTTGAGTAAATCAACTAGTTCAATCTGATTTTCTAAAAGAAATTTATTTCTACCTGATTCATTTGAATAATGATCAGCGAGTCATTCAAAAGATCAAGAACAAGATTGAACATGTCAATGATTTTTTTAAGACTATCTTTCATAAAGTGACTGTTGTCACTCAGTCAGTTGATCACTTGAAGTCTGATCAGCTAAAGTTGCATGACGCGATTTTAACTAGCGTCAAAGAAGTAAACATTCTAGTTAAAAGCTGTTTTATATGTCATAAATCAGGTCATAGCTTTAAGAAGTGTCTCGATCAATCTACTAGAATCAATGCAGTAAACAATAAATATGATCACTTTGATTTTGATTTGAATTTCGATTCAAAAAACTAGTCATCTCTTCAAAAGTCATCAAAGAAATAAAGATTATATCTTTGTGCAAACTAGATGAAATTCTATTGAAAGAAAATTACTTTGAAAAGTCGTTTTTAATTGATGCTCATCTCATCTCTCAGAATCAATCTTTCAGCCTTCGTTCTTTAATAAACAGTGATTCAGTCGTTTACATGATCATACATTCTAATCTAGTCAATAAAGTATGCAAGAAACTGAGAATTCAATTTATATCACTGACAAAAAAGAAGCTAATAAAAGATTATGATGAAAAGATATTTAAGAAAATCATCACTCATAAAATTCTACTCAATCTCATCATTGAAAGTCATAAGAAATTGACTGTATCAATGTTGATAGTTAATATTGATCATCATGAAGTCATATTGAGTAAGCTCTGAATGAATAAAAACGAAATATTACTGAATATGCAAAACGACGTCATTGTTTTTTCGAATCAATTGAATACTTCTATTTCGATTTTTTCAATTCTTCTCAATTCAAAGCACTTAAGTTGATCGCGATCATCTTCATCTTCTTCAATCATTCAGACTAAAATCTTTAAGATGCTTAAACAACTCATTCAAGAAGAGTCATTCTTGATTTGAAGCATAAACGCAGCTTCGTTCAAAACACTGTTGAATTATTCAAAGAAAAACAAGATCAAAGTCTTTGCTCTATTCATGATGAACATCAATAGAAAAATCGCGTACAATACTCAGTGCAATTTGAACGTTCTAAACGTCTCTTTAATCAATGAAACGACTCAGAATTTGAAAGATATTAAAGCGAAGCTGTCATTGAAATATCATGAGTTTCTAGATGTTTTTAATTGAGCTCAATTGAATAAACTACTTTCTCATTGCTTCTATGATTATAAAATCAAGCTCATCAATGATTTAATGCTTTTTTGCTGCTGAGTTGATCAAATGTTCTCTGTCAAACTTCTGAAAGTAAAGAAGTACTTAAATGAGAATCTATCAAAGAAATTCATCACTTCTAGTCAGACTTTCTATTTCTTTTCTGTTCTATTCGCTCTCAAAGCAAATAAAGATTTTCGATTCTGCGTGAACTATTGAAAGCTAAATGTCATTTTCAAAAGAAATAGATATTCTTTATCATTGATAGATGAGATCATTGATAAAATAGTGAGTTGCAAGCATCTGACTAGATTGAACATCATATCAACGTTCAACAAACTTCAAATGCATCTCAATAATGAGAATTACATCACTTTTATCACTGCTTTAGAAGCATATAAATACAAGATGCTATCATTCAAACTGACTAATGAATTGATCTTCTTTCAGTAATATATGAATGATGTTTTATGAAACTTTCTGAACGACTATTGTCAAGTCTATCTAGATGACATTCTTATTTATAGCAAAATGAGAAAGAAACATAGAAATCACGTCAAACTAGTATTGAGTCGACTACGCAAAGCTGAACTGCAGATGAATATTCAAAAGTGCAAATTCAATGTAAAAGAGACTATCTTTCTAGAAGTCATTGTATCAGAACTAAATCTTCATATGAACTTCAGCAAAGTGACAGTTATAGTCAGCTGAATCACTTTGATCAATCTAAAAGAAATTCAGAGCTTCGTGAGATTTGTTAACTTCTATCATTGTTTCATTAAGAACTTCTCGAAGTTAGTCAAATCATTCACTCAGTTGATTAGAAAGAACATGTTTTTTGTTTGAAATGAGATCTGTGTTCAAGCTTTTGACAATCTAAAGAAACAAGTCAGCTCAGTTTCAGTACTTCGTCACTTCAATCTCAAATGACAAGCTATTCTGAAGATCAATGCTTCAAACTATGTAAAAGATGAAATACTATCTCAGTATAATAATGAGAAAGTTCTTCATTCGATGATCTTCTACAGCAAAAGCATGATTCTCGCTGAAATCAATTATCACATTTATGACAAGAAATTGCTAGTCATTATTTGATGTTTTGAACACTGACGACTCGAGCTGAAATGCATTAAACTACTCATTCAAATGTTCATTGATCATCAGACTTTGAAGATTTTCATGAAAAATAAACAGTTGAGTCAATGACAAGTCAACTATCTAAACATTCTATTGAAGTTCAACTTTCAGATCATCTTTAGATCAGGCAGAATAAACACTAAAGTTGATGCTTTAATCAGAATGCTTCTAGCGAACGTCTCTGAATTAACTCAGTGTCTTGAAGATCATTTTCAGACTATTCTGACTCTCAATAAAGTCAATGTTTTATCTATTGAATCAGAAGCAAATCTCTATCAATGAGTATGAATGATCAATCAAACAAATGAGCTTTGCAGCAAATATAGACAAGTCATAAACGAAAACAAGCTCAAATTTCATATCACTAAACTGAAGAACTGTGAAATCATTGACAACGTTTTATTTAGAAAAGATCTACTGTGAGTTCTCAAAAACATGCACACAAAATTACTACAAGAAGTGCATGATCAATCTTCAATCTCTCATCTCGACAATAAATGAATTATCAATCTAGTTCAGCGTTTCTACTATTGATCAGATCATCAAGCTACTATTCAATGATACATTTGAAATTGTCATGCTTGTCAGCGAAGCAAAGTCTCTAAAGATAGCATCAATGAACTTCATCATTCTCTTTCAATTTCACAAAAACATTGAAAAGATATAGCTATGAACTTTATCACTGAACTATTTCTGTCAGAAGACTATAACATCATTTGCACAATCATATGTCATCTCATTAAAGAATGTCACTATGTTTTCTGTCATTGAGAAGACAATGACATCTCAGTTGAAGAAACGATTTAAATCATGCTATAAAACGTTTATTGACTGCATGATTTACTCAGTTCTATTGTTTCAAACAGAGACTTTCAATTCATATCAACTATGTGAAAAGTCTTTGCAAGCGACTGAGAATCACAGCTAGTTTATTCACAGTTTATTATTTTAAGATCAGCGATCAATTGAAATGAGTCAATCAAGATGTTGAACGCGAACTTAGAATTTACTGCAATTACATGCAGAATGACTGAGTCAAATGAATATTTATGATGAAATTTAGCGACAATTACAATATCTTCTTAATTACTTCAATGACTTTCTTCTACTTCAATAAAGAATTTCACTCTCGAATGAGTTTTGATTCAGATATGACTGACTACGAAACAACTTGTGAACGACTTGAAGCTAGAAAAGCAAATGATATTGTCATTCAAATGAAAGAGCTACTGAACTTCAATCATCAACAATTGAAAAAAACGAAGCTGATCATTGAAGTTCAAGTCAATAAACATAAATGAAACATCATTTATGAAGTAAATGACTGAGTTTGACTATCTTTCAAAAACGTCAAGACAACGAGACTCTGCAAAGATTTGAAAGATAAACAGCTAGATCTTTATCAAATCACTGTCAAAGTGAGTATTTTCTATCATCTTCATCTATCAATCAGCATGAAGCATTTGCATTCGATGTTCAGCTTGAAGCTACTACAATCATATTCAGAAGATTTTCTATCAGAACAGCATTCAGAATCACTCAGATCAATCACTATTGAAGACGATGAACATTGAGAAATAGATGATATATTGAACTTCAGACGCTATCAAGATCGAATACAGTACAAAGTCAAATGAATGAATCTAGATAGAAACAATGAATGATACTATGTTGATAAAGAAAAATTCAATGACTCAGAGAAAGTTTTGAATGAATTTCATAAGCTACATTCAAACAAATCGCGCTAAATATCGAAATAACTATCAACAAAAAGTGAGCAAATAAACTACATTCATGTGAACATGAATTTTCAAAGAGAAAAGTAATATTATGAGTGTATCAAGACTGAATGAGACTAGTCAACAATCTAGTCGAGATCTGATTTAGATCTGACTCAGGTTTGACTCAAATATGACTCAATCTCTTTTTTCTTTCTTAACATTCTTTTCTTTCATCAACATCTTGTTCATTTACATCACATTCTTCTCATGTCACAAACACATTTCTTTCGAGTCTAGCACAGTCTCTGAACATTATATAAATAGAAGCTTTTGTATCAATCTTCTTCTGTATTCTTAATATTCAGTTATAGCTATCTTTAAAGATCAAGCACTATCAATTCTGATCTTCATTGATTATATCATTTAAACATGATTCTGACAAACTCAATCTTTGATTCTAGTCTCTGATTTAACTTTTATGTGTCAATTCATCATGATAATTGAGATATTTTAAAATGAGATTTTGATATTGTAAATTCACTTTCTATGTTTTCTTATGATTTTATCATGATACTTCTTTAAAAGCATTGAGAATCTTCGTTTTTATAAGATGATCTCATGATGACTTCATTTCATTTTCATTGACATTATGAAGATGATGTGTAAATCTTTCAAGTTTTCAATAAAGATTTAAATAAAAGTTAAATGACTTTCATTCATCATTTTAACAACTTGCAGAATCTTAATCTTTGATTGAATGATTATTAACTTTTGTTTCTTTTGCATAAACTGATTACATCAAGTTGAATCATCAAGATTGAGTTAAGTTCTCAACTCATCAAGACTTGATTTGAGTCAGAATTCTTAACTTAAGTATTCAGATTAAGTCAGAAGATTCAACTTAAGTATTCAAGTTGAGTCAGAAGATTAAGATCAAGTATTGACTCAAAATTTTCAATTCAACTCATTAAGACATGAAGATAAATAAATAGATATTTTATCATGACTTTCTATCATGTTTCTTTATCATAGCTTTCTATCATAGCTTTCTACCATGTTTTTCTATCATGTTTTTCTATCATGACTCTCTATCATAACTTTCTATCAAAAAGATAATGCAAAAAGATAATGTAAAAGCATAAAATCGGAAAAATTTTCTATATTTAATTCTCTTGACATCATATTCAATTGCTTGATGAGTTAAATATGAAAACTTGACTTAATAATCAGTCTAACTTTTGCAGTTCATTGCATTAAAGCATTGCTTAAATCAGCTGTTCATTAATATCAAGAGAAAGTTCATTTTCTATCTTTTCACTTTCTGATTTTATTATATGATGTTCATTTTCTAATATGATATTTTGCAAGATTAAAATATCATCATTGTGATTTTGTTGCAATTGCATTGCTGTTATCATGCTTAAATATTGAATCATCATTTTTAAGAAGAATTTGAAATAATTAAAACTGTAATGATCAGATTTACTAAAGAGATAAATGAAATTTATAAAAATGATATGATAATGTGATATTTTAAGCAGACACAGAATGAATATATATTATGATAAAGCTAATTATTAAGAAGCTCTTGATAACTCAAGAAAATTGATCAACTATAGAAAGTTTGTCAAGCATTGTCAAGTCAAACACGACATAACTCATGATATATTAAGTCAAAGATATAACGTGATTTAAATGATGTTTTGACAGAGTCACAGAGTTTCAGAGCTAACTTAAGTCTGATCTTCAATTCAATCTCTGACTTTAGTCTCTGATTTAATCTCTATGTGTCAATTCATCATGACATAATACATGCTTCAATAAACATGTATAAAACATTTTTTGACTAACTTTATTTGATTAGTCAATAAACATGTATTATACATGTTCATGCTTTATTCTCAACATCTTAAAGTCACGTATAGGGCTGCGTCCCGGTCTAAAAAAAAGCGAGGCACTAGCATTCAGAGTTGGTTCATAACTGCACTCGAAGAGTGCTTCCTTGGCGAGTACTTCCTGATGAGTATTTCCCTTCATTTTTGGGATCTACCTTTGGAGAGGTAGATCCCACGAAATTGGGCGGAGTACTCGCTGGGGGAGTACTACCCAAGGGAGTACTCTTCAAAGGTAGATCCCAAAAATGGAGTGCCTGGACGAGTACTCCCCCCAGAACCCTCACCTTTTGGATGTGGGGAGTATTCCCTCGACGAGTGCTCCCTGGACGAGTACTCCCCCCAGCAATTCCTCTATTTTTGGCCACTCTTGCGGGGTTAGTTCTAGATGTTTTGACTCGGACTCAAAAAACTACTGTCATGTGATGAGGCACCGTACAACGCTTCTAGCGCAGAATGATTGGTACAACATTGCTCAAATCAAGCTGTCCATCAAGTGTAATATGTTGACACCCAACCTTTATTTAGTGATATGGACTGGTTTGTGTCGGTCTTGAAGTCTCCATGAGTAGACTCCTGCGCTGTGTATCCATCTTGCGTCCCATCCAAACACGATTCTAAACGCATGCATGATGGTCTCCATGGTATGAGGTACATTGCGCAGATGCAGTGAGTGTGCAGTCCCCAATCCTCGACCCAGCAGAAGCGCTGCTAGCCCTCTTACCCTCCACTACGTCCTGTCCAACCGATCAATCTCACATCCCCACCACTTCTTGAAGTTTCCAAGATTCATTCAAGCGCTGTTGGTGACGGTCGTCGTGTGTTAGGAAGAAATTGTCGTCCATTGTTTGGTCAAAAGAATGTGTCGGCTGAAATCTGCTAGAACGATTAGCTGCGAAAAGCTATGAGCATAAGCGATACGAATATGTTCTCTCAGATAGCGCTCAAAAGTCATGGATATTTGACGTCCGCCGTCACGAAAAGTCACCCAACCTTTCCGCCGAGGATGTAAGGCCACAGCCTCAGCGGCCCACGTACCGACTACGGGACGATTTGGGCCTTGAAGACGCATAGACTTAGTCACTCTGCAAGCATAGGGTCTGATCTTGCGGGAAGGCAGGGTGGTGCGACTGTGCGATAGAGATGGTTGCTGTTGCTGGGTGGTCTGAGGGTTTGGGTCCTGGTTCTGGTTTTGGGCTGGTGATGGTAAAGAGACTGGAGTAAGGAGACCATCGTCTTCGGAGTCCGAGTCTGATTCGTATATGTACTGCCAATTCCTTGCTACAGCCCAGCGGTAACCCTCTTGATAGTGGGCGCGTTGGATTTGGCGAGCGACATCGTCTTCCATCTTACTTTTATCGTTGTTCTTGCCTGGGTTCTCCATCGTATGACTGGTGGCATGTCAAGTTACGCTGAAAATAGTGATGTTGTCGATGCAGTAATGATAAAGATGTTGGTTAATGACTCTGGTAGCCCAGCTAGCACAAGGGCCCAGATTGGCCCACATCGGCCCTGGGAGCCCAGAAAGTCCTCGGGCTAGAGTTTTCGATTTGCCGATTTCTAATCTCTCAGAACAAATCTTTCAGTCTAAAATCTCTGATAAACAGTGATTCAATCATCTACACTCTAATACATATGAGACTAGTCGATAAAGTATGCAAGAAACTAATGTAAAAACACTATTCCTTAGCCGATTTCGTTCTTTATATCTTTTCATTGAACAGTCACTTCGATAATATGCACATACAAGCGCGAGATATCAGATATAACATATTTCTATATCAACTCTGTCTTCATCTGAACGTACTGTGGCCCTCTATACCCCTCTTTTCGCCAATACCAAAACGTCGCGACAAACAGGGATATGCCTCCAACAATCAGACTCGAGTAGTTCATATTCGCAGTCGTGGTCGGTAGAGAGGGGGGAAAGCAGAAAATGACAGCGAAAGCGACGATATACAAACAGCTAACGGCATTAACAAGGTAGCCTGTCAAACCTTTCATCCAAAACCAGCCCGGTGCTATATTCGACCTTCCGCTCAGCAGATGTGGTAAAATCGCTGCAAGGTACGAAAGCGATGTCAGAATGACAAAAGATGCCGCGAGATCGTCAAAAGCTCGTGCTGAGGCAAGGTAAAGGCTACCCAACAAGGTTGTCAGAACGCCACATAGTAAAATGGCATTGAAAGGGTTGTTGGTTTTTGTTCCGACCTGACTCAAAATTGTGCTGAACGGCGTAGCGTTGTCGCGTGAGAGGGTCCAGAACGTGCGACCAACGATGGCAAAACACCCGATGCAGCCTATACTCGTCGGTATCAGAGCCACAGCAAGGAGGCACACGGTTGCAGCCTTGGAACCCGTGGCTTGATGGTAGATATCAGCAAGAGGGAATACACTGTCTCTTGCCAGAACCGCGTCAAGGTCTGGAGTTGAGTAGAGCAGAGCCATGAGGTAAGCTACAGCAGTGACGAAGGAGAAGACGTATTGCACGAACACGGCTTTGGGTACGTTAACGCTCGGCCTATCGATATTGTCAGCAACTCATGCACATTGCGTTTGGTGATCTCAATGTGATACAGCTTCTGGGGTAACAGTACCTAGGAATCTCTTCTGCAAGATGGGAAGATATATCCGGAGCCCCAACGGCGAAGGCGCCATTAAGCATTCCAAGACAGAATACGAAAGCACTGCTTGACCAACCCGTAGTATTCTCCATCTTGGTCCAAACAAAAGTGTTAGACTCATAGGGCGTCCCTTTTACGTGTGGCATGACGACGCAGACAACAATGGATATAAGGAAACCAACGCTGCTGAAAATGCCACCCAAGTTTCCGATCATTGGCAACGCCCGGTTGCCGTAAAGGACAATCAGGCAGCATAACCAGGTGCTAAGAAGATAGCTGATGAATATATGCCAGCCTTGCATATTGAAGCCTGGATGAATGATCGAATACATAGCCAGAGTCTGAAGAGCCATGAACGAGCCTAAGGATGCAGCTCCGAAGACCCACGCAGCTAGATTCCACCAGCCAGCAAACCAGCCACAAATGCGACCATGCCGTCCTGCAGTAACCGAAGCCCAATGGTAGACTATTTCGACATCAGCAAAGTCCCTGAGAAATACTGAGAAGTGGAAAGGCAGGAGTAACATGCCTGTCCCAGAGGAAGGCATTGCCGAAGCCAGTTCGGCGACTGAAGCCGCGACAAGCCAATAGAAGATTGAGTCGACGATCCTGTATACCCTCAGCACCAAGTACTCACGTTTTCCACTACATGCAGCATACAGAGCATAGATAACGCCAGGCGGACCCAGGTTGTAGATTGCTACAGTCTATTCACTTAGCGATTACTTTTCCATCCTCTCAGTATGTTGAAGCTGCATACAATACTGCCTCCCAAAGCAATCCATGATTCTCCAGTACTGATGGCGATACCGCAAATGCTGAGGAGGCTGAAGTTTTGCTCAAGCTCTTGGTGGTGGCCCGATGCGTTGATTGGACCCTTTGTTCCAGACGCAATGGACACCTCTACATCACGCGTCTGCTGATTTGACTTGCCATCAGCCATCATCAACTGTAGGGCTTGTCCCTTCTTGGTATTGCAGCGCAGGTGTGTCAAGATTTGTGGTTGCCAACATGAAGGGAGGGCCAGCCAGTGAATGTATGCCAATTCTCAAGCCACCAAGCCTAGTGGGGTGGAAGATGGCAGTGTTAAGTTCTTCAACGGTAGACGACGACCACCGAGAAATGCTCAATTGACGGTGAGTTATGATGTTTTATCTAGCGTTGTCTACAGTTGAAGAATATTGCAGAATTAAGTCGAAAGTCAAGGAAATGAAGATTCGACTTTGCTGTGAAGTCGAGATTGCAGCCGCAGGCTTTGACCTTAAAGCAGCCACGTGGAAGGAGTAAGAGACTGCCCACTCAATGCGCCAGGCAAGTCCATGACGGGTAACCGCAACGGTTATATATCAGCATGAGCCGACTAAATCTACCGTATGCCTGACACCTCGCTGCCCCTGCCGCTGCTACTTCGCCCACAGATGCTAGCGGCCATCGTACGCCGTGACAATCTCACTGGACCTGAGCATGAACATCTCTCTCTGAGGCCCGCTGGCTACCAGGGCCAACCCACTCGAAGCGAGCCAGCAGGAATGCCAGGGTTTCCAGCAAATTCACATTGAGGTCTTGCCAATCCTGAAAGAATAAGGTACCCAAAGAACAATCCTTGTAGATACCTTATGTTGCCATGTCGGTCGTTCTTTCCTTCACTGACGTTCTTAGTCGTGGAGGCGCTAAGGAGAAATTGAGGCTGATTCACATGCCAGGCTGGCCCAGGATCAGGGGTTCGGTGTTAGTGTACTGTACCGTGTACTGTACCAACTACCAAGGAGGAGAGGAGTCTTAGCGGCTGATATTCTACCGATGAACCCTAAATCATCGACTGACCGAGACCACGGGCACTGCCATTATTCACTGTGTATTCATACATAGTGGGAAAAAGACACTTACGACGATGACTTCACAGACTAAATGCTCTTGACTTCTTACTGCGAACCTTTGCACTCTATAGCGATTGCTGATGGACGAATCATGCGTTGCATAGCTTCGATTCACAGGTCTATCATCGACACTTCAAGATCAGACCGATCGATGATGCATCAGATGTGGCAGAACATGGCAAGCTGCGAAGAGCAGAGATGTAATGCCTGAAGTCTGTTGAGATGAGCTTTTTAATTTCAATCACCAGATCGTAAATCAGCACAACTGTATGATCCAACGGCTTCCCTCATCTAATGTTGTACAGCCGAGCTGGATCATGGTAAGACAAGGTACTTTACTAGTGGAAGCGGTGCTGTTGCAACATGAGTCGCTCAACCCAAACACTCATCAGTCCGAGCCTTTCAAGGTATATCTTGGAGATGCCTGCGCGGCAAGGTAGGTAGACAGCTCATTAGTCTTCGTGTACAGGCGTCGGCTCAATCTAAGGTAGTATTTAACGTGCAGAATCCACGTGACGAACAAGGCTGCTTTACTACGTATGTGAATTAAGTACCTACCTTATAGTTCCCTCATTCTTGAATTTGTCCATAGCTCTTCCTTTCGTTACTCTCGTATGTGCCTTCTAGTAACTTTGACTGTGGCGACTTGAAGTCTGTACCGGGAGCACTTAGAAACATCAAAGCCAGGGTGATTGATGCTGGTGAGCATAAAGCTCAAGGTTCAATAACTATCAACCTCAAGATGTGTGGAATTAGCGCTGTTGTCACTCTGGACGGCATCAATGCTGTCTCGCTTGATAAGAGCATCTACCTGCGAAAACTGACGAGGACGCTCGATGAAAGCCTCGATAGTATCAAGCATCGGGGTCCGGATGCTCGCGGCCAATGGATCAGTGAGAATAATCGTGTTGGTAATAGCTTCAACCCCCGGATGCGACGGTCAAGCACTAATTGTACTTCGGTTCTAGCACTTGGTCACGTCCGCCTTGCAATCACTGATCTGACGCCGGCCGGTGAACAACCCTTTCTCAACGAGCAAAGGAATGTCCATGCGGTTGTTAATGGCGAATTGTATGGGCACGAGCTGCTCAGGGAGGAGCTAGCCGGGTCATACCAATTCAAGGGTAACAGTGACTGCGAAATTGTTATAGCACTTTACCTCAAATACGGGTTGCATTTCCTGTCGAAATTGCGTGGAGAGTTTGCTCTGTGTCTTTATGACGAGAGAAGGCAAATGTTCGTAGCAGCAAGGGATCGATTCGGAATCAAGCCTCTCTTCTGGACGGTTTCTGAAAATCGGCTCCTTGTGGCCTCTGAGGCCAAAGCTTTTCTATCTTTAGGGTGGAAGCCCGAGTGGGATGTTAGGAGCCTCGTAGAGGATGGTTGGCTCCACAGCGGTAGGACGCTCTTCAAAGGTATCCACAAGGTAAATGATTCTAGAGACAAACAATGCTTTACTTTCTATCAGCCAATGTTCTGACGGCTTTGCAAGATCCAACCCGGTCACTACCTGACTTGCTCATCTTTTTCCTACATGGTGGAAAGGCAGTATTGGGATATAACCTTTCCAGACAAGGTAAGTCGATCTCCAGCAAGTACATAGAAGAACTGAGTTGGCTAATCGAAGCCTAATAGCGCCTTTTGGAAACACGCACAGAGCAGGAAATGATCTTGGGCTTGCGGCAGCAGATGCTTGAAGCTGTTCGACATAGACTTCGCGCAGACGTCAAAGTTGGTTTGTATCTTAGTGGTGGGATAGATTCCGCAGTCATTGCAGGAATGGCTGCGCATCTTGTCGAAGAGGACTGGGTGAAAATTGGCACTGATCTTCGCAGCGCCAAACAGGACCTTACTTGCTTCAGCGTTGGGTTTGAAGAAGGCACCGAATTTGACGAGATGCGTGGGTTGAACATGACCTATTTTATCTTCGACTATGCTAATAGGACACCTTATTAGCTATTGCGCAACGCACGGCAGATTTTTTGGGACTCCCATTGGTTCAAAAACGCATGGACGAGAAAGCACTGGCTGAGAATTTCGAAGATGCGGTATATCATTCGGAGCACCACAACCCTGATCTTAACTCTGTCGCCAAGTACGCCCTATCAGAGTTACCACAGGCGAACGGCTTCAAAGTTGTTCTCTCTGGTGTGTTGATCCCTTCCAATGACTGATGCTACTCGACATCGCTGATCGAGGCACAGGTGAAGGGTCGGACGAGCACTTCGGCGGCTATAGAAATTTCCTCCCAGACTTCTTTCGTGAGCCTGACCCTGCCTGGAATGGGCATACAATTTCAGATTTAGAAAGAGCGGAATTGACCGCAGTGAAGGAGCAAGAAACACAACCGGGCTACAAGGGAATTGATCAAGCTTTCGTGACAAAGGGCTCATTAACAGCTCGGCGAATGCTGAACGATACATCTATTTCCTCGTGCCTCTGGACGGTAACGCTTGCCCATTTCGCCGAATGGACAAAATGTTATGGAGACCTTGACATCCAACAGTCAAGAGCAGACAATCCGCATGGACGCATCCTCGACCTCATGAACTCGAAATGGCACCCACTGCATACAAGCCAATACGTTTGGACCAAGAGTATTCTGCCTAATCTGATCCTTACTTGTATGGGAGACCGTATGGAGATGGCGCACTCTATTGAGGGCCGACCTCCGTTCCTTGACCATATCCTGACCGAGTACATCAACAACCTCCCGCCAAGCATGAAGATTAGATACGACCCAACAAGTGGGGAAGTAGTTGAGAAGTGGATTCTTCGAGAAGCGAGCAAGCCGTTTATCACCGAAGAGCT
>JAABUK010003355.1_pt1 | contig 27142 bp, 33 predicted proteins | sample 5559141 | NCBI WGS metagenome assembly JAABUK01 (sample SAMN10711869, study PRJNA513367) | rock metagenome | isolation source: Antarctica rocks | place: Antarctica: Victoria Land, Pudding Butte nord | collected 2016-01-03
GTGTATCTCACATGAAGATGACTGAAACTTAGAAGTCTGCACCGACATCGGTATGAGCCTGTACAATGGTCCCGCCAGGGGTGGCAACCGAGGTGGCAAAGATCAATTTAACTGGGATAGCGTCAAGAGCGATAAGGACCGAGAATTCTATCTAGGACACTCTGTCAAGGCTACAACAGGACGCTGGCAGAAAGGTGAACTTTTCACTGGCAACGATGTGTCGAGTCTTGCCGAACAGTCTCTTATAGTGACCAGCTGTAACATCGCCTTGTGGTTGCAGGGAAAGATGTCTTTTGGTACACACGGGAGAAGCAGGAGGAGGAGGCTGCAAAGGCACGCCTTGAGATGCAAGCCATCAAACAGAGAGAGGAAGACCTAATGAACGAGGTAGACATACAGCAGCAAAGCTTGACAGCACTGACAAGGCTCTGTGACTCATGTACTGAGTCATTTGCAGGCCCTGGGTCTCAAGCCGAAAACATTGAAACAGACGGCTAAGCCAAAGTTGGACTCACAAGATATGGCCAAGCTACTAGGCCGCACTGACTCTGAGGAGCAAGGCCAGCCAGACCCCATGCAAGATCCAGATGCAGTGAAGGGCCTTGGATATAAGCCGTAAGTGCTGTTGTTGCTTCTCCCTGCCTGTCATGGACAGCATGCTGCTGTTAACATACTTGAGGTTGGACTTGCATTTGGTTACCTGAGACAGTACAATTATTAGGCCAATCCTTGTTCAATTTTTCCACCTGCATATCAGACAATGCATGTATGGATTTGTGCACCTTCAAGAAAATTTGTTGTGCACTGCACACATGCTTGCATGAGTCATGTCTGTCTGGTCTATGAAAACGTCAACTCCTCTGACAAGTGTTTGTTTGTCAACACTGGAGCAGAAATTGTTGCCAAGGGTGTCTTCTGGACAAATTCAGGTGTCTTATAGTCTCTTGCAGTCAACTTCCGCATGTGAATTTGACTTGCTGCTTCACAGTCATCTGTGCGTCCTAGGGGTCCCTGTCCATATTTACAAGTCCATAGGACAGTTTTGCCCTTTCTGCTAGTGATATGGTGGTAACATGCTGGTTTTTCAGGCTTCCGTGTCGGGTAGTGGGCAGAGGTTTTCTGCCTCGCAAATGCGTCTATGGCACACCTTTTGGGTGCAATTAGTGTCTCATGATAGTGCATGTTGGCTCACAGGACTAGGGTTTAGGCACGCCTAGTAGGTACCTGGCAAAAACGATTAGCTGGAACGCCTGTAAATTATTATTATTACTCTTATTATTATTGGTCGTGATGTACGTGGCACAATGAGGCAGTTGCATTGACTGACCCACTGAGTTTGCCAAAGACAATTTGCAAGTTGTACCCTATGCCAGACCTGATTCTAGTTGTAGAGCAGCTGTTTTTAGTATTTGAGTTTGTCATATTGCTGTGACAGTTTGGCAACAGAATGCGCCCTGTGGCGGTAGGTGGCCTATGTTTATTGAAGAGCATGCGAATTCTGCAGAAACATGATGACTGGGGTTGCTTCAGCAGGCCATGATGTCCTGGGAGGAATCGGTGTGGATGAAGACAGCGCTGCTGCCCTTGCGCAAGATGGACCAGCTGAGGCATTGCCAGGACCACCCCCCAGACTTAGTGTAGCAGAGCTGAAGCAGCTGCTAAAGAAGCAAAAGAAAGCGGCCAGCAAGGCTCATAAAGAGGCCAAGAAGGTGCTACTCAGTTGACAACCGACTTCTACATATTTACATTGAGGCACATATTTGCAAAGGCAGTTCCGGGTTGTGAGCTGTGGCGTCACTGCTTGGCGATGGACATACCACAAAGCGTCCTATCTGCATGTCCTGGCTGAACATGTGAATGCTGGCTGATGTGCTGTGTATGGTACAGGCAAAGAAGGAAGTCAAAAAGGCAAAGAAGCACAAAGAGAAGGACAAGGAGAAAATTCAAGTTTCACAGGTTGCAAATGGCAGACATGTGCCAGCTGCAGAGACTGATAGCAGCATGAGTCCAGATGCGGACTCACCTCCAAAACGTCGTGCGCTGCAGCATCATGAACATGCAGCTGAGATGCAAGAGCAAAGCCAGCATCATAGAGAGTCACAATATGACCAGAGCCAGGATCAGCGTAAGTTGGAGCGGTATGAGCCAGATGACTCCAAGCGTCACTTGCATGCTAGGTCATCTCATAGGCAACGTTCACGGTCACCAAGTAAGAGAAATACCCATGCAAGTCCATCTCCAGAGCCTGAACGCCATCGCAGCGCTCATGCCTCTAGGTCTAGGTATTCTCAGGAGCGCAGTCATAGGCATGAGGAAGAGAACAGGCACAGGAATGGTGGCAGGCATAGGCATGACTCGCCAAGTGCTAGTCCACCCAGAAGGCGCCACAGGTCATGACTTTGTTTTTTGCTGACATGAGCAGTGAGTGTATTATAAATAGCCATTGCAGTGTCAAGCACTCGTACGTTGACCTCAGCAACCTGTCTTTCCTTTGCAACTTTCTTTGTGAGACATGGTCAAAGCAGTCGTTACTTTACCATATGGATATCTGTGGCACTTGGCCAGCGGATGTCAAAGTCGGTTGTACGGTCAGGTCTGCTGAACAATTTTTTGACTGAAGTTGAACACTCCGCAGCAAGATCACCCGCAAGTATGCAAGATTGCTCTAAGCTGTCTAAGATCTTCCAGATTTGACCTTTGCCTGCTCACGTGTGATCAATGGCCAAACAACCTGTGGCATACCACTAAGGAAACAATCTACTCACACTCACACTCACACTCACACTCACACATCTAAACTAACTTGTGCCATATCACAGACGTGTCACAGACTTGGCGTGATTGCTCGTGCGGGTGAACGCGGATCACGTGCAGGGAACACTTAAGGAAACAATCTGTGTCATTTCTCCCCCTTTGCTCCGAAGCCACTGGGTCCTCGCATAGCTTCCACTGGGACTTTTCAAACCAGGAAGTCAAGCTGGTCATCGCCTGAAATTGCAGTGGCAATTGTATGCACGCATGTAGACCGTTGATGCAGACTCAGGCGCACCAGTCTCTGGGAAAGTAGTGAAGCATGCAGACCTCCGACGGAGTTGGCGAGGTCCAGGCAGGCTTGGAGCATGCATCAATTCAATCAGCGGAAGCAACAGATATCAAAGAACCTGCTGTGCCAGAGGCCGCCGCTGCGCACCTACAGCAGAGCCCAGAAGTTGATCTGGTCGCCAAGATTGTGAAACAGGTCAACTTCTATTTCAGCGACACTAACCTACCCACAGACAACTTTCTGCTAAAAGAGGTCAGAAAGACACCAGAAGGATGGGGTAAGTTCTTCACGCTGGCCTGAAGCGCCCTGCAAAGTTACGCAAAGTCGCTGAATGTGTGACACCTGCCTGCAGTGCCAATCAGGCTGATAGCTAGCTTTAAGAGGATGAAGAGTCTCAGCAAGGACATCAAAGTTATTGCTGCAGCGTTGGAAACATCAACAGAACTGGTAGTCAGTGGGCACCGAGTCAGGCGGAAAGAGCCACTGCCTCAAGTTGACGAGACTGAGGCCCTCCTCAGGACTGCTATAGTAGATAACTTGCCAGACCAGGCAACTATAGGTGCGTACATCCTAGAAACGTATATCATCGTGTATCATTTAGCTTTGCTTTATGTTGTTGCTGTTGTATGCAGCCGCTGTGTATTACCTGCTGAAACCTTGACATTGTTCAGTTGATAAGTCTGCCTGATGTGCTGCAGATAGCTTGACAGAAAAGTTCAGTGCTGCCGGCAACGTCAAGATGGTGCGCATCTGCCAGCCCAACAGTGGGCCCAGATCCATTGCTCAGAGCATACCTGGAGCTGATCTAGCAGTCAGCAGGCAGCTGCATGCTTTGATTGAATTTGAAAACCAAGAGCAGGTTGCAACAGCAGTCAAACAGCTCACAGACAGCAACAATTGGTGAGCTTGGTCCCAATGCAAACCTGACACATATACACAAAAACTGTTTCCAACGAAAATGCGCTGCTGCTGCCATTCCTTGCTATGTAGTGCATGCAAATGGGACCATCTGCATCATCACATCACATTGTACAAGCCATGGACGTTTGCAAGCTTTTATCAACTGTAATTCCCCCTTTGCACTCATTCAGGCGGTCTGGTCTGCGAGTGCGACCACTGCTGAGGCATGCCTTTCAACCACAGCAGAAGCAGCCCCATGGCAAGGCACATGGAAGGCAGCAACAGGCCCAGCAGGCCCAGCAGGCGCATGGAAGACAGCAACAGGCCCAGCATCAACAAGGGCAGCAGCACCAGCAAGGCAATGCTGCACGTCCAAGCCAGGATCAATCTAGTGAACAGAGCAGCCAAGAGAGAGACCGGCCGGCTGACAGTATCACACAGTCACAGCAAGGCGCGACTCAGACAACAGACAGCCAAAAGCCTGTTCAGGCTGCAACAGAGGCAGCTGACGAGTCACAGAGACGAGATGCTGACTTGCAGACTAATCAGCCAGAAAGTCAGGCGAGTGACAGGCAGGGCAAAGCTTCAGGCAAGAGCCAGAAAAGCAAGAGGACTAAAAAGGACTATGCTGCCTGGGCAGGCGCAACTGCAGAGACTAGAGCCATTGCTTCAGCACAGCTTCAAGGCAACCCAGATGCTGCAGACGCAACTGTACTCACACAGACAGGCCAGCCAAGCAGGCCAGGTTTGTCCTTCTACTTAGGTTTGTCCTTCTACTTAGGAGTGTCCTTCTACTTAGGTTTGCCCTCCTACTTAAGCTGCCTTCAACGGCCTTACCGCGTATGCTGTGCCGGTGTTTGATGACCATCGTTTGCTACATATTGTACTAGCTGTCTGACATGTTGTCTTGCTTGTTGTAGGCCAGCCTGCTGCACCTGTGAGCACTCAGCCAAAGATGCCTGATGGGTCACGTGGGTTCTCCATCGGACGGGGGCAGCCAATCACCGCCCCAAAGGCCCTTTGAAAATAACTTCAGAATGTGGTTCTGTCCCGTATGGTGTCGCCAAAACATGTATTTGGCTGCAAGCTTGTATTCTGCAAAGGTAACAAGGGAATACTATGGATAGCTATCACTCGTACTGATTAGATGGTGTGTAGTGACTAGATCAGATACAATGTTATAAACCCCTCGTAAGTACATCAGAGTTTGTAACAAAGTGCTCTGCAACATCTCGCTTCTTTAGACGACAAGCCATGATGATCAGACTAAAACTGCATAACACCAAGGCCTGTAAACCATTTCAGGCACCCCATTCCAGCTGTGGACGATGCTGGCCGCCTTACTCTAGTCCAGTTCCGTGCACCAAGCTAGGCATCAGCTCAGAGGTGTACTCAAAGGCACTCACATGAGCAAAAAGCTGAGGCTTGCACTGTCAGTCATTACAGCAAACTTGTTCTATGCAAGTCCTCCACATCATCTACAGCTCTGAGCGTGTTTGCCATGCTCAGTCTGTGTATACATTCAGAATTGCGTAAGGGTGAAACACATATGTCATCTACTGGTATAGACAACGGAAGGCATCAACAGAGTCTTGCCAACACATAAGGTGTCAACTCATCATATACTTCTGTAGTGTACATATGACCACTTGTGAATACAAATCACAAGAGTACACTTGCTGCAATCTAGAGATTATAACAGTACACACCACAGGCACACTGTTTGATCTCTGCTGTCCCATGTCTTTATCACCCATTCTGAGCTGCTGCAGTCAGATAGCATGCTTGCGAAAAAATGCATCACAGAAACTATTCACCACAATGTAGCTGGTCATGCGCAAATCAGTGAGTACCAACATAGACATCCAGCAAACCAAAGCGTATTGCCCTCCCCTCATGGATGCAGTGACAGATGCATTGCAGCATAGCACCCATCGGCGCAGGACATGTTGATTGTGAGATTGCACAAGTTCTATGTGTACGAGTGATCATGACTACACTTGAGTCTTGCAGGGCCTATTTATACTTGTCCATGATTCTTCTGGCAGACGCAACTGGGTCAATTGCATCATCAGCAACATCTGAACTGGCCTCTGGCTTGGCCCCTCGACTTTTCAGGAAGAGAAAAATAGCTCCACCTACCGCTGCTACTGTGAACACGGTTGAGACAAGCTGCAAATGAAGGACATTCCTGTCAGCATATAGCTTTTCAAGCACAAAGCCATGTATTGCACGTAACCATGCAACACCCTGCAAGCATGTCAGTGCTTGTCATGGCGGGTATGTGACAGCAGGCAAAGCATTAGCATGGCGCATATATGGGCAGCCAGACCGCAATGCAAACCATCTGGTGCCACTGCATGCTCAGACTGCAAACTGCGTGAATGTATGAGATGTCAAAACTCACTTTGCCAAATAGCCACAGGGCAATAATACTGCTGATGCCAACCACGCCCAGCTTTGCTACAGGACGAGGCACACTTGCTGGGACCAAACTTGCTGCGCTGCCAGCTATACCATTGGCAATTTTCAAAATTGCTGCAGCAGTCAGGACCTGGCATCAGGGAGTTTACCAGCAAACGACAGAGCCTTATGCAATACATATGCACTGCAGCACTTCTTGTTGCATGAGATGCTACCTGGCAACTGAATGTTGCCTCCTTCTTCCTGACTCTGCTTAGCTTGTGTCAACACGCGCTGTTGCCGCACACCATGCTCACGTCTTCTGCCCAACTTTGCAGCAGAGAATGGCCGGCATATTGGCCTTGTTGCTTGCAGTGGATGCAAGCAGTTTGAGGCTGACAACCTTAAGTCCAACACAGGAGATCAGGTGTCCAGAAAGGAAGGATAGCTATATGGCAAATACAACATGACACAGTCCTCTTTCACCTTACCTTGACAATGTCATCGTGGAGGCTCCAAACACCATTTACAAGGCAACTGGTGATGTTGCTCCCGATATGTTAAGCAGGTGCACTGACTCGGCTCTTTGTTGGCTGGCGAAGGCGGGATCGAGCAAGCGTGTTGATTTGCTCAGGCAGACAGGTGTGTTTCACAGGCCAACAGCCACCGTAATGCAAAGTTCACCCGGCAGTGACAACGGAAACAGCTCGTCTGGGTACCATATCTTCGAAGTTTGACCAGAACTTTCATTTGCCTCAATTTACATTCCCAGCATCCGAGGTCCTTTGACGTTTAATGCGTGCAACGGACAAACACAGCTGCATAGCATGATCCTCTGCTAGGTCTAGCAGCAGTACTGCTGTTGATTGAGTTTTATCTTGATGACATGGCTCTGTTAGCATGAATGTAGATTACCATGTAGATTTATGCACGATAAACTAGCCAGTGCATGGTTGTGCATCTCACAATTTGTTCGCATTGGAGTCGGCCTCCCAACAGTTTTAACGAGTAGTATGAAAACATTCACTGTCGCAAACCAGTCAGCTTCTTGCTGAGGCTGCGCCGTTTGTGGCTAAAGAGCAGCGTGTCTGATGCTCAGATTAGTCCGCAATAGCCAGTAATTTGCAGTATCCTACATTGATCAGGCCCAATGCAGGCAGCATATTTGGCAGGAGGACATGTTAGTTTGTCCTGTCTGTGTGTGCAAAGCTTTGTGTAGCGTACATCCTGATTCCAGCGAAGTGGAACAGCATACAGCATGATTTGCTGGAACGCCTCATTGGGCCTGAGCAGCACCTGCAGCCAATTGCTATAGCACCCATGACAGTCATCTTGGCTGTTGAGGTCTGACCAGCTGAAGTTGATGGTTCATCTGCTCTGCAACCTTTGGCTGTGTGCACACGTGTAGACAGCATTGCAGCGCTGCACCAAGCTATACTGAATTCCCTCGCATAAATTTGACTTGTTCCACAAGTGACTTGAAGCTGTAGGGTTCTTGCATAGCGAGCTCTGACAACACCTTTCTGTTCACTTGGATGTTCTCCTGCTTCAAGCCATGCATGAAAATGGAATATGACACCTGCAAGTAACAAAGTAGTTGAGCTCAGCAACCTGGAGAGACCACAGTAACAACAACTTGAATGCTGGGTTGCTTAAGCTGCAGACAGTTACTGTGCAAATGCATTAGGCTATTCACGCTAACAAACGCACTGCAGCGTCATTTTTTTCTAATGCCATGACTCAAACGAAGGCAAAAACTATTGGCAAGGTTGATGAGCTGTATTTACCCCGTGCTGCTTAGTCCCTGCATTTATCCGTTGAATCCACAGAGACCGCATGTCTCTTTTCTTCTGCCTGCGGTCCCGGTATGCATACTGTAGAGCCTTTTCAACTCTCTCTTTTGCTATTCTTAGGCAATTATTGCTTCTGCCCCGGAATCCCTTCGCTAGCTTGAAAACCTTGCTTTTCTGCATGCTGACTCTCTGTGCGCTCAGATCATGTCGTGGCGCAAGCTCATCGCAGATTGTGAACAGTCACAAGGCCAGACAAGCACGCAACCGGTACAGCGAAGCGTGAAGAGCCAACAGATGTTGCGAGATGTCCACACTGGTTGACTCTCGCTGCAGTCAAACTTCCATACGTGCTTTTCACCGTGAGTTGGTTTCTGCCGGGCCTTTGCGGCGAAACCCTAGCACCGTTCGTAACGCCTGACTTGCACAAGCGTTACGTGTAACGGGGAGGGTCGTCGTATCCTGTATTATCTCCGAGGCCAGCCCAACCGAGATGCTGTGCAAGTCTCCCATCATAGCCGTCATGATCAATGAGCGCCTGTGCAATGCTCTGTTTACGACAATTCCAGCCTCGACCGTCAGGGCTGAATGACAACCCCGCTTAATGGATGTTAAACATGCCAATAGGTGTGCACGGTGTCGTGGTCACTCCACATTGACGGCTGCAGCAACTCTACAGTGGCCAGGATCACCATCAGGCACTGCCAAAAACAACGCATATGCATCTGGCCTGCAGTTGCAACACCAATTGGGGCCTGGTGCAGATGACTGTTGAAGACTGTGAAATGTCCTCACATAACACCCTTTGTACAACCCCATGCGGATCAAACACTGACACTGACATATCTGTATTGACATCCGCCATGCATTTTGCCGGTTGTATGTGGTTTCGGAGCAGTATGCAATTAAGACTGAGCCTTAAGTGCGGAATTTGCAGCGAGCTATAGCACAATCATTGAAAGCGTTGCTGACCTTGACCGGCAGTAACAGAATGGGAGTGCATTTCCGCGCCCCCTCCCACTATCTTGTTTTGCGCTGTTCACAGAAAGTCACAGGCTCGAAGCGTGTTGAGATCAGTAACATTCCTAGCATGAAGTGAAGCTACATGTCTCGTGTATACATCCTGGTGCTTACCGCTGCTTTCCTTTTGCTGGCGCTTCAGGTAATGTTGCGCTTTGGCGATGCTCGGCGTACAACGGTATTTGACATTACTGTTGGCTTTGTTGCATAGGCTTTGCTTCTGTCGTCTTGGAGTCATGACCTGAGGACAAGCTCTGAGGTGGGCATGACGAGCGTTGCTCCCGCGTTACCTCTCAAATACTTGCGTCAAGCCTCTCGCTGTCAATACAGGAAGCAGACAAAACCAAACAGGCAGAACAGCAGTTGCACGGCTTGCTTGCAAAGAGCCAGGATCTGCAAGACACTCACAATGGTCTTGCCACGAGGGCTCAGAAACTGGAAAGAGTGCATGCATTAGGTCAGGGCAATTGTGGGTGTGCAATCTGCTAGGCAGCACCCTGAAAGGCTTTACCTCAGGCATTAGCTTTGTTTGTAGGTGCAAGGCAGCATCAGCAAGCTGATCAGCATATGGACACTGATGCTTCCACTTGCATTGGTTCTGTGCCTGATAGCATTGGGGCTATAGCTGCAGTGGTGGTCATCACACACAACAGGCCTGAGTATTTGAAGAAATGCATGAGCTCAGTCATGCAAGTACATGTCAAAGACCCTAGCAACAGGTGTGTTCAGTATTGATCAGCCAGTCTCACAAGCTCTGTGTGCTGGTACACAATTCTGCAATTCAAGGGTCTTGACAGCAAGCAACATGATTACTCACTCTGCATTTGCCAATTACATTCTGCAATTTGCAGCTCAAATGAGTCTCTGCTTTGCTGGACTTTGTAACTTTTGCCTGTGCACTCACCCGGTGTATACTGCTGCATGTGGATGGTGATATTGCACAAGTTTCACCAACCCCATCTGTGTGTTATTTCCAGCCAGGCAGAAGTTTCCTTTACACATTTCCCAAGACGGCAACAACACTGCAGTGACAGATCTTGCACGCAGCACAGACCCAGCCCAGTTCAACGTGTCTCATTTGGACGTCAGCCTCATACCGTCTGTTGTCCACATGCAACATATTGAGGCAGATGCGTTCCCAACAAGGAAGAACACGGAGCCAATAGCCTACTATCGCATTGCCAGTCACTACAAGTTTGTGATGAGGCAGATATTCGATTGCTGGCAATATCCAAAGCTCATTATATTGGAGGTACACCATTATGCCGCTCGCGGGGATATAATGCATTGTTGCACATCCTCACCTTGCTGAAGGTGAGGCCTTGATGAAGGCCTCAGACGCAAAAATGTGTAGGTCTGCTTTTGCATGCTGTCATTGAGCTGGTGTCTGATCCGTTTGTCTCAGCAGACAGTGCAATCCAACCATGTGCTCTGCTCCTCTCAGCAGCTTTACTGTAGTAAACACGCACTGCTAGGTGTGTTCCATGTCATCCCAGCTGCAGAGTCAAGCAAGGCTATGATGCATCCTCCAGCATGCCAGCCAATGCCACATAGCCACACATCACACAAAACACCCACTACTGCTTTTGGGTCATGCAGGACGACATGCAGATAGCAGTGGATTTCTTTTCATACTTTGAGGCTGGAGCTAAGTTGCTGGATGATGACCCAAAGCTGTATAGTGTGTCCTCCTGGAACGACCATGGTCAGGCCCGCCATGTCAATGATCCCCTCCGCCTTGAGCGCTCAGATTTCTTTCCAGGGCTGGGATGGATGCTGACCAATGCTGTGTGGCGGAGCTTGAAGTAATTCATATTCAATCAGTCACACTGTGCCGTTGCAATCACAATCGTTGCTTATCAGAGGGCATGAGACATGCACGATAGCTCCAGAGCATCTTGAATGCATGTATGCTATGCTGCTGGGCATTGTACCTCTGTCTTTGCAGGAATTGCACTGTTGACTGCCTGTTGAGTGCTCAGAGCTGCATGTGTTTTGCACTGGGGAAGATTGTGTACAGAATATAACACACCAAAGACCTGTGCATCTTCGATCCAAGTACATCTGAGTACCTTGCATTTCAACTGTCGCACAATTGATGTTTGCTGTTGATCAAAGTGGCCACATGCTTTGTTCAACACGTTTAGCTTTCTTGTTCTTCACAGGAGCAACTGGCCTGCAGCCTACTGGGATGATTGGATGCGGCTCAGCCCTGTTCGCCAAGGCAGGCAGACTATCAGGCCTGAAATTTGCCGCACTTATAACTTCGGTGAGAAAGGCTCTTCACATGGGCAATACTACGAGCGCTATCTGAAGCCAATCAAGCTGAATGATGTTGAGGTGGATTGGAGCAAGCAAGATCTTGGGTACCTGCAGCACCACAGATATGCAGAGGAGCTGGACCAGAAGGTGGCGTCAGCTAGGTTGCTCAAATCAAGTGAGGGAGTGCACCTAGCACAGGGGTTGGTGAAGATGACGTACGCGAGTAGATCAGAGTATGAGGAACTGGCAGCTGCAATTGACATCATTGGAGACTGGAAGGATGGTGTCCCCAGAGCTAGCTACGAGGGGATTGTGAAAGTGCGCCTGAGCGTTCTGCGGGATGAGGGGTATTCTTTTCTAGGCGGCGAGTTGTTGCTTGTTTCGGTACCTAGCAATCACAGTGAGGGCAGTCGCGGTCAGAGCAGGTCAAGCTTTCCTGTGAATTTTGTCCACCCTGCGCACAAAGGCCACACACGTGGGAGTGACAAAAGCAATGCAGCATGACCCCTTGCATGTTAGAGAAACGGTCTAATTAGCCAAATAGCAACTGCATTCATGCAGGAACATGCATATGATGTCACATGGGACATGTCCATGTACATTACTACATGTTATCAGCTTCTTCACAAACAACACGCGTCATGCAGCTCAGCATACAACAACAGTGTCTTTTGTATTACGTCTAGACTCTAGAAGCCCCAGAAGTTATGACTCGAGATGTGTGGCACTTGCTGTGGCTCATGCTGTAACAGTTGCAGCACAGTGGCTTGGTCAACCAACGACACCAGTTTTAGCTCACAAGCTACAAGTCGGCAATCAATGGCCTATGATCCAGGCACTTTAACAAGCTCTGCAAATCAGTGGGAACGTGTATCTGAGATCCAATCTATCAAAGAATCAATGCCCTGCTTCATTCTGGTGTTTGGGGCTCGCTCCTGGGATGCTAGGAAGATGAAGCGTCACCGTAAATGAGTCAGTCTCGCAGGACATCGCGCTAGCTCCAACCGAATTCTTTAGGACCTTCCGGTGCAAAAACTCTAGAGACTGCTTGCGGAAAATCCTCGCGCAGTCTGCACATCATCAGCTGTTGCTGAACATACCCGATCTTCAGGAGGCTCAAGACGAACAGCCGTTGACAAACCAACCATGGCTACTGCAGAGGAGACGAGGATTTTGCGAACGGCTCCTTCAACCTCGGACCTTCCGGAGCAAGCCAGAGATGTCACCAAGCCCGGAGCAGTGCAGGCCAGGACGAAACCCATGAAACTGACAGAGGCCATGGGCAACGCACCTATCCTGTGGAATCCTGTATTTAACCGAGGTCAGGCACCACCGCTGCTTGCAGACACTGCCGTCATGCGGTTTGTAGATATCAGCACCGCGTGTTCTCAGTGATCTTGTTCCAACACGTTGTCCAAAGCAGTTGCTCTACAGTTCCGATGCCGACAAACACATGCCATGACATCACTTCACTTTTAGAGTGGCCTTTGTTCGCAGGCACCGCATTTTCAGAAAAAGAACGACGTGACAGACGGTAAGGGCAGCCCAATGCACTGCTGACTGTGCTTGTTTTAACGAAACGAAATCACATGGACACAACAAAATTTAGAGAAAGTTGATCTCAGCATCAATGACCTCATTGTGCAGGATTGAGGGTTTATTGCCTCCTGTTGTTGAGAGCATTGAGCTACAAGCTGCCAGGTCAGTCAACATCACATATTTGCTTGAGCAGTTGAAACTGCCACAGTGGGTTGCAGCTTGTTGCTGCAGGTAATTGCTGCTCCTAGCTCCTGTCTCCCATGCAAAACCCCCCTAATACTTCAATTTCAAGCTAGTGTCGCACACCACATCTCGCCAGTGCAGGGTCATGGAGCAAATCCAGTCTGAGTCAGAGCCTCTGGAAAAGTTCATCATCTTGAACGCATTGCAGTCAACAAACGAGGCACTGTTCTACCATGTCATCATCAAGAACCTAGAGGAGCTGGCTCCTGTCATCTACACGCCCACAGTGGGGGAGGCATGTCAGAAGTATGACAGGATTTTCAGGTAACTACATAGTCATGCAAACTGATCAACCTCGTTACATGCTCTCACAGTGATCCCCTGGCATGAATCTAGAAGTCATCTGTCAAGAACGCCCTGTGTCTGCAAAATGGCAGAACAGTCTTTGCTGTCATTGAAGTCAGGCTGCGTACATTGCACTTCCATTTGCACTTAGCATTTCCAGCCGGCAACTGTGAAGTCTTAGCACACAGAATGAGTGTATTCTGCTGTGATGCAGGCAGCCCCTGGGGATGTATTTCTCAGCCTTCAGGCACAAGGGCCGTTTCTATGAGATCATGCAGAACTGGCCCAGCCACAATGTTCAGATCATTGTGGTCACAGATGGAGGTCGCATCCTGGGCCTTGGTGACCTTGGCACCAACGGCATGGGCATCCCAGGTAATTAAACAAATGATCATCAAAAAACCAAATTGCTTCACCCATAAAGCATGGCTGCATGGGAGCACAATCTGTCATGAAGCTGAAATAAGACTTAGCTCCTGTGGCTGCTCACATCGTGTTTGGTAGCCCAGAACTTGCACTAGACAACTCCCATTGTTGTTCCATGCTGTCAGTCAAACAGGCATCTTCAAGACATAAAAATATCAAAATCTTGAAATCCATCTTTTGTGGCGTGGCTCAAAGTGAACAACCTGCTGCTGTTGGTTGCTTGTGTCACAACTTCTGTTTCCCCAATGAGCCTCACCATGGCACATGCCCATGACTCAATCCAGCGTCATCATGGCTCATGACTCAATCCAATGGGTTGCTGACTGCAGTGGGCAAGATTGGGCTGTATGTTGCCGGTGGTGGCTTCCACCCCGACCACAGCCTGCCTGCCCAGCTGGACTGTGGCACCGACACTGAGAAGCTGCTCAATGACAAGTTCTACTTGGTGACCACTCTATCTCATCATGCTTGTGTGACATGTGGCACCAAGTCAGGTCATGCATGTGCTGTGCTACTTGCCTGCCTGATAGCTGGGCTGTTGTGCATTGGGCAAGATCCCTTTGAGAGACATGGTTGTGTTCTAATCATGTAAGCTTGCACACCGTTTTCTGGGCATTGGCATAGCCTGTGACTAGCTTCAGGCCCATGGGAATGATGGAGCTAACCCAAAGCAGATGTGGACTGCCAAGGCTGAGTACATTCTGGAGCAGCTATCTTGCTGCCTGCTCAGCTTTGCTTGTCAGTGAGAAACAACACAAAGTTATGCTTTTGAAGCAGAGAGACTTGCAGCTGGTAGTGCAGTCTGCTGTTGCAGTCCATCATATTGCCAAATCACACATACACTGACTTACAAAGCATGCTTCCAAGGGCAAATTCACACCAATGGGTCATTATAACCTTTGCCGATTCTGAGCACTGTCAGCGCACACTTGCTACATAGCCATTCATCTGGTTTGCGGTGTATATGCACCAGCCTGTCTTGTCAGGCACAGCTGAAACTGGGACCTGGGCAAATGCTGGTCTATATGACACAGTCTGCCTTCAACCTTAACTTGACACAGACACTTGACACAGACACTTGACACAGACACAGACACATGACACAGACACTTTAGCCTTGCTTGAGCCTGCAGGGTAGCAAAGAGAAGAGGCTGACAGGCACTCATTGGTACACAGTCTGGCTTCAGCCTTTACTTGACTCTGTAGGGCAGCAAAGAGAAGAGGCTGACAGGCACTCATTGGTACACAGTCTGGCTTCAACCTTTACTTGTCTCTGTAGGGCAGCAAGGAGAAGCGGCTGACAGGCGATGAGCACATGGAGGTGGTGGAGGAGTTCTGTGCAGCAGCTCAGCATTGCTTCCCCAACTGCCTCATCCAGTTTGAGGACTTCCAGACCAACCAGGCCTTCGCCATCCTGGAAAAGATGCGCAACAAGTACCTCTGCTTCAATGATGACATCCAGGGAACTGGTGGTGTCGTCACTGCTGGGTATTTTTCCACTCTGCAGCCAGTCAAAAATAAACTGTGAAGCACGATCGCAATGGATCAGCCAGTTTGTCTGTTTGTGACGATGTGCATTGCATGCTGGACATAAATTGGCGCTTATCTGACAGTACACATGACAACTGCAAGTATGCCATGGTTATCAGCATTCACAGCTTGCATGGTCATGGCATGCACCACTTCCAGCAGTGAAGGGTTCAACTAGGATTTTACTAGTATATTCCCCGCAAAGTCTTGCAACAGGCTTGTAAGCAACCAGATTAGTTCAACATGTTCAGGTTGTCTGAGGTTGACACGTACAGATGCTGAACGATCCTAATGATCTGTATGGGGTTCAGAGGAGACCACCGCATGGTGAATCCTGTGGCATTTCAGGTTTGCTCACCACAAGAGCGCGCAAACTGTATCGGTAACCACTGCAATGGAAGGACAGGCAAGCCTGGTTTGACCATCAAATCTGGTATGATCGTAGGCCTAAAACATCTCCCCAGTGAAGAAACGCGTTTCTATTGTCCCCAGGCGTTTTTGAGTGTAGATTTGCAGTGTAGGGATGACGTTTTCATGAAATAAAGTTAACATTTTGGGGTTGGAAGAGCTGTAGACCTACGGCAGATTGCCTCCAATGATGCAGCTCAGTTGTGTGACTCTGCATGCAGGTTCATCAATGGGTTGAAGGCTCAGGGCACCAAGACCAAGGACGCCAAGGTGCTGTTCTATGGAGCAGGCAGCAGCGCTGTTGGGGTGGCCAACATGATTGCCACCCTCATTCAGAAGGAGGGGGGCCTCTCTGAGAAGGAAGCCAAAGAGGTCAGCTTACCTTCATTCTTCCTCGCACATGCCTCACACACAGCAGACAATAGCATATGCTCTCACTCCGGTCCTGCAGCAGTGATTGAGGCGTCATTTCTGTTGAGAACGAGTTTGCCTTAGTTGTCAAACATGCTTCACAGACAGCATACATTGCCATGTGCTTCATGGCTGTCTTGCAGCAGTGCTTTAGACGCCACTTCTGCCGAAGATTTTTCTGCCCTGTTTGGCTGAAGGTACTGTCCATTTTCGATGCATGTGTCTCCATAGCGTTGTGAGTTGACAAGAATTTTTCAATGTGCCAGCTACAGCTTGTTAGCGTTGTGCTGACAGAGCACAGCAGCCTCAAGTGTGCGCTCAAACGATCCGCTACTTCTGTATTTTTGCGCTCTTTTTGAGGCAGTACAACCTTACATTGCATATTGGCCACACTTAGCATCTATACAAAGCTGCAGCGGTGGTTTCACAAGGTGCGAGAACAGGCAACGCTGACATCTGGTCTGTGTGTGCATGTAGCACATCTACATGATCGACAGCAAGGGCCTGGTGACGACCACTCGAGGGGACAAGCTACCAGAACACAAGACTATCATGGCTCGCAAGGACGGCACCCCTGACATGAAGGACCTAGTGGACATTGTGAAGCATGTCAAGCCCCATGCTGTTGTTGGGCTCACTGGTGGGGGTGAGGCCTGGGGTCAGGTATGCATACCCTGGTCTCACCTGCATGCTTGCTGCCTCACAGACCTGTCTGGCGCTTGCTGACCTTTTTTGCATGAGGGTACTTATGGGTGGATGCATATAGCTAGCATGACTAGTGAGGTGTCAAAGATCACGTACAGAGTCATGGATCTCTCCATGTGTGATGACTGCTTACAGCCTGTCCCTGTACTGCTGACACTCAGATACAAGCCTCATCCAAAGAGCAGAAGGGACGGCCCTGTGCAGGACTGCCCCTCAGAATCCTATTGTTGTTGAGACTGCAAGAAACGACTGCATTGCTTTGACTACAAGATATTATCATTTGTGTGGCAATTGCAGGAAATGATAGAGGAGATGTGCAAGCATGTGGAGAAGCCTCTGGTGTTCCCGCTGTCCAACCCCACCAGCCAAGCTGAGATCACAGCCGAGAATGCCTACAAGTACAGCAAGGGCAAGTGCATCTTTGCTGGAGGTAAGCAGGCAGACATATAACTTGTGACACTCACCCCTTGCACATGCACAGCAGCAAGAGGCAGCTGTTGTACGGTTTCATCATGGTTTTTCCTTACATACATACGACACTGTTTGGCAATATCAGCCATCTGAAAGGGGTTTGTCACAGCGTTGCCTCGCTGTTGCTTGCAAACGGGCCAAGGTGTGAGGCTGGGACAAAGTGCAGAACATGTTGCAAAAGGCAGCGCAATCAAGTCGGTTTCAAGCATCAGCAGTATTGACAAGTCTGCATTGTCAATAGCAGTGTTCCAGCATCCATGACATGCAAGAGTGGCGTACCTACATGCATGGACTCGCAAGAGTTGAGACATGTCTGTTGTTGCAGGATCTCCATTTGACCCAGTAGAGTATGAGGGCAAGAAGCTTGTGCCTGGGCAAGCCAACAACGTCTTCATCTTCCCTGGTGTTGGCTTTGGCTCAGTCATGATCAAAGCCAAGACTGTGACAGATGACATGTTCATCGCGGCTGCCAAGGGCTTGGCCGATTATGTGAGCAAGGAGCAAATTGAGGCTGGCAACATCTACCCTGAGATCAATGACCTGCGCAACATCTCTGCCACAGTAAGCCTCCTTTGTGTTTATTTGCTTCTAAACCCTTCCAAAAAAGCCTTTTTGAGCCTTTACAAAAAGGGAATAGTGGTCCGTAGGTTGTTTGACTGGGGCAGGAACTTCTTGCTCACCATCATGTTTCTGTTTGCTGACTGCAAGAGCAAGGTCATGTCACTGACTCGAAGGGTAAGGTGAAACATGCTATGTACGCACTGTTGTCCATATGTATGATGCTCACCAGTCAAGACTGACGATCATGATGTACTGTGGCTTTCCACTCCTTGCTGGGCTGTTTTATGGTGTATCATTTTGCAGCGTTGACCATTGTCATATGCACAGGATGTCATACACTCTGCACCGAAAAAGGTTGCTTTGCCAAAGATGTCAGCAAAATGTATCAATCGCCAGTAATGTGAGTATTGCACAAAACTTGTCCTGCAGGTTGCAGCTGCAGTGGCGAATGCAGCGTATGACACTGGTAACAGCAACCTGAAGCAGAAGCCAAAGGACATGCTGAGCTACATTAAGTCCAAGATGTGGGTTCCAGGAAAGTCTGAGATTGACAACCACGAGCATGATGACATCACCAACCACAAAATTGAGCAGGATGTAAAGGAGGCTAGGCAGCTTTGATTTACATCTGTGTACAGAAGAAATAGTTCGGCATTGTTGTCAAGTCTTGTGTTTGTGCAGGTTACAACCGAAGCAGGCTCTAACAGACAAGCAAATGAAAAGTCCGGGTTGCATTATTTTTTGTGCACAATGTTCTACATGCTTGTGGGTGTGCAACTTATGTGTCAGGCTTTTAGCCTTGAACCATCAGATGCATATCATGTTGTCATCTGATAAATTCATGTTGGTTCTGAGCTCTTGTCACTGCTCCTTTTCAGGCCTGTTCAACCTTTAGGAGCATCTTTTGTTGCTTCAGAATCTGAGATATGTACATTACAGCAGGTGTGTGCTCAGTATTGTGTCAGACAAACAGTTGTGCATTCTTGCGGGTTACTGTGCCACGCACTGTTGTGCTGTTTGCCTTTCGCCGTCGTGCTGTACTTACAAATGTAAGTTCAACAAAACGAGGAATTCTATGCACTTGCAGAGGTTGCACGTGCAGCCACGACAGCTTGTCTGTCTGCTTCTCTCTTCTGCTTGGCATTCCACTTTTGCTGCTGGACATCATAGATGTCAGCTGCGTAGGGGTCCACATATTGCAAGTCCAGCAGCTTCCCAGCCTGCAACATGAGATCAGTAACAAAGCACATCTTACAAATGGGAAAATGCTCGAAAGCACCATCACCTGAACTGCGCTGCACCGCATGGTTCGCTGCATTGATATAATGTCACGACACGGGCAGCACTATGCAGCTGCCAGATGAGGGCACAGCCGGTAGCTAGGTTACCCATTTTTGCAGACACAAGCATTAGTGCTAAGCAACACCAGGCGTCACCACAAGAACAGGTCATCTGTATCTGCAGCCGGGACAATGCTTGTTCATATGCCATCACGTGATAACCCATGTTGCTGACTGTCAAGCAACATGTCACGCACCACAACTAGTATTTGCATCATTCCAAAAAGGTGACTGCTGTCTGTCAAGTCTCAAGCTGGAATGCAGAAGTTGGCATCCAGAACACTAACACAGCTTAGTCCAAAACCCATCAGTCTGAGGCGCACCTCAAGAAGCTTGTGAGCCACAAACTGCACAGGGTCCGCCGCCTGCTCCTCAGTGGCTTCCACCATGGCCTTGGCCAACACCGGCATGAGCTGCTGCATCAAGTAACGCTTCATTGGCTCTGCCCTCATCGCAACAGTCTCTGCTCTGCACCTCTGAACATGCTCCTCCTGAGCTGCCTGCTAAGAAACCACCATGTGTGTCATGTTTCCTGATGGATGCATTCTCACAGCATATGCAGCGTCTGCTGTACCCAGTTGCAGATGATGCGCTTTGCCTGCTGCGCTGCAGTCTCTGCTGTAAACCACTGCATGTAGTCTTCAGCAACAGGAGTGCGAAAAGCATCTGGTGCTGTGTGCATAGCTGCTCACCAAGAGGTGGTCAACTCAACCCCTGAGCTATGCCCAGATCACTTCAGCAGTGCAACTGGCAAGCCTGCCTGAAAAATGCAAAGACTACGCCTTTTGGCGTCAATTTAATGAGAAGCCAAGAATTATACCGGGCTGCCTAGGGAAGTCTGCCTTACCTCTTCAGCAGTCAGCTGCACTGGCCGTGACTCAACAGCTGCCTGGTCAGTTGCATGATCAACAGCATCACCAGCTGCAGTGGCTGCTGGGGCACCTGCGGGGCTGCTGTCATCAGCAGGCTGACTGTTCTCTGGCCTTGAGTCAGACGCTGTGTAGTTGTGAGGTGGTCCAACAAGTGATGTCACAGAAGCAGCTACGCCGTCCAAGCCTGTGGGCAGGCTGGTGTCCACAACCAGCACCTGAACAAATCACAACAATAATTTACAGGCATTCCAGCTAATCGTTCTGGCTCACAGGACTAGGGTTTAGGCACACCTAGCAGGTACCTGGCAAAAACCTGAATGCAATGTCACTGATGGTCCAAGGCAGACTGTGATGATGCTGAGACACAGCTTGGTGAACAATAGATGCCCTGAAACTTGTAGCAAGTTATGCTGCAGAAAACAGTAAGGGCAGGAGCGTCATGCATAGGTGTCATGCTGGATAGGGACATCAGGGTGCCCTAACATCCGTCATTAGACTTAGCGATACAGCAGCATGTACAGGATTCTGACACATACAAGGCAGCATTGGCCTGACACCGCATCTGATCAGACAGCTGCAACCATAGCCTGCACAGATTGATGACACAAAGCAGCGCAGATGCAGCACGTTCCTATGAGCAGTCTGCATAGCAACATCTCCACAAGGTAGAAACAGGTTCTTACTGTCCCCAGACGTGTCTCTATTTAGGTTTCCAATGTAGGGATGACGTTTCTGAATTAAAATAGACGTTTTGGGATTGAAAAGAGCTGGAGAAGGGCACCTGAGCATGGTGCTTGGCAAAGAGGCCCAACAGGCCGCCATGCTGCAGCTGGGGTACCCCTGCCTTCAGATGGGCAGCCAGAGCAGCAGCAGCTGGCAGGTCAGGTGAGGGGGATCCTGACCCTTTCCTCATGTTGCCTGCTGACTCCCCTGCAACAGCATGGAAACGTGTCAATCAAACATGCGGGCAGCGGACCAAGCTTGTTGTGCATACCCTGACCCTTTCCTCAGGTTGCCTGCTGACTCCCCTGCAACAGCATAGAAACATGTCAGTCAAACATGCGGGCAGCGGACCAAGCTTGTTGTACGTACCCTGACCCTTTCCTCATGATGCCTGCTGACTCGCCTGCAGCAACATGGAAACATGTCAGTCAAACATGCGGGCAGCAAGCTTGTTGCATACTCTGACCCTTTCCTCATGTTGCCTGCTGACTCGCCTATAGCAACATGGAGACATGCGGCTCAAACAAGCAGGGCAGCGAACCAAGCTTGTTGTGCAAGTGCACTTGTAGCCTGCAACATATGCTTGTGTGAATGTGATGCACAGGCATGGACATGTGGTACAACAACATCAATGACAATGTTCTGTAGGGGTGAGTCTTTCATGATCTGTTCAGCAGATCTGCCAGTCTTTTCATTCTGTTGGTCTGGACTATCATGCCAAGCTCAGTGGAACACATGCTGACATACCTTCACACCATGTGCAGTCGTACTAGGCCTTCACGCAGCATGAGTGAGTGTCACTACCGCTCCACACGGCCAGTGCTTGCGCACAATTCACGTTTTCCACAGCGCACCCAACATGTGTAAACTTCTGATACTGGTATAGGTCACAGACTGCACTTTATGGCACACCAAGCAAACACAGCCAGCAAGCAGGCTTTGCTGCATGTTGCAATCAGCATCCTGATGGTGCATTGTAGGGTTGCAGGGTTGACCCATGCCTGGCATCAGGCTTGTCACGCTGGCATTGCGCGATCTGGCAGTGAGGAAAGCACTGCCATGCCTGCTTGGGGCGGCCAGGCTTGCAGCAAAGCCACCTGGCCCCATACTCTTCATTGTGGCCAAAGCAGTCAGCCTCAGGGTCCTGCATGCATGCACCAGGGATGACCTCATCAATAGGGTCACAAGACAACCTACCATGACTTACGTGCTGTTGCTTGACTTACTGCTTGAATGCTGGCCGTGCTTGTGTCAATTCAGGAACAGGTAGAGGGCATGCAGTTGTGCACAGAGTGAATGACACGACTGCGTAGGGCTGCTGCAGGGATCACCACGCTGTCAAGTACAACTGCACAATGCCCAAGATCCTGTCATGTCTTGATCTACTGTGGCGGACAAACTTAGGCAATGGAAAAGCTGACGTCAATCTGACAGCAGGCCAAGGTCTCATGTCTGTATCCAAAGATTTGTCTAGCCAGTGAGCTGAGATAGCCTACTTGGCACTGGCTGCAGCGGTAGCATCTGCTTCAGCTGCTGCAGCAACTTCCAGCAAGATCCTCTTGTCATCCCACCACAGCTGCTCAGCAGCTTGCAGCGCCTTCAGGCTGGCGGCATCACCCTCGTGACTTGCCTTGTACGCAGCATACCGCCGTCTGCATCACACAGAGGCAGCATGCTTGATTCGAAACACTGTATTGCAGCACTGCATCATGGCAGCGCAGTGGTAATATCTCAATGACAAAGACATAGTGCAAAGCCCTGGTCGGACTACAAGTTGTAGGTGCAAGTATGAGCATAAGTTACAGCTGCGCAAAGCCTGAGACTTGAAGAAGCTATGCTGAAACTCTGTGTCGTTGTTGTGCCTGGATATCCCCACAGAAGGTGGAAGTGCTGAACCAGCTGCTCAGAACAGGGACCCCAAGTATGCAAACTTGCCTTTGGGGTCCTTGCTCTGAGCAGCTGGTTCAGCAATTGCACCTTCTCTGGTGAAAAGCAAAGAAAAGCAAAGACTACGCCTTTCGGAGGCAATTTATTGAGAAGCCCAGTATTATGCCGGGCTGCCCAGGTTGTCTGGTGATGTTAAGGCACGATAAAGACACAGCCTCGACAAGGTGTACACACAGCAGCTTACTTGAAGTCCTTGTCAGTGTTGTGAGTCATGGGACCAGCAGGCTCCTTAGCTTTGCCCTTAGCAGGTGCAGCAGCAGGCTTGCCCTCTGCTGCCGCAGCTGCAGCAGCAGCTGCTCTGGCAGCTGCCAGCTCACGCTCGCCCAATGCAAGGCATCTGGGCAGCAGAGCGGGCTCTGGAGCGTCCAGATGGATGACGTGAGTGGGGAAGAGGTCTGGCAAGGGGGTGAGCCTCTTGGGTAGGTCAGGCTTTAGGGGTGCCTTGCCTCCCTGCAGATCAATGAAGTGACTGTTCACTAACTGGTGCTATGCTGTGCGGTAGCCTGCTTGTTGTGCAAAGTCACAGTCGGGGAAGGCTTCAGAGCAGGTCTCAGACATCCAAAGTGTGTTTTGACAGGAGCTGAAATCTAGTTCATGGGCTCAGGCATAGGCTTTGTCACCTCCATCCTGACATGTAGAGGTACCATCTGCGTTAGTATATAAGTTGGTCTGAGTGCTGCAGAGGCATGGCAAGCATGAAGCGCACACTGTGGACAGCAGGAGCCAGAGGCAGTATTTTAGTTCAGCAGCACCTTGGGGTCAGGCTTGGCAGGCTTGCCCTTGGCTGCAGGCACAGGTGCAGCAGCAGTGGTGCCAGCCTGAGCATCCCTCAAAGCCTCCAGTCTCTGCCGCTCCTCAGGTCTGCAATGGAGAGCAATTTTTTTGACCTGGCGAACTCGTCTACAAAGACTGTCAGGCACAGCATGCTTGCACTGTGGGCTCATCTGCTTTGCCCTGGTCAGGTGGCGTCTGGTCTGTGCTTGCTGCATCTTGTCCAAAGGCTGAGGGGTATGACATCAAACCCAGACATGCACCGGGCAGTTGAATAAGCTACCTTGCACAGAAAACAGCAGCTGCACCATGCCGGAACTGCCTGTGCTCAGCATGGCATGACAAACAGAGCATGGGGAGTGGTCTGAAAGGTGCACTTTGCAATGGCCCTCATGATGCACAGCTTTACATGTAGGGCTGATCTTGGGTGAACAGCTGCTCAGCCTGATCAGGCGTCTTGGGCCAGCCCTCCAGCAGAAAGCCCTCCATGCGCATGTCCCTCTTGCTCAGCACATGGCTGCAGAGCTTCACCATGTTGGCGTCTGACACCCGCCCTGCCTTGCTGCTCAGCTCTGCTTGTACCTCCTATGTTAGCACAAAGCTGTGGTTGCTGTGGCATGCTTGATGCTCTTTTGTGCATCCATCACTGTGCTGGTTATGCATTGCAGTGAGAAGTTGCGTGTGAAATGCCATTGAGGATAGGATGCAGGCCTCCTGTTGCAACTCACAGCTATGCTTTCATGAGGTTGTGCAGACGCTCACAAGCTTGGCATGGATGAAGCACTGCCAGGCTGGAAGCTCAAGCCTGCCTAGCAACCGAGGAACATGATGACAGCCAGAACAACCTCATTGCGTGAGCTTTGCAGGTAAATCGGTCTCAGCAGTTCTGTTGGCTCTTTTCATACATTGTGCAATGCTAGTCACCAAATTGATTAGTGCGTTAAGCTGGCTGCCATTGCATACTGCACAGACTCTGTTTGGGTTTGCACAGCTGGCATGAGTTAACTACCTGCTTGGTGGAGCCTCCAAGCTCATCAGCTGCAGCAAGAATAGTCTTGGCTGACACCAGCTGAAGCTGGTAGTGCTGTGCAAGCCTGCAACAATGAGAATTGACAGTGCTGGGATTGCACGGTATGGCGCTGCAGCCCAGCCTTGCTGCTTGAGAATATGCTTGTGATGGGCAACGCCAACCATAAAGTTGTTGGTGCCCTGACATACCACAGGGGGCGCTGACGATGCAGAGCAGAATCACTTGCAATGCATACATGTAAATGCAAGACAACAACTACATAACAAAGCATGCAAAGCTCTATGCTCTTCTTTTCTTTTCAGCAAAACAAAGTGCAAGTATATGGAAGGGCTGATCATCATAAAGTAGGCTAAAATCACCTTGCAGCTAGTGATGACTTTCCCACAGCAGGAGGGCCAGTGATCATCATCCTCAAGGGCTGCAGGCCGTGGCCCTCGATGTACTGCTGCACGATGGCATCCAGATGGGCTATGAAGCCATCTGGGTACTGTAGGCTGGGCGGGGTGTCCAGAGGCGTGAGTGTCATGGGCACATTCAGCAGCATGTGCTCGATTCCCTGCCAAGAGAACCTCACACATCAGTGTATGAGATGAGACGCCAGCACACAGACCAATCTCCTTGCTGCGAGTGACTCAGACTTAAGCTCATGACCAATCTTGCCATCAAACTACCATGTTATTATAACCTGCCACAAAGCCGGGAGAACTTGCTGCATGTAGCACTGAATACTTGCAGCTAGCGTTAAGTTATACAAGCTGTAATGTCTGCCCACTGTCGGCGCCAGACAGCTTGCAGGCAGCTTGACAAGGAGCTGGAGTTGTCCCAAGCACTGCTGTGCTCAATGCTTCACAAAGTTGACTGTATCACCTGCTGGAAATACAGCTCCTCCAGGCCCAGCTCTTTCACTGCTGTGTTCCCCATCCTTTTGGCAACAGCTGCAACAAGATCCCGCTGTGTGAGCTGCGCGTTGTCCACAGCTAGCAAGTACTGCTGTGCTGGTGGCTCAATGCAGACTGCTGCTACATAGGCTGCCAGGTCTGCTATATGGATGGTGGGAATGATGTTGTGACCGCTGCCATAGATGGGCACTGGTGCATCAGGCTGAGCCTCCCATGCAGTTCTGAAGAGGCTGTGCAATCCCTCGGCTGTCTCGCCATTGCCTGCAAACTGTTCATTGTAGCAAGAGCTATAATGATATGCACTTGCCCACAGTACATGTGTTGTGCGCAAGCTGGAGATGTGGGTGTGCGTGCTTGCATCTGCATTGCAATAATCTGCCTTGCCAATGGTTTTGATGAGATATGCTGGGCAATGTATGCTGGGAGAGTACAGAACGGTAGTTCAAATGGTGGCAACATTTCCAAGTGTGCACTGAAGGGGAAATGTCGCATGACTGGGCATCCAGTGCTGTGCAATGTGCTTCTGTCTGCAAGCTCACCGTACAGAATGCCAGGACAGATGACATAGGTCCTCAGGGTTTTGCTGGCAGCAGCCAAGATGGTGCGCTCTGCTTCCAAGACACTCCTTGCACAAGCAGCTGCTTTGCGGCAGGCAGCATTGGTAGATGTTAGGCTAACAGTGGACTGAGCTGCATCAGCTGTTCCTGATATGGCAGCATCATCTGACTGTCCTGCAGTGCTGGAATTCTTCTGAGACGTGGTCATGTCTGTGGGCATGTCTGATGATTGCATACTGGCAGCGCGAAGCTCTGACTGCACAGCTGTCATGGCTGCAGCAGGTACAAGCTGAGTTCTTGCCCATGTGAGAGGAGTTGTGATGACAATGAAGACCTGTTCTGCAGTTGAAACTTTCTGCAGACCAGCAGCAAGTGCCGGTTGTCAGATTCACATTTGCTGACTGTAGCAAATGCACGAACTAAACGTGCCTACCTGCTTCTTGAGGGCTGCCAATGCCTGCTGGACGCTGTCACCTGTCAAGGACAGGGTGTAGATGAAGACGTTTGGCTCCTCAACACTGAACACATGTTCAGAGGACTCCGCGGACACTGACAAAGATGCTGACGGCTCATCGACAGATGCATTTTCCGGCAGTGGTTCTGCGTTTTGAGGCAAATCGGACTGCATAACGGTTTCATCACTGGGCTGCTGTGCATTCTCTGCCTCAACAGACAGAGAACGAGCCTGTCTTTCACTTAGTGGCACACCTTGCGCCTGGAAGATAATACGTGAGCAATCAAAAGTGGTCACTCACAAGTTGCGGGGTGACTAGTGATGTAGCACACGGAGCGACAGAGAAAAAGCTGTACCTTGATAGCAGAACAAACAGCGCGGCCTATGTATGATTCAGGATCGTGGACATACACCTTCATGTTGTACAATTGGGCAAGTTTGCTAGCCCAAATCCCGCTGTCAACTGACTGTGGCGTTGGATTTCCCAGCTCAGCTTCTAAGCTGACAAGCTTGAGAACTATAAAACCACAAATGGATGTGCCTCAGGGCTGA
>JAABUK010003364.1_pt1 | contig 27142 bp, 28 predicted proteins | sample 5559141 | NCBI WGS metagenome assembly JAABUK01 (sample SAMN10711869, study PRJNA513367) | rock metagenome | isolation source: Antarctica rocks | place: Antarctica: Victoria Land, Pudding Butte nord | collected 2016-01-03
ATCGCCGCCATTTCACGCGCCGCTGTCAGCAAATAAGTGTCGAGCGCCACACCACGCCGCCGTGCCGCATCAACGAGTACTCGTTCTTCGGTCGCGTCGATCTCGATTGTGTAAGTCATTGCGTCACCGCCTCTGTGGTTTCCTCTTTTACTTTTCGCGCGCCTCTCGCTTGTCCGGCATCCGAACGCGGTTTACGAGGCGCGCGCTTCCCAACGTCCCAGCGGGCGCTTTTGCATTTGGGGCAAACGCGCGGGCGCTCTGTGCTTCGCGGTAGCCATTTGTGGCCACAGTTCAAGCACTCAAGCTGCGTTATGGTAATTTTTGCCATGCGTTTATTATACATGAAAAGTCATACGCAAGAGTAAAAATAATTCTTTGAATATCGCTGTTTACCTATTGAATTAAGTTTACTTATAAGTTATAATATCTCTTGACGCACAAAACAAAAGCCGATGCGCTTTCCCTCTGGAAAAGTGAAGCGCACCGGCTAAAGGGTGTGACGAGATGGATTGTATCAGCAAAGAGCAGTTAGTCGAAGAGCTGCGCGCGTATCAAGAGCAGTTGCAGGGTGATGTCGAGTTTTTCGCGGTGAATGTCGGATGGCACGGTCGCGCGAAGTTGGAAGCCGTGAAAGCCGAATTCAACGCGGTTTGCGAGCTCCTCGCCTTTTTGGTCGTCAAGGTTGCAAAAGCCGCACAGCGTGTCACGAATCGCCCGCGTTGTGCCTTCCACAAAGCAATTCGCCGCACGTTCGCCATTGCCAAACATTGCGGTTTGAACGTGAAGGATGAAAGCGGAATGCGCCGGGCATTTGGTCGGGCCCTGGGCCGACCTATCGAGAGTCGCGACGAATTGAATGGCAACGATTGGCAAGCAGTCGGCGACATGATGAAGTGTGGCGCACTGGCCTGGTAATCGAGTACTCGAATTGCAAACGACAACGCGCCGCCGGTCGCATCGTAACCGGCAAGGATTTTAACCATGAGCGCACTTTTACAGACCGCCGCAAAGTCGTATGAACCAACGCCAATACAATGGCGCGCCGAGGCCCACGAAAGAGTTGCGCCGCGCGAATTGCAAGACGCCGCCGCTTGGCTGCGAGAATTGGCAGACGACGAAAACCGCATGATAGACGCCCTGAGCAATGATCCGGCGGCCATGTATCAAGCGCTTATGGCATCGGTCGCGACGTGCCGCGAAGCGCTTGAGAGCATCGAAGTTATGGCGCGCGGTCGCCTTCAAGTCGAAGCCGCCAGCTATCGCGAACAGCTTGAAAGCATTCTCGCGCTGGGCGTGCCGTTGGAAGCGCCCGCCGTTGCCGCGAAAAGCTGATTAACGAGTACTCGAAACAAAGCGGTCGCCTTCATCGGTGGCCGCTTTGTCGTTTGTCGGGGTGGGTTTCGGGCGTTGCAGTGTGGAACGGAAACTGTCTAAAAACCTATAAGTCCAAAAAACGACGGGTTTCAGGCGTAGTGGTGTGGAAAGTTGGCAAATTTTCAACCGTTGAAAATTTGAGCTTCGATTTAAACTTCCGGCAAATGCGACAATCTGCGCTTGAATCAGCACTCAAAACCGGAAGTTTTGCGGAAGTTTTTGAGAAGCCTTTTCGCTTATTTTTGCAGCATATTGCAAAATCTCCGAACGAGACGCGCATCGCAGAAGCATCCCGCAGCGCCGGAATTGACCGTTTAAGCGTGGTTTTTTTAACACATGGCAATTTACGACGCGCGCTGTTTTCGTGTCTTAAAATCGCCCTGTAGCGCATCGAAACCGTCACTAAGCAAACATATTCATATAACAATGGAAACCGTGTCCAAGATCGAGTACTCACGGCGTCGGTTTCACGTTCAGACTTGACACGTTTTATCGGTGTGACTGCGTATAAAATTCGTTCTATTCAGGACTGGGCCGCATTACGAAAAGCGACCAAATAGCGCCTTAAGGTCGTAACGAGTGCTGGCTGTTGCGGTAAAACCCTCTTCTGGAGTACTTATACCGCAGGCGAAAATGGCGTAAAACCGAACAAAACCGCGATTTTCGAGTAGGTTGAGACGCTGAAACTTATAGTTGCGGTATAAACAGATGTTGTGCTGCGGCTTGGCGTTGGCACCCAGCAGAGCCACATCGAGGGTGTTCTTGCTGACGTCGATTCCCAGAAACATGATATCGCCTCCTTTGTGTCACCTTGGTGCAAACTCGTCTTGTTCGGGGCCAGCCTTGTCCATGTAAGCGCCGCCTGTGGAGGCGGGCTTAAGATACTGTCCGGCCTGGAAAACAAGAAAGATAAACGGGGTGTCAGGTACTCATCTCACCCGCAGAGTCGAACTCTGAGCTTAGTCCCAGCATCTCTGACACCCACCATTCAACATACAAGCTTGGTCGTTAGCTTGCGGCGCGGCGCGGGTGCGTGTTGAAAGGTTTTAAATACGAAACCAAAGTAAAAACTGTCATGCAAAGCACCGCCACTGTAGACTTCGGGTGTTACCTCTCAAGGCTGAAACATCCCCTCCCGCCCACCAAGCGGAATCATGAAGGAGAACGTGCTGCCTTCGCCGGGTACGCTCTCGACGCCAATGTGACCGCCGTGCGCCTCAATAGCCAGCTTGCAAAAAGTCAGCCCCAAGCCTGTGCTCATCATGCGCCCCCCTTGGCGCGATTCTACCTGGCCGAATTTCTCGAAGATGCGCTCGAAGGCTTCGGGCGGAATGCCCTCGCCGGTGTCACTGACGGAAAATACCAGAGAGCCTTCATCTTCGCCGAGCTTCGCTGCCGCCGTGAGAGTGCCGCCGGAAGGCGTGAACTTGATAGCATTGCCGAGCAAATTGACAAGTACGCGGCGCAGCTTGCTTTCATCGCCTTGAAACGGCGGCAGGCCGGGCGCGATTTCTCGCAGGAGCGTTAGTTTTTTGCCTTCGCAAAGCGAAGCTACCTGACTGGCAGCCCCTGCGATAAGTTCACTGGCATCAAGAGTCGAGTACTCCAACTGCATCAAGCCGGATTCCAATTTCTCTACATCCAGAAGGTCATTGATCATGCCCAACAACGTTTCTCCGCCGCTAATGGCGATGCCCGCCATCTCCTGCTGGTCTTCATTCAAGTCGCCGACCATCTCCATCGTTTGCATGCCGGCGATCACCGACGCGAGGGGAGTGCGAAGATCATGGACAATCATGTGTGTCAGATCATCGCGCTGCTTTTCGAGTTCCTGCAATCTCTTGTAATTTTCCTGCAACTCACAAGTAAAGCGAAGCGCCAAATCACGGACGTGTTTTTTCTCCAGACAAGCGCCGATGCGCGCTTTGAGCAGAGTCGGGTTGAACGGCTTGGGGAGATAATCTTCCGCGCCCATCTCGATGCAGCGCACCACGCTTTCCACCTCGTCCAGAGCCGAGATCATGATGACTGGAATGTGGCTCAATGTCTCATCGGATTTGAGCTGCTGCAACACTTCGTAACCGTCCATCTCGGGCATCATGATGTCGAGCAGCACCATGTCGAAGGGCCGCGTCCGCACGGCTTCCAACGCCTCGCAACCGTTTTCGGCGACCGCCACATCATAGCCTTGTTTCTGGAGGCGTCGTGACAGCATGTCGCGGTTTCGATGGTTATCATCCACCACTAATATCAAGGCCGGCGTGGTGTCGGACGCCGGGAACTCTACCGAAACCGCAAGCGGAGTGGCCGATGGTGTAAGGGTACTCCGTCCCTTTGCGCCGGCTGCTCCATTCGATAGTGGTGCTTCTATTGGTGCCTGGCCGTTGCCGAGAAGAGCGGCCAGTTGCAGCGCGGCGGCGTGGATTTCCTGCAAGTCCGGCACGAAGCTGTCCTGTCCCTCATCCTGTGCTTGTTCCGTCAACATCTCAGAGTAGCCGATGATGTGGTTGAGAGGCGTGCGAAGCTCGTGGAGAAACTCCGCCGACATCGTGGGCCGGGACGCATCGCCGGGGAAACTTTGCACTTCGGTCATGACGGTTCTCCGGTTTCATCAACGCCGGCTGTATTAACGGCTGCGGGTGCGTCCCCACCCAGTAGCGCCTCCATTTTTCCCAGCAGGCGCAGCAACTCGATGGGCTTGGTGTCATAGTCGTCGCAACCCGCTTCCAAGGCTTTGTCGCGGTCGCTCGACATGGCGTGCGCGGTGAGTGCAATAACGGGTATGTGTTGCGTAGCGGCATCGGCTTTGAGGCGACGCGTCGCTTCCCAGCCGTCGAGAATCGGCAGACTCATATCCATCAAAATCAAGTCGGGCGCTTCGCTCGCGGCCAGCGCCAGGCCGCTCTCGCCATCAAGGGCGATGACCACTTCGTAGTTCCGACGCTCCAGGCGGCGCGAAAGCATGTTGCGGTTGCGGTAGTTATCTTCGACCAGCAAAATTTTAGACATGGCTGCTCGCCTTCAAATTATCGGTTTCATTCGAGTACCCGTTCGTATCCGCATGGCCATTGCGTTCCGATGGCACAGCCCAGTCCGCTAACAGGTCGCGCACTTCATGCATCAACTCTTCGCGCGAGCGCCCGCCTTTGTCGAGAATTTGATGCACATTGTCGTTGAGTAGGAGCAACTCGCCACCAGTGAGGTCTTTGGCCGTCAGCACGACAATAGGAATCGAGCGCCACTCGGCGTGCCGGTGCAATTCAGCCGCGAACTCAAAGCCGTCTACATCGGGCATCATCAGATCGAGCAAGATCAAAACGGGGCGGTTGGCCGCAACACTCTCCAAAGCGATGCGCCCATTTTCGGCTTCGCTCACCGCCCAACCAGCTTTCTCCAACATTGAGCGCATCATATGGCGCGTCGTGGCATCGTCTTCGACGAGCAGTACCGGACAAGGCGGGTGCGGGCAACTGTACTTTTTCAAAATCTGTAAAAGACGCTTGCGATCCACCGGCTTGGTCGTGTAATCCGCCGCGCCGAGCGCGTAGCCCCGTTTCTTATCGTCCATCATGGTCAGCATAATGACGGGAATGTCTCGCACTGTAGTGTCGGCTTTGAGCGTCGAGAGTACTGTCCAGCCGTCCATGCCGGGCATCATCACGTCGAGGGTAATGGCGACCGGCAACAGCAACCGCGCCAGGCGCAATCCTTCTTCTCCGTTGCTCGCAGTCTGGACGACGAAACCTTCACCAGCAAGAAAGCGTCGCATCAATTCGCGCTGCACGGGATCATCGTCAATCACCAATACGCTGCTGCCAATGGGCGGCAGCGCCTCGGCCACCTCGCGCACGCTTTGAGCGATTGCAACGGCTTGAGGCGCGACCGGAGTTGCGACATCCGGCTCGGAGTGTTCCAGCTCGCTAACCAGAGCGGGGACTTTGATAGTGAAAGTACTGCTCTGGCCCGGCACGCTGTTGACGGTCACGTCACCGCCCATCATCTGGCAGAAGCTGCGAGTCAAAGCCAGTCCCAAACCTGATCCGCCGAACTTGCGTGTGGTGGAAGTATCGGCCTGGGTGAAAGTCTGGAAGAGTTTGATGAGCTGATCTTCGGTCATCCCGATGCCGGTGTCGGTGATGCGAAACTGAATCCACTCGCGATCTTCCATCGTCTCACGCGACACCTCAAGCGAGATGTCACCGTCCTTGGTGAACTTGGCGGCGTTCGACAAGAGGTTGAACAAACTCTGCCGCATTTTGGTGATGTCGGCGCGCATCGTTCCCAGATCAGCCGGACAGAGTACTCGCAGCGTGTTGGCGTTGGCTCCGACCAGAGGCCGGATGGTTTTCACGACTTCGTCTATCAAAGTCGGCACGCTGAAAGTTTCGAGATACAACTCCATCTTGCCGGCTTCGATTTTGGAAAGATCGAGGATGTCGTTGATGAGCGAGAGCAGGTTCTCGCCCGCACCGTGAATCTCTTGCAAGTCGGGCAGGAAGTCCGGCAAGTCTTGATCTTCGGCTTCTTCCTGCAACATCTCCGAGTAGCCCAAAATGGCATTGAGTGGAGTACGCAATTCGTGGCTCATGTTAGCCAGGAAAAGGCTTTTGGTGCGGTTGGCGGATTCAGCGGTTTCTTTCGCCTTGGCCGCCGCCGCGATGGCACTTTCCAATTCGACGTTGTTTTCCTGAAGCGATTTCTCAAAGCGCTTGCGCTCGGTCACATCGCGCGCGGCAGCGAACACGCCCTGCAATTTCCGGTCGCGGTCATAGAAAGTCGTCGCGTTGTAGGAAACCACAGTTTCCGCGCCGTCTCTGGAGCGCACCGTGAGTTCATAGTCGGTGAGTTTTTTTTCATTCAACACCAGCTTGATCCCCGCTTGGGCGCGCTCGGCGTCGGTGAAATAATTCTTGAAGGGTGCGCCGATTAATTCGTCGCGCGTGCATCCGGTGAGCGATTCCATTTGCTTGTTAACGTCAGTGATGATGCCGCGCGGATCGGTCGTCATCAGCGCGTCAATGTTCGATTCGATGAGCGAACGTGTGTAGAACTGCTGGTCGCGCAAACGCTGATCGAGTTTTTGCTGCTCCTCTTCGACCTGCTTGCGCGCCGTATTATCCGTCCCAATCAAGAGATAACCGATGATGGCGTCTTGGGCGTCGCGCAACGCTGTAACCGAGACCACCGCTGGAAAACGAGTCCCATCCTTGCGGATGTAGGTCAGCTCATAGATGTCCTCGATGCCGCGCGCGGCTTTGAAGACCAAAGCCTCGAAGCCGGGTGTGATCGGAGTACCCAGTTCGACGCTCAAAGTAGCGGCGCGCGCGATCACTTCCTGAGGATCGGAAATGTCGGCGGGCGTGATCTTGTTCATCACCTCGCCGGCGGTGTAGCCCAGCATCCGTTCGGCGCCGACGTTGAAAATCTGGATGACGCCCTTGGCGTCTGTGGCGATACTCGAAAAGTTCGCGCTGTTGAAAATCGCGCTTTGCAGCGCGCCTGCCTGGAGCAGCGCTTCCTCGGCGCGCCGCCGCTCGGTCACATCCTCCATCGCCAGCACTAATAGCTCACCGTGATTGCCCGCCTTCATTTGACGCGCGTTGAGCAGCATCACGCGGCGTCCGATCACCGGAAAGGTGTGTTCCAGCTCGAAGTCGTTGAAGACCGAGCTTTGGGGTACCACGTCCTCCAGCAATGTCCGCAGCGCGGGAATGTCCCACTGGCCGTTACCCAACTCATAAATCAGGCGATCTTCGGTTTCTTCCGGCGAGACGTGAAAGGTCTGGTAAAACGCGCGGTTGGCGCTGGTCACGCGCAAAGTCGTGTCGAGCATCAACAGCGGCTCGCGCACCGTGTCCACGATGTTCTGAGAGCAGGTTTCGACAGTCTTCAAATCCGCCGCCGCTTTGGCCACCTCTTCCTCAGCGCGCCGACGCTCGGTCACATCTTCCATCGCCAGTACCAACAGCTCGGCGTGACTGCCCGCCTTCAGTTGGCGCGCATTAAGCAACATCACGCGACGCCCGATGACCGGAAAAGTGTGCACCAACTCAAAGTCGCTGAAGACCGAGCTTTTGGGAACAACATCTTCGAGCAGCCGCCGCAGGTCGGGAATATCCCACTGGCCGTTGCCCAATTGGTAAATGAGATGGTGCTCAGTTTCTTCAGCAGAGACTTGAAAAGTTTGGTAGAAGGCGCGGTTGGCTGAATGCACGCGCAAAGTCGTGTCGAGCATGAGCAGCGGCTCGCGCACCGTGTCGACAATGTCTTGAGAGTAGGTGTCGATCTCCGAGAGCAGTCGCTCGGCGCGACGGCGCTCGGTCACATCTTCCATCGCCAGCACCAGAAACTCGGTATGATCGCCCGGACGCAACTTGCGGGCGTTGAGCAGCATCACCTTCCACCCAATGGTCGGAAAATCGTGCTCAAGCTCAAAATCGTTGAAGATGGAACTCTGGGGGACAATATCTTCGAGGAGAGTGCGCAAGGCGGGGATGTCCCACTGGCCGTTGCCCAATTCGTAAATGAGGTGATCCTCGGTTTCTATGGGGGAGACTTGAAAAGCCTGATAGAAGGCTCGGTTGGCGGAGCGCACGCGCAACTCGGCGTCGAGGATCAAGAGCGGTTCGCGCACTGTATCCACGATGTTTTGGGCAAAGTTTTGAATGTCTTCAACCAACGGTTTTCGCTTCATTATATGCCCTTGTAAAACTTTATCATAAGCGGCGCGGCGTTGGTGCAGTTCATGCGTTCTCAGTGCCGTGTTCAAGCGGTTAATATGAATTGACACAAACCAAAGATCAACAGTGGTGTCAGTTTCCGATGCAACAGGTCAAAGCGCCCAAACCGCAATCGAACAAGGCGTTGCACCCGACGTTTTGCAATCCGTCGCTCGTTGCTCCCTTCCGGCGAGCTTGCGGGATCGCAAAACGGCAGTTGCATCGTGCTTGTTTCATCCATCGAGTACTCGTTTTGCGGCATTTGCGCAAACGCTTTTCAATTACCATCCGGCCAGACGTTCTAACTCGCGGCTCTTCTCTTGCGCTGCCGCATCCTCTTCGCTGTAGGGCAAACTTTGGTCGTCTGCCGGTGGCGCGCTTTGCTCTTTGACGCGACCAAACACGCGATCCAGCAAATAGCGCGACGCCGCCACGTCGCCCGCTTTGGCTGCTGCTATGAGACCATCTATCACGTCCGGCAAAGCCGCAATGATCTTGTTTTCGGCTTCCGCCAGTTCATTCGCATAGCGCAACGCTTTGGGCTTGCGTCCGGCACCATCACGCGCGCCGCCATGTCCGGTTTTTTCGTTGAGTTCCGCTTCTTTGGCCGCGCGCCGCGCATCGGATTCGCTGGGCGGCATTTTGAGTTTCACAGCATGTAAAGCCATCTTGATTGTTTCTCCGTTTTCAAGTTTTCACGTTTATGGGTACTCGATGCCAGGCGCTCAAACTGTAATTTTTTACATCGTTTCCAGCGTTTCGATTTGCGCCATGATTTTGCGCGTTTCGGCCAAAGCGACCAGGATTTGCGGGAAAAGGCGGCGCTCTTCAAAACTCAAGACGCGGCCTTTGCGGTCGGAAAGCCATTTGTCAGCGACCGTGTAACCGCCGATCTTGAAGCTGTAAACCGCGCTGTCCACATTGTCAAAGCCTTGCGTTTCGTTGATCCAGAGGCGGCGCGTGGCCGCGTCATAACGGACTTTTTCCACTAGGTCGGAGCCTTCGGACATCTCGTGGCGCTTTTCGCGCAGAACCGGCGCGGCTTTGCTGTCCAACGTGTGCAAGGCGACCAGTTGCGTTCCCAGCGCCGCCAATTCATCGAATCGAGTACTCGAAGTCGGAAACGGCACGCGCGGAAAATCGGTCTTGAGAAACGCCGCATACTTTTGGCGATAAATGGGCGAATGCAAAACCGCGTAAATATAGCCGAAAACCTCTTCGGGCAAGGGCGTTTTGCCAATGATTTTCGTCAGTTCTACGAGATATTTCTCCGAAATGTTAGGCCGCTTTTCAGAGCCCAGCAAGCTTTCAGAGAAAAGATAAAGTGGGCATATCAATCCACCACCACGTCTAAACACGTTGTAGTCTGCAACGTGTTTAGACGCTAAAACTATGTTCCATTCATTGTCACCAGTTGCAGCGCCAGCACGCCCCACAACAAGAGCCAAATTTGAATGCTTCATTTGATTTCCGATCACGAAAACCGGCCACCGGACGAGAGATTTATCGTAGAAAATTGGCCTGACATCTAATGGACGATAAAGAACGAAATTCATTGCCTTGCTGACATCAAGTTCCTGTACCATCTTCCAAGATTGTTCCAGAGTAACTTCGCGCGTGTCGCTCAAGCCATAGGATTTACGCGCATGTTCAACGCCTTTCGTGCGAAAATCGTTTACGCGTACTTTGACTTCGTCCGAGGTAAATCCAGTAACAAATTTGTCACGTGCCGAAACGATTCCTGTGTTGTTCAACAAAAAAATCTCGGTCACTTTCCAGCCTTTTTCGTATTCCGGCAAAAGCTCTTCATCGCGCGGGCGAAAGAGAAACAGCGGCGCGCTGGGTTCGAGTTTTTGCCAGGCCGTGTTGGTCACGTCTTCGGCATCGAGTACGCGATATTTGTGCTCGCGGCTGCCCCACAAATCGGCGTGAAAGACTTCCGGCGCGCCCGTCTTGCCCTTTTCCTTGATCGCTAAAAGTATCGAAACGCCCTGCTGAATATCGAACACGTTTTTGTCGGGTGTGCCGTCCGGCGCGACTTCTTTCTTTTTGGCGTTGCCGTGCAAATCCAGCAAATAGAGCGTGGAAAAGCTATCGAGAAACGACTTGCGCATCCCGCGAAAAGTCGGATTATCCAAATAGCCGTGATTGGTGATGAAAGCCACAATGCCTTCGCCGCTCGCTTCGATGCGTTTTTGTGCGAACGCCAGAAACTTCACATAGTCGTCTTGCAGCCATTTCGAGTTGCGCTCGCCCAAAGAAACGCCGTCAATGCTTTTGTAGCTCTCGATCTGCTTGCCGACGTTCGTAAACACGCGCACATCGCCCGCCATTTTGGTGGACGCATTCGACGAATGACCGGCATACGGCGGATTGCCCAGCACGACGATGATCGGGCTTTTCTCTTTCACGTCCGCCGCCGCGTTGACTTCTTCGGCAATCGAGTACTCGAGAATCGCTTCCGATTGGCGCCGCGCGTCGTCTAAGGTGTTGGTTAAGAAGATGCCCAACCGCTGCGATTCGCCCAACGGCGTGCCCAGCCCTTCCAACTGCAACGCCAATTTGAGATGCGCAATCGTATACGGCGCAACCATCAATTCAAAACCGAAAATGTTCTCCAGCGGCTTTTTGTCGCGCACGAAACTCTTCCAATCACCCGCGCCAATCTCGTCGTGCATCGCATCCAGAACCGCAAACAGAAACGAGCCGGTTCCCGTTGCCGGATCGAGAATCTTCACGTCGTCTGCTAAGCCATCGGCTTTATCGAAACGCGTTTGCAACAGCAAATGAACGCTGCGCACGATGTAGGAAACAACCGGTTCGGGCGTGTAGTAAACGCCGCGACTTTTGCGCGCACCCGCGTCGTATTGCGCCAGAAACGGCTCATAAAAGTCAATCATCGGGTCGGGCCGACCACGGCGATCCGAAAAGTAAACGCGAATGTCGTCTATCGCCGCGCCGTTCAAAATCGCCGCCATGTTCTCTAAAACCCATTCCAGATTTTTGTCTATTTCGGATTCAAACAAGCGGTACAGCGTGCGCAAAAGCGGCGTGCGCTTCAAAGCGCGGTCGGCGGTCTGGGCGCTGAAACGTTTGGCGTCGGGATTTTGACAACGCGCCGCAAACAAACCATAGGTCAAAGTTTCGGCGTACAGATTGGCGAAGTCGGACGCGCTCAAATCGGGCAAAAGTAGCTTGCGAAACGCCGCCAAATCCTGCAACAGCGGCGAATCGGGTTCCTTCAAAGACGCCACAATAGCCAGGCGCAAAGTGCGAGCACGGCGCGCCAGCAAGTTCGCTAATTCTTTGGGTGTTTGCGGCGCGGCGATCTGCGCACTGGTGAAACGCTCCCACAAGCGCGCGAAATCGGCTTCATGGGTCGCGTTCAAAGCGGCGCTTTGCTCTGGCAACGTCACACGTTCAACTAAAACGCCGCCATCGTAAAGCCGAAAATCCAAATGGTTGGTGAGCAGAAAGTTATCCAAATCGGCGCTGAAACGCTCGTTTTGCGCTTTGGCGTGGCCGCTCAGGTTGCCCAAATCGGCGCTGATCTTCTCCGCTTCGACATAACCAATCGGGTCATGATAAAGGCCACGCGTGAAAGTGAAGTCAGGACGTCCCACTGCGAGCTGCTTGCCTTCGCCCACAAAATCGACTTGAGCCGGTTTAAGGTTCTGAAAAAGTTCATCCAGCGCGGGACGCAAAGAAAGTTCACCGGTCGCCTGGGTGTTTTGTCGCAGTTGGGATAGACGCGAAAGGTAGGTTTGCAAAGAGGCAAGCATAAGCAAATTGTAAATCAAACCCTGCAAAGCGGTGCAAAAAGGTCGCTCTGGAACCAAATCGAGTACTCGATTGCGGGTCAGAAGCCAAACTTCGCCACGATCATAGCGAAATCGAGCTGCTCCAATTCTTCGCAGCGCAAGTGCAGCCGCAAGTAAGTTTCCCAGTGCATCCCTTTGGGCTTGTCGGGTAGCCGGTCAAAGTGCCCGCCTTCGGTTTGCCCCAGGCGTTGGCGGATCTTCCACGCCGCGCGAAGCCAGCGGTCGCGCTGTTGTTCCTGCTGGCTAAAGTAGCAGAGCTGATAGCAGTGTCGGCACGCGAAAAACTTGCCCGCGCCGTAGATGATCGCCACCCGACGCGCGCACGCTGGGCACTGCCACCAAACGCGCGAGCCGCCATAGTTGCAAGCCGTTCGCGCCACACATACGTTCTGCTCCACTGGATCGCCCGCATGGGAATAAAGCAGCGTCACGCCGCTTCGGTGCGCGCGAAGACCGATGGACGCGACTTTGTTCTCCGGTATGGCCGCGCCGCGATACCACTGCCATGACGCATAAACGCCAGGCCGCAAGCGACCGGCGCGCTGCAACGCGCGCACATCAAGCCCCAGGCTGTCGCCCGTCGCGCTTTTGCCAGGGCTGCCACGTCGCGCACTATAACGCTGTCGCCCGCTTCCTTTGCCGCCCATAATGCCCGCCTTTAGCACTTTCGCCGTGCGTTTTTCTAATCGAAATCATTAGGCAAGCACCTCTTTTCAAGCGTGCGTTTTTGCAGCGCCCGCCGTTTGTTGCTTGCAACAATGGCCGCGCGTCCGGCTTGCGTTTTTGCGCCCGTTGAAAGCCCGCCATGAAGTCGGCAGCGGCGCGCCAGCGTGCCATCTTCGCGCGAAACAACACGCGCCCGACATAGGCCGCCGCTGCGAGTTTTAGCCCCGCAAAAGGGGCGCTTTGACTTCACGCACGCGCGAAAACATTCCAGCCGGTGCGTGCGTGTCCAGGCCCACGATTTCACGCCGTCGATCAGGAATTTTTCATCTTCGAGCAGCGGCACCCATTGCCACGGATGATAAACAGAAAACCACTCGAACCCGCCTTCGTCGCAGAGCCGTTGCCGCGCCCGCGTTTCAAGTTCCTCGCGCTGGATCCGTGCAATCATTTTCTCGAAAAACTGAAAAGACATTTGATTTCACCTGATTAAACGCCTAAAAACGCTCTAAAACGCACCTTTTACGCGCTTTTCTACCTGTTTTGGCCAACTTAAAACCATACCCCATGAGCGATTTGAATTCACGCCATACCCCATGACGCACGCGCACATGAGAAAACGTCTGGACTTGTCCCAACTTCCACGCGAAAAGCTAACAAATGCTAACAATTGAGTACTCGATTGCGAAATGTTTTCGAGTGCGCAAGCGCGTATCGCTGCAGCTCGTCCCGTTGCTCTTCGCTGATCTCGCCGCTCCGAAAAAGTTTCGCGGCATAGGCATAGGCGCGCGCCGGTTCAAAACAATCGAGTACTCGAAACTCGCGCTCTGGATAAATCGCTCGCGTAAGAAAGCCGCGCAAAGCGTTAGGATCGCGCTGCAGGGCTTCATTCCAGTCTTTGCCGCCTTCGGGTCGCAAACGCTCGCAGCGCGCGCCGTAAGGCATTAAACGCGCCGTCAGCACCGCCGCTGCATTGTCGCCCGCGTCGTCAGCATCGCAAGATTGGAGAACGCGCTTCAATCCGCAAGCGAGGTGCATCCAGTCGGGCGCACTGGTGCCACACAGCGCGACGGCGGCAAACCCGACACTTGCCAGCGAAAGCGCATCTATGGGCGCTTCGGTAACGATGATGGTATCTGAAGTTAGAGCGCCCGGCGTGGCGAAAAGCCCGTTTCGCTTGGTGCCCGCGATTCGTGTCTTAGGGCTTGCGTCGGCGTGAAGATAGCGCCCGCTCGCGCCGATTTGGTTTCCGTCACGGTCGCAGATCGGGAACACGACGGCGGCGCGCCCGTAGAACTTTGGCGCATACAGCGCGCCCGATGCTTTGGCCGTTTCCAGGTCAATGCCGCGACTTCGCAAATAAGATTCTGCCGGTGTGCCATCAATTGCCTGAGCGCCGCGCAATTGCTCGCGCCAGTCTTTGGTGTCGGGCGTCGGTTCCGGTGCGCTTTTCGGCTCAGGGAGCGCCGATAATTGCCGCCGCTTGAGACGTGCCATTTCACGCGGGTTTGACTTTGGCCGTGTTGTGTTCGTCCAGAAGTCGGTGAGCTTGCCGGTCGCTTTGCAGCGTTTGCAGTTCCAAGCGCCGTTTGCGGTATTTGCGCAAAGCGAACGATGCGCGTCGTCACGGCGCTTGCCGTCGCCACAGATCGGGCACAAGAAACGACGCTCACGGCCATAACGAGTACTCGATTCCGGGTCAAATAATTCCAGATCGGCAATCGAAAACGCCGGCGCGGTTGTCATGCTTTATCCGCCTCTGTGAAGCGTTGCAGCGCGCCGTGAAACTTCAACTTGATCGGTTTGCCTGCCGCGCCGTGCCGGTTCTTGGCCAGCTTGAGCGTTACTTCCACTTCGCCCGCGCCGTCCTCTTTGGCGTCGCTCGCGCGCTCCAGGTCAATCACGGTTTCCGCGCCGTACTCGATTTTGCGCGTTCCCGCGCCCGCGTTGATGCCGCCGCTTTTCATGCTGTCACGGTTGCGCTCAGACACAATCAGGATCGCGCACGAAAGCCGCCGTGAAAGCCGTTGCAAGTCGCCTACAGCCGCGTTCAACGCTTCATATTCGGGAAGATTGTTCTCCAAGCCACCGGCCCAGGAATGCAGCGAATCAATGACAATCAGCAAATGTTTTGCATCGCCTTTGACGATCTGCGCGCTGTCGTGAAGAAAAGCAACGGGAGCACTCGCGCCGGTCGCATCCACAAAAGCCAGCGCGGGCGCCTTCTCGATAGCTTGCAGGGTTAGCCGTTGCACATCGGCGCCGGTCATTTCGCCACTCTTCAAGCGGTTGAGATAAGTCTTGGTCGCGCGCGCCGTGTGTCGCCTGAGAAGTTCTGCCGGTGCCATTTCGCAAGTGACAAACATCGCGGGGCTTTGACAATCGGCGGCTGTCTGCAGCGCAAAAGCCGTCTTTCCGGTTCCGGCATTGCCATGCACGAAATGCAAGCCAGGCGCAAACGCGCCCGATAATTCGCGGTCAAGGTTCGCAAGGCCAGTGACCGCACCGCGTGGTTTGCCGCTCAAGCGCGATTCGTGCGCGGCGTCGGCATCGGCGCGCGCATCGCCGACAACATCGCGCAAAAGCATCAAACGCGCTTGCGGTTCGGACGTGCTACTTTCGAGTACTCGATTGTCGGTTTGTCGGTTTTCGGGGTGGCCGTTCAAAACGGCGGGTTCGCTTGTCGGTTCGCTCAAGATAGATGCACCTCACTTGTGAGGCATCTTAAAAACGAAAGTAGCGCCCGACAAGGGCGCGCTAACTTTCCGGTTGTTATTGTTATAGGGCGCGTTTTGAGCGTGAACTCCCACAGTTTTTGGTTGAACTCCCACAGTTTTTGGTTGAACTCCCACAGTTTTTGGTTGGGTTTTGCGCGTAAATCACGGTTTTCTGCGCTTTGTAGAGCGATTAAGATTGCGCGGCTTGGAAGCAGGTAAAGCCTTCGCGCGCCCTTCGATAGATGCTTTCATTCGCCCAGCGCCAGGCCAAATATCTACTGTTTCATTAAGCCAGGCATCTCGCCAACCTTGACGTGGCAACGCGGCTCGCACTTCTTTCGCTGTGCGTTTTGCTTCGCCTTCGCGGGCAATAATTTCTTGATCGGCCAAGATGCCCAATGCACCGCACCAATATTCAATGACGCGGCCAGGGTTGCTGCTTCTCAAGACTTCATCGTAGGGCTTGATTTTGGCCGCATAGTGATCGAGCAATTCGCGGCGTGTTGGCTTGAGCGTGGCGGTCAAAGTCTCGCGTGGCTTGCGACGCCAGAAACTCATCAATGCCATGCCGACAACGCGCGCCCATGCGCCCGATGGCTTGCCGCCAGGAATTGCGCCCAATGCCTCGCCCATTTCGAGATATTGCGCGGTTTTTGGATCGGTAATAAGTGCCGTCAATTCCTTTGAAAGAATGATTTCAGCGCGAACGGGAACATCCAACGCCGAATAAAGCGACGAGATGGGTACTTCTTTGTCGAGTACTCGCCAGGCCGCGCCGTGTATTTCGGTATTGATTTCTTCGCCCGTTATCGGGTCTTTGTAAGGTATTGTGCGCTTGCCAATGATATGCGCCCGCTCGCCATAGCGAACAAACTCCCATATTTTGGCGTGCATTTCGCGGCGCTCTTTGGTTGTTTGCGGCTCCCAACCGATTTGCTTAATCACGTCGTCAAAGTCAATCCAGCCGCCCGCGTAGGCGCGTGGCGGAAGCGGCGACGGTGGCGCTAAAACACGCATGATGTATTGCTGTGTCAATGCGCCGTCGGCATCTTGCGCACGAATCAATTTTTCTAAATGCGCGAGCGACAAACCAGCGTCCGCTTCATCGGCTGTCAGAGAAAGGCGAATGCTATGCGGCAATTCGGGACGCTCGTAAACAATGGTACGTGCTTGGTCATTTAGAAGGTAATGTACGAAAGTCTTCCCATCGCAGCACGCGCGCATGATGGCGTCAATTTCTTGAGAAACGTGGATTGTGTAATCAGGTGCGGTTAAAAGCGGTGGCACTGCACTTGTGGACGCGCCATTTTTATTGAACTCAAGCCACTCGCGGAAATACTTTTCTACGAGGTCTAAAATGGCAATGTATTCGGCACGCAGTTGATCGACTGCTTCAGAATTGAATGCTGCTTGAAAATAGTGTCCGGCCTCTTCGGTAGGCGGTGAGTGAATGTCAATTTCTGTTAACTGCAATCCATCTTCTTGCGCCAAGCGAGCAACTTCTTTTGCCAAGACCTCTGCCATCTGAACAGACGCATATTTACTGTTTATCCACTCGGTTACGATGACTGCTGGATAAGTGCTCGTTTTTTGCTTTGCGTCTTTGACAAACTGCTTGGCAACTGTTTCGGCTTCTTCAGCGGCACATAAAGTGCCGTAAAAAAGATGGTGGGCTAAAGTCCTTAGCATATAGTCGCCTACTAAGGTTTCTTCATTTAGCTCATTTACGAATGATTCGACTATCGAATGGCGCTTTGCGGCTTTTCCTTCTGCTTTTGCCAAGTAGCTATTTAGATCAAAATTAGGATCGTTTTTGGCTTTATTACGCCCTAAGAGTTCCGCGCCCGCGCTTATGTGTTTAGTCATCGCACTCCAAACAGCGTTTTGAAAATCGTTCGCAGAGTGCGCAAAGATTCACCACGCGCGCCGTTTTTAATCGTTTGTGGCTCTTGGCTCATCGAAGCATTTTGCGGCGCTTGTGGCGTATCCTCGCGCGAAATAGCCGCCTCGTTTCGAGTACTCGATGCCTCACAGATTTTCGATGTAGCTTTGCAAGCTGCTGCGCTTGATTTTGCAAGCGTTCTATTCGTCAGCTTCCAAGCCAGAAGGCACATCTTCGCGCAAATGCTCAGGCACCATTGCCAAACATAGTCTTTCGTATTCGCCTGTGGTCGAAGGTTTACAATCTTCCTCGGGCAAAGCAGCATCACCAATAAAACCGTCTTTACGAATAGGGTATGAAAAAACTTCAGGAAGTAACATTTCATCCTCCGGTCATACGTTCACCGTACTCCTAAAATCACTTTCCACAAGGGGCGCATTTCGCGCCGTGCGTTGTTTTGCGCGGCGTTCTTTGTCATTTGCGACACTTGTTCGTCGCGGCATTTATCGTGCGTCCTGGTGGCTTTGTGGACGAAACAGCGGCTTCATTTCGAGTACTCGATTCATCACAGATTTTCGATATAACTTTCCAGGTCCCGACGCTTAATCTTCCAACCGCGCCCGATCTGTCGCGCCGCCAGTTCGCCCGCCGCAATCGCAGCTCGCAACGTTTCGCGCGAAAGTCCGGTCAACGCCTGAGCCTCAGCCAAACTCAGCAATAACTTGTTTTCTGTCGGCACTGTCGGTTCTTGGCGCGCCTTGTCAACGCTTGCCGGCGCCAACTGTGCCAGCGCATACAACGCGCGCACCAGAGCGGCGTTCTCGCCCATAGAAGCGCCCGCAGAACCGCCGTCAAGCCTCGCCAATGCTTTGCTGTCGGACTTGTCGGGTGTTGTCGCACTCGCGGCTGCGGCGGCGCTTGTCGGGACTTGTGGCGCGCTTTGTCGGGCGTTGTCGAAACCAACTGTGCCGCGTTGAACCGGCGCGTTCAATTCCGCTTTGAATCGCTCAAGCTCCGTTTCATCGAGTACCAACACTTGCCCGGTCTTGCCGCGTTCGTATCGAGCCGCCAGCTTGCCGCTCGATACATACCGCTCGACGGCGCGCACGCTGCATTCCAGATATTCGGCGGCTTCGATTTTGTTCATAGGTTCGCCAATGGCCGTCAAGCTCTGACGGCCCCGACACGATTTCACTTGATAGTCGGGCACTCAACTGTCGGGGCTCCACTTCGAGTACTCGATTCGTTGGTTTCGCTCATTTGCGCTTTTTGTAAACCTCGCGCCGGTTCGCAACCTTCACCACCAACACGAGCAGCTCGCCATCCTGAATGTCATAAACGACGCGGTAGCTTCCAACGCGCACGCGATACAAACCGTCTTCGTCGGCCAGCTTCGTAACACCGGACGGTCGCGGTTCCTGCTCTAATTTCTCGATTGCGTTGAAAATGCGCAGGGCTTCGCGCTCTGGAAGTTTGGTGATTGCATCCCATGCGGGTGGTTCAATGAGTACTCGATAGTCGCTCATTGCGCGCCTTTCAAAGCGGTTCGCAGTTCATCCAATGTCCGGCGTTTGGTCGGGTCGCTTTGCGCCAGCACTTGCCGCGCATCGGCCAAGTCTTCGGCGTCCTCTTGCGCATCCATCGCCGCCATTTCACGCGCCGCTGTCAGCAAATAAGTGTCGAGCGCCACACCACGCCGCCGTGCCGCATCAACGAGTACTCGTTCTTCGGTCGCGTCGATCTCGATTGTGTAAGTCATTGCGTCACTTCCTCTGCTTTCACTTCAACGCCGCGAGCCTTTGCCAAGTCGCGCAAAGCCAGCTCGATCACGCCCGTTTGAGATTGCCCCGTATCTTCTGCCAATGCCGCCAGTAACTTTGCCGCAGTGCTACTAAAGCGGAAGCTGGTCGGCGCTTTGGTTCTGCGTTGTGGTTTGTTTTGTGTTTCGCTCATGGTGTTCATTGTAGCGCAAAAGAAATTACAAAGCAACCTCTAAACCGCTTGACTTGTAGCGATTTAGGCGCTATAATATCCCTTGACGCACAAAAAAAGCCGCCGCGCTTTCCCCTGAGAAAGTAGAGCGCGACGGCAACCACGTTGAGGTGATCGAGATGGATTATAGCGGAATCAGTCGGGCGCAGTTGATCGAAGAGCTGCGCGCGTATCAAGCGCAGTTGGTCGGGGACGTAGAGTTTTTCGCAGTCAATGTCGGTTGGCACGGGCGCGCGAAGCTGGACGCTGTTAAAGCCGAGCTGCAGGATGTTTGCACGTTCCTCGCCTCTTTGGTCGGCAAGGTTGCAACCGTCGCACAGCGTGCCACGAATCGCCCGCGTTGTGCCTTCCACAAAGTGATTCGCAGAACGTTTGCCATCGCCCGCGACAAAGGTTTGGACACCAAAGACGATGAAGCCATGCGCGCATCGTTCGGGCGCTCTCTTGGCCGTAGAATCGAAACACGCGAAGAGATGAACGGCGCGGACTGGGCTTATGTCGCGCGTCAGGTGCAGCGCGGGGTGCTCGCATGGTGATCATCCTGCTTGCCGGTTACATCATCGGCGCAATTTGCTTTCTCGATTGGTTGCACGAGCGCCGCTCTTAAATCGAGTACTCGAATGAACCGCTGGGGCGCGACAGCATCAACAACGCGCAAAGGATTATCCCAATGAGAAAACTGCAAAGTATCAGCGAACAGTTGGCGGCGATCAGCGAAAACCGCGACGGCATCGGCGATTATTTGGACAACGAAACGGGCGCAAAATTCGCGGCCTTCGCTTCGCTGATCGCCGAATGTCGCGCCACGTTGGACACAATCGAGCAAATAGCGGGCGAAGAATTGGAGCGTTGCACGAAATGGCACCGCGACTGTCTGGCCGGTATAGAAGCGTTGAACGTGCTCGAAAAGGTTTGACAATCGAGTGCTCGATTCAAGAGCGGGCATCCTTCGGGGTGTCCGCTTTGCTTTGTCAGGTGGGTTTCGGCTTCCAACTGCACCATATAGCCGCAAGACCGCTTTTGGAGAATTCTCCAAAAGCGATTATCCCCACTTTCAACTGCACCATATAGCCGCAAGACTTTTTTGCTGCATTTTGCTGAATATCCGCACGCGTCTTTCAACTGCACCATGTAGCCGCGAGACCAGTATACAGTGGTCGGTGCCGAATCGGCACCGACCAAAACTTTCAACTGCACCATGTAGCCGCGAGACTCTCACTTGCAACGGTTGCAAGTGAGCCTTCGTCTCTTTCAACTGCACCATGTAGCCGCGAGACGCGTGCGGATATTCAGCAATATGCAGCAAAAAATCTTTCAACTGCACCATGTAGCCGCGCGTGCCCGTTGCTGCGGCTTTCAGGTGTCCGGCGTGAGATTGTGCGCTTTGATGTTTTCGTGTCTTAAATCGCCGTTTTGCGCTTGCTTTCGTCATTATCGTCAATGTTTGCCAATGAAGATTCGGGCGTTGCAGTGTGGGATGGGAACTTCTATCGTGAGGCTTTTCTAAACTCCTGCCAATATTAGCAGGAGTTGATTCTGGCTGTTTCGGGCGCAACAGTGTGGAAGTGGAAGTCGCTTATTCTTGCAGCATATTGCAGAATCTCCGCACGAAACGCGCATCGCAGAAGCATTCCACAGCGCGGGAATTGACCGTTTAAGCGTGGTTTCCTTAACACAAGAACATTTAACGCCGCCGCGCTTTCCGTGTCTTAAATCGCCCTGTAGCGCATCGAAACCGTCACTAAGCAAACATATTCATATAACAATGAAAAGCGCGTCCCAATCGAGTACTCGAAAGTCACGGTTTCACGCTCAGACTTGATACGTTTTCGCCGTGTGACTGCGTATAACCGTTAATATATTCGATGTTATTCCGTGTTGTTAAACAACATCGAACAATCGAGAATCGAGCCAATTACCAATCCAAACAGGCGACAACGAAGCCGCGCGGGTCAACAGTCGAGTACTCAGGTGCGGAATATTCCGCACCTGTTTCGTCATGTGTCTCTGCGTATCTTCGCGCGTAGGATTCCGCCGTTGCGGCGCCATAGGGCACCAGGCCAGGCGGCAACGGTTCGCCGACACGCAGCTCATGCGCAGCTCGCGCGGCTTCGATAATTTCGGCGTCGCGGTCGGCGTCGTTTTGCTGAAGAGGCGATTGCGCGTCCGCTTGCGAAGCCGTTTCGAGCAGCGCAATGATTTCGCGCTTGTGCTCGCGCCAGGCAACGAGATCGGCGTCCGTGAGCAATGCAGCGGGCGTGACGCGCAACGCTTCGCCTTCAAGCTGCAGCGTCGCGCCACGCTCTTGCAGACCAAGAATGAATGATGGGGCGCTCATGTGAGTAGCCTTCCCTTTTTGTCGTTTTCAGTGTTTGCCTGATAAGCCTCGTTGTCGGCGTTCGCGTTCGCCTTTTGTTTCGGCTTTGCCGTTGGCATTTCGGGCAGTGTCGCGCTTGCTTTCGGCCTATCACTGTCAGTACTGTCAGTACTGTCACCCCTAAAGGGATGTGACAGTTGTGACAGTACGTTTTGACAGTTCTCTTTAGGCTTACTGTCGGTACTGTCATTGACAGTTGTGACAGTTGTGACAGTAGCGTTTTTGCGCATGAATAAAGGGCTTCCGCTATGCGTGCCGCATTGCTCGATTGCGCCTGACTTTTCATCCGCGAGAATCTTGCGATATTTCCAAAACGTGCGCTCTTCGCAAATTTGCGGATTGGCTTCTTCGACTTTTTCTATCGCCGCCCGCCGCCGATTGATTTTGCTTTGCGCGTCGCCCGATAATTTCGGCTTTTCGCAGTTGGAGTTTGACGCGCTCTTGGCAGCGGATTGTGGACAACCTGCTTTATCCATCGAGCACTCAAACCGACGACCGCGCCGCCTGCCGTTCGCGCCCCAAATTACACCCGGGGTAGGGTCAAAATCATCCGAGGCGTACTCGTCACACGCGCCAGCCATTTTTCGGAGGGAGGGGCTTTTTCAGCAAATAGATTTATAAATACTCGCAAATCTATTCGAGTTTCGATAGGTTATTTCACGCTCAAAAGCGCAGAAAAACGGCCGTATTTACCATAAATGCGGGTAAATACGGGGATAAGAACCAGTTTCTATCGCGGTTTCGAGTATTTATTTATTCGGGGGGCATGGTCGCAAGCTTTTCGCACACCGCTCGATGAACAGCATCAATTCGTTGAGGTGTTGCAGGTAGTGCTCGTCTTCGCTGTCGGACACGATGCCAGTCGGTGGTGCTGCGAAGAACGGAATTGTCGCGGTCGCGCCCGTGATGTCAATGCCCGCAGCCCGAGCGTCCGAGAGCGAAACGGTGCAGCCGGAGCCGGAACAAAAGCGCGTGACGTGCTGCACGGCGTCTCTGTGTTGAGTGTCCGCAGCGAGTAACGACTTTGCGGCGATTTCAACGGCGCGGGTCGCGTCGGCATGCGCTTTACCGTAAGCTTGCCAGCTTTGGTTTGCGGCTTCGCACTTCGCCTTGAGTTCGTCAAGTTGCGCGGCGCGGTTTTCGTCGTGAACGGCAATCGAATACTCGCTTTGCAGCCCGGCAAGTTCTTGGTCGAGCATTTGAAGCGCACCAAAAATGCCGGCTGATTTTGCTTGCGCGGTCGTCACCTCTTCGACTGTGGCCTTGCCTTTGGCGAACGATTTTTGAACCGTTCGGAGTTGGTCGTTTGCGCTGTCGTGCTGCGCTGCAATGTCCGCGCAGCACTGTTTAGCGTCTTCGATTTGCTGTGAAATTTCTTGAGTGCTCATGCTGTGCCGTCCTTGGGCTTGTATCCCATCTGCTTGCGGGCGCGTTCGACTTCTTGCCAATCTACGCCGTTCTCGTCGGTCGTCGCTGAAAAGGCCGCAAAAACAGCCGCGTCGCTAATTGCGGGTGCCAACGTGTAGGCAATGCCGGTCAGCCGTTTCTGCATCTTGTCCCAGGTGCACGAAACCCGACGCGGCGCGTCGCCTAACAAGTCCGAAAACCAACGCGGCTCAACCAATTCGCCGATGATGTTGCCCGACGCATCCAGTTCGATTTTCGCCAGTTGCGGCATCTTGCCCGACAGCACGGTCTGCTTGTGTTCTAAATCCGCCTCGCACGGCTGGAACGCGGCGACGGCGGCCTGCGCTTCGGCTGCCGACAACGAAAAACCATGCGAAGCAAACTCGCCGACATGAAAAATCTTGCCGCGCACGCGCTTTTGAGTACTCGTTGTCGGCGCGGTCATGTCGCTCAACGTCGCGCTAAATTTTGCTGTTTCGTTGCTCATAGCTTAATGCCTCCGTTGGTTGGTTGTGTCTTCGGTTTCGGCAGCGTCAAAAACACGTTGTGCGTTGGAAGTTTGTTCTCTGGCGTCGCCTCTTTGTTGGGAAGGATGAGCAAATTCGCCTGGTTGCCAAGTCGCCCTGATAGGAATTTCTGCCCGTTCGCGTTGGTGTTCAACCACACTGCCCCGATCTGAATGCCGTCAAATGCCATGATCTACCTCCGTTGTTGCTGTCGTTGGTTCGGTTTTGCTTGCCGTCCCTGAAATGAGTGAATCGCTTTGCGCATACGACAAAAGCGCGTCCCGTTGTCGCTCTGAAATGCCGCCGTTCGAGTACTCGCAATGTGCGAATTCGATTGCGGCTGTCGGGTCGTAAAGCGCACCAGGCCAACATTCGCGCGCGTCAGCGTTTCGAGTACTCGCACTTTCGTTTCCGAGAGTTACTATCATCGTTTTTCGCTGTTTTCCTCGCGTATAGGTAAAGTGGTCAATTCTTTAATTTCTTTAATTTCTTTATGTGTTTAGAGCTTCTAAAGGCGTTAAAGGCTTTAATTGTATTAAAGAAATTACCGTTTTTGTATACGTGCGCGCGCGACTTTATTTGTGCTTATTGCTCCTCGCCTTCGTTAAAGGCTTTAATCGTTTTTTGCGGCGGAATCCAAAACCAGCGACCATCTTTTCCGCCTTCGCGCTTTGCTTTAATGCTCATAACCTTGCGGGCATCCATTAGAGCATTGGAGCCTATGTTGTTTGCTTTGGCTTCTTCTGTAACTTCATCGGAAGGCCGCATACCTTTGGATAGCGCAACTTCCAAGAAGTCCATCGCGTCGTCAATGGCGCGGCGTTGTTTCGGCGCTTCGGGCGCTTCTCCCCATGCTGGCCCAGTGTCGGTTAGCTCATATCCAACGGGTGCAGGCTTGCGTGCGAGATTGAGTTTGATCACGTCCAGCCTACGCGCTTCTGGCCTTGCAGCGTCGGGCGTTCCTACAGCCAAGATCGAGCGGCAATACTGCGAGATTGCCGATGCGCCGCGCAAGCGATGAATCGAAATGGGAAATGTTGGGTCGCCTGGTGTAGGCTTGCCTAAATGGTGGATAACCAGAACCGCGATATTGTGCTTTTGTGCAAGTCCTGCCAGCTTTTTCATGACGAGTTTCATTTCGTCATTGCCGTTTTCCCTGCCTTTGTGCGCGCCGCTTAGGGCGTCCACAACGACAAGCGGCGGGTGAAACTTTTCAATTGCTGCTTCAATCCACATCCAGCACTCGAAGTCATCTACTGTCAATTCTTGCAACGGATCGGGCGGCAAGATGAAACGGCCTCGCGGCATTTTCCACTGCTTCACACGGTCATGGAATAACGCAATGGAGCCTTCAGTATCAATCCACAAAAGTTTTGTGTCGGGTGTCGGGATGTGCGCTTGGCCGTCTGGCCATTGAGTGCCGCGCAGCTTTATATCGCAAATGCTTTGCGCGACCATGCTTTTGCCTTGCTCTTGGTCGCCGACAACGCCAGTGATAAAACCGCGTGGAATAAAACCAGGCCATTCCCATTCGATGCCAGTTAGCCGGCTGTCGAGATCGGTATCTGTTGAGTACTCGAAGACGAACTCTTCATCTTCTTTGGCGCTTTTGCTTGTCGCGCTTTGCTTCTCTTTCCGAGTACTCGATTGCTTTTGTGCGAAAGACCTGTTTTTGATTTGTTGAACTCTATCAATTGCGATTTTCGCGGCTTCATCTTGCGGAACTTGCGGCTCTTTAATTGATTCCCAGAGCGTGATGGCTTGAACTGCTTGAGCTGCGTCGTCGGTTTCTTCGCGCGTCCAGCTTTCAAGTGTTTGCCTTATGTTGTCGGCTGTGGCGCCATTGTCTTCTTTCGCTTCGCAAGCGAAAGCGCCAAAGATGTAGCCTGCAACCTTATTGCTGAAGTCGGTGCGCAGCAGCGGCTTTGTTTGGCGGCAGACGCGCTGAATCACGTCGCGCCGGTGTATCATTAGCGCGAGCAATTGGATTTCAATATCGTTTAACGGGTCGGTTTGTGGCGCGGCGTGGTGGCCGTTCGGTGTGGTGCCGTTGGCATCAATCGGGTACTCGACTTCGGGGTGGCCGTTGTGGTTTTCGGCGGCGCCATTGACTTGCGAACTGGCTACGGTTTCTGTTTTACTACTCATTAGATTCCTCAAAGCCCGCCTCTCGCAGTTGGTCGCTGCTTGGCGGGCTTTGTGCTGTCTGCCCGCCTGAGATTTGTGACTTGTGTTTTATTTTTCGACTGCGATTTTCGCCGATAACTCGAAACTATGGTGGCAAACGCAAAACGGGCGCAACCGCCGAAACCTCGATTTCTCGAAGTCGGTAGTTGCGCCCGTTGGGGTGTCTTTCGGTTGCCGAATTATCAGCGGCCAGAACGTCAGCCGAATAGGTTGAGTTTAGCATTTGCATTCGTATCAGGCAAGATGTTTCAGTTCGCCGCACTTCCGGCATTTGATAGACGTAGGTAAATCTGCGCGCCGGATGAATTCCGTATTACTGACAAGCTGAATCGGTCGCCCGTTGGTACGTGCCTCCGCTTGTAACTTTGCAAAGAATTGTGTTGCTTCTTCATCGGTCGCGTTATGGGGAAGCGTAGAATATCGCGCATCTGGTCGCTGCTTTTCCATCTTGCCTTTACCTGTTTGTCGGCGCTCTTCATGGTTGGAAAACGCACGCGGCTTAGCAGGATATACGTAGCTGTTTCTGGTTTTCACGTAGTTGTAAAGCATCAAAACCGGCTCATCGTTTAGGGTGTTTTTATAGCCCAACACTTCGCCGCACTTGCAGAAAACTTCATCGTTCAACGTTTCACCTCACAATTTCTCGACATAGCTTTCCAAGTCGCGGCGCTTGATTTTCCAGCCGCGCCCGATACGCCGCGCCGACAAAGAACCGTCCTCAATCGCCGCGCGCAATGTGTCCCGCGAAAGTCCGGTCAGCGCCTGAGCCTCAGCCAAACTCAGCAACAACTTCGCGGACAGATCGGACAGCGACGGCGCGCTTTCCGACTTTTGCGCTTGGACAGCTTCCACAATAAACCGCGCGAACGTTTCCATTTGCGAGGCTTGCGACAGAACCGACAAAGCGCCGTCGCCTTGTGTCGCAATGGCGTTTCCTGCCCGTTCTGCGGCACTTTCCGGCGTGTCCATCCGTTGAACCGCCGGACGGAAAACAGCGCGCTCCAGCGAAGATTTGAACGCTTCAAGCTCGCCTTCATCGTAAACCGGCGTCGGGCGCGTGCGGCCTTTCTCCATGCGCACGCCGATTCGATTATCCGCCGTGTAGCGCTCCAACTGGCGCACGCTGCATCCCAAGTATTCGGCGGCTTCGGTTTTGTTCATGGTGAAATTGAATTGCGACGGCTTGCGACATTTCGCCCGTTTTCGTTGTCGGTTTACGTCGCAACCGAATCACGACGGCTTGCGACGAAACGGCGTTTTCGCGTGTCGCGTTATGTCGCTTTGGCTTTTCGAGTACTCGCTCATTTGCGCTTTTTGTAAACCTTGCTTCGGTTCGCCACTTTCACCACCAACACAATCAACGCCTCATCTTGAATGTCATAAACGACGCGATAGCTTCCAACGCGCACGCGATACAAACCGTCTTCGTCGGCCAGCTTCGTAACACCGGACGGTCGCGGTTCCTGCTCTAATTTCTCGATTGCGTTGAAAATGCGC
>JAABUK010003366.1_pt1 | contig 27129 bp, 21 predicted proteins | sample 5559141 | NCBI WGS metagenome assembly JAABUK01 (sample SAMN10711869, study PRJNA513367) | rock metagenome | isolation source: Antarctica rocks | place: Antarctica: Victoria Land, Pudding Butte nord | collected 2016-01-03
CAGGCAGGTGCCGCGCGGGGTCAAGCGCAAGATGAGCGGCTATCCGCTGCGCCCTCGCACGCCACAACCAACCACGCGCATCGATTTTAATGCTGCCATTCGGATTGCAAAGTGAACAGTATTGAGGCTAGCAGGAGATGACGACGGATGCAGCGGATGACGACGGCCGAGGCGGTGGTGGAGACGCTGGTCCAGCACGGCCTATCAACCGTGTTCGGCGTACCCGGTGTCCATAACGATCCCTTGTTCGATGCGCTGCATGGCGCGCGGGACCGAATCCGTATGGTGCATGCCCGGCACGAGCAGACCGGGGCCTATATGGCACTCGGCGCTGCGCTCGCGACCGGCCGGCCGCAGGCCTATGCCGCCGTGCCCGGCCCGGGCCTGCTGAACACAACCTCGGCCTTGCTGACCGCCTGGGGCATGGAGGCGCCGGTGTTGGCGCTGGCCGGGCAAATCCCGGCGCATGCGATCGATCGCGGCTTCGGCCACCTGCACGAGATTCCGGATCAGCTTGGGCTGCTGCGCCACCTGACAAAGCATGCGGCCCGCATCACCGGCCCGCATGAGGCCTCCGCCCGCGTCGCCAATGCGATCTGCCTTGCCTTGTCGGGGCGGCGTCGGCCCGTGGCGCTGGAGTGTGCCATCGATGTGTGGAACCAGGCCGGGCCTGCACCCCTGGTCGGCCCGATCCCACCGGTGGTGCCCCCGGTGGACGAGGACGCGGCCGAGCGCGCCGCCCGCATCCTGGGCTCGGCCAAGCGACCGCTGATCGTGGTCGGAGGCGGCGCGCAGGATGCAGGTCCCGAAGTGCAGCGCCTGGCCGAGATGCTGGAGGCGCCCGTAACATCCTACCGAAGAGGCAGGGGGGTGATCCCGACCAGCCACCGATTGGCGGTGAACTACGCTGTCGGGCGCCGGCTCTGGGCGGGGGCGGACGTGGTGCTGGGCATCGGCACGCGGCTGTATAACCAGCAAAGCCAGTGGGGCGTCGATGCCGGACTGCACATCGTGCGGGTGGATATCGATCCGGAAGAACCCGGCCGTTACCGCCAGCCGGAATGCGCCATGGTCGCGGACGCAGCCGCCGGAGTGCGTGCGTTGCTGGAGCGGGTGCCGGCGCACAACCCGCTCCGTCCGTCGCGCGAGGACGAATTGGCCAGCCATCGAGCCTGGCTGGCGGAACGGCTCGCCACGCTGGAGCCGCAAATGGGCTTCCTGCGGGCGATGCGGGCGGCGCTGCCCGAAGACGGCATCCTAGTGGACGAAGTGACGCAGCTCGGCTTCGCAGCCAGGATGGCATTTCCGGTCGACCGGCCTCGCTGCTTCTTTTCCGGCTATCAGGACAACCTCGGCTACGGTTATGGAACCGCTCTGGGCGCCAAGGCCGCCTGTCCCGACAGGGCCGTGCTGAGCATCGCGGGCGACGGCGGCTTTGCCTATCAGGCCATGGAGCTGGCCACCGCCAAGCGGCATAACCTGGCCGTTGTCGTGGTGGTTTTCAATGACGGCGCCTTCGGCAACGTGCGGCGTATCCAGCAGCAAGCCTACGGAAACCGGTTGATCGCCTGGGATCTCGCCAACCCCGACTTTTGCAGATTCGCTGAAAGCTTTGGCATTGCGGCCTATCGTGCGGACACAGCGGAGGAGCTTGAGGCACGACTGCGCGAAGCCTTTGCGCTGAATGCACCGGCGCTGGTGCATGTGCCTGTGGGCGAGATGCCCAGCATCTGGGATTTGATCATGATGCCGGCCGTACGCGGCATCGGCGCACGGCCGTTGATGCCCTAGGCATGGCGTTGATGATACGTAGACACCCCCCTGGACTGCAGCGCAGTTGGTCGAATGCCTGCTCTAGACACCAAGGCGCATTTGGTTTTCTCCTCCTTCGGCCATGAAAAGAGCAATTGATGGCTGGTCACAATCTGGATGCGCTATGGGAGGAACTCGGCAAGCTCGACCTTGCAGGACTGCCGGTTGCGGGCGCCAAGACTGCGCGCAGGGTGCTGCACAAGGCGCTGCCCAGCAATGCACTGATACGCAACTGGGCCAGCAGCGAAGGCAACCCGCTGTGATTTTTGGCCTGCCGTGATCTTCGGCCTGGGGCCCGGATGAGGCCCTTTCCCGACAGACGAGCATTACGCAGCGAAATGGTGACCGCGCCAGCAGCCCGGGCCATGTAGCCCGGCAGCAGCTGAGGCGTCCCACCGTGGACGGGACAGTCCGGCCGCCGAAGCCGTCCGTGATCTCGGGGCGCAAGCGACTGCTGTTTTGGGCCATTGCGGTGCTCGCTGCCTTGTTGGCGTATGACGGCGTGACATCCGTCGCGGCCTACACAGCGGACGCCTATGTCCGATCCGACCTCGTGTCCATCGCACCCGAGGTGTCCGGGCGCATCACGGCAGTCCATGTGCGGGACAACCAGGCTGTCCGGCGTGGCGATCCGCTCGTGACCATCGACCCGGTGCCGTTCCAGCTTACCGTTGATGAGCGTCGGGCCATGCTTCAGGAAACCTACGCCCAGGTCGCCGCCGACACCGACGGGGTGCTTGTCGCGCAGTCCACGCTCGATGCCGCGACGGCCGCCCTCACCCTCGCCGAGGCGACGAAACAGCGGGTGGATGCGCTGGGGTTTTCGGGCGACATTTCCCGCCAACGCGTCGACGAGATGACGGCAGAGGTGGGCCGCGCGCAGTCCAACCTGTTGAGCGCGAAGAACAGCGTGGCGCAGGCCGGCCAAATCCTGCTGACGCACCAGGCCGCAGTGTCGCGCGGGACGGCGGAGCTGGCCAGTGCGGCGTGGCGACTCTCACGGACGGCCATCACCGCACCGGGCGACGGCACGATCAACAATCTCGCTGTGCGGATCGGCGACATGGCGCGGGCAGACGTCCCGCTGATTGGCATCGTGTACGCCCATGCTTGGCGCATCGTGGCGAACTACCGGCAGACCTACATCCGCCAATTTTACGTCGGGCAGACCGCTTGGGTCTGGCTGGACAGTGAGCCCGGCCGCTTTTACCGGGCGCGCATCGAGGGCGTCGGGCGGGGCATCAGCCGCGATCCCGTGGGTGACAGCCTGCTGGCCTTCGCCGTGATCATCGTATGGGAGAAGTTCAGCGATGCGGAGAGGGCCGTCGCCCAAGAGGCTGGCGCGGCGGCGACGCTGTACCAGCTGGCGGATGGGATCGGGGGCGAGCCTGGGGCCGCGCTGCGCAGCAGCTTGACCCACTATGTCAGGTCCGCGGTGACCGAGGACTGGCCGGCCATGGAGCGGGGCCAGGCGAGCCGCGCCGTCACACGCACGCTGGACGCCACCTACGTGGCGCTGCTGACCTTCGCACCCAACAACGGCCGCGGGACGGCCCTGTTGGCCGAGGCGCTCCACCAACTCGATCTGGTAACCCAGGCGCGCCGCGCGCGGCTTGTTATGACCGCCGGCATCGTTCCTGGGGTTGTGTGGTTCGTGCTCGTTGGCGGTGCCGTCCTGACGATCGGTTTCACCCTTTTCTTCGGCACCGAGAACCTGCGCGTCCAGGCGATGATGACGGGGGTGCTGTCCTTCCTGATCTTCTCGGGGCTGCTCGTCATCATCGCCATCGACCACCCCTTTGCGGGGTCGGTCAAGGTGGGGCCGGAGGCTCTCGCGGCGATGCTGGAAGACTTCGGCACGGCATCCAAGCGATGACCGCCAGCGGGGCACGGTGGCCCATGTGATCGACCTAGCGGTCTGATGCCAACGGCTAATTCAAAGCTGATGGTTTAGGCCGCGCTACCGCCGGCCAAACATCCAGCATCCAAGGTGGCACCAACCCGTTGTCACGGTTCAAACCTACTGGCAAATTCGTGGCCAGGAGGACTCAACGATGAAAAGTGGCACGCTCGGCGCTGCGTTGCTGATGCTGGCTGGCTCAGTGCCGGCGGTGCAGGCGCAATCCTACCAGATGGGCGCGGGGACGGAGAGCCGGCAGTGGCTGCCGGAACGCGCCCGCATCGACAACCCGCAGCTCCGCTTCCCGGTCCAGGTTCAGGACGGCGTCACCATCACCGCCCGTGACGGCACGGCGCTCGACGCCCGGCTGTTCCTGCCGACGCTAGCGGCGGGCGCCGCGCCGACGCCGTGCGTTCTGATGTCGGATGGCTATGGCCGCTCGTCCAACACCGGTGCCAGCACGGACCCGGTGCTGATGGATATCGCGTCCCGCGGCTATGCCGTGCTTCACCTCAGCCTGCGCGGGTCGGGCAAATCCGGCGGAACGGCGACCCTCTACAACCAGTTCGGGCAGGACGGCTACGACACGGTCGAGTGGATGGCCAAGCAGGCGTGGTGCAACGGCCGCGTCGGCATGGTCGGGCCGTCCTTGCTGGGCATCTCGCAGTGGCTAACGGCCAAGGAGGCGCCGCCGAGCCTGAAGGTGATCGTGCCGCAGGTGGCGTGCGGGGACTGCTACGGGCTGCTCTGGTATCCCGCTGGCATGACGCCCGGACCTGGCCGGGAGGCGCGCAAGCTGTCGCCAGGCGCGGAGGCGGAGTACGAGACCTCCATCCAGCACCGTAACCTGGACGATTGGTGGCGGGAGCGGCTCACGCTCGGTCCGGACATCAAGTCGATCGCCGGGCGCGGGGTGGCCGCCTTCATCTCCGGTGGGCTGGACGACTACATCACTCCCGGCAACCTGCGCGCCTACGAGCAGTTCGACTCGCCCCGCAAGCGGCTGTTGCTCGCGCCGCACGCCCATGGCTGGCAGATCGACTTCCTCCAGGAATTGCAGGTGCAATGGCTGGACCACTGGCTGAAGGACGCCGACAACGGGGTGGAGCAGGCGCCCAAGGTGATCCTGTACGTAAAAGGGGTGGATCGCTGGCGCTACGAGGCGGACTGGCCGATCCAGGACGCCCATTTGGCCAAGCTGTTCCTGCAGGCGGGGCACAGCAGGACGATCGAGAGCCTAAACGACTGGGCGCTGACGGCGCAGCCCGCTGCGGGGCCGTCCGTGACCCTGCCCTACACGCCGGGCTCAGGTCCCGCGCTGCCGGTGCTGCTGAGTGCCACGGTCGGGCGCCCGGCCGGTGATCAGCGCGAGCAGGAGAAAAAGGTGCTGACCTGGACCACGACTTCCCTGGCGGTGGCGACGGAGGTGACCGGCTACCCGCACGTGTCGCTCTGGGCGTCCTCCAGCACGAATGACGGCGATATGGTGTTCAGCCTGAACGACGTAGCGCCAGATGGCACGTCCACCCAGGTGATCCAGGGCTACCTGAACGTGCCGCACCAGGCGTCGTTGTCCGACCCGAAGCCGCTCGTGCCGGGCCAAGCGCAGAAGATCGACGTGGACCTGCTGCCGACCGCCTACGTATTCCAGCCGGGCCACCGGCTGCGGCTCGCCTTGGCCGGCGCGGCCAGCGTGACGCCGGGTTTGCCGTTTCCGCAGGGCCCCGGGCCTAATCTGGCCGCGTTTACCTGGACCGTCATGCAGGACGCCGAGCACCCGGCGACGTTGGCCTTGCCGGTCGTCGGCACCGCCGGGGAGCAGCTCTCACGGCTGACGTTGGCGCAGCAGTGAGCGGGACAGGGAGACCGCTAGCGTAGCCTCTCACCTCCAGAAAACGGCGAGGCCCACTGCAATGCTGGGCTGCCCCACAGAGTTGAACGAGCTTGTCGCCGCATTACCCAATGATACCCTGGCACACCTGGTCATCGCCCCGACACGGGCCAGCGAGGGCGGGCATCCAGCTGCGACCGGCTCAGCGTCGTCACGTCCGACCCCGCGAGCTGCTCGAAGCCGGTGCGGTGATCAACCAGGCATCTTTGGACGCTGGCTTCAAGCCCGGCCCACGCCCACCTGCCTGCACATGGAGAGAAGCGGGCAAGTCGGGCATCTCGGCCGCAGTCCGGTGCAGATGTGCTTGCCGAAGGGTACCAAACGCTCGTTGATCTCAATCCAGTATTGTTGCGGCAGTTTGCTCGCGAGGGCGGCCATGGTGCGCTCGGGCGTGGGCTCGGCGACGTAGCCCCAGCGGTTGGTGACCCGGTGGACGTGGATATCCACACAAATGGCAGGCTTATTGAACCCGACCGCCAAGGTGAGCGCTGCTACCTTCGGACCGACGCCGCGGAACGCGGTCAGACCCTCCAGCGTGTCTGGGACCTTGCCGCCGCAGCGCTCCAGGATAACATGGGAGAGGGCAAGGATGTCGCGCGCCTTCGGCTCCGGGAAGGTGGCCCCGCGGAGCAGGGCGATCAGTCCGGCTTCATCCAGCGCCACCATCGCTGCGGGAGTGCGGGCGCGAGCGAAGAGGCGGTGGCAGACAGGGATCGTGGTCTCGTCCAGCGTACGGGTGCTGATCAGGCTGGCAACGAGCTGTTCGTAGGGGGTGTGGTAACCCTCGTCCCGGAGCTGGAACATCGCCGCCTTGGGAAGGTGGACGCAGGCCGCGCGCAAGCGACGAAAAACCTCATGGATGTCGAAGGGTTCCTTGCTCCCAACTGCGGCGTCCGGCGGCAACGGGGCGGGGTAGTCAGGCAAGCCAGACCTGCCCATTACTGCCTGGGTTGGTCGGCTCGCCCGTCAGCACCGGCTTCACGGGACCGCAGGTGCGAACCATCGTGCTGCTCGGGTCGCCCCAGCACCCGCTCTGCCGCATCCCATCCCTCGGGCGGCCGCCCATTCCCGTCCTCCATCGCTGCATCGGACACATAAGCGCCGGGTAGGACGCCGGTTGCAGCGGCGACGGCCTGTCCCTTGCAACCGTCTTGCAACTGCCTTGCTGTTGGGTGGATTTGTCGGGAAGCCCTCGGCCTGTAGAGCGGGTGGCGTCGATAGCCCGATCGCGAACGGAACCGGCAATACGGGTGGAATGGGCGCGCATGCTTTTGGCTTATCGGGCGGACCCGTCATCGACGGCCGTGGGCGAACGGATCGGGGTCATGCGCCACGCCGTGCGGCGTTGCGCCCGCCGCGCGATGCTCGACCGCCTCAATCTTGGCGACGAGCTTCGCACCAGCTACGCTGCGGTCACCTGATCCAGGAGCGGTCCATGGGGGAGACGATCGGTTCTTTGTCGGCACGATCGACAGGAATCCGGCTTGATGCTTGATCCCGCTGATCGCGTGGTGATGGTGTCCGGCGCCGCGCGGGGCATTGGGCGGTCCGTGGTAGAGCGGCTACTCGCCGATGGCTTCCTTGTGTCTGCCGGCGTCCGCGCGTCCAACCTTAGGCCGTCCGACCGGCTGCTCGTGCACCGCTACGACGCCGAAAGCCTGGAAAGCGCGCAGGCATGGCGGGACGCGACGCTCGCCCGTTTCGGCACGCTGCACGGCTTGGTCAACGCTGCCGGTGTGTCGCGCCCAGGCGCTACCCTCGCGGACGCGGAGGAGGACGCGCTCGACGCGATGTGGCTGATCAATGTCAAGGCTCCGCTTCGGCTAATCCGGCTCCTGTTGCCGGCGCTGCAGCAGGGGGGCGACGGCCGGGTCATCAACGTTTCGTCGCTGTCGGGCAAGCGTGTGGCCAACGCCAACGTCGGCTATGCAATGAGCAAGTTCGCCCTGACCGCGCTGACCCATGCCGTCCGCCGCGAGGGCTGGGACCACGGCGTGCGCGCCACCGCGATCTGCCCCGGCTTCGTGGCAACCGACATGACCGCCGGCGTCACCGGGTTCCCGCGCGAGAGCATGACCAAGCCCGCCGACATCGCCGCGCTTATTGCGATGGCCTTGCTGCTGCCTGGGACGGCCAACGTTGCTGAGTTGCTGATCAATTGCCGCCTGGAGAGCTCGTTCTGAAACGGCGGCATGGATGCGGCGGTGGAGTCGGCATGGTTCTTGAATGCATCCGTCCGCCACACGCAGGGAAGCGGTGATGACAGACGTTATCGTGGTCGGTGCTGGGATCAGCGGCGCGGCCTCCGCCTACGAACTCGCAACGGCCGGCCTCAGTGTGGTCCTGATCGACCGCTACGGCCCGGCGGCGATGGCGTCTGGATGGACGCTCGCGGGCGTGCGGCAATCAGGGCGGCACCCGGCCGAGCTGCCGCTGGCGCGACGGGCAGTGTCGCTGTGGGAGACCCTGGCCGAGCGGCTCGGCGCGCCGACCCACTACACAAGGCGTGGCAACCTCCGTCTTGCGCGCACGTCGGGCGAGATGGCCGCCATCGCGCAGATGGTGGAGGAGCAGAACGCGGCCGGCCTGGACCTGTCGCTACTCGATGCGAAGCAGGTGGCGGCGCTCGCCCCGGCGGTTTCGCCCGCGGTGCTCAGCGGCTCCTATTGCCCGACGGATGGACATGCCGATCCACAGGCGACGGTGCAGGCCTTCGTGGATGCGGCCGTCCGTGCCGGTGCGCAAACGCGGTTCGGCGAGACCGTGCTGTCGATCGAGACGGCCAACGGCCGGGTCACCGGGGTGACGACCAGCGCGGGGCCTATCGCGGCCGGACGCGTCATCCTCGCCACGGGAGTGTTCGGCAACACGCTGCTGCAGCCGCTCGGCCTGGCCGTGCCGCTGGCGGTCCGAATGGTGACGGCCGTCCGCACCGCCCCGGCAGCGCCCGTGCTCGATCAGGTGATTGGCGTCGCCAATGCCGACTGCGCTGGGCGGCAGGAGGTGACCGGCCGCTTCCGTTTCACTGGCGGCAGCACCGAGTGGACCGGCTTGATGGAAGACGGTGCGCGGCCCCGGGTGCGCCCGGCGACACGAGGGGTCGCCAGTGCGATCAGCCTGTTTGGAGCCGTCATTCCGGCGGTGCTGGACACGCCGATCGACGAGATTTGGGCCGGGCTGATCGACCAGACGCCCGATGCGCTGCCCGTGCTGCAGTTGGTCGCTGACCCGGTGGGCCTGGTCATCGTGATGGGCTTTTCCGGCCACGGATTCTGCCTGGGTCCGGTCACCGGCCAGATCGCCGCAGCCATGGCGCAAGGCCTTCCGGTCGATCTACCGCTTGAGCCGTTCGCTCTCGCCCGGTTCGACCATTGGAATGCGCCGGCCGAGCCCCTGGCGCTGCATGGGTAACCGGGGCATGGGTAGCCGGGGAACCCCCGCGTGACCGGCTTCATCCTGCATCGTATCGGCCAAAGCCTGCTGCTCCTGCTGCTCGTCTCGATGATCGGCTTTGCCTTGCTGCATCTGGCGCCGGGCGGCCCGCTGGCGCAGTTTGCGCTGACGCCCGGCATGTCGCAGGAGGCGCTGCAGCGGATCGCGCACCAGATGGGGCTCGACCAGCCCTTGCCGGTGCAATACGTGACCTGGCTGCATCATTTGCTCACCGGCGACTGGGGACGGTCCTATCGCGACAGCCAGCCGGTGCTTTGGGTGATCGGCTCCCATCTGGGCGCGACATTGGAATTGATGGCGAGCTCCACATTGCTCGCGGTCATCCTGGGAACCTGGGTCGGCGTGCTGGGCGCGATCCGGCGTTATTCGCTGGCCGACTACGCCGCGACGATCGGCGCGATGATCGCCCTGTCGATCCCGACGTTCTGGTTCGGGCTCGTGATGATCTACGTGTTCTCCGTCCGCCTCGCCTGGCTGCCTGCCGGCAACATCGCGACGGTGGGCGACGGCTCGCTGCTCGACTACGCGCGCCACTTGATCGAGCCCTGCGTCGTCCTCGGCCTGGTCACGGTGGCGACGTGGAGCCGCTACATGCGCACGTCGATGCTCGAGGTGGTCAACCAGGACTACGTCCGGACTGCCCGCGCCAAGGGCCTGCGTCGCATGCAGGTGCTGGTGCACCACAGTTTGCGCAACGCGCTGCTGCCGATGATTACGGTTGCCGGGCTACAGCTTCCAACCCTGCTGAGCGGCGCACTGGTGACGGAAACGGTGTTCACCTGGCCCGGCATGGGCCGCTTGTTCCTCGACTCGCTCGGCTATCGGGACTATCCCGTGGTGATGGGCCTGCTGATCTTCTCGGCTGTCCTGGTTCTTGCCGGCAACCTCGTTGCCGACTTGCTGTATGTCGTCGCCGACCCCCGGATCCGCCTTTCATGAGCGGGGCTGTCATCGGCCCAGTCGTGGCGACCGTCACGGACCCACCCTTTCCGCCGGCGCGTTCGACCCGGGCGGCATCGCGCTTCCTGCGGCACCGACTGGCGGTGGCGGGGCTGGCCGTAGTGGTGCTGCTGATCGCCGCCTGCGCTTTTGGGCCGATGCTGAGCTCCTATGGGCCGCTCACCATCGACCTCCGCCACCGCTTCCAGGCGCCGCTCGGCGGTTCGCATACGCTGGGCAGCGACCAGTTGGGCCGCGACCTGCTGGTGCGGCTGCTGATGGCGGGGCGCATCTCGCTCACCGTCGGCTTCGTCGCGATGGGCATCAGCACCGCCGTCGGCGTAGCCGTGGGCCTGCTCGCCGGCTTCTATCGCGGCTGGATCGGCACGGCGCTGATGCGGCTGGTGGACGCCGTGCTGTGCTTCCCGTCCATCTTCCTGCTGCTGACCCTCGCCGCACTCATCAGCCCCAGCCTGGCGACCATCACGCTGATCATCGCGCTGACGGCATGGATGGAGGTGGCCCGCGTGGTGCAGGGCCAGGTGATCTCGCTCCGCGAACGCGATTTCGCCGTCGCTGCGGAGGCGATCGGCGCCAGTGACGGATACATCATGCTGCGGGAACTGCTGCCCAACATCATGGCGCCCATCATCGTGGCGGCCACGCTCAATGTCGCACGGGCCATCCTTGCCGAGTCCTACATCAGCTACCTCGGCTACGGTATCCAGCCGCCGACCGCGAGCTGGGGCAACATGCTGAACAACGCGCAGGAATACCTGGAAAGCGCACCCTGGCTGGCGCTGCTGCCCGGCGCCGTCATCACGCTCGCCGTCACCAGCTTCAACTTCATCGGCGACGGGCTGCGCGACGCGCTGGACCCCCGGCTGGACCGCTCGGCATGACCGAGGACCTGCTCCGGGTCGAGGGCCTGACAGTGCGGTTCGGCGGCGTGCCGGCAATCGAGGACGTGTCGTTCTCGCTCCGCGCAGGCGAGACGCTGGCGATCGTGGGCGAGTCGAGCTCCGGAAAGAGCGTCACCGCTCTCGCGCTGATGCGGCTGCTGGGCGACGGGCGGACCTGCAGCGTCGCGGGACAAGCGCTGCTGCGCGGTCCCGGCGGGCGGCAGACGGACCTGCTCGCCCTGCCGGAGCAGGCGATGGCCGATCTGCGCGGCCGCGCCCTCGGCATGATCTTCCAGGAGCCGATGACCTCGCTCAATCCCGTGCACACGGTGGGCGACCAGATCAGCGAGTCCCTCGTCCGCCACGAACGGCTCTCGGCCCGTGCGGCGGCCGCCAGGGCAGTGGGATTGCTGGCGGAGGTCGGCATTCCGGAGCCGGGGCGGCGCGCGTCCGCCTATCCGCACCAGCTCTCCGGCGGCATGCGGCAGCGCGCCATGATCGCGATTGCACTCGCCTGCCGCCCGCGCATCCTGATCGCTGACGAGCCGACGACGGCGCTCGACGTGACCATACAAGCCCAGATCCTCGACCTGCTGCGGCGCCTTCAGCGGGAAAACGGCATGTCGGTGATCTTCATCACGCATAACCTCGGCGTCGTGGCCGAGATCGCCGACCGGGTGGTGGTCATGTATGCCGGGCAGGTCGTGGAGGACGCGCCGGTGGCGGCGCTGCTGAGCAGGCCGATGATGCCGTACACCGCCGGGCTGATGCGCTCCGTGCCGCGCCTCGACGCCGCGCTGGAGACGCGGCGGCGCTTGGTCGCCATCCCCGGCAACGTGCCCGACCCCCGGCAGCGTCCGGCTGGCTGCAGCTTCCATCCCCGTTGCGGCCACGCCCGGCCCGATCCCTGCGAGCACGCCCGGCCCGCATTGGAGTGGGCGGCGGCCGAGCACCGGGTACGTTGCGCGCGCTGGCGGGACATCGCGGCATGACCGAGCCGCTCGTCCGAGTCCGTGACCTCTGCAAATGGTATCCGCTTCCACGGCGCGGCCTGTTTCGTACCCGCGAGCACGTCCGCGCCGTGGACGGCATCTCCTTCGACATCGAGCGCGGCGAGGTGCTAGGGCTGGTGGGGGAGTCCGGCTCCGGCAAGACCACAGTCGGCCGCACGCTGATGCGGCTGACAGAGCCGACGCGGGGCGAGATACATTTCCAGGGCAAGGACATCACCCATCTTTCGCGCCGCCAGCTTCGGCCCGTGCGCCGGCATATGCAGTTAGTGTTTCAGGACCCATACGGCTCGCTCAACCCACGCATGAGCGTCGAGCGCATCCTTTCCACGCCGTTGCTGGTGCACGAACGCTCCCTTTCACCCCGGCAACGGCGCGCCCGTGTCGAGGAGGCACTGGACCTCGTTGGGCTGTTCCCCGGGGCCGCCGACCGCTACCCGCACGAGTTCTCCGGCGGCCAGCGGCAACGCATCGGCATCGCCCGTGCGCTGATGGCGGCCCCGGAGCTGCTGGTGGCGGACGAGCCCGTTTCCGCACTGGACGTGTCTGTGCAGGCGCAGGTAGTGAACTTGCTGCTCGACCTGCGGGAGCGGCTCGGCCTCACCATCCTGTTCGTGGCGCACGACCTGGCCGTGGTCGGCACCATTTCGGACCGGGTCGCGGTGATGTACCTCGGGCGCATCGTCGAGCTGGCGGAGACGGCGGCCTTGTTCACTGGACCGCGCCACCCCTATACCGAGGCGCTGTTCTCCGCCGTGCCCATGCTCGATCCGGCGGCACGGCAGCGGCGCATCCTGTTGCAGGGCGACGTGCCGAGCCCGGTGGCGCCCCCCTCTGGCTGCACCTTCCGAACGCGCTGCCCTTATGCGCAGCCGCGTTGCGCCGAGTTGGTGCCGGACATGCGCCAGGTCGGCGAAGGGCACTGGAAGGCGTGCCTGCGGGACGATCTGGAGCTTGCGGCGCCCGTGTCGGCCCGCCTTACAGCCGATGCAAGCCACTTGGGAGGCGCTATTGGGACCGCAGGTTGACAGTTTCGAGGGCGACGACCGGCAGCCGGCCCGGACCGGGATCGTCGTCATCGGCGGCGGCATCATCGGCATCTCGACCGCCCTGGCGCTCGCCCGCGCCGGCGTCGCGGTGACGCTGTGCGAAAAAGGACAGCTCGTCGGCGAGCAGTCGAGCCGCAACTGGGGCTGGGTGCGCAAGACCGGGCGCGACGAGCGGGAAATCCCGCTCATCATCGCGAGCCTGCGGCTATGGAAGGACATGAACCGCACGGTCGCAGCCGAGACCGGGTTCCGTGACTGCGGCGTGCTGTATGTGAGCGAGACCGACGCCGACCGGGCCCATCACGAGGCCTGGCTGGAACGCGCGCAGCCCTATCAGATGAGCTCGCGCATGGTCGAAGGCGAAGAGCTGGCCGCGCTGGTGCCCGGCGCCGCGCGCGCCTACAAGGCGGGGCTGTATACCGCCGACGACGGCAGGGCAGAGCCGCAGAAGGCCGGGCCCGCCATCGCCAAGGCCGCGCAGCGCGCCGGCGCCGTCATCCTGACCCAGTGCGCCGTGCGCGGCCTGGATATGGTGGCCGGGCGGGTCGCAGGCGTGGTGACGGAGCACGGCCGCATTGCGTGCGACGGCGTGGTGCTTGCGGGCGGCGCCTGGTCACGGCTGTTTTGCGGCAGCCTCGGCCTGCGCCTGCCGCAGCTCAAGGTGCGGTCCTCCGTGCTACGCACTGCGCCGGTCGCCGGCGGTCCCGACGTGTCGGCCTGGACCAGCCAGTTCGCCTACCGCAAGCGGATGGATGGCGGCTACACGATCGCGAACGGCCAAGCCAATGTCGTACCCCTGGTGCCGGACACCCTACGGTTCCTCCGCGAGTTCATCCCGGCGATTCGGGCAACCCGGCGCAGCCTGCGGCCCCGGCTGGATGGGCGCTTCATGGCCGAGGCACGCACCCCCCGCAACTGGGCGCTCGATACCAAAAGCCCGTTTGAGGACGTTCGTATGCTCGACCCGGTGCCGACGCCGGGCATCAACGGCGCGGCGGTGAAGGCCATCAAGGCCGCGTTCCCGGTGTTCCGCGACATGCAGATCGTCCAGGAATGGGCCGGGATGATCGACGTGACGCCAGACGCGATTCCGGTGATCAGCGCCGTCGACGCCGTGCCGGGCCTGGTCGTCGCGACCGGCTTCTCCGGCCACGGCTTCGGCATCGGCCCGGCGGCGGGGCGGCTCGCCGCCGACCTCGTCACCGGGGCCGCGCCAATTGTGAACCCAACGCCGTTCCGTTTTTCCCGCTTCAGCGATGGCTCGCCGATCGTCGTCGAGGCGCCCGCCTAGAGCAATATCGGTTCAGATGGCTTCATCTGAACCGAGGTTTTGCGTGCTTTCACAATAACCTAGAGCGTGTTCGGTGCTTCTATCTGCTCCGAACACGCTCTAGAGCCGTTCCCTTCATCCGCAGAGGAGCCGACCATGACCGAGCATCGCCCCCAAGCTGCCGCCAGTCTGCCGAGACGTTCGGTCCTGCAACTCGCGCTGGCCGGCGGTGTCATGCCGCTGCTCGGGACTGGTGCGCGAGCGCAGGGCAAGCCGAAGCCGGCCGGGCAGGTCATCATCGGCATCTCGCAAGAGCCTACGGTGTTCAACCCGCTGCTGCCGCATATCGAGGTGGATGACGGCGTCTACATGTCGCTGTTCAGCCCGCTCTGGGCGGTGGACCCGAAGGGCAACTTCCTGCCGCGCCTGGCGGCCGAGATCCCGACCGTGGCGAATGGCGGCGTGTCGGAGGACGGGCTGCTGTGGCGGATCAAGCTGCGCGACGGCGTGACCTGGCATGACGGCAAGCCCTTCACCGCCGACGACGTGAAGTTCACCCTCGACCTGATCAACGACCCCAACTTCCCAGCCGGCACCCGGTCGGGCCACGAACTGGTGCACGACATCAAGGTTGTGGCCCCGAACGAGATATCCTGGCGGCTGGAGAAGCCGTTCTCGCCCTATGCCTCGATCCTGGCCTGGACTTTCATCGTGCCGCAGCATCTGCTTGCTGGGCAGGCCGACCCCCGCAGCTCGCCGTTCATGCGGGCGCCGGTCGGCACCGGACCATTCAAATGGAGCGAGCGCGTGCCTGGCGACCACATTACTTTAGCCGCCAACGAGGCCTATTTCGACGAGGGTCCCTACCTCGAACGGGTGGTGTTCAAATACATCCCGGACCTGACGGTGCTCTACACCCAGTTCCGCACCGGCGACATCGACTACATCAGCCTGCAGGGCATTTCGGCCGATCACTACCAGGAGGCGAAGGCGCTGCCCAACCGTGTGGTGATGCCCATCCCGACGGCCAGCATCGAGAACTTCTACTTCAATCTGGGTTTGCCGCAGTTCAAGGACCCAGTGGTCCGCCAGGCGCTGTATCTCAGCTTGGATAAGGGCAGCATTATCAACGACCTGTATTATGGGTTGCCGCGTCCAAGCGAATCTTATCTTCCGCCGGCTTCGTGGGCGTACGATCCCGACCTGCCGAAGCAGGTCTACGACCCGGAGCGCGCCAAGGCCTTGTTGGACGGCGCCGGCTGGAAGGTTGGCAGTGGCGGGATTCGCGAGAAGGACGGTGTGCGGCTCCAGTTCAGCAATTCCACGACCGCGGGCAATCACCTGCGCGAACAGGCGCAGCAACTGCTGCAGCAGAACTGGCAGGAGATCGGCGTCGGCATGACGATCAAGAATCTGCCGGCGGCGGTCATGTGGGGCGACTACTGGATTCAGTCGCATTTTGAAACGGCGATCGTCGGCATCAATTTCATGACCGGGCCGGATCCCGCGGCTGCCGACTACTTCAGCAGCAAGGCGATCGCCGCGCAGGGCGGTTCCGGCACGAACACCATGCAATACATCAATCCACGGCTCGACGAGCTGATGCAGCAGGGCGCGACGACCCTGGACCGCGCCAAACGGGTGGAGGCCTACCGAGGCGTGCAGTCCCTCCTGCGCCAGAACCTGCCGTTCCTGCCGATCTTCGAGTACGTCACTGTGGAGGGAACCAAGACAGGCCTGTCCGGATACCAGCCGAACATCAACGTCCGGCTCAACGCCTGGAACGTCAACACTTGGCGCTGGACGACCTGAGGCCAGGGCCTGCGCGGTCGCTGAACGCCGCCGCGCAGGCCACCTGCGCCCGGCCCGGCGCGTATGGGCTCCTGCCTGCGGTTCCCGTCATCGCACGGCCCGCTGCCAACGGTTGACGTAGGCGGGCAAGCCAAGGTTCTCCCTCAGCGTCGCACCCTCGTACTCCGTGCGGAACCGGCCCCGGCGCTGCAGTTCCGGCACCACGGCGGCCACGAAATCGTCGATCCCTTGCGGCAGGTGCGTGGGCGTGATGTTGAAGCCGTCGGCCGCGCCGCGATCGACCCAGTCCTCCATCACGTCGGCGACTTGGCTGGCGGTGCCGACCAGCCGAAAGCCCTCGCCGACCGCGTATTCGCTGTACATCTGCCGGATCGACAGGCCTTCCCGCGTGGCCCTTTCCCACCAGCCATAAGCGATGCTGCGCACCTTGGCGCCGACGGGTTCCGGCACCGGGCCGTCCAGGTCGTAGCCGGATAGGTCGCCCATGAGGCCATAAATCCGCGACAGCCCCACGAGCGGGTCGATCAGTTCCTGCAACTGCGCCAGCTTGGCCTGCGCCTCCGCCTCAGTGCGGCCGATGATCGGGACCAGCGCCGGCATGATCTTCAGGTGGTCGGGATCGCGGCTATAGCGCGCCATGCGCCCCTTCACCGACGCGTAGTAGGCCTGCGCCGCTTCGAACCCGTTGATCGAGGCATAGACCACGTCCGCATCCGCCGCGGCGATCTCCTGTCCCATGGCGTTCGCACCCGCCTGAACCAGGATCGGCCGCCCTTGCGGCGTGGGCTTCACGCTCAGCGGCCCGCGCACGGAGAAGTGCTTGCCCTTGTGGTGCAGCGTATGGAGCTTCGCCGGGTCGTAGAACTGGCCCGAGGCCTTGTCGTGGACGAACGCGTCCGCCTCCCAACTATCCCACAGCCCCGTCACGACATCGACGAACTCCCGCGCCCGCTCGTAGCGCGTGTCGTAATCGAGGTGCGTGTCCCGGCTGAAGTTCCACGCCTCCTGCTCGGACCAGGACGTGACGACATTCCATCCCGCCCGGCCGCCGCTGATGTGGTCCAGCGAAGCGAACTTCCGCGCGATATGGTAGGGCTCGTTGTAGGTCGTGGAGGCCGTGCACACCAGGCCGATATGCCGCGTCATCGGGGCCAGCGCCGACAGTAGGGTCAATGGTTCCAGCTCAACGTTCCGGTTGGAATGGCTGAGCGAGCCCGGCGGTTCGTCATTGGCGCGCACGCCGATGCCGTCGGCGAAGAACACCATGTCGAACTTGCCCCGCTCCGCCTGCTGGGCGCAGCGCAGGAAATGGCGGTAATCCGAGGACCCGCCGCACGGCACGTCGGGATGGCGCCAGGCGGCGTCGTGGTAGCCAAGGTAGCGCATGGACAGGCCAAGCCTCATCTGCCGCTTCGTCACCGCTTGTGAGCTCCTTTCAGGACAATCCCGCGTCCTCCGCTCCCGGCTAGCCGAACGACACATCCTCGATCGAATAGCCCGAGTAGAAATTCAAGCCGCCCGCCAGGTTGCTGAAACCCTGCACGTCGCGCGTCATGGCGTAGCCCTGCGAACGCCAGCAGAGGCCCACCATCGGCACGGTCTCGAGGGCGGCTTTCTGCAGCTCGTCATAGATCGCGCGACGCTTGCCGGCATCGAACTCGGACCGGCCGCTCGCAAGCAACTGGTGGATCCGTGGCGTCGGGAGACGGTAGCTGCGCGAATTGTCGGGTGGCAAGTCGCCGTCGATATAGGCCGACAGCCCGTCCGGGTCGTTGTTGTCCGCGGCCTGCCCCTGCACGCAGAACTCATATTGCCCGCGGTTGCCGAGTGCGACGCGCGTCGGCCAGTCCGGCATGTTGAGCGTCACCTGGATGCCGATCTCGCCGAGATGCTGCTGCACGATCTGCGCTGTCGATGCATGCATGCCGTACTGCGCCGTCGAGAGCAGCGTGCAGGAGAAGCCGTCCGCGACGCCCGCCTCCGCCATCAGTTGCTTCGCCCGCGCCGGGTCGTAATTCCAGCCATCCGCGTATGTCGCGTTGTAGAACTCGCTCACCTTCGCGATCGGCAGGCCTTCGAGCACGGTTCCGCGTCCGAAGAAGGCCGCCTTCACCACCTCGTCGCGGCGAATGGCGTGCGCCACCGCGAGGCGCAGGCGGACGTCCTTGAACGGGCCGGTGCCGCCGTTGAAATCGAGGGCCATGAACGGGCCGTCCACGGTGTCGAGCTTGAGCTTTGCATCAGCCTCGATCTGCTCCATGGACTGCCAGGGCACATACTCGATCATGTCAACGTCGCCCGCCTGCAACGCGGCAACGCGCGCGTTCTCGTCGGCATAGGCAAGCATGCGAATTTGCCTCAGCCGGGGCCGGCCGGGACGATAGAACTTGTCGAACGCCACGAGATCGATCGAGACGCCGCGCTCCTGCGCCCTCAACACGTACGGCCCGGCGCCGACCGGACCGCCCTCGGCACCGAGCGAGTCCTTGGCGATGATCGGGGCGAACGGCGTGGCGAGGATCAGCGGCAGCGTGACCGCCGGCGCCTTCATCACGATCACTACGGTGCGCACGTCGGGCGTCTCGACCGATTGAATCTCGGCCAACTGCCCGCGCAGGTAAGCGCTCGATTTGTCGCCGGTAATCTGCGCAAGGCTCCATCTGACGTCCTCGGCTGTCACCGGCGCGCCGTTGTGGAACGTTGCCTCGCGCAGATGGAACCGCCACCCGGCGTCGCCGTCGCGCTCCCAGGATTGCGCCAGCTCCGCGCGGATCATGCCGTCCGGTCCGAACGACAGCAGGCCACGATAGATTTGCGCCTTCACCGTCAGCGCCGCCGTGCCGACGCTCGCCCAGGGCAGCAGGTTCGGCGGATACGAAGACAGGCCGAAGCGCAGCGTGCCCGCATCGCGCGCCGCCCGCGCACCCGTAGGAAAAAACGGTGCAGCAGCGAGGCTGCCGAGCACTATGCGACGTGATATGACGGTCATGGCCGGCTCCTGCTGTGCTGCTCGGTGTGGATCGGGTGGCTCGCCGCTACGATGGGCAGTGCGTCAAGGTCGTTGCGGATACAGGCCGCGTGATGCGCGTTGCCAACACGTCGGAGCGCCGGCACAGCCTTCGCGCAGGCGTCGATCGCCGAGGGGCAGCGCATGCGGAACACGCAGCCGGAGGGCGGGTCGGACGCGCTCGGCGGATCGCCCTGCAGAAGGATACGCCTGCGCCGCCGGGCCGCATCGACGCTCGGCACGGATGACAGCAACGCGCGTGTGTAGGGATGGCGCGGCGTGTCGAGCACCTGCGCGACCGGTCCCTCCTCCATGATGCGGCCGAGATACAGCACGATCACGCGGTCGCAGAGGCTGCGCACCACGGAGATGTCGTGGCTGATGAACAGCAGGCCGAGGCCGAGGCGGCTGCGCAGGTCGGCGAGCAACGCGAGGACCTGCGCCTGAACCGAGACGTCGAGCGCCGAGACCGGCTCGTCGGCGACGAGCAGATCGGGGCCGGTCGCGAGTGCGCGCGCGATCGCGATCCGCTGCCGTTGGCCGCCGCTGAACTCGTGCGGCAGGCGATCCATGTGCGCGGCGGAAAGGCCGACCTGCACGAGCAGCGCCTCAGCCCGCGCCCGCCATTCGCACCTCGGGCTAAGGGCATGGATCGCCAGGCCGTCGATGACCTGCGAGCCGATGCGGCGGCGGGGATCGAGGCTGGAGTCGGGATTTTGGAAAACGAGCTGCATCCGCCTGCGAAGCCGGCGCAGGGCGTGGCCACGGGTTCGCCCGAGATCGATCCCATCGAACGTCACGCGGCCGCCGCTGGATGCAAGCAGGCCCAGCACCAGGCGGCCGATTGTGCTCTTGCCCGACCCGCTCTCGCCGACCAGCCCCAGCGCCTCGCCGCGCGCGATGGTGAAGCTGACATCGGTGACGGCCTGTACTGGGCGCTTCCGCCACAGCAGCCCCGAACCGCCGAAGCGCCGCGAAACATGCTCGACCGCCAGCAACCCGCTCATGCCACGCCCCCGCTCATGCCACGCCCCCGCTCATGCCACGCCCTCGACGTGGCGGGTCATGGCGAGCTGCTGCCAGCGGATGCAACGCGTTGATCGGCCCGCATCGGTCGGGAGCAGCGGCGGCGGCGCGGCCTCGCAGTCCGGCATGCGCCATCCGCAGCGCGGCGCGAACACGCAGCCCGGCGGCAGCGAATGCGGCGGCGGCACCGTTCCCGGGATGCCCTCCGGCAGTGATCCATCCTCGCCCGGCATGCTGCGCAGCAACGCCTCGGTGTAGGGATGCAGCGGCGCCTCGAACACCGCACGCGCGTCGCCGGTCTCGACGACCTCGCCGGCATACATCACCGCGACCCGGTCGGCGATCTCGGCCACCACCGGCAGGCTGTGCGTGATGAGGATGAGGCCCATGCCGCGTTCCCGTTGGAGCCGTTCGAGCAGGTCCAGGATTTGCGCCTGGATCGTTACGTCCAGCGCCGTCGTCGGCTCATCGGCGATGAGCAGCCGTGGATCATTGGCGATCGCGATCGCGATCATCGCGCGCTGGCGCATGCCGCCTGACATCTCATGCGGAAAGGCGCGGGCGCGCCGAGCCGCATCGGCGATGCCGACATTTTGCAGTAGTCCGGTCACGCGCCCGGCGACGGCACGCGGCGAAAGCGGGTGATGCGCGAGAATGGCCTCGCCGATCTGCGCGCCGATGCGATGCACCGGGTTGAAACTGCCGAGCGGATCCTGGAACACCATCGCCATCCGTTCGCCGCGCATTCGGCGAAGCGCCGCCTCGTCGAGCCGCAGCACGTTCTTGCCTTCCAGCCATGCGGCGCCGTCAACAACGCGGGCGGCGCCTGGCAGCAGGCCCATGATCGCGAGGCCGGTCAGCGACTTCCCGGAGCCGCTCTCGCCGACGATGGCCAGCGTCTCGCCCGCACGCACCGACAATGAGACGTCGCGCACGGGGCGGATTTGTCCGCTGGGCGTCGCGATCTCGATCGTGAGATTGCGCAGTTCCAACACGGGCCGCGCTTCGGCTGCCTCGGGCAGCAGACCGGGCGCGAGCGAGGCGACAAGACGAGGCAGCCCCTGCCGTCGGGGCGCCCTGTGCGGATCAACGAGATCACGGAGGGCGTCGCACAGCGAATTCATCACGAAGATCGTGAGGCTCAGCGCCAGACAGGGCCAGAGCAGCAGCAGCGGAGCCTGCGCCATCGTGGAACGCCCGGCTCCGATCATCAGGCCCCAGGACGGCGCGGGCGGGACGACGCCGAGTCCGAGGAACGAAAGGCCGGACTCCAGTACCACGGCGGAGGCGGCCGACAGGCTGAACTGCACCAGGATCGGGCCGCTGATGTTCGGCAGGATCGTGCGCAGCATGATGCGCAGCCGTCCGGCGCCGAGGGCGCGCATCGCCTCGACGTAGTCGTTCGAGCGTACCGAGAGAACGCCGGCATAGACCACGCGCACGAAGCCCGGCAGGTAGACGAGGGCCAGCACCGGGATTAGCGTGGCGGCGCCCGGTCCGAGCAGCGTCACGACCAGCAAGGCCAGCAGCAGCGGCGGGAAGCATAGCACCACATCCATGCTGCGCAGCGCGAGCAGTTCGGCCAACCGTCCAAGGAACCCGCCGGCGAGCCCGAGCGCAATCCCGAGCAGGCAGGCGATGCCGGACGAGGCAATCGCCACAGCGAGCGAGACGCGTGCGCCCCACAACAGTCGCGAAAACTCGTCGCGCCCGAACTCGTCCTGTCCGAGCCAGTGCGCGATGGAGGGCGGCGACATGCGATGCACGATATCCATCGACACGGGATTTGCGATCGGGAGCCAGGGCGCCAGGACAGCCAGCAGCGCGATCAGGCCAAGCGCCGCGACCGGAGCCCACAGCCGCGCCCTCATGTCTGGCGGACCCGCGGGTCGAGCATGCCATACAGCAGGTCGACAGCGAGGTTGAGCGTCACGAACAGGATCGAGATCACCAGCACGATGCCTTGCACCTGCGGATAGTCGCGGGCGTTCACGGCATCGACCAGCAGGCCGGACAGCCCGGGATAGTTGAACACGTACTCCACCAGCACCGTGCCGCCGAGCAGCGTGCCGATGTTGAGCGCGACCACCGTCACCACCGGCATCAGCGCGTTGCGCAGCACGTGGCGCAGCAGGATGCGGGCCGGGCGCACGCCTTTGGCGCGGGCGGTGCGCACGTAGTCACGCCGTAGGGTTTCGAGCACCGAGACGCGGGTCATGCGGAACACCGTCGCAAACAGTCCGAGCGCTATGGTCAGCGCCGGCATGGCGAGCAGGGTGACATGCCGCAGCGGCGCCTCCGTGATCCGCGCGTAGCCGCCCGCCGGTATCCAGCGGAGCTGCTGCGCGAACACCAGCACGAGCAGCGTGCCGATGACGAACACCGGCACGGCAAGGGCCGCCGCCGCGAGCGTCGAGGCGATGCGGTCGAACGCACCGCCAGATCGAAGAGCTGCACGCAGGCCGGCCGGGATGCCGGCAAATAGCGCGATCAGCGTGGCCGCGCCAATCAGTTCGAGCGTGCGCGGGAGACGCAGCAGAATCTGTTCTGTAACGGAACTATTATCCTGCAGGCTGCGGCCAAGATCGCCAACTAGCAGGTGGCGGATGTTGTCGGCGTATTGGACCGTCAGCGGCCGGTCGAGCCCGAGTTGCTCGTGCAGCTCCGCGACGGCCGATGGGTCCGGGGCGGCGCCGCCCTGCGCCAGCAGCAGCTCCGCCGGGTCGCCCGGCACGAAGCGTATGGCAAGGAACACGATGCTGGCGGCAACCCAAACCAACAGTATCGAGACACCAATGCGCCTCAGGACCCACGGCATCGCGCTCTCCCTGTCTCAACCTACTCCCCCCTGCTTCAGCCTACGCCCCCTGCTTCAGCCTACGCCATAGACCCGCGCTGCGCACTCGCCGTCGATGCGTTGCTCCGCGACGTCGCGCAGCACCGCCGCCCTGTCGCGCGCTTGCGGCGGCCCGTAGCCGCCGGCGCCGGGCGTGATGATCTCGATGATCTGCCCGGCCTCCAGCTGGCCGGACCCATGATCAAACGGGGTGACGCCCGGCCCAAAGCCGAAGCCGCCCTTGCCGCCGGGCAATCCCCCGGCAATTCCCCAAGGAGCCGAACGGAGGCGCGATCCGTCCACCCGTAGCCGGCATGGGGCCTCGGCTCGGTAGACGCGCCGCAGCCCCATGCCGCCGCGGAACCGCCCGCATCCGCCGGAACCATCGACGAGTTCGTAGCGCAGCAGTGTCAGTGGATACTCGAGTTCGAGCGCCTCCGCCGGGAGGTTAGACGTGTTGGTCATGTGCACGTGCACGCCGTCGAGGCCGTCCTTGCCCGCGCGCGCGCCGAAGCCGCCGCCGATCGTCTCGAGATACACCCAGAGTTCGCCCGCCGCGTTGGTGCCGGTGAAGGTGGCCGAGAAGCAAGCGCCGTTGCTCGCGGCGGTCACACGCTCGGGGATCACCGTGGCGAGTGCCGCATGGATGAGGTCGACCACGCGCTGACACGGCGCGAGCCGGCCGTTCACCGCGGCGGGATGCGTGCAGTTGACCACGCTGCCGAGCCGCGCGGTGACGTGCAGCGGCCGGGCCAGGCCGGCGTTCGGCAGGATCGTCGGATCCACCACGGTCTTCACCGCATAGTACACGGTCGAGAGCAGGGCCGTGTAGACCATGTTGATACCGGCGCGCACCTGATCCGGCGCGTCGAAATGCAGGTGCATATCGTCGCCCGCAATGGTGATCTCGCAGGCGAACTCCAACTCTCCGTCCAGCTCGGGGCCGTCGAACAGATCGTTTGCCCGGTACGTGCCATCGGGAATGCCCGCAATGCCGGCCCGCATTTTACGTTCGGCGTAGTCGAGCAGCGCGTCTCCGGCGGCGAGCACGACGTCGCGGCCGTACTTGGTGCAGAGTGCTGCCATGCGCTCGACGCCAAGGCGGTTCGCTGCCATCTGCGCGCGTAGGTCGGACAGGCGCTCGCGCGGCACCTGGCAGTTCAGCAGGATCAGCTCCTGCACGTCCGTCTGCAAGACGCCGGCGCGATACAGGCGGATCGGCGGGATGCGCAGTCCCTCCTGATAGATGTGCGCGTGGCCACGGTCGGCAAAGTCGGCATGATGCGCCGTATTCACCGCCCAGGCGACCAGTTCGCCCGCGACGAAGATTGGTTCAGCGAGCACGAGATCGGGCAGGTGCGTGCCGCCGCCCTCGTATGCGTCGTTGCCGACGAACACGTCGCCCGGCCGCATGTCCGCAACCGGATGGCGCTTCAGCACATGCGGCAGGATGCCGATGAAACTGCCGAGATGCATTGGGATGTGCTCGGCCTGGCAAAGCGTGTCGCCGCGCGTGTTGAACAGCGCGGTCGAGCAGTCCCGCCGTTCCTTGATGTTGGTGGAATAGCTTGCGCGCACCAGCGCCTCGCCCATTTCCTCGGTGATCGAGGAGAGCGCACTCCCGATCACCTCGACAGTGATGGGATCGACCTCTTGCGTTCGGTCGGTCGCGCGGGCCTGGCTCATGCGGCGGCCTCCAGAATCAGGTTCAGATACGGTTCTACGCGAGCGAGCATGCCCGGCAGCACGACGGTCGTGGCATCCATCTGCTCGACGATGGCGGGGCCGAAAACGCGGTTGCCGGCATCGAGCCGGTCGCGATCGTATACCGGACAAGGGACGAAGCCACCCGCTTCTGGCAGCCACACCTCGCGTTTGCCGATGATCGCGTCCGACGCGTCCGCCCCAAGCTCCGGGTATGGCTTGAAAGCGGCCTTGCGCACCAGCCCTGTGGCCTCTGCGCGAAAGGTGACGAGCTGCACGGTTTCACCCTCGGCCACAAAGCCATAAAGGCGGAGATGCGCGCCGGCGAAGCCTTCCGCCAGCGCGTCGAGCGTCGCCAGCGTGATCGGCCCCTCCGGGACCTGCACCGGCAGTTCATAGTTCTGCCCGGCGTAGCGCATGTCCACGGTGCGACCAAGGCGGCGCTCGCCCGTCGGGATGTCCTCGGCCTCGAACCATTTGCCGGCCTGTGCATGCAGGGCTGCAAAGGCGGACTCCACCTCGGGCAGCGCGGCCTCGCGCAGGGTCTGCAGGCGCGTGGTGGCGAAGTCGGCGCGCAGGTCGGTGAGCAGCAGGCCCATGGCGCAGAGGATGCCGGGATTGCGCGGCACCAGGATGCGGCTGAGATCCAGCTCGCGCGCCAGCCGTGCCGCGTGCAACGGACCCGCGCCGCCGAACGCAGTCAGCGTATAGTCGCGCGGATCGTGCCCGCGCTGCACGCTGATCACGCGGATCGCGCGCGCCATGTTGGCAACGACGACAGAAAGGATGCCCTGCGCGGTCGCCATGACATCCATGCCGAGCTGATCCGCAAGGCCCGCGATCGCCTGCTTCGCCAACGCCTGATCGATCGCCATGCGCCCGCCCAGCAAATGCGTCGGGTTGAGCGTCTGCAAGACTACGTTCGCGTCGGTGACGGTCGCCTCCCGATTGCCCTTGCCATAGCACACCGGGCCGGGATGTGCCCCGGCGCTGCGCGGGCCGACCTTCAGCAGGCCGCCCGCGTCCACGAACGCGATCGAGCCACCGCCCGCGCCGACCGTGTGAATGTCGAGCATGGGCGCTTTGATCGGGTAGCCATGCACCACCGCCTCGCTCGCTATCCGGCATAGGCCGCCCTGCAGCAGCGCCACGTCCGTGCTGGTGCCACCCATATCGAAGGTGATGAGGTTTTCGATCCCGACCATCCGGCCGACGGCCTGTGCGGCCACGACACCGGTGGATGGGCCGGACAGCACGGTGCGCACTGGGAGCCGTGCCGCCGCCTCGAAGCCGATCACGCCGCCATTGGACTGCGTCAGATGCGGGGCGACGCGGAGGCCGAGGCGGGCGAGGCGGTCCCCGAGCCGGCTAATGTAGCGCTGCATCACCGGGCCGAGATAGGCGTTGACCACGACGGTCGACATCCGCTCGTACTCACGAAATTCTGGTGCGATTTCGTGGCTAACGCAGGCAAAGGCTTCGGGGAACTCCTCGGCGATGATGCGGTGCGCCGTCGCCTCATGCTCGGTGCGCACGAAGCCATAAAGGAAGCACACCGCGACAGCCTCCACCTTGGCGGCGCGCAGCACGCGCACGGCCTCGCGCATGGCCTGCTCGTCAAGTGCCGTTTCGACCGTGCCGTCATGGCGCACGCGCTCCGGCACTTCGAGCCGCAGGTCGCGTGCGACCAGCACGGGCGGTTTGTCGGCCTGCAAATCGTAAAGCTCGGGCCGCTTCTGCCGGCCGATCTCGAGCAGGTCGCGGAACCCCTCAGTAGTGATCAGGCCGGTCCGGCCGCCGCGGTGCTGGATCAGCGCGTTGGTGCCGACGGTGGTGCCGTGGCCGAAATACGCGACGTCGGCTATCACTGCACCGGTGCCGGACATGCCTTCCTCGACACCCTGCGCGATGCCGCGCGACGGGTCGTCCGGTGTCGAGGACACTTTCCAAACCTCGATGCGGCCGCTCTCATCCTCGAATAGGCAGACATCGGTGAAGGTGCCTCCGGAATCCACGCCGACCCGCCAGGCCATCGCACAATCCTTTTGTTGATATCAGTTTGCTGCCGAGACACGCCGCCTCGAAGTCAACCACTGGATCGGCTATGTCCAGCCCTAATCGAAGGGTCCAAGCGGAACTGTGGCATTGGATGCGCCGCGGGGTGAGCTGACGATGGCGCGGTTGGCGACGAAGCACGGCATCTGTAGCGATGAAGCGTGCCTTGGTCGTATCGCAGGGGCCGGCGAAAGGGCGGGGGCCGGTGCTGGAGTAGGTGGAGGTGCAGAGGGAGTAGGCGTAGGCGTCCCGCCTGGGTTTGGCGAGCCGCCCGGTGTCGGCTTGATCGATAGCGGTCGCACAAGCCGAACTCCAGGTGGCCGACCCGTGCTAGCCGCAATACTGTTCACTTTGCGATTCGGATGGCGGCGCTGAAGTCGATGCGCATGATCGGCTGTGGCGTGCGCGGGCGCAATGGATAGCCGCTCATCTTGCGCTTGACCCCGCGCGGCACCTGCCTGCC
>JAABUK010003367.1_pt1 | contig 27123 bp, 40 predicted proteins | sample 5559141 | NCBI WGS metagenome assembly JAABUK01 (sample SAMN10711869, study PRJNA513367) | rock metagenome | isolation source: Antarctica rocks | place: Antarctica: Victoria Land, Pudding Butte nord | collected 2016-01-03
GAAAGAAGTTGACCTCTGTGTCCCTTTCCAGCAGCAACCTGCGCCGTTCTCTGAGCTGCTCTGCAAAGGCCTCATTTTGAACATCATGCAGCATAAATTCTGCGCTCGCCACAACTGCATACCAATTTGTCTGCACAGCATACAAGCACTTTGTCAATACCCGCAATGACAGCGCTCACAGCCCTTAGTGTCCATACACATGTGAAAAAAAGCATTTACACCTGTTCTAAGTCACTGACCTTTTGACCAGACTTCACTTCAGGTGCAACCGGATTCTCAGCCACAGCTCGTGCAGACGCCCTGACATCTCTTCGTGATGACTTGGTATATGCGTGGCAGAAAGGTGCGACATTTTGGGCGGAGACAGGCCGCCTGTGCAAACGTCTTCTGCAGATTGGAGAAGGCTGCTCCTGCAAAGGTGCTGCGAAATCTGGCAACGACGTTAGAGGGGCTGTGTGCATGAGAGCTGACATCGTGGCAGTGACCCAGTCTGTGTGTGCCTGGCGCGCAAAGCCTGCACGGTAACCAGTCTATGCAGAACAGATTTCGGAGATCCTGATCATTTGCTGGTACTAAATTTCAACAGGCGTGCAAACTAGGGTTTCTGGGAAAGTTTGACTTGAAGTCACGAAAGTCAACAGCGACTCACAGGTTTGAGCACGGACCTCAAGCCAAGCCCGTTGCATCAGGCACTTCAGCATTAGGCTTCAGGCTGCCATGTCACAGTCAAGTGATTGGCGGCGTCTGCAGGAGTTCGTAACAAGTGACAACAGCACCTCCTTTCTGTCTCTACTTGCTGAGTATCTACAGTCAGGCAATAAGCAATTTGGCGTTTTGCAAAAGGGCCTGCGGACAGAATGTTTCCAGCAGGTAGGGCATATGCAAAGGACCTCACAATGATCAGCAGAAAGTTTGCCAATGATTTGCTTGCCTACTCACTACTGGTGTTGCTGCCTCAGATCGGACCAGAAGCAGCTAGACAGTTTGTGTGTGACGCACTCCTGTCAGTATTGACACAAGCAGATTTGCCTGGAGGAGATGCAGCAGTTGCGCACCTATTGCTAGAAGCACTACCTGTGCAAAAGGGTGCTTTCAGACCACCGACAACAGCATCCTGTCTATTCGCTCAATGTTGCTGTGCGGAACATGCGCGACTTGCTGTAAAAGTAAGTGATCAATGTCAAGGCAACAGTAGGATGGCAGATGCTTGAGCTTGCTATGAAGGCAGTGCAAATCTATTGCTCAGTCGCTGCAGCTTAGCATGTTTGCCCAAAGGCACAAAGTCTGGGCCATCCTCTTTGGCATTGACCTCAAAGGTTTGCACTAAGTGTCACCGACAGGATCATGCTCACAGCAACAAATGTGTTTTGACAGGTTGCACAGGCCTTCTCAGTGCAATGGGAGGATGTTGAGGACCAGCAGCAATGCAAAGAATTTATGCAAGTCCTTTTGAATGAGAAGTCCCTGTATACACCCGCGGTTGGGCTGCTACTCCATTTTCCCGTAAGCAGCTCGGTTCCTGACTCCGATACCACATGCGTTCAGATCTGTACCTCTGTGAGAAAACAACCACAGCAATGGCCAGTGCTACATCTGATTTGTGCCAGAATCTTGCACAAACTTTCCCTGCTCCAGCCTTGAGGCCTTGTCACTAACATGGCCTCAATGACTCTTTCAGGAATTACAAAAAGGTACAGACATCAGCCAGGCCCTGAAAGGACTTGTAGAAGATGGGCAGCTAGGTTTAGCTCAAAGATGGGCAGACACCTTGCCTCACTCATTCCAGATTGGCCTGATCAATCACTGTGTCAATGTTGACCGTCTGAAGGAAGCTGTGAAGCTTGTGCGGCATCTCAAGCTACAGCAGGTCAGTAATGGTCCTCAGCTGTCCAGCTGTTACCACGCTTTACTGTGAACCCCTGCTCTATGCATGCCCATGGAATGATTCATGGTTGCCATATCATTGAATCGACATGCCAATCTGCATTGACTGCTCTAACTTTGTCATTTCATGACCAATTCATAAGATAGCTCCTCTCCAAGTACACTCACTTCACAACATCTTGCGCAACAGCATTCATGTGCACAGATGAAAGCCATCTCAGCGACACTGTGATCGTTCTGTCCTCTGACCAGTGTCAAGCTTTGATCATGTGCTGCAGACCTTTCCGGACATTGATGAAATGTACAAGCAACGTACCTTGGCAAGGCTGATAGAGAAGGAGCAGTGGGCAGTGGCGGCTACATATGCCGGCCAGGATAAGAATTGCCAGGTCTGCTATGCTTCTTGCTCGTGAGGACCACCGTCAAGGCTCATCCTTCCATGTCAGTGCTTGTGGCTGGGCTGCATCTTGACTGTACATTGATGGTCTAGCTTAAGCGCGAAACTGGCTGCATTAAGACCCTACGTGGCATCGTATCACATCCTCACACTTGTGGCTATCATAGTGTCACAGTACCTCTTGCCTGTGTTCACACACGTGACTTTGCTCAGCTGCTGTTGCAGACTTGCTGACATGCAACTCTGCAGTATGCCTGCAATTAATGAGGCTGGCAGACAGCTATGTCACCCTGTGGCACCTGATCAGCGTTTCAAGCAAATGAGCAATGCTGCAGGAGCAGGTGGTGAGAGCCATGGCATTAGCAGGGCAGCATCTGCCTGGGTCCCAGGATGCTGACACTCATCTTGCAGACCACTGACAGTCATGCCCTTGGGGCTCTGACTAAGCACTGAATGATGCTGCAGACCAGCTGGGGACTGGGATTGCAACTGCGACGCTGAATTCTCTGGCAGACCGGGCTGTTCTGGCGTTTGTCTGGGCTGCGATAGAACACATTGCAATGACTCTGCTGGCTCACGATGTTCTTCATGGATGCTGCTGCTGCTGCTGTTTGCAGCAGGAAAAGCAGACACATCCATCTGGGGCTGCTGCAAACCTTCGTCAATCAGCACGGTAGCTTGACAGGCATGACCGCAAGGTGGAAGCATGCCTGCAATTGCATGCATGGCTGTTGTGAATTGTTCTGCTTCTTGGTGCTTGGTGAATGTGGTTGTGTTGAACATGTACTGTGCACAATGAGCTATGCCATGAAATTGCATGTAGGCTGTTCAAAGCACAACAGAATGAAGACTGAACAAACAAAGCTAGAAACAATCTACGAGCAACCAGTTACAGAGTGGAAATGAGGACGCTACCTGGAAGATAGCCAAAGATAGATTGACATTGTTCGGGTGCAGCTGCCTTCAGCGCACGGCGACTGCAACCAATGTCGTCAGCAACCTGCAAGCCCAGCTTGCTTTGTGAACACCTTGATCAAATTGCAGCCAGAAATGCAGATTGATGGAGGGCAGGCAGCAGCTACTGCAGCAGCAAGCAACAACGAACTGATTTTGCCAGCTTGTGCACCATATAGTAAAATCAGGACGTGGCCTCTTTGGGCATCTAAGACAGCCGTCCAAAGCAGTGCATCAGGTCAGATGTCCAGAGGCATGAAATCACACGACATAGAAGTAAAGTAACACTTACAAGAGATTTGCTGCTGTCAAGCCAGAAGCCATGCAACAGGCAAGCAAGGTTGAGGTGTTGAGGCAAGACAGCATGTGGTGACACACAGCAAGCTGGCCACCTTGCAGGCACAAAGCCTAGCTGGCAGCGCCGCCGGGACAGGAGCAGGTAGTGGGCATGATTTTGCAGAGTGAATGGCATTGCCTTGCGTGTGTCCGCGCGCTGGTTGCCTCTCAGCACCAGCACTACTGGCGTGCATCGCTGTGATGCTGTTGGTATATCTGCCACAAATGCCAAGCTGTTGGCAATCTGCCTTTGGGACACTCCTAAAGCTGATGCTGCACTTACTGCTGTGGCCAAGGACCCTGCAACAAGCATTGTTGTTCACTGGGAGTGTCACAAAGTCTCTCATATCACATCAGTAAAACAAAACATGCATGGTTGCAAGCAGCATCCTGCCTTCACGAGGATTGCATAGAGACATGCAGAGTCTTGGTTAATTGAGAGTAGTTGTGTACACAGATAGCCTCAAGACATGGCTATATGCAAGGAGCCAGCAGGCAAGCAGAAGTCTCAGCATGACATTGCGTAAGTCATGCATGTACAAGAGCATGTGGCGTACAAGGTCAACCTGCCCCTGATGGAAATGGTTTGACAGCGCCTTCCAGACCATGTCTGTGCAAGCATTGCTGCAGAGGCGACCCTGCTGACAGCGTAACTACTTGTCCTTCAGTTTTGTTTGCCAATGGTACCTGTGGCTGTACTGATCCTTGTGACTGTACTTGAGCAGATATACCAACAGGACCATTAAGGCTACTGTTCTGTAAGGACTCGAGCTGATCAGCTGGGCATAAGTTGCCATTGGCAGTTTCTGCTGAATCACCCTGGTCAGGTTGACTGGAGTGCTCAGCTGAAGTGCAAGCATCTGGCTGCAGGGCATGTTGCTTGTGTTGCTGAACAGATGTAGATGGCTGCTTGGCATCACTGGCATTGCTCATAATGCTGCCTGTTCGCTGGCGCTTCTGATCAGTAAAGCTGTATACAAATGGCTCAAGCTGTTGCTGGGTGAGGCCTTGGCCAGGTTTTGCGATTGCATCATATAGCTCCAGCAGTACAAATGCGTCCAACGCCGCATACTCAGTCTGTTTGCTGCTGAGCGGTCTCCTTTCCCAGTCTGACATCTGCAGTAACAAAGTGTGGTGGTATTGTACACCATATGATGATTGAACAAAGTGATGAAGGATTTGCAGGCATGTGATCAGGTCCAGGTTGGTAGCTTCCTGACAGCTTGTTCATTGTATGCTGCTTTGCACTCCCCACATGCTCAGCAACAGTGAAGGCATGCATGCAGCCTCATGCAGCAGCCAAATGCTCAGAGCTGCAGAACTCAGCAGGGCTTGCCTGCATTGCCTTGTTGAGAGGTTTGCCTAGCAGGGAATGTGCCATATTGGACAGACCCACAAATGTACCCCTGCGCCTACCCTGCAGCTCCTGCAGGCTCAAGTAGCACCTTGTCACACCAAGCCCTGTCATGCTTACATCAAGACTGCTGTCATAGCAGAATGTCTGCACAGAGGGGTGGTCACAGCAGAGGCATCAGTAACAATAGTTCACATGAGCAACAGCAGAGCTAAACGGCTCTTGCAACATGTGCTTGTTCACATCATGAAACGGCACAAAAGCAGGAATGCATGCATTCTCAATACTGCATAATTCATGCTGGCTGTGCTCACTCTTGCTCTTTGCTGCATATGCCCAGCAGACCTCTGCTGCAGCAATCCAGTAACCAGGCTTACCTGGCTGTTGTAGGTCTGCATGTACAGTGACCAAGGGCCAGTCACATCCAGCAATGCCAGTGCCTGCTGGAAAGCCTGCATGCCCGGATACGACCTGTGCAGCTTGCTCACATCATCTAATAGCCGGCATCCCAACTTGACAATGCTACTGCTTTGCAGTAGAGAAGTCAGGCAGGTATCCAAGGCCTGACTGTCCTGCAGTCTGAGCATGTCAAACAGCAGGACATGAGAATGCGTTGCCACCTGCATGAAGCCAAAGGAAGCCTTTGTCAAGACACTGGCTGTGCATACCCCTGATGGTACTAGACTGTTCATGGTTTGCACAGCACAGAAAATCATTACATCAGCTAATGGCAGCGCTGGCTTACAACACATTTTGTACTGCTTATGCTGCTTGTCATGGTATCTGCACATGACGCAGCCGCAGCAGCATTGTTTGAGGCTTTGTGCGGTGTCATCAGCGACAATGCATGTAGGCCACATGACACTGTTGATGATTGTGAAAAGACAGACCTGAAGGTCTGCAACGTCTGCAGACATAGGCTATCAAGGCAAGCAATGAAGCACACGTGAAGAATGCTTGCTGGGTTCTGTTCTCCACTGGTGTTGGGCTTCCATTCTACATCCAACCCAACCATGGTGACACATTGTAAGATGTCTCTGGCCCTGCAGGCCATGCTGATCAGGTGGTTAATGAGCTGACTTAGTTGCACATGCATTGTATTTGTGAATTTTGTTTTTTAACAGCAGAACCAATGCCACTGTGCGCAAAGCAATCACATGAGGCATGTGGAAGCAGGCCATATTGAGAATGATCGATTGACGTTTATCAAACAGGCTACCTTGAAACCATGGCTTCATTGTCAACAAACAACACTGAGCTTGCAGGTAGCCTGAGAGGCAGGTAGGCCTCTGCTGCAGCAGCTCTCTGTGCATCAGCTTCAGCAGAGTCAATGTCCAACACGTCCTTGCTCAAGCCAAACTGCTCTCTCACTTCGTCAGCTTGTGCAGCTCTGCTGTATTGCGGGGCAGGTCTACCAAACGCTTACTTGGCCATCACATTTGATCAGCTGCTGCTCCTCAGCATGGGTCGGTCCGTAGATTTGGTACAGGACAGCGCATCCTCTGCAGGTAATTGCTGCATCATTTGCAGGGTACCGAGTGCCATGGCCATGTAGCCAAAGGCAGTGTCTATGTCATCTGTTTCTGGCGGCCCACACGTGTCACAACCTGTGCGTTGTTGCATTGATGTCTCGGCTGACAAGTCACAAGCTGGGCCTTCAGCTCTTGCCTCGACACAACAGGTTTTTTGCATTGTTGCCTCAGCGCCATGATGGCTAAGCGTGCCATGGCTTTTTTGCTTGCAGGCAGCTGCAGTCATCACGCAAGTCAGATACAGCACACGGGCAGGACAGATGCAGCTGCTTGCACATTTCTACTGGACTCTATGTGTGGCAGACTGTGCAGATGGCTCAGGTGAGTTTCCATGTTGCGGTCAATCTGCAAGGCATCACTGCATGCATGACACACAGCTGTCATGCTGATGTGTCCTAAGCGTTGCTCACCTTTGGCATTGTTACGCTTGAGTAGTGTGGACCTCGACAATTGACCTGACTCTGTGTCAAGTTTGCTATTACAGCTATAACAAGTTACACACCAAGCTGCACTTGCTGGCAGGTGTGTAGGAGTGGACACAGAGCTGCTAGATGCAGATGTACAGCGTGGCCAGGTGGCGCAATTGAGTGACCAGGCCAGCAAACAAGGGCGGGTTTTTTTGACTCGGGATCACAAGCTGGCAGAGCAGCGTGGCTTGAGCGCCGTGTATCTTCTAGCTTGTGATGATGCAAAACAGCAGTTTCAGGATATCCAGAAGCGCTTCGGGATCAGGTGAGGCCTTGCCTATGTTCCTGCCGCCATTTGCAGCTTCACACTGCATTGCTTGCGCTGAAACTCGCATGCGTCTGTGCAGGGCGGATAAGAAGAAGCTGCTGTCACGCTGTTCACAATGCAATTCTGCTGCCATCAGACGAGTTGAGCAGGCAGAAATACAGCATGTAGTGGATGCCAAGGTCTTCAAACATGTCAATCGTTTCTGGCAATGTCAAGATTGTGAAAAGGTGTTTTGGGTGGGACCAAAATCAGATGCTGCTGTGCAAAATATACTTGGCATGATGCTGGACGAACAGTAAGCATGCGCAGTACTGGACAGCACATTGGCATCCTGAAACTGCCATGCACACAGCAATGCAACAGCCTATACCTATGACTGAGTCCTGAAGCTTCCCTGCATTGCAATTCACACTCTGCATAATCAATCGTCGGTGTGTGCAACCAGCTGTCTGTCTGAGCGTGTGTGCAGCTGAGCATCAGCCTGCATGCTGCCCAGACCCTTTGCCGAGGAAGGTTTCACAATATCGGCATAGAAGACCAGACATTCATCTTTGCGTGCAGAAACGCATCGCATGTGCCGTGTCATCGTCTGAGCTCTGCCGTACCCTCGGTCGTTCGGAGTGATCGTTTCTACTGCAGCGCTTGGCACGCATGACAGATGATTCTCTCAAGCGAAGCAGAGACGAAAGCATTGAGGAGGACGTGGGTGTGGAGCTGCCGCCACCCAACGCAGCAGATTCGGTCGAGGCAGAAGAGGAGGATGGCGATCTGGTTGGACCTGTGCTGCCCCCGCAGCTGAAGAAGCGCAAGGTATGATTTGCTGCTGAGAGAAGCAAGCTCTTTGTAGAGAGCATCTGCTTGACTGAACGCCAGTGTGCAGGTACTCGAGCATGAGCAAGCATACCTGGCTGCTTTGCCAAGTGCGCAAATGTATGAGAAGAGCTTTATGCACAGGGACACAGTTACGCAAGTAGCTGTAGCCCAGGATCAAGATTTTCTAATCACTGGAAGCATAGACGGGCATTTGAAGTTTTGGAAGAAAACTCCCACTGGCATTGAGTTTGCAAAGCACTACAGGGCGCATGCGGGGTCACTGGATGGTAGGTCATACTTGCATGTTGACCGTCCAGGCTCTGCTCTTCACACACATGCAGTAAATGGCTGTAGCCACATTGGTCAAGCATGCAAAGGCTGCATCTGAGCTGTAAGCTGCTGGGGCATGCAGGGCTGACTTTGAGTCATGATAATTCCATGCTGGCCAGTATATCTCGAGATAAAACTGTCAAGGTCAGGCATGATGTTTGCGTGCCAGGAGTGTGCTTATCATCAACGCCATTCACACCTTTGATGTAAGCTCACATGATACTCACTTGCACATCAAAGGCATGTGGTAATGCAGGTGTTTGATGTCATCACTTTCGACATGATTGCAATGCTACGGCTACCTTTTGTGCCATCCTGCGCTGCTTTCACCTTCAAGGTTGGCTTTCTTACCTTGCACAACCTGCCACCACCTGCTGTCCCACAGCAGTTCCATTTGCCTCCAGTCAATAATGCCTTTTCTGCCTTCATGTTGTCAAACCTGGCAGCATTCCTGCTGCAGTCTCCTCAGCAAGATGCTACATCACAGGCCTTCCTCAATCCTTATTTTGCCCTGCAAGAAGTCTTGGCCGGTTACTGATCTATGCTGCAGTCTGTTCCACCCCAGCTTCCCCTGCAGCTGATGCACATGCGTGTTCAGCGCACTTGGTGTGGTGCAGAAGGGGCAGGCGCAGGCGAAACTAGCCATTGCAGATCAGGACACACCCAACATACACATCTATGATGCTCGAGGCGGCAGCAATGAGCCAATGGCCAGCATCCAGCCACACAGGGTGCCGGTCCTGGCCATGCGCTTCAACTCACACCACGACACTGTTATCTCTGTTGACGCCAAAGGTAAACTTGGCCATTGCACTGCTGCTTCTCAACTGTATTGAATTTCTTGCAGAGGCAATTGCGATAATGCGTTCTTGTCTCAGAGTCTGTGGTTTGCATGTGAACTCTTGCGCCTGCGAAGGCATGCATGTTCACCAAGTGCTGTTTGCTGTGACCCGCTGACAACTGATGCAAGCAACACTTGCGTACACCATACCCTGTCGTAGACCAACACCTGCAGTCCCTAAGTTCCCAAAGTCAAGATGCCAGCAATTGCTGTATTTCCCATGGCAGGCATGTACTACACTGGACTGCATCCGCTGTTTCTTCATGCAGGCATGATAGAGTATTGGTCAGGCTCTGACTACGCCTTCCCTCAGGATCAAGTTGCCTTCAAAATGAAGCTGGACACAGACCTGTTTGCGCTGGCCAAAGCTAAAACCACTAGCAAGTCGTTGGAGATTAGCAAGGATGGCAGCCAGTTTGCAACCTTCTCTACTGACAGGTAATGCAGTTGCCATCTTGACCACGTGTACATGTCATGGCACTTCTTGCATACAAGCAAACTGTTTGTATGTGGAATGCAGTCACTTCAGTGAACATGCAGTGCTTGGCCTTGAATGCAACCCCTGTGTCCATGACATGTTACAAAATGAGCGCACATTTTGCAGCGGGTCATGCAATGTGTCTTGTTGGACCAGATGGCACCCGTGAAGAAGGCCATTTCTGTACAACACGTGTCCCAAAGCATGTCTGCCTACATGCAAATGCAACAGTCACAGGCTTACTTCCAGGCAAAGGGGAGTCCTCGGTGAGGGCGATTGCAGATGGCATAGCAGCTAGGAGATCTGCAATTGATCTCACTGAGACTCCCCTTTGCCTGGAAGTAAGCCTGTGACTGTTGCATTTGCATGCAGGCAGACATGCTTTGGGGCAAGCATTGTAAAGAAATGGCCTTCTTCACGTGTGCCATCTGATTGAGAAGTGTCTGCCTGTCAGGAGGCTTGGCAACACACTCACAAATTCACTGCCCAAACACATAGACACTGTTGAGTCCATCAATGTCCTGCAGAGGATTGTCCTGAAGGTGTCAAATGGCCTTTGCTGCACCCATTGAACGAAATGTATACCTGATCTGGCCAGAGCCTTTGCATACTGCAGACGAGTGAGAGTCTTCAGATTCCAGACTGGCAAGCTACGAAGAACCTATGATGAGTCTGTAGCAGCAGCCAACGAGCTGCAAAGAGGGGAGTCTGAGCTGTACAACCTGGAGCCCATTGACTTTGGGCGACGCATGGCTGGCGAGAAGGACCTGATGGCAGACCCTGAAGCGCCCCAGCCAAATGCCATCTTTGATGAAAGTGGCAACTTCATCATCTATGCCACTCTGCTGGGCATTAAGGTGTTTTTGCTGAACTTGGCGGTACCAACGGCCTGAGCTTTGCAGCAAACATTCCTGCTTGTCTGGAGGGCAGCTGTGTGTCAGATGAAGTGACTAGTCATCCTGCCACCTACCAGTTGTAGCGTCCAAGCTCATCTTCTTCTTGAGTGGTGATTGCATGCTACTGGTTAAGCATCGTTGACAGCATCATTCTCAATCCTCCTGGTGCATGTGCATCAGCTATGCTACCTCATATTGTGTGCAACGCAGTGAAACAAAGTTCCAGCGCATTTTGTCCTTACATGTCTGATGTCGCGGCGGGAAGACGAAACTGCATGGTGGCTGCAGGTGGTGAATCTGGTGACAAACCGGGTGTCTCGCATCTTGGGCAAAGTGGAGAACACGGAACGCTTCTTGAGGGTGGCTCTGTATCAGGGCATTCCCAAGCAGGGTATCAAGACCCAGCGCCAGCTGGCAACCACAGAGAGCAGCAGAGCTGTGACCAGACAGCCCACGCTGCTGTGCACTGCCTTCAACAAGCAGCGCCTGTACCTCTTCACCACACAAGAGCCTGATGACTCTGACCAAGCCAGCACCAGCAGGTACACCTTTGCCCTTTTTGCCATTTCCAGCCCAACTCATCCTTTTTTGCCATTTCCAGCCCACCTCATCCTTTTTTGCCATTTCCAGCCCAACTCATCCTTTTGTGCACCCTCCTGTGGCCGTACCACCAGGTTTAGCAGTCAAGACTCTTGAGCATAGGGCGTTGCGGCGCCCAGTGCAGGTGTGCAAACAAAGCACTTGATCCAGCCAAGGCAAATACACGAAGTTTCAGGGGCAAGTGCATCACCCCTAGTCAATTACAGTAACTGGTCGAGGTATGTGAGTGTGTCATCAATTGTGTCTGCAGAGATGTCTTCAATGAGAAGCCAACGACAGAGGACATGCTGGCTGCGGGAGGGGCAGGGGTGTCAGAGGGGCAGGGGGGCGCCCTACCCAGGACAGCTGTCATTCACAGCACAAGAGGGGACATACATGTCAAGCTTTTCCCAGAGCAGTGTGCCAAGACTGTGGAGAACTGGACCACACACTCCCGCAATGGCTACTACGATGGCACCATCTTCCACAGAGTCATCAAGGGCTTCATGCTGCAGACAGGAGACCCCCTGGGTGAGCTTTAATTTACAATGACTGGTGCCCCCATACATCATGTTGTAGGAGGATCATCACCTTGCTGACGCATTTTCTGCTGTGCATCTGAAGCGTCTCAGCATGTGGCATGCATCATCTATCAGGTTGCACTGCAACTATCAAAGAGACATGTGTGGCTAGACAGCATGTAAGTTAGCTTGCTGGACAATTGCGCCTGTAATGTAGGCATGCATGCTGATCAAGCTGCGTGGCTGCTAAGCAATGCTGCTGAGGTCCATATAGAAGCAAGTGAGCAAGGTGGGGTGTATGCAGGGGATGGGACAGGGGGCACCTCCATCTGGGGGACAGACTTCCAGGATGAGTTTGACCGCAGCTTGCGGCATGACCGTCCTTTCACTCTCAGTATGGCCAATGCTGGTCCCAACACCAATGGCAGCCAGTTCTTCATCACCACAGTGCCCACTCCCTGGCTGGACAACAAGCATACAGTCTTTGGCAGGGTATGCCTGCTGCCAGTCTTGCATCTTGTCAACTAGTGTCTGCCATGTATGTCACTCAACAGAGCCTTCCTTGACCCTTTTGCTGCTGTTGTGCTGCCCTTGACACTCCCTTGATGTACAAACTGTGTTGCACATGATGTGCTGCAGCTCTCTTGTGTTCAACACATGTGTGGGAACAATGTAGGTGTTTCTTGGCTTGTAGGTGACCAAGGGCAATGATGTGGTGATAACAATTGAGAAAGCTAAGACAGACCGCAACGACAAACCATTCGAAGATATCAAAATCGTCAACATTGAAGTGGAGAAAACCAACTGAAGGACGCTCTGCATGTTGCTGGAGGGCCTGTTGATTTCAACAGCATGTTCTGCATTGTCTGTCACAGATGCTCTGTGTCATTGGCATTGCATCATGTGCTCATTTTCAGTTTCTAAAGGATGTTGGGCACCTTGGTCTTTTCAGCTGATTGATGATGTTGTGCTGCAATTGCAATCATGAGACCAGCATCTACTTGCCTTTTGCTGCAGCTCTCTCTTCAATCACCCCAACACTGATTTGGGCACTTGGCAAACCAGCACATACACAAGGAATCCGATGCTTCCGCAGCCACCCAAATGACATAGTGTTTGTTTTATGGGTGACAAGCATTCTGCCTAGGCAATATAAAGTATTGACATTAACCCCAGCTCTGTTTTGGAAGCTGAGGATTTGAACGCCTACAATGCATGGAAGTGACGGCGGATGCAGGAAGCAACTGTGAGGAAGCCCACTCTGCTTAGGCAGGTACATGCACTGACTAACTCCAATCACTGATCTCATGAGTCAGCTCTACACGCCCTGTGCTTGCGCTTCAGATTCGACCCACCAGTCAGTAGCAGATGTTACGAATGTTTCTATGCAGTCTTCAAAGGCAGCTTTTCTGCAAATGATGTAAGACTTACAGTCTGTAAGTTTAGTTCTGACTTGCACTTTTACAGATGGTTCAAAAGAAGGCTGGAGTCGGTTTTGACGCGACTTTAAAGAAGCCTGAGGGCAGTGACGCACCAAGCATTGTACATTTACTGTAATACTGTGGAAACATTTGACTGCTGATGCCTTTCCCACAATACTCCTTGCAACAAGAAAGCAAGAGCATATGCGCACTGCTCATTCACATTGTGTCACAGCAGACAGTGAGTTCGTGATCAACTATCACGTCCTAGTCAGACGAGCTGAATGAAAGCCTGAACTTGCCTCTAGGCAGATGCAAGAACGCAGCAAAGAAACAGGACGAAGATCTGTGCATTTAAGTTCTGCCTTGACAAGGTGTAAAGAGCCATATCAAAACATCCCATAAGCATCAGGTGATGGAAATCAAGGTGAAAATAAGGGGATCCATACATGCAGGACTTGAAAATAAAACTGTACCATACTCTCTGTAATAAACCATACGCTGGTGCACTTAGGTATATATTGCATATGACCTTGACATCATGCAGATGACGTCACACACATCCTGGGTAAAACACACACCTAAACAAAGCCATAGTGATGAAAGTCAGGTGAAGCAAGCATATGCTTGCTGCCACTTTTTGCATGATGGTACAAACCGTACTAGCCAGAAAACGGCTACATATTAGGCTATGAACCAGTCAGTGTGGACAGTGTGATAATGCCACAACCAGAGTACAAAGTATGCTACTGGCATCAAACAACTGCTGCGTAAAATTTGCTTGCAAGGCTTCTATGCTTTTATCTTCTCATCAATCACAAATATACACAAAATGCCATCTCCAGAAAACATCAACCCGTCAAATAAAACAGCTTGCTCTGCAAATCAAATTGGGTTGTGACAAGGCCCCTGGCTTCACCACCACATCTCCCTCAAAAAGAGTGTGTACTGGCTGCTGCATAACCTCACGCAATCTGCCTGGAACACTGAGCAGCACTCCCTGCACACCTGCCAAGGTCTCACTGGACTCCTGGGCTTGTCATAGCGCAGTGGCTGCTGCCTGCACAGCCTTCACAGCAGATGCAGTCAGGAGAAAAGCCCTCACACTGAGCCATGACTGCTGCTAGGGCTGCTGCTGTCGCCATTCCAGCCCTTATGCCATTGCCTGTTCAGGAAGCTGAAACTGAACCTGTGCTGTCCAGAGGATGCTGAGCGTGCCTCTTCGCCAACCTCAACCAGGTGTCCACCAATCTGCTTGCATGCCTCTTCAACTTTGTCTTTGTCAGGCGGCGCGCCTGTTGCATCCATGACATAGAAGGTGTGCCCGCTGCTCTGATTCACGGCAAAGGTCTTCACCTTGGCGCGTGTGACTGCCAGGCCACCTTGCTTGAGCACATCTGTGAGGGCTGCTAGACAGCCAAACCTGTCCACAGAGTGCACGTGCACTTTGAGGCCGCGAGGGAACCTGCGCTGAATGGAGGACTCCATCATGGCTGCCAGTTTGGCTGCTTTCAGCTCGTCCAGCTCTACAAGCCATCAGACCACATGAGTTGCAGTTTAACGCACAGAAAAGCAATTACAGCATTAGCATGAGTTGGTCTGACGTTGTCCGACCAACATCAAATGCAGACCAGGCATGGCTCATTTTCTGAGAGATTGCTTTTAGCAGAGTAGTGGCAGATGGAAAGATGCCGGGCAGGTGCACTGTTGAGCAAGGTGGGATCTGCATCAGCTTTGTTGCTGCAAGTAGCTCAGGAAAGCATCATCACAGCTGCCAAAATGAAACACATGTTTACTACATGGGCAGCTTGGATTGCTTTACCAGGTTTGCCCAAGCGAGGCCTGATGTAGTACTCTTGCATGGCAGCCCCTTTGATGCTATCAATGGTGGCATGAAAGACGTCATAGTCCATGTCTGCTAGTGTGCAGACGGTGTCAAAAAGCAGCTTGGTTCGGTCCTTGCACTTGATGGTCACCAGCCAGTACCCATTCATGCTGCTGTGGGTGATGCTCACATCTGGGCGGCTGTGCTTCGGAGACCTGCAGCCATCATACTCTTGCGCACAGGGACACAGCAAGTTCCAGTAGGCATCGCTTATACTTCATACAGTCCACACAGAACAACCATCTCTGTGTGACCTATGTGCCACAGCTACCTGAGGCAGCAGGAGACATGCCACAACAACTTCAGTAAGAGGTTCAGCTGTAAGACACAGGCAAAAATGAGGTGTTGCACATGACAAGACTGAACCCTGACTGCGTATGGAGCAGATCTGGGAGCGACCGAGGGTGTGAGTATGTGCAATGGAGCAGCAGCAAAGCGCTAGGCACCCACCTGAAGTGGGACAGCTGGTCGCTGTCGGCGTCAGGCAGGTTCATGTACTCAGCATGCATGGAGCCAGCAGAGTCAGTGGGGGAGGCCGTTGCCTCCCCCAGGGATGAGTTCCAGCGCATGTGGTAGCGAGGCTTGCTGTGGCCCTGCTCCCATTGCATCTCCTCCTCCCGTAGCATCAGCACATGCAGCCGCCGGTCATGGTGTACTTCACCTTGCACCTGAGGACAAGACCAAGATCCACTAGGGCACCAGTCAGCATGAGATCAAGTATTGAATGACAGGAGGATTTTGACTTGTGGAAGAAGGTATGTATGTTGTGCTCTTGTTCAACAGCATGTACATCTACAGTGTTCCTGCGTTTCCACAACAGTTGGGCAAGAGCATGCCAGCAGTGGTCAAGATAGATGCCCCATGCAAAGCTGCAAAGAACAGTTGACAGAGGCTGGAACTGAGGCTAGAACTGAGGCTGGAACTAGTAGAAAATCATGTACCGTCTTGATGTTGACAACACCGTTGCCATGCTTGTCCATCATGGTGCGCAGCAGCTGCTTGAGCCTCTGCAGTTTAATGCCATCGCGCACTGGCTGCCCCTTATCAGTGACACTGAGAACAAATGCTACTCGGTTCTTGAAAGTCCAAACCTGCAAGCACGCATATGCCATTTGGAGCAAATCACATTCATATGCTGTGAATGATCAATACTTGAATGCATGCAACAAACACTGTGTGATAACTGACAGCACAGGCTTCGTAGCACAACTGTTTACATGCTGGTGCACTCACCGCTGCTGATCGCACATCACACCCGTTAGTTGTCAGCAGATGCGTCACATCTGCTAAGAGGCCAGACTGATCTTCACCAGCCAGCTCAAACACTGTGGTCACTATGCGATGCTGGTCATCTGTTTCGTCTGCGAGTTCACAAAAGTGTGCAGACTCCATCAAGCAGCCAGAGCTGAGCTGAGCATTTAAACAGAGTGCAAGGCAAAAGAAGGCACATGCAAATACCTGCATTACAAGCTGGCACTTCCTGTCCGCGCAGGTGTATGTTCAGCATCTGCAACAAAACAGACTTGATAAGAGTACAGCTTATAATCCCTGGCGCACATGAGACCAACCAGTTCATTGCAATGCTGACCTGCTTGATGCTTGCGAGCTTGCGGTTACTTGTCACTTGACTGCCGTCAAAGTCTGTTACTTCAAAGACTGCACAACAACACTGTGCCGTTTGATGCCAGCCGACTGCAACAGCGACGGCGGAGCCAGCGTGCGGCACGAGCACGCACCATCAACAAACCACCCTCCGTCAGAAGAGATGCGTGCCCGACGAACATTGAGGCCTAATTCAGTAAAATGCTGAACAACCTGGCAAAACACAGGTAGATGCTCACATAAACGGATCTTAGAAGTCAAGCTAACTATGACTGAGCTGGATTGAGTAGTACCTCCACAAGCGTGCCCGGTCGGTTGGCGCTGTCAACAGTGATCAGTGTGCAACTTGGGTCATACTCGTTGTCAATGTCGATGTTTGGCGGGTGTACCCGTAACTCAAGTGTTTCATACTCTAGCAGCTCGCCACTGTTTGAGACACTGGTCTGCAAATCGTTGTGAGCCTCCGACTCGCGGTAGTCGCTGAAGGCGATAAGAGAAGGAGACTTGTGCACGTTTCGAAGCAGGAGATTCATCTTGAGTACTCAAGTCAACACTCACAACAGCAGCGACAACCAACGCTAATTTGGTAGGGCGCGTGATATGACAGGCAAAGCATGCTGCTCCAGCAGCATGTCCGCATGAACCCCAGCATAGCGTCAAACCTGCGCGAGCAGCTAAACGAGCCGCTCTGTCCAAACCAGAAGAGTATGTAACTGGATGTCTGGATGAGCGACCCTCGCTGCACAAATTTTGAGGCGCTGTAATCCAATTTCGCGGCTTGCAGTATATTATGCAGTACTTGGCTGTTTGTGAATGGCTGGATGCACCAAATCTGGAGGCCGCACGGTTTTACGTGAAAGCATGTGACCGCCTGTGAGCTGGCAGTCGGCCCTTGCTACCAATTCGTCCCATAGCCCGATTAATGGATGCGCTAAAACTGCTTGTTTCAGGCCAGACAGCAAGATTCGCATTCTCAGGTAAGTGCTCAAGTCGCTCGTAGCGTTACAGTGCTTGACGTGGAGGGCCATAGTATGCAAGAGCATGATTGCAATGTTGCAACCTGGAATTGTTCCCTGTCATGCTGAATATGTGATGCCACTGTGGCCTGAAGACAAATATACGGTATATATATAACCTGTGTTGTCACCGCATAACAGCCAGCAGCTTGTATCAAAGGCTAGGCAGATCTTCTGGACAGCACTAGCGCAGCATTCAGACCAGCGGTACCTATTGTACACTGGGCACATGCTCACTGCTCTGTTGCCTCCTATATTTTGCTTGCTATGCTTGCAGGACACCACACCTGCTGCTTCAACCTTTGCAAAGCATCCAGCTTGACCTCGCAACCCCCCGGTTTGGGGTGCAAGTTGACCAAGTAAGCAAATGAGAGCCCGAGCGATAGCCAGTCATCCTGAAACTGATACTGGCCTTGGCTTACAGCCTCCAACCTATCATGGCGTAGTAGCATGTTATCTGGCTTGATATCCCGATGCAGGACACCAAGGTCATGAAGCGCAGCCAATGCCAGTGCAGCCTGCAACAAGCAACCAGTGCATTGATGAATATAGTTTGAAACATGTGTCAAATCATTGCAGCATCTGTGTACTGTTGACAGCAAAACATACGCCGCCTATGGTGCACCCACACTGACTATGCAGAATCCTTGGGTTGAATGCCTGTACTTGTGAATGTGTGCACATGAGATAGCAACATGTCAATAAGCCCTTGCCTGATTGATGTATCTTGTCTTGGCCTCATCTGAAACCAGATGGTGTGGCTGAATGCTGCCAAGGCAGAAATGCTGCAGCCCAATGAAAGACAAGCCTGAGCTGGCTCCCTCGACTTGACCATAGCACCCCTGAACAGCTTTACGAAAATACTGACAGTCAGACTGGCCAACAACTGCATGGATGTGACGCCCATGACTGATGTGTGAAGTCTTGCCAACTTTGACAACAAAGTCAGCATCAGAGTGCAGCCTTAACACATGGGAGCGATGACCATGGGCAATAATGGTGGCATCCCCAAGCGTCAAGAGCCCCCCAATGGGCGCAGCCCTACAGGGGTTACAGGCAGTGCATGTCTCTCAGCCAATTTCTCTGTCTACCGAGTAAGCCATCTGAAGCCTTGCGGGGCCTTTGTCTGCTCATTGTTGGCCCAGACCATGAACTGACCCAGCCCGACACGGTCCTTGACATCCTCCAGCTCTTGCAGCTGGAGCTTGTGCACCAACATCCCTGCTGGCTGTGCTTTGTTGGCAGTGGACCACAACAGCAAATGACAGCACAACAGCTTGTAGCAAACCTGGTCAACATCAGCTGCACCTGGTCGCTGCAGACCGCAACCACGAAAGAGCTCTGGCCATTGATGGATAAATAGTTGCAAGTAAGCACCGAGCATATTGACTGTGAGGTGTTGTCGCTCCTTCTGACTCAAAGATGTTAGACCCTTGGAGGGCCAGCTCATTTAGGAAGCTGAAATTGCGGCGACTTGGCAAAGCTGTCTTGGCATGAAAGACATCCAGAAACACACCAAATGACGGATGCGGCGCAGGGGCCACAAAGCTGGGCCGTAGGTTGAGCAGCAGTGGCTGATGGTTGGCCAGCTGACTATTGCTGATGCCAAGTGCTTGCAGTTTCCTAATGCCTGAGGTGTTCAATGAAGATGGCGCTGGCACATTCAATGTGTAATAGTTTGGCATAGGGAGCTTCTCAGGCCTGCAAATGTCCAAAGTTTCTGGATTACCGACAAAACCGAGAGGCTACGTTGATTCTGCAGTACTGATGTGTGACAATGCCTTCTAGATATGCAATGAGATCAACAGCAAACCCTCAACCACAGACACGGCTGGGAGACTGCATTGCCTCCCTTCAGATGCCACGTACTTTTGACGCTAAGTAAGTATGCACTGAGAGTTCCACAAGGGTGGGAAGTTTTGTGAAGATGAAGGCAAGCTTAAAGTGTCCTAAAATCAAAGCAGTGGGCGTAACTTGCTAGCAGCATATTGCTGAATACTGCTGAAGACAAGAACAGAACAAACTTGCAGCAGCCATCAGCCACGACCAAACCATTTCCAAAGCTGTGCTTGAATGCACAACCAGTGAACCTGCTACTGCCTGAACGCTTTGTTGCCTCACATAAGAGTTCAGCTGCTAACCTGCAACTCCGCCAGCTGCCTTCCAGATGAGGTTCGCATCTCCAGGCAGCAAGCCACAAGCCCGCTGGATCTGCTCAGCATTATCAGCTTGCTTGATACCATTGGATGTGCGATATCCGCCAGAGCACAGTTGAGCTGTGTAATCAGTGGTAGGATCTAGGTCAGCTGCCAGAGAGTCTAGTGGCTTCTGAGGTGTCATGAGTCTGTGCAAACTGGGGAAGACCAGGCCGTTCATTATGTGCAAGATACTTGTGAAGCAGCCAGAGTGTGCTTTGCTTATGAGTAGACAAGGCACGGCTGGTGTTGACTACGCTCCAGTCCGTGCATTTTACCAACTTCTTGAATGTCACGACGCCAACACCCGCACCTTACAAGATGTGCACCTTACTTCTGACTGTGATCTGTGCCGAACTATGCAGTTTCAGACGCTAACTTTGGTGCCAGAACGTATGACAACCTTCTTTCGGGATTGAAGAGAGCTGTCGGGACAATACCCATCCCGAACTAGTATTTGTATTTCTCATTTTCAGTCTCTGACAGTGGCAGGTATAGATCTATGCAGCTGATAGCTGGCAGCAAGCAGAGATCTCTAAACACAGAACAAAACAAACCACATAGGCAAGCATCAATGACTCGAATCGCTGGTATCTGCAATGTCTGGCTGCGTCAGCAAAAAAGGCACATCCAGATTTGAGCTAGCATCCGATTTGTCACTTGTTGCAACCGTGTCGTCCTTGCCATCTTGGCTTGCGCTGACCCCCTCATCTGTTGCTTGATCCAACACAGCTGCTGCTTGCTGGGCATCATTGGCCAAAGGATGCTGATGAGTCAGGATCTCATCTGCGGCATCGTCTGATGTGCTGCGCGCAGGTGCTGGTTCTAAAAAAGCACTAGGTTCAGAGGCGCCATGTTTGATAGGAGTCGTACACTCTTCTTCACCAGGTTCTTGTAGGTCAGGACCAGGCAAAACAGAGCTATTGTCACCCGACGTCGAGTCTTGCTGAACTCCTGTCTGCAAATCTCTGCCAACTCCTTGACCATTCTGAAGTCCACTGGCAGTGTCTGCATTCACTGAGGCAGGTGTCTGCTGCTGTGCATCAACATGATCTGCAGCATCCCTGCTTGAGCTGCTGTTGCCACCAACCTCTCCTGGTGTCTGTGAGTGAGGCTGAACAGGAGAGCGGTGCTGATGCGTCTTGGCATCGCTCTCAGTCAAGGATCGATGGAGGTGCCGGGGGCGTGGGGGGCTGTCTGAGGGGTGTGTGGAGGGGGCTGGCTGACTAGGCAGGGCAGCAAAGCGGGTGTTGCACAGAGCAGCCAAGGGGGCCACATTGGTGGCAGCCTGTCGAGGGTCCATGGGCAGATGCTGAATGGTGTGCAGCAAGTGGCGTACATCTGCTCCACATTGTGCTTCCCATCCCATGCCCTGCGACACCCACCTCCCTCAAAATGACTGCCTGCTACTGCGCTGCGTGTGATCACATCTTGACATAACCGTGCGTAGAAACTCAACAACAACAGAAGTGTGCTTCCAGTGGTGAGCATGGGTCACTGAGAGCAAGCATAGGGGTGTCATCATGCCAACAGATGTGAGCCTGGTGCAAAAGGTAAGCACAGCACAGAAGGGTGAGGAGAGGGTCACCCTGGGCTCCAGCCTTGAAAAGGCCTCTGCCAGGCTTTTACTGAACAGCGCAGCCACCCTCCCAAATATGGAATGCAGATCAGCCGGTAACAGGATGGGCGACAACACCTGCACCAGTTGTGAGCACCGTTGTGACCTGTATGCGGTCTATGCCACAGTCACCAATCTGCAATCTTGACAGCAGAACATTCCATCCACAGGGTTTACTTGCACATCAGACACAAAGCTGGCAAGCAAGACAAGCACCAAACAGACCACATAGAGTGCTGCATCGTGGGCAGTCGCACTGCAACGTGTCAGAGTTTCCAAAAGCCATAGCCACAGCTGGCCAGCATTTGTACTGGTGTATGCAGGGCTTTGGTGAGGATGCATGCAGCTCCCTACGCAACAAAGGAACCTGACATGACACATGTATCAAACAAACATGTGCTTTACCTGACTAAGTATCCGTAGCTGCTTGGCATTGGTCTGGGCAAAGTTGCTGGGGGGGATCTGCTGGGCGTCGGGGGGTGAGTTGGGGGCCCAGGTGGAGGCAATGAGGGGCAGCTGCTTCAAATTGGTGGCCAGCCTCTCTCGCATTATGGCCACCAGTTTGGAATGGATCTCCTCCTTGTGCATGCTCAGGTCCTGCACCATGCATACAACCTGCTCAAGAAGGCGGCCAATGCAAAAATGCATGCTCAGGTCCTGCACCATGCATACAACCTGTTTAAGAAGGCGGCCATCGCAAAACATTCCCTCAGATTGTCCTGTATTGATTCTGGAGGAGGCAGTTCAGCGTGCGTGATCATGATGCATCTGGGGTGAGAAGTTCAGCGCTGCAGTGCTTCGGAATGACATTGTTGTTTATCCCCGATGATGAACGATCTCAGTGTTTCTATTACAACAGACACTTTTCTTGTCTTTTGCATTGCACCTGGTCAAGGGATTGTGCAAATAATTGCTGCTGTGTCTGATTTCACTAGACGAAACACATATTGAGATGCAGCAATGTTGTCCATCACACAACATTGTGCATTGCCAACAACATGGTGCTGAGCAGGCACAATGGTCAAGCAATTGTGCAAATAATTGCTGCTGTGTCTGATTTCACAAGACGAAACACGTAATGAGATGCAGCAATGTTGTCCATCACACAACATCATATATTGCCAACAACATGCCGCTGAGCAGGCACAATGGTCAAGTGAGTGTGCAAATATCTGCTGCTGTGTCTGATTCCATGAGATGAATCACACATTGAGATGCAGCAATCTTCTCCATCACGCAACATTGTATATTGCCAACAAAATGCCATTGAGCAGATACACTCTGCGTTTACAGCCAAGCCATGGCAATGCAATCAGAACCAGGTGACAGCAAAGCTGCAAGGAGGAGGGCAGACCTGCAGCAGGCGGTCAAACTCTGGCAGCAGCAGGCCCAGGCGGGGGGTGGGTAGAGTAGCAGTAAGCAGGGGTTTGAGTAAGGGGTGTAGCGCCATGTAGGCCGACAGGCACTGACTGGACAATGCCAAGTGCTTGGCTGTGATGGACCTCAGGCCAGACACTTGCATGGCGCCTGCCCCCAGCACCAACTGGCACATGCGCGAGTTGAACACCTGCATCATTGCAAGTCCCCAAACGTCAGCCCATTGTTGTGCACATGTAAGCAGGAAAACGGGTGGTTTGTGGGGTTGCCAATGCAAGTTGCATACATAGCATGCATGGCATGTGAGTCACTGTGCCAAGGTTAAGACTCTTGAGTCAGCAATACCAACACCACCAACGGCAGCTTGCAGCATCTAAGCACTTGTGGTCGGTGCATGTGCTGGAATTGATATAAGGCATTGACTTGCTAGTAGGGACATGAGAAGCAGTAGTGGCAGTCTGCAAGGCAACAGTGCAAGCAAGCAGGAAGAAGGTGATCGCCTTTGGTTTTTTTCCTCACAAATTCTGACAAACCTTAATGAGCTCCACAGCTCTACGTGCAGTGTCAGCAGCCAGCAAGGGCACGGCCTGCTGGAAGGCCATGTAGGTCTGCAGCATGCGCAGCAGCAGCAACACTGTGTGCGCCACGTGGAAGCCCTGCTCCTTCACTCTCAGCACATCTTCTTCGTGCTTGTGGTTTGGCCTGCGGTGTGGGGGGATGGGGTCTGAGGGGCGGCCGCTGGTGCTGGGAGGGTTGGTGTCTGGTACCCCTTTGGGTCTGGCCTCTTCTTCTGAGGCTTGCAAACCTGCACAAGCACACATCATTTTGATCGGCATCTTACTAATTGCAAGGCATTTGATCACAAGTGTTGCGATAGCATGCCCTTGGCTCTTGCTCTAGAGTCAGGCCATCTGCAAGCAGAAGCAAGCAGGAAACGGCAACTGCAAACTCTGCAAATGCTTCACTGAGCCAAAATTGTGCACAAGGCAAGCCTCTGCACCAGCCTATGTCTGTCCGTCTGTACCCTGAGACACTGCTGAGTCACAGGCTCTGCATGCATACTAGTAGGCAGTAGCAACTCAATGCAGCAACAGACAGCACGCTCACCAGCAGGTGATCCAATCCCATTGGTGGTGGGTTGCCCTTTCTTGGAAGAGGCGGCCTTGATTTGAGCCGCACGCTCAGCCCAGTCATCCACCAGATGCTGACTGTCATGCTGCACAGCTACAGCAGCCCAGGACTCCTGCTCCAGAGCTCCTGCACATCCAATACATTTCGACAAATGCATAGAATGTGGTCATGCAACTGCAAATTCAGAACAGGTGGCAGCCCCCTTCCTGAATGCGTGGCATGAATACAGAAGGTGCCATATGCATCTCAAGACCCTCATTCGGTCTGACTAACTGGCTGTGGTTCACAGACAGTGCGTGCATGAGCAACAGATAGCTTGCGTGTAACATGCCTGTGCATGCATTGTGATGCTGCTTGTGCTCAGGAAACACATTAGCATTCCTGCAAAACTTGTAACAACAGCGTGGTGAGGCGTCGGGCATATCAAGGGGGTTGTCTTGGTGCAGACCTGTGAGATTGGTGAAGGTGTGCTGATGCAGGTGTCCCAGGTAGGACTTGCACTGCAGCTGCACAGCAGCACGAAGGGCAGGCACTGGGCGGCAGCCAAAACCCTCTGTCATGCTGGCAAAGTCATCACAAAGCTGCAGCACTTGCTGCAGCTCTGCCACTTGCATCTCATTTGTGGCTGCTGTCCTGCAACAGGGAGAACAGTCATTGGCCTTGCAGCATTAACTGTAGAAAGACCTGGCTGTGATGTGTTCACAACACACCTGTCTACAAGCACTCTCTGGAGATGCTACTTTCAGTCTGCATGTCATGCAATGCAACGCAGCCACAAGCTCTCCCCAACAAGCCTGCTGAATGTTGCCTCTTGCTGCAATCAAGAATTATATTGCCGAGTACTGCCTGCTTGCAGACCAAGCAGCTTTTTTACCTTGACTTCTGTCCAACTGCATGCAAATGTAACACAATCACCCCTGGACGACACAACAAACAGAAACAAGCATGCTCACCTTCAGCTACCATTGCCTAACAGCCGCAAAAATGCTCGACAAAGCTCGACAAAGATCATAATATGCATGCACGCCAATCAACATCCAAACAACGCATCCAAATGCAGTCTTCACAGTAGTGTAGATACTCAGCTGACCTTGAGCCTAGCAGCTTGGCCCACCGGCCATGGGCAACTTCACTCACAGCCTGGCCAGCTTCCTGCATGTCCTGCAGCAGGAGGCCCCACTGGGTGCGGGGGGTGCGCCCTGCCTTCAACCCCTCTTCCAGGACGGCACGTACCCTGCTGCATTGCTGCAAGCAGGCCTGGCTGACGCACAGCACTGCTGCCAACAGCCATAGGAAACCCTGACTGGACACCGCCTGTTCATTGAACGTGCCATAGTCACGCTCACTGTGCATTGCATAAGGAGAGTCTGTCCATTCTGCTTACAGAGCAGCAGAAGCGGGCAAAGTATACAAGCTGAGTAGACCCTGGGCAAACCAGTGTAGTACTGGGCTTCTCAATAAATTGACGCCAAAAGGCGTAGCATTTTCTTGTCTTTTCTTGTCCAGGCTGAGTAGACAGTGTTGCTGCACTTTTGCTGGTGCACAGACTCAGCTCAAAGCAGGCGGTACTGCACTAGGGGATGCAACCGATGGAGGGGAGAGCCAGAACAGCAGGGCAATAGACTGACCTGTAGCTTATCAGCAAGGGAGTGATGCTGCAGATTGGTCCATTGCCCGCCAAGCAGCACTGGCAGTGTCCGCTCCACAATGTCCCTGAAGTACAACCGCCAATGTTGTGAAGCCAAGTCGAAGCTGTGCAGACCTTGTGAGCATCTACATGCCTGACGTGTTCTGCTGTGCTTGCGTCGAGCATTATGCCAAGAATGCAATGATACCTTTGCACAAGTGTGAGTATGACTGTCTCTGCAATGTGATGCTGACGGACATTTTTCTGCAGGAAGCAGCCTGCAAAGTGTTGTATTGCACAGGCGTTTCATGGACTGATACCTGATTGCCTGCTTCACTTCGACAGCCATGGCATCTTTGTAGCTCTTTAAGACAGGAGCAAGCCCATTTATACGCTTCAATCCTGCAAGTCATGCACATTTTGCAGCGCGTTTTAAAGTTTGTACTCTTTGTGAACCATCACAAAACCTGCAAATTGAGTGAATTTCCCTGTCTCATGTGATGACAGCACCCGACTTAGACTAGACCTGCCTGCCTACTTTATTTTGACTGGTCAAGAAGTCTAGCTTCTGCATGAAAGCAAAGGCATTTGTGCCAAAGGAAATTGCATCAGGCTTGGGAAAACACTGTTTGCATGATACTCAGGCAGTCGAGAAGAGTCTGGAGATCTCAGGGCAGATTAATCAAGTAACAATGGTGAGGCTCACCAAGTACAAGAGGCGTGACCAGTTGTGCCATCTCATCTGCCTCAGCAGCGTCTGGTTGCAAGCTCTGCAGTGCTGCTCTGCCGAGTGACAACAAGTCTGACAGGGGCTCAGCAGGTCCGTTGCTTGTGCCATCTGCCACAAAACTGGGCTGAGACTGCATTGCAGCTGTGCTGCCATCCTCTGATTGTAACCTGTACTGGCCCCTGTCACTGATTTGCCTGCAAAAGCCGCAAGGCACTTTCAGCACAACTGTAGGGGACACGACATGATCCTTTCAGTGCGTGACGCATCTAGACTGTCTAGCCTTACAGTGCATGCCATCCTAACAGTCTTGCAGTGTCAAAACCAGCCAGATTTTGGAGACGCATGGCCAGCCCTGGTGTGGTAGACATGCTGGCTGTGATTACCACTTAGCTTCATCCTCCGAGGGGCAAAACCATTTTGTGTGTTTAGACTGGCCAAAATTGGCATATGCTGAACAAATGGCAACATGCGGCAAGGGCCAGCTAGTGACAGTGGTATATGATGGGAGAGAGAGACCCACCCCGAAGCAAGGTACTCCTGATGCTGTATGATACCAGCCAGCAGATGGTCTTGCAGATGGGGCAGGGCTTGAAAGCGCATCAGCCCTAGCAGGTCTGATGCCATCAGCTGCTGCACAGCTTCACCAGCTACGACCAGCTGCTGTGGCAGCTGTCGAAAGCAATGCAGGTGCTGCAACCCCTCCCTCTGTAGTGTGGCCTGCAGCACTCTAGTACATCAGACATGTGAATCAAACTGGTGCTCCATGATGATCCACGTCTGTAGCTTGCGCACTTGCCTGCAGCAGTCTCCATGCTGCACTACAATCTCTGAGCGAGAAATCTAACATGAGCAAGAGAAAGGAAATGGTGGG
>JAABUK010003368.1_pt1 | contig 27117 bp, 27 predicted proteins | sample 5559141 | NCBI WGS metagenome assembly JAABUK01 (sample SAMN10711869, study PRJNA513367) | rock metagenome | isolation source: Antarctica rocks | place: Antarctica: Victoria Land, Pudding Butte nord | collected 2016-01-03
CCGCCGGACCAGAAGGCATCCCAGACACGGTCGATCTTGGACTTCAACTCGCCTGCAATCACGGGGAGAGCCTACTGAGATCAGCGTCAGGCTTTGTAAGAACCGACCAAGGAGCTCACAGACAAGGACTCAACGCGATGGCCCTGCACGATTCTGCCCTGCTCGAGATGATCGAGACACTCCGACGCCCCTGACCTGCGCGTTTACGGTGGGGCGCGTGGGGCTCGAACCCACGACCGACGGAGCGGCTCGACCAACGCCGTGGCGCCGCCCACCGGACCTTGCGTCAGCGCGGTCGCACGGCGCCGATGTAGTCCGGCGCGTTGATGGAGTCGAAGCGGATGACTGCGCCGGTGTATGGCGCGTTGATCATGAAGCCGTTGCTGACGTAGATGCCGACGTGGTGGATAGTGGCTGGGTTCGTGAGGTCAGTCGCCAAGAAAACCAGATCACCAGCCTGAAGGCTCGCGCGGTCGACGTGCGGCCCGGCGTACCACTGGTCGCGGGACGTCCGCGGGAGGGCGATTCCGGCGCTGGCGTAGGCGGCGCGGGTAAGCCCGGAGCAGTCAAAGCGGCCGTCGGCGCCGGTGCCACCCCACTCGTATGGCGTGCCCAGCTTGGAGAAGGCGAAGGCGACAGCAGCGGCCCCAGCAGCTGAGGCCGGCACCGCAGCGGCGGTGACCCCGAAGGTGGTCTCGAGCGCCCTGATGCGTCGAACGTAGGTCTGAGTCTCGCCGAACGGCGGCACGCCGCCGTACTGCAGGACGGCGTAGGGGCCGGCGTTGTAGGCGGCGAGCATGTTGTTGATCGGGTCGCCGGGCACGGCATGCACGTCCAGAGCCAGCGCGCAGTCGTAGGCGGCGGCCGAGGCGATTGCGTCGATGGGGTCGAACGGGTCGGCGCTTCCGTCGGCGTTGGCGTCGATGCCGTGGGCCGCCCATGTGGTGGGCATGAACTGCGCGAGCCCTTGCGCTCCTGCTGCGGACACGGCCGCCGGGTTGAAGCCGCTTTCCTGGTACAGCTGGGCGGCGAGCCGAGACGGGGTGAGCGTCGCGCAAAGGCCGCCGTACCTCTCGATCGCCGGCGCGTACGCCGGAGGCACCATCCCCGGTGCTAGCCCCCCTGGAGCCGGCGCCGCCACGGAGACGCCGACCAGGGCGAGCCCGAGCACCGGTAGGGGTGCAACGAGGATGGCGGCGATGGCGAGGCGGTGCACGGTCGTCCGTCGGCCGCGCTATTCGGGGACCGCATTACGGCGCGGGTAGACCTTCGGCTCCCCGGGCTCTGACAGCCACTGGATCAGCGCGGTCCGCGACAGCCGCCATTCCTTGCCGATCCGCTTGCCCGGCAGGCGTTGCGCGGCGAGCTGGGTGCGCACCGTCGCTGGTGATACCCGCAAAAACACGGCGGCCTCTTCGACATCCATGATCTCCGGGGCCTCCGATGACCCGGTCTGGAGCGGACGGTCTTCGCGCGTCGCGTCGCGCTCATGCCGTCTGGCGCTTACGTCCTTCGACACCTTGCCACCTTTCTCCCCTGGCCTGTTGCTAATAGATGATGACACGTGATAGGACGGTATGGCAAGGGATGTTGCGATCGATGCCTTCATGCGGAGGTTAGTCACAGCCCTAGCACCGCACCGACGGCAGTCCGGCCGGCGGTCCGAGACGGAGGAGGTTTCATGACCCGCATCAGTGCTGCCGGCGGCAGCATCAACCAGATCGTCGGTGGCATCGCCCCGAACTGGGGACCGTTCGGCAAGCTGGGCGCTGAGGGCCGCATCGTGGTCGAGGTGATCATGGCGGCCGCCGTGCTCAGTTGCATGGCTATCGCCGCCTGGGGCGCGGCCAGGCAGCGGTTGGGCGCGAGCACCACCCGCGACTCCTTTGCCGCCGAGCAAGGCAAGGGCCTTATCGTGGCCGGGCTCACCGGTGTGTTCCTCATTGGCTCGATGGGGACGCTGTTCACGATCGTCTACGGCATGGCGATCTGAGCGCCGGCGTCATGATGCCTATCCCGATCCACCGGTTCGAGCCGGTCGGCGGACTCGTGTTCGCTGCCCTTCTGCTGGTGTACCTGACACCGACACTGGTCGCAGTCGGCCGCGACGAGCCTCGGTCCGGTCAGATCGCCCGCGTCAATCTCCTGTACGGCTGGACCTTCGTCGGCTGGGTGGTCGCGTTGACGATGGCGCTGTCACGCCGGGTGAGCCGATGACGGTGGCCGAAGAGCAGCCTCGGACACGGGTGCTGTTGTCCCCGGAACAGCCGCCGCCGAACAGCCACCGTCGTCGGCTCCCAAGCCGGGCCCTCACCTCGGCAGGGCTGGTGGGCCTGCTGATGGTCGGCGGCTACGCCGTCGGCCACCGCAGCACGTCCGACGCGCCGACGTCGCGGCCATCCGCGGTGCCGACCTCGCCGACGACCGACCCGCCTGCCGTTGAAGCAAGGCAGGCGTTCCGCGCCGGCGTCCCGGTGGGCTACGCCAACACCGCGTCCGGAGCGCAGTCGGCGGCCACCAACTACACGGTCGCGTACGGGTCGGCGGCCATGTTCAACCCGTCCCAAAGGCACGCGATCGTCGCGGCTATTGCCGACCCGGTCACCGAACAGTCGCTGCAAACGCAACTGGATGCGTCGTTCGCGGCGGTGATGGCGAGCTTCGGGCTGGACAGCGCAGGCCACCCCCCGGCCGGCCTTACCTTCGTCGACCGCACGCTTCCGGTTGGCGTGCACCTGCTCCGGATGGCTGGCGGTGCGGCGCAGGTGGAGGTGTGGACCGCCGGGCTGATCGGCCTGGCCGGCGCGAAGTCGACCAAGCCAGTCGCAGAGGCTTGGTCCACGGCCACCATCTCCCTGCGGTGGACCGGCGGGGACTGGAAGTGGGTCAGCTTCACTCAGCACGACGGCCCCACACCAGTGTCCGGCCTGCAGGCACCGTCCGGAGCTGACCGGATCGCGCAGGCCGTGAGGGACTTCGCGGGTCTTCGCTATGCCAGATGATCCTTGCGTCATCCTGATCGGTCCCGCCAAGGTCGCTTGCGAGGCAGCGCGAAACATCGGCGGCGCGGTCGCCGGCGCCGTGTCCTTCGCCAGCGACCCCCTCGGCGCCATCAGCAAGGCCTGCGCGGAGGCCGCCACCTGGATGATCAGCAAGCTCGCTGAAGCGGTAACCGCTCTGACTCAGGTCGACTTCACCAACCCTGGCTTCATCAAGGAGTACGCCGTCGTCTTCGGGGCGTCCACGTTTCTCACGCTGATCTTGTGGTTGCTCGCCGTCGCCAAGCGTGCTGTGCGAGGCGTGCCAGTCGGACAGGCAGTCGGCGAGGCGGTCGGCTTCCTCTGGCTCGCCGTTGCCGCCTCCGCGTTCACGCCACTGGCTCTTGCGCTGCTCGTCGCGTTGACGGATACGCTGACCAGCGGTCTGGTCGCCGGGACCGGCGCTGACATCACTCGGTTCCTCACCGGGTTCAGCCGTGGGATGGGTGGCTCCATTGGCGGCGGCAGCGTCGTACTGATTGTCGTCGCTCTGCTTGCTCTCGCCGCGTCAGTCATCCTCTACGTCGAACTGCTTATCCGTGCGGCGATGCTGTACGTCGGCGCCGTCATCGGATGTGCCGTCTACTCCGGCCTGGTGGATAAGTCCCTGTGGCGGCACGTACGCCGGTGGGCAGGAGTGATGCTCGCTATCGACCTGTCGAAACCGGTCATCATCATCGTGCTCAGCCTCGCTGCTGCCGTCATGGCCCAAGGCAGCACCCTCGACGCGTTCTCGTCAGTGACGTCGGGACTGGCGATCATGTTCTTGTCTATCTTCGCCAGCGTCGTCATCTACCGCTTCGTGCCGAACTTCGGCGACGACATGGCGCAGCTGCACAACACCCGGCGGCAGGCGTCCAACGCCGGCCCGGCCGCAGCCGTTAATGGCCCAGCGGCCGCAGTTCGCCAAGGAATCGCCACCCACGGATCCCGCTCACACGCCGGCAGGCCCCCCGGCGGCGGATCGTCCCCCGGCGGCGTTAGCGCTGGTGGCGCGGCCGCCTCAGGTCCCGGCGCAGCGGCGCTCGTCGGCGCCGGAATCGCCGCCCACGGCGTCAAGACCGCGGCACGGACCGGTGTCGACGGTGCGGCGCAGCAGACTTCCAGCCAGTCCACTCATGGGCGGCATACCCGAGGTGGGGAACGGTCATGACCACGGAGCCAGTCCAGCGTCGAACGTTCCTCATCGGCAAGGGGCGGCCCACCGCCATGGTCGGCCGCCACCGGGAGCCGGGTGAGCTGTTGTTGCTGTTTGCCGGCGCCTCCGTCGGCGTCCTCTGCGGGCTCGCCCTTCCGTGGCTTCCAATCCGGGTAGCGGGTCTGGTCGGCCTTCCGGGCCTTGCCGCTGCCGCAGTGTTTCTGCCGTACCGGAGGCGCACCTTCTACCGATGGTTCGAGATCGATCGTTCCTACCGTCGGCTGCTCCGCAGCGGCAAAGCCACCTGGCGGTCGGGGGCGATGGAAGCCGGCACCAGCCTGGAGGGTGTTGAGACCGACCTGGGCTCGCCGCCTGGTATCGGTCGCCTGCGTTGGCTCACCGCCTCGTTCGGCGCCAACGACCAGCTCGCCGTCCTGCTGCACTTGGACCAGCTCACCGTGACCGCCGCAGTCGAGATCGAGGGACCCGGAGTCGGCTCGCGCGACTCTGAGGACCAGGAAGCCCTCGTCGACCGGTTCGGTGCGGTCCTACGCCACGTGGCCAACGGCGACGGCTTCCTCACGCGGCTGTCCATGCTGGCACGCACCCTGCCCGCCGACCCCGACGCGCACGCCAAAGACGTCGCGGCCCGAGGGAACCCAGGCAGCCCCAGGTGGCTGCAGGAGTCCTACGAGCAGCTGCTCGCCAACGTGTCCACGTCCAGCGAGCAGCACCGCGCCTACCTGGTGGCCTGCATGCCGTACACCCGTGAGCTCGCCGCGGAAGCACTAGCACTCGGCCACGGCGATGACGGCCTGGCGGTGGTCATGTCGCGGGAGATCGCGGACGTGGTCGCCCGCCTGGCCGACGCCGACATCTCGGTCCGCCAGCCGCTCGGCGTGTGCCGCCTGGCCTCGCTGATCCACTCCATGTACGACCCTGACCACCCGATCGACCGGACCTTGACCATGAGCCGGCGCGCGGCGTGGCCGGCCGAGCTCGACGCGACGCATGCGACCTACCTGACGTCGAAGACACGGGAGTCCGACACCGCCGAACCGTGGTGTCATGCCACCGCTTGGATCAAGGAGTGGCCGCTCACGCCGGTCGGGGTCAACTTCCTCGCGCCACTGCTGGTGCACACTCCCGACGTCATCCGCACGGTCGCGGTGACCATGGCGCTCGAGCCCACCGATGTGGCGATCGAGCGGATGCTGACCGAGAAGACCAATGACGACGCCGACACCGCGCGAGCCGCCAAGCTGGGCCGCACCGCCGACCCCCGCGACCGCGCGCACTCCGGCCGGGTCGATCAGCGCGGTGAAGACCTCGCCGGTGGCGCGGCAGGAGTCAACCTGGTGGGCTACCTGACCGTCTCCGCCCGCTCCCCCGATGAGCTGACCCGGGACAAGCGGACGATCCGCGCCGCGGCCGGCAAGTCGTTCCTCAAGGTGGAGTGGTGCGACCGCGAACACCATCGAGCGTTCGTGAACACCCTGCCGTTCGCCGGCGGGATCCGCACATGACCGGCATAGCGGGTGCGTTCACTGCGCTGCTGTACGGGCGGCCGGAGACTGCGCGGCTGCCGGTCCGGACCTCCACCTCCCAAGCCGAGGCGGTGTACCTGCCGACTGCCGCACCCGGGCTGGGCGAGTCCGGGGTGATCATCGGCCGCGAGGTGTACTCCGGCAAGGGCTACGTCTATGACCCGTTCCAGCTCTACGGGCAGCAGCTCCCCGCGCCCCACTGGCTCGTCCTCGGGGAGTCCGGCAACGGCAAGTCTTCGCTGGAGAAGTCGTACGTCCTGAGGCAGCTGCGCTTTCGTGACCGTCAGGTGGTTGTCCTCGACGCCCAGGGAGAGGACGGCGTGGGCGAGTGGCATCTGATCGCCTCCGCGCTCGGAGTGCAGCCGGTACGGCTGGACCCAGCTGGCGGAGTTCGGTTAAACCCGCTCGACCCAGCGATCGCGGATATTGGGCAGTTGGCCCTGTTACGGACGATCATCGAGGTGGCGACCAGCCGGTCGTTGAGCGAACGCTCCGGCTACGCGCTGAAGGTCGCGCATGCGGAGGTACGTGCATCGACGCCGTCCGACCAGCAGCCCCTGCTTACCGACGTGGTGCGCGCCCTGAGGGAGCCGAGCGTCGCAGCCGCCGAGGCGATGAAGGTCACGCTCGAGGAGGTCCGCAGCTGGGGGCTGGACGTGGCGCTGGTGCTCGACCGGCTCGTCGACGGAGACTTGGCCGGCATGTTCGACGCGCCGACCACGGCCGACATCGACCTGGACGCGCCGCTGATCGTCTTCGACCTCTCGGGGATCGATCGCAACTCCGTCGCCATGCCTATTCTGATGGCGGTCGTCGGAGTGTGGCTCGAGCACACCTGGCTGCGGCCGGACCGGTGCAAGCGCATCCTGTTGGTCGAGGAGGCCTGGCACATAATCAGCTCGCCGTCGGTGGCGCAGCTGTTTCAAAGGCTGCTGAAGTTCGGCCGACGGCTCGGCCTGTCATTCGTCGCCGTCGTTCACCACCTCTCCGACGTCATCGACGGAGCCGCGGCTCGTGAGGCCACCGCAATTTTGAAGATGGCCTCCACCCGCACGGTGTATATGCAGAAGGCGAACGAGGCGCGCACCACAGGCAAGGTCCTTGGGCTGCCCCGTTGGGCGATTGAGGTCATTCCGACGCTCCCACCGGGCATCGCAGTTTGGGATGTCAATGGCAACGTCCAGGTGGTGAAACACATCGTCACCGACGCCGAACGTCCGCTCGTCTTCACCGACCGAGCCATGACCGAGTCCCGAAGCCGGTGAGCAGCGCTCCCCGGGCCATTGCGCCGACCAGCGACGCGCCGCTGCTCGTAGGGCTCGGCGGGCTGATCGGTGGCTGCACGGTCGTGTGGCTCGCCGCCTCAGTGGGCGGTCTGCTCGAGCGCGGTGCATGGCCGCGAGTGGGCATGTCCGACGCCGCTCGGGCAATCCCACAGCTCGTCCGTCACCCGGGCGATATCGGCGCCGCCTTTCGCCCTGCTCTGCGTGCTGGCCTGCCCGGTCCCATGCTGTTCTACGGCGTCCTCATCACCGTGGGTTTCCTGTGCTTCGGGGCGCTGGTGGCGGTGGTTCAGTGGCGCAGCCGCACGCGATCGTCTCCGGGCTGGGCCACGCGTACGCAGATACAGCGGCACCTGTCCGCTCGGGCCGTACAAGGAAAAGCCTCGCTCATCCGGCCGTCCATCACTGAACAGCGGCCCGACCCTTGCACAGTAGGCATTCACCTCGGCCGTGACCAACGCACCCGCATCGAGGTGTACGGCTCGCTAGAGGATTCCTACGTGATCGTCGGCCCGCCAAGGTCCGGCAAGGGGATTCACCTTGTTATACCTGCCTTGCTCGACGCGCCCGGGGCGGCAGTCGTGCCGTCCACCAAGCCCGACACCCTCGCAGCGACCGCGTCCAGCCGTGCGCTCAGCGGACCGGTACATGTCTTCGACCCGCAGGGCCTGGCGCAGTGGCCGACCCGGCTGCGGTGGGCGCCGGAACGAGGCTGCACCGATCCGCTGACCGCCATCATGCGCGCCCGCGCACTCACCGCCGGCGCCCGTACCAATGTCGGCTTGGAGAACGGCGATTTTTGGACGGGGATGACTCAGGCCGTCGTCCGCTGCTACCTACATGCGGCCGCGCTCGACGCCCGGCCCATTCGCCACGTCCTGCGCTGGGCCGCCAATCCAGCCGACCCAGAACCCATCCGCATCCTCCGCACGTCGAAGACGGCCGCCGAAGGATGGGCTGAGGAGCTCGACGAGCAGGCCGCCGCGGACCAGCGGCAACGCGGCAGCGTCTGGGCCGGCGTACGACGAGCCTTCGACTCCCTCGCCGACCCCCGTGTGCTTGACGCCTGCTCCCCCGGTCCGGAGGAAGCGTTCGACGCCGGGACGTTTCTTAGGGAGCGCGGGACGCTGTACCTCCTCGGCTCCTCCGGGGCACAGCTGTCCATCGCCCCGCTTGTCACCGCGCTCATCGAAGAGGTCGTCGAAGCGGGGCGGCGACTCGCCGCACACGCCCCGGGGGGCCGGCTCGACCCGCCCCTGATGCTCCTGCTCGACGAGGTCGCCAACATCGCTCCCTTGCCGTCACTTCCTTCCCTGCTCGCCGACGGCGGCGGCGTCGGCATCCCCACCGTCGCGGTGCTCCAGTCCCTCGCTCAAGCCCGAGGTCGGTGGGGCGAAGCTGGTGCCGATGCCATCTGGGACACGGCGACGATCAAGATCGTCCTCGGCGGCCTCGCCAAAGCACGCGACCTGGCTGACATCGCTGGCCTCGCGGGTGAACACGACGAGCAGACCTACAGCCGCTCCAGTGGCCGAGGCGGAGCGTCGTCAACGACCGCCACCCGTCGCGCGCCCGTCCTTGCCGCGGACCGTCTCCGCAACCTCGACTTCGGCACCGCGGTCTTACTGCAAAGGGCCCTTCCCCCCGTTCAGTTGCAGATGCGTCGGACTGACGGCGCCAAGTCCAAAGGGTTCAGGCGGCTCGAGTCGTTGCGTCGCATCCCGGGCCGTCCAAGGCGCTGACATGGCCGCTGAGCGAGTTGTCACCCGCTCGCTCCTTGACGGTCAAGGCAGGGTGCTTACGGCCACCGGGGATGAGCCGCGGCTAGCGACACCGACCCTTGCGTTCGCCACGCGGTACCTCCCCCGGAGGAGAAGCGAAGCGAATCGGTGCGGTGGTCGACGAGGGTGCGCGCGGAACGGGGCCCGAGCTCAAGCTGAGTGCCGCCGCGACACAGGCACCACCTCAGCTGGGTCGGCGGTACTCAATGCCGAGGTGCACGACGCGGACACGCGCCCCCTCCTGCGCCAAGCCCAATTCCTGTGCGGCGAGCTCCGCCTCGACGGCCTGACGGTCGAGTGAGGCCAGCACCGACCGCCTGTGGTCGTTGCCGTCCGTCCAGCTCTCCAAGTCGGGCCACGCGACGACGTAGATGCCGTCAGTGGAGGCAGCGTCGCGCATGTAGCGCTCAACGAGCTGGTCGCGCATCGCCGAGCAGATCTCGTCGTTCCACGCGCCTTTGACCTCGACTGGCAGTGACAGCCGTCCCGTGTCGAGTCCGCCCACCGGCGCGGCGTTGACGAGGATGTCTGTGCGTTCCCCGATGCCGCTGGGGCGGTTGCGCCGGATCTGCACCTCGCGGTTTACAATCGCGCCGCGGACGGTCAGGACGCGGCTGAGCTCGTTGGCGAGGTAGTCCGAGATCTCATCCTCGGACTTCGGCCGCCCCGCGTGGGTGTCCCACAGGTAGTGCGACTCGGGCGTCGCGCCGGTCAGCCGCATCTGGATGTCTTCCATCGCGGCCGCGACCGCCGCGGCGAGGGCGGCCGCGTCGTTCACCAGGACCTTGTGGCGGTCGGCGGCGAGCCGGAGGAGCTGCGGGAGCGGCGTCGGAGTCCACTGGTTGCGCCGCAGCGTCGCTTCGGAGGTCGCCAGCGTACGCGGGAGCCACCGGTCTGTTGGCAAGGCCGCCACGATCGCGCGGACAGCTTCGACGGCTTGCGGCGACCCTTCGTCTTGCAATCGGCGCAAGAGTTTGTCGCGCCAGTGCCCGATCTGCTCACGCGGCCCGACCGCGTGGGCTTCGTCGAACTGCGGGTCGGACTCCGGCGGAAACTTCGCGCGCAGCCACAGATAGATGTCGGCGAGGACCGCCGCCGGCACGTGATCGAACCGCTCGTAGCCGCGGACCGTCAGCGCATGCCCGAGCACCTGCTTTGCCAGCGTTAGGTCAGCGTCGAGCGCGGCCTTCACCGCGGGCCAACTCCGCTCGAGGTCGCGGTCGATGAGCTGCCCCGCCGCAAGCCGATGCCGGTCGAGGTCGGACGGATCCTGCAACCACTCCAGCAGCAAAGGTCGTAGCAGGTCGAAGTCGTGCCTAGCGAGCGACGTTACGATCTCTTCGCGCGGCTCTGCCTCGGCGGAGCGAGCCAGCGACAGGTAGGTGGACGCGACGGTGTCGTCCCACAGGTAGCTGGCTTCGTTGGAGACGAGTGGCCGCCTGCCGTTCGACACAGCGGCCCCCACGCAGGTCAGCGTGGCGGCGCGTGCCGCATCACGCGCCTCGGGACCGGCAAGTTCAAGCAACTGCACCTTATCGTCCCAGGTCGCGCCGTTCACTGACGCCGTCGACCAGCTCGCGAGGACCGGCGCCCACTCGATCCAGGCTGTCGCGGGAAGCTGGTGAAGGCGTTCGGGTGCGACCCGGAGCAGCAGCACCATCGCCCGGTATCCGGCCTCCGCCGGGAAGTAGCGGGTTTCGGGCTTGTGGAGCCACTGCTGCGGCTGGCATGGGTGCGACCGCAAGTAGTGGTCGGCGGCGTCAACAAGGCGTCCGCGCAACCCCTCGCTTAGTGTGGGCCACCGCGGCATGCCCACGATGTTCGGGTCGAACTCGGCGCCGTAGTGCTTGGAGCCCGGCGCGACGGTCAGCAGCCGGGTGCTGTGCCAGAAGCCCACCGCCTCGCCCTTATCGAACCGTGCCAGCAGCTCGTTTATCTGCTCGTTGACGTCGTCCTCATCCTCGGCCTTCGCCGGCTTGGGCCCGTGGAACATCTCCCAGGCCCTGCGCATGTCGTCGGCCTCGGGCGAGTCGAGCGCGACCGGGTCCACCCAGGCGTGGACGAGGTCGACGTGCAGGGGGTGTCCGGTTGGCATGTCGAGCACCAGGTCGCGGTGTTCGGGGGCGCCGACATCGAACGTCCATCGGAAAAGCGAGCGCAGCGCTTCCCGCATGTCGCCGTCGGCTTCCACGTACAGCTGGGCGAGCCACGCGAGGTCGTCGGCGCGCACGACGGCAAGTGAGTGCGAGCTGTGACCGGCGAGTCTGTGCAGCACCCTGTCCGTCCGGTTGGCGGCGAGCACCGCGACCGCGACGGGGCGTCGCAGCAGAGGGTCGGCCAACGGGTCGTCGCGTTCGTCGTGGCGGAAGTCCTCGAACAGCAGGCCGTCGTAGTGCTCAACCCGGGCGAGAACGACGCGGGTGAACGCGTCGACGACCGCGTTGTCGGCCGGCCTCGCCGCCGCCAGCGCCAGCACGCGGTTCGCAAGGGCGCCGAGGTCGTGGTCGTTGACCGGGGCATTGAGGTCGCTGAGGAGCCACTGGAGGCCAGCGTCGATGTCAGCCGCGGTGATGCCTTCTCGGAAGCGGTCGAGGAATATGGCGTAGAAGCCGTGGTAGTTGCGCCGCTTACGGGGGGTCAGCACGGAGAAGACCTCCGCGTTGGACATTGCCTGCGGCCACGACGCGAGCAGCGCGACACCCTTGAGCTCGTCCGCCGGGTCGTCGCCACGCGCAGTGGCGTCGACCGCGAGCGGGCGCAGTGCCGCGGTCCGCTGAGGGTCCGGAAGCCGTGTCAGCGTCCAGCCGGCGGCGACGCGATCGTGCGTCTCGGCGGTGGTGTCGGTGACGATGGTCGCGAGGTCGTCGCGCAGCTCTATGGCGGCGCACTCGTCGGCCAGTTCAAGGGCCAATCGGCGGCGGTCCGCGTCGGTGTCGTGCAGATGGGCGCGTAGCTGCTGGGCGACGTCGCGGTGTCGGAGCGCGTGGTAGGAGCGTTCCCACGGTGCTGCGGTTAGCGTGCTGGCGACGGAGAACAACCCGTCGATCACGGCGGCGCGCAATGTGTCGCCCGGGAGTTCGACCTCGCCTTGAAACGCCGCCGGGTCCGCCGCGGTGAGGAACCCAAACCGGTCCGGTGCGATCGCGACCATCCACGCTGCGGCCAGCCGGGTCTGCGGCCAGCAGCGGCCATCCGGTCCGAGGAACAAGGGCCGCGCCTGGGTCGCCGACAGCGCGTTGGCGACTACCCACTCGGCCGCGAGGAAGTCGGCGAACGTCGCGTGGGCCCAGCCGAGGCGCTGTCCACCGCGGCTGTTGAACAGTCCAGTTCGCGCCGCCTCCTGCACCGCGGGGACAGTGACGTCGACGGTGCCCTCGGGAGTCGGTTCGGCTCCCCCTGCGAGACGCTCGATCGTGATGTCCTCGCCGTCGGCGTCGAGTTGCGGGCCGGTCCAGACCGCGGAGGCGCCGCCAAACACCGTCGCTGCGGCAATGCGGCGGGCGACCGCGACGCGCTCATCGAGCGAGAACGCACCGCCGAGCCCTGCATCGAGGCGGTCGATGTTCTGCTCCGCGCAAAGCGAGCGGACCCCTGCCGCGTACAACGGGGCACCCCGGTCGGGCAGCGTCCCCGACTGACCGAAGCTACGAGCAAGGAATCGCAACGTCAGCGGGCGGGCCGCGAGCGGCCCGGCGCGGGCCAGTGCAACCTCGTCGAGAAGCCGGAACGGATCGCACCAGTCGGCCGCGATCGCCGATGCGTCTACCCGGCGAAGCGGCAGGATCTCGACCACGGCAACCGAACCGAACAGCTCCTTCAGCGACTGCTCCAGTCCTGCAGGCCAGTCCGCCGTTCGGCAGGCGATGCGCAGGAATAGCCGGTCGTACGGGAGCCGACGGAGACGGTCGCCTATGACCGCGCCGACGTGGGGGACGCGAGCCCGCGCCTCGTCCAGCGAGTCAAGGACTAGACACAGCTGACCGGACCCGGCTGACCAGGAGACGATCGACTGGTCCTCGAACACCTCGCGCACCAGCCGGCCCTCGGACCCGTACGCCGCGAGGTCGAAGGACACGACCGGCACCCCACCGGCGGCCAGCCGAGCCTTCGCCGCGACCGCCGTCGACTTGCCCGCCCCGGGCTCTCCAAGCAGCACGACGCAGCGGTGCTCGCCTAGCTCATCGGTGCGCCGCACCCCTCGGTTCGTCGACTGCGTACCGAACCAGGTCGCGTCGGGATCGCGGAGGAAGCCGTAGTCGTCGAGCGTGTAAGCGCCGTCGCGAGGGCACCAGAACCGCTCCACGCTCGCAGGCGACACGGATCTCCCCGCAGAATCGAGCCCGACTCAGCGTGCTCTCCGATCCAGTTAAAGTACGGCGCAAATCCTATCGAGTCGGCGCACGCTGACCTCCGGCGACGGTTTGCCGAACACCGAGAAGCCGCGCTCGGCGGACCCGGCGGGTCCCGCGTTCTCCGCCGGCCTCGGCTGTGGCCATCCCTTCGCAGCGGCCTGCCGCGGGGCGGCCGCCGGTAGTTCCTGAGCTTGACCCCCACCTACACGTTGAGGTGCGGCCCCGTTGTCTTGAGACCACGCAGCACGACCGCACGGCCTGAGAGCGAGTCCGTGACACCCACGGGTGGCTCCGCGCAACCAAGCGGAGGTGCCTGTACCCGAGGCGCAACGGCGGCCGGAAGTCCGGCTCCTGCTTGGTCCCAGCGCTGCTCGGGGTCATCCGCTAATGCCGCTCTCCGGCCGTTCGGAACGTGTCTGTCGACGGGCAGGGCGAAACTGACCAGGGCGCCGACAACCGATCAGTTTTCCAGTGCCGTGTCAAGGCCGTTGACACGATAGGTGTTGAGGCGCTCGGAGATCAGCGCGCCGGCCCCAGGCTAACGCCAGACGAGTGGCAGATCGTGCTGTTTGGCGATCAGAACCCACCAGATAAGCGTGACCTCGTTGTAGGCAAGTTGGTTCATCTCGGCATGCGGGCAGCAGAGCTGGGCACCAATGTCGTCTTCGACTTCGGACTCTGGGGAGGACGTACGATCAGCGCTCCGCTGTATCGCACGCGCAGTCGGCGCGGGTAGCCAAGTCGTAATACCTGGCGATTGACCACGAGTACCAACGAAGGCGTGTCACCAATCGGTTCGCAACAACCCCCGATCAAACGTTCCACATGGCGACGTTGAACTTGAGCAGTGGCGGGCTCAATTTCAAGCGCCGGACGAAGCAGAACTGCCAGGTTCTCAGATTCCACCCGTCCCACCACAGCACGCGACATGGTCGGCGTGGGCCTCGCAGCGCTGACCATCCCTGCCTGACCAGTACGCAACGACCGCCGCCAACTCGCGCTACTCATACAAGCCATGACCCCCATTCGATGCTTCGAATCACCGCGCACATCGGCATAGCGGACGAACACAGCCGTCATTACGCGCTGGAAGGTCCGCAGGGCCGCCGCGATGCGGTTTCTGTCTCGCCGCGAGGCCGACGCTGTGCTTTGTCGCCACAGAGACCCGACGGGTGGACCGATGGGAGGGGATCGATCTACTGCGCCCTGGTGTCGTCGGTGTCTGAGGATCAGCGGTCAGCGCCGGAGTGGCCGCGCGTCCGGCACTTGTCCCGATCCCACTCGCGAATTCGAGACAGGCTGCGCTGGAGCCCTTCATGCCATGCCAGCAGGTCGCTTTGTCGAGACTGCAGATCGTCGACCGCGCCGACGTGGGCACCGTGGAGGGCGGCCAGCTCAGCCCGAATCGGTGAATGCCGCGCCCAACAGGCCGGGATGGTCTCGCCCAATTCGTACTCACCGATCAGCCAAGATACCCATGGCTCAAGGCTGTCGTCGCCCTCTTGGGCGGGCTCGTTGAGCAGCGTGCCGCCCAGCCCTTGGCGCACGATCAGCGTTGCCACCTGGCTCTGGAGTACCTCAATTTGCGACTGCGCCGCTTCGAGCGCGTGAAGCATCTGATTCATCACGGCGGGAATGTCGTCGGTGATGGTCACCTCTCCACTGCCTGGTACAGCTCGTCTTGTGCAGCGGCGCCACGGCCCGCGGACCAAGTGCCAGTTTGGGGTTGCTGAGGCGTTCGCCTCGCTTGACGTTGACGCAGAGCGGCGAGTCTGTCGCCAAGCGCGTGTTCAGCCGGCAGGACGCCGGACGCCAGATGTTGCGCCGATGACCTCGAGAGGGCGTCCAGGAGCACCGGTACGGCGTTGTTCTCATCCTCGCTGATACGGATGTCATCGCGCGCTCGGTCGCTGGGCAGGTCGTCCGTCTCCTGCACTCCAGCAGCCAGTGCATAGTCGACATCTTCGGCGGCCGCATAGATGTGGTTCTCTCGCCTGCCGCGGGATAGTCCGACGTAGCCGGACTCCCTCGTCAGCGCAGCTGCGCCGTACAGCAGAGCAACGTCAACCGTGAGTCCCTGCGCCTTGTGACAGGTCAACGCGTACGCGTGGTCGAGGCGGTCGGCCACCAGCCGCCCGTTCAACACTCGGTCAACTCCCGCCTCATCGCGCATGGTCAGCGCACCCTCAACCGGATCTACGGCGACGACGGTCCCGCGGCTACCGTTATGCAGGTTGAGGCGGTACGAGTTGGCCAGGACGACCACCTCGTCGCCAACGGCGAACGTGCGCTCACCGAGCCGAGCGTCGTCAACGGTGAGCGGAGGGCCGCCCAGCCGACCGTCCCGTTGGAGCCGCGCTCGTGCGACAACGTTGAGGTCCCGGACGTCATCCCTGCGCAGGGCAATCATGGTGACTTCGCCGGCGGCAGCGCCCCGTGCGGCAAGCCAGTGCTCGACCATCTGACGCTTGAGCTCGATTGCGCTGTCAGCACAGTGGACGCGGTGATGTCCGACGTACTCCCGCAGTCCGTCCGCAACGTCTCCGTCACGTATCGACGACAGGGCCTTCTGCTCCCAGCCCTCCACCTGCCTCATGTTCCTCGCCAAGTGGGCTGCCGGCAGCCGAGCGGCCAGTGCGGCGAACATGCCGCCGGCCTCGAGTGAGGGCAACTGGTGCGGGTCCCCTACACAGACCAGCTTGCAGCGGGCCTCAGCGGCCATCTCCAGCAACTCAGCAAGCACCCGAGTGCCGACCATTCCGGCCTCGTCAACGACGAGAACACCGCCGTGCGGTAGACCGCCAGCGCTTCTGGTCGTCGGGTCGAGCGCCCGGGCGTCCATCATCAGGCGGGCCAGCGACGACGACAGGATTCCCGTCGCGGTTTGGAGCCGGTGGGCCGTGATGGCAGCAAGGGAGGCGCCGATGACCGGGATGCCAGCTCGGGTCCATGCCTCGTGCGCCGCCCGCAACGCCGCGGTCTTGCCCGATCCGGCCGGGCCGACGACGACATCTACGCCCGCACCGGAGGTCAGCAACTGGTTGATCACCTGCTGTTGGTCCGCAGTCAGCCCTGCACCATTGGTCGATGTTCTGGGGTCAACCACGGCGACGCCGGCATGGCGCAGGCCGTCTGCCAGGGCCAGCGCCCGCTGCTCAGTCACCAGTAGCTCGGCGGTCGAGTAGCGCCGCCGACCCGCGCTCGGGATGAGCGGAACCACTTCGTTGGCCCTGACCAGGCCGTCGGCATGGCGCTCGATCTGCTCCACCGGTGCCCCGGTCGGCAGAGATTCAGCGATGCCGCGGAGGACGTCCCGCCGGTCGAACGTCGACTGGCGGAATGTGAGCCCCGTCGGTGCCAGCAGGCGGTCGGCCACAGCGACGACATCGGTCGGCGCGCCGTCAGCCTTCCCGAGGAGGCGGTTTGTGTCCTGGTCGGTCCAACCGTGCTCCGCTGCCTCGGCTGCCCACCGCGCCCGCAGGCCACCGGCCTCAACGTGATGGGGCTTGTCCGGCCGGGTGCGCAAGGTGGCCCCCTGGGCGGCTTGCGGGTCATTCCGCCCGCTTCTCGACATCGCTGCCTCGATCTGCTGCCGCCGCTTGGAGAACGTCCGGCGAAGCGTGGGCGGTACGCCGGCAATCTCGGCACTGCCACGCACAACCGGTGTCCACGCGACGCCCAGGCGTCCTGTCAGCTCATGCCGAAGCGCCGCCTGATACAGGAAGCCGGCGGTGCGCGCTTGCTGGTACAGCTCTCGGGTGTCGAGCGCGGAGATGCGGCCGTCCTCGCCGGTGAGCAGGTTCGCCACCACCACATGGTCGTGTAGCTGCATGTCGCCGCAGCGGTTGGAACGGTGCTGGAAGGCGGCGGCGACGAAGCCGTGCGTGGGCACCCGACGGGCCTTACGGTGGTCGCCTTGGTGTCCGCGCAGGGCATGCCCGGCAACGCGCTCGAGGTAGCCGACAGCGGCTATAACTGCAGCCTCGTGGCCCGCTCTCACCTGCTCAGCTACGTCGGCCGCGCCAAGCCCGTAAAGGATGGACACCGACTTCGGCGCCGAGAACGTCAGGTCCAGACCTGGAAGGCGGACATCGACCCGCTCGTCGACGTGTGTCAGTGACGCGGCATACGCGGGCCCGTATACCTTGTTGGGTTCCAGCCCCGCCGCTCGACAGATCCTCCCAGCCTCATCGGCGCGCAGGGAGCTGTCGGGCCGGGACAGTCTTGCGCGGGCCAAGTCAACGGACCGGCAGGCACGCTGATAGTTGTCAGCCAACGACGACGGTACGACGGTTCCAGCAGCGCGGACGGCGTCGACCAGCGGCTCGACGGGCACCTTCCCGCGCGGATGCACACGCAGGACCGGCTCGACCAGGAGGGTCTGACCGTCGGGGCTGCAGCCGCGGAGCAGAGCTCGGAAGGCGTCGTCGCTCACCTCACCGACCAAGCCGAGCGCCTCAGCACCGCCGCCTATCCACCGGCCTCGCCGCTCCCCCGAGCCGAGGTAATAGTCGCTGGGGCAGCCAGCTTGCTGGTTGAGGTAGTACTCCGCGCTCCAGCGCGGCGCCGACAACCGGCCAATGGACAGCACCCGGCACCTCCATCTAGGGCCGCAAACAGCGGCATCCGTATCGCAGATACCAGTGTGTGCCTCCAGCGTCTAGTTGTCTAGACATGTTGCCTATCGGGCCATACAGTCTGATCTATCCCCGCTGAGAGGAACGCCCGTGGACCTACTTGTGGCTGTCACTGAGGCAGCCGAAGCGCTGGCTACCGCAGCACCGGCGAGCGTCGACGTTGAGTCCGTGGCGTTCGGAGCCGAGATCGGCCGAGCTGCCTGCCTGGTGTTACGTCGGGTTGGTCCGGTGGCCGACGGAATCGCCTACCTCTCTGCGGCGCAGGCCTTCGCCGACGTCCGTGCAGCTATTGAGGAGGGTGGCACCGGGGCGTCGTCAGGACCGGTCCTCCTAGCGCTTGAGGGAAACGTCGCAGCCCTTCACCTGACCGAGTCAGCGCTGGCCGGACTCGCGGCGGACCTGATCATCGCCGTGGGGCTGCTTGAACGTCGGCGCGCCCAGCCAGGAGGCGACGTTGCGGCCAGCCAAGCCGTCGCTTGCGCCGCCCAGGCCCGGCAGATCCTGACCCGAAGGGCCACCGATGACCTCCTTCGGTGATCTCGACACAGCCGCCACGGCAGCGCTAGAACTCGCGTTGCGCCGTGGTGAGGTCGTTGACACCGATGGACTGCGTAGGTCCCTCGAAGCGGTACTACGGCTCACTCAAGCCGGGCAGGCCCGGTCGTCGTCAACCCGCCGACCTGACATGGCGCAGGTGTTAGCCCACGACATCGGGAGAGTCCTCGCCATCCTTCCCAACGCCACCGACGACACCCCACCGGCACCCGGCCCGCTGCATCGAACTGCGGACCTGCTGGGCGCTGGCCGAGACTTGCTCGCCAGCCACCGTGCGATCACGTCGCGTGGGCCAGTCGACCGCACGGACCTGGCCGCAATAATCGACTCCCCCGACGGACGAACTCAGACGTTGCGGACAGCTGGGCGTTACGCCAGTGCCCTGTCCACCCTCGCGGCGCGGCATGCACTAAACGTCGGCGCTCCGACGCTCGGTGGAGCGGCAAGGATCCTGGCAGAGACCGGCGAGGCGACGGTTTGGGCTAGCCGCCACGCCGGCGGCGACTTCCTCGCCGCGATTGCAGTCGTCGCTCCACTGTCGCGTGACGCACCCTCGTCCGTCGAGTCACCGGATCAGCTCGTCGTTCGCGCTGCGGATAGTGCCGAACGCTTGCACTTGCTGGCCTACCGTGCCGTCCAACGCGACGAGTGGATCCAGCACCCGCCCGAGACGATGGCCCGCTCGGCGCTGGCGATGGCCGCCACCGCGCACACCACGGGCCGACTGCTGCGCCACGTCGCTCGAGACCCCGGGATGCCGTACGCAGACCTGTGCCGCGCCGCCGCACTCACCGACCAGGCGTACGAAGCCTGGGCAACCATTCAAGAACGCTGGCACGCCATCCGAGCGGCCGCCCCGCCACGACCGCTGCGCCCTACCGACCTGGAGGCGGGTGACCTAGTCACCCGCATCGGCCGCCTGGCCTACACCGACCCGCAGTGGACCCCCGCGCTCGGCGCCAGCGACAACCTGCGACCCGCCGCCGAGCTCGCCCCCAACACGGCCGCGCTCAGCCGCCTGCTCGCCGGCCTCCACCGTCTCGCCATCAGGGGGGCTCTCCTCGCCGGCGACCACGCCAATCTCACTCGGCTCATGGCCCGTGGCGGAAACTTGCTGGTGCAGACCAGCACTCTGCCGGCCGCCAAAGAGGTGCGGCGTCCCTGGAGTGCCGCTCCTCCGCACACCACCGCCGCGCTCACATCGGCCTACGACCTCGCGCGGCTTGCCGGCCTTGACGCTGCCGATGCAACTGCCGCTCTTGTCCGCGAAGCCGGGCCGGAGATCGCGGCACAGATCGAGCTCGACGGTCGCCGGGCCGCTCCCGGCCGGCCGCCTCACCGGGGACAGCAGCGCGAATCCGGGTGGGGACGAGAGCTATCCCGGTCGGCGATCGGCATCGAGCCGTGATGCACAACGACAGCCGCGAGCATCTCGCCTATTGCCGGCAGATCGAGGCGGCCACTATCGGCGGGCTCATCCTCGCCCCGGCCCTCCTGCCCGCGGTGCGGGACTGGCTCGACCCGGCCGACTTCACCGTCCCGCACTACCGGCTCTGGTACGCCGTCGTCCGCGACCGCTACGCAGCCGGTCTGCCGGTGGACCAGATCGCCCTCCTGGGTGAGCTCCGGCATCGAGACGCCCTCGGTCCTGGCGGCCGCCACGCCTACGAGCTGGCGACGATCGCCGAGTTGGTGCCGCTGCCCAGCGCCACCGCCTATTACGCGCGCATGGTCGTCGAGGAGTCGGTGCGCCGGCAGGTCGCCGGCGCGGGGATACGACTCGGTCAGGTCGCCGAGTTACCCGACCTTGCCGACATGCTGCGAGCGGCTGCGGATTGCCAGGCCGTCGTCGACAGAGCACGCATAAGATGGCTCCGCGCCCAGCCACTGCCTGACGCGACGGCTGTGGCTGCGGAGCCGACCGGAGTCGACGCCTGCCGGTAGGCTCTGGTCTAGTCGAGCAGGAGAGTCGCCGATGACCAACCTCGACACCACGAGCGACCGGGCGGTGTTCCGGCAAATCGCAGACGAGCTGCGCGTCGGGATCTCCTCAGGGCAGTTGACCGCAGGCGCTCGGCTGCCGTCAGAGAGCGCCCTGATGCGGTCTCACGGCACTGCGCGGGAGACCGTTCGGCGGGCGCTCGGCCTCCTCAAGGCCGAAGGGCTCATCGTCACCGAGCACGGACGCGGCGCCTTTGTCCGCCAGCGGCATGCCGTCATTCGCCGTCGTCCTGACGCCGGCGACATCGACGGGGACGTCGAGACGCTCACCGTAAGACGTGCCAAGGCCGACCCGCTCCTCGCCACGCAGCTCGCCCTGCGGGCCGGCAGCGGCGTAATTGTCCGGGTGCGGCGCTACCTGCACGATCACTCGCCGGTCGAGGTCGCGACGTCCCACATCTCCTGGCGGCTGGCCGGCGGCACGCCCCTAGCCGAGAGCGACCCAGGCCCCGGCGGCATCTACGCCCGACTCGCCGAGCTGGGTCACCCCGTCGACCGGTTCACCGAGGCCGTCTCGACTCGCATGCCCACCCCTGCGGAGTCCCGGACGCTGCGGCTGGCCGAGGGCGTGCCCGTATTCGCCGTCTTACGCATCGCCTACGACCAGGCCAGTGCGCCGGTCGAAGCGGTGCACGCCGTCATGGCCGGGGACCGCTTCGAACTGTCCTACGACCTGCCGGCAGGTCGCCTTGGGTAGCGGAACCGACGGTGAGGTTGGACCTTTGCGTGGCACCGGCGACCTGGTCGGTTGGTCAGCTCGATACGCCCAGTCGCTGCTGGCCAGCATGCCCGACCGTTGGCAACACACCGCCGGCGTTGCGCGCCTAGCCCAGCAGGTCGCGGCCGACGTCGGGATCGAGGCTCCCGAGCTGGTCGCCGCGGCGTACCTGCACGACATCGGCTACTCCCCCGCGGCCCATGACACCGGCTTCCACCCGCTCGACGGCGCGCGGCACCTACAGGCATTGTGCCTGCCCGAGATGGTGGTGAGGCTCGTCGCGCACCACACAACCGCGGCCGCCGAGGCCGACGAACGCGGACTGGGCCACGAGCTGGCCCGCTTTCCCCGTGCGCCGGACGACGTGGCGGATGTGCTTCTCTACTGCGACCTGCACACCGGTGTGACCGGTGAAGAGGTAACGCTCGCAGAAAGGATCTCCGACGTGCGTACGCGCTACGACCAGGCGACGCCAGTCCGCAACGCACTTGAGCGCAGCATGGGGCATCTGCTATCGGCGGACAAGCGGGTCGAACTCCTACGTTCGAGGCCGCACTGACGGTCGTCTCAGCAGATGTACGGCTCGTGCCGGTGGGTCAGCGCATGGTCGATGCGCAGCCGCATCGACGGGTGTATCTCGTAGTCGTCCAACTTCTCCGGCGCCACGAACGTGACTTCTGAGGACTCGCTGCTCGTGGCGGCGGCACCACCGAGGAGCCGGGCAGTGAAGCAGATGGAGAACTGCTGCCGCACCTCGCCGTCGCTGAACGCGATCACGTGATTGGGGTTGCTGTAGATGCCGACCACGCCGGTCACCTCGACGTCGTAGCCGGTCTCCTCCTTGACCTCCCGAACCACCGTCTGCGCAATCGACTCCCCCACGTCCTGCGCCCCGCCCGGGAGAGCCCACAATCCGTTGTCGGTCCGACGTTGTATGAGGATCTCGCCTACGTCATTCGGCACGACCGCAGTCACGGCGACGACGATTGAGTTGGCGGCCGGCGCATCGTCGTCGTAGTAGTGCTCGGTCCGAGTCACTCCACCGACTCCTCGTACGGCCGCGCCGACTGCCACACCCGCTCGAGGCTGCGCTCGTACGTCCCGAACAACGAGCCGGAAGTCCGGCGACGCAGATGCAGCACCGGTGACATGTACGCGGGAAAGCCGTAGGTGTGGGTGTTCACGAGCATCTCATCGTCGAAACGATAGATCGTCGCGTACAACGTCGTCGTGTGGAGGGCCAGGTCGATTCCGTCGGTGGCCGAAAGGGCCCCGAGATAGACCAGCACGTTACGCACCTTAGCGGCTAACGCCTCGCCGATGCCCTCCTCATCGCCTCGGGCACGGACCGCAGGCGAGTCCGGGTCGCCCAACATGATTCGGATGCGCGTTCCTATCGCTGCTTTGGCTGCGAGCGCCTGATCCAGCCCCGGGTTCTCCTCGACGAAGAACAGTCCGGCGAAGCAGAGAACGTCAATGCGCTCTTGGGCCCTGTCCAGGAGATTGGACCAGGTCGAGCGCGGCACCACCGCCCGGTGGGGGTAAAACTGGACGAGTTCCGACTCGGGCGAGGCTATCGTCTCGGGCCACAGCCAACCCGGATCCCGACCAAGCACTTGGGCCACTTCGGCGACGGTGCTGCGGTACGGCGTACGGCTCGTCGCGACCCAGCGGTCAACCGTCTTGGGATCCACGCGCACGAGCTCAGCAAGCCGGGCCGAGGTCAGCCCTCGCTCGACGATGGCGCTTCTTAGCCGCTCGTTTGGCATATGCGTCCTTATGGCCATCCGTCGCTGACCGCACCAGTGTCACCGCAACCCCTGAGGCCTGTCTAGTCAGGTTGGGGAGGGACGCGTGCGAGACGTCCACAGATGTCCCACGCGGTGGTTGAGACGTGCCGCGGGTCGATGGAGCCTGGAAGCCACCAGACAGGAGGTCACCCGGTGACAGATTGCGGCACGAGCGAGGACCCTATTCAACCTCAGGCGCCGGCCCCTACTCCGCTCCGCCGCCCGGCGAGTTGGCAGGACTATGAGGAATACGAGCGGTGGCTGGCCAGAGACGCGGCCCGGCTTGCAGAGCTGGCGCGGTTGCCCCAGCGGCTCAGCATCAACGCAACGGCCGAATTCCTCCACGTATCAGCCCGCGACATAGGCCGCGCCATCGACGCCGGCGAGCTCGCTGCCATCACCATGAATGGCCAGCGGTACGTGCTCACGCGGGCGCTGCTCTCTGAGCTCGGTGTGCACCATGAAGGTACGGCCTCATGATCCTCACCGAAGCCGACACGCTTGATAGTCCTGATCTGCTGCCCCCCACCCTGAGCCTGCTCGCCGCCGCCCAGATGTTGGGGGTCGGTCGAACTGCTGCATACGAACTCGTGCGCTCCGGCCAGTGGCCCACACGTGTGCTGCGCCTTGGTCGGTCAATTCGCATCCCGACCGCACCGCTTCTTGCGGAACTCGGCCTGACCGACCGACCCACCGGCCTGCAACGTTTGGAGGGCCAGCCGCGCGCGGTGCCGCTTCCGTCGCCACCGGGCGACCATGACGGCGTTGTCCCCCAGAACCTCCCCTAACGGAAATCGCCATCGCGCAAGTCATACTGGTCGGGCAGACCGCCATCCCGCCGGCTAACTGCGGATCCAGCCCGATGGGGGTCGGGAAATTGTGCCCGCGGCTGTACCGACGGAGCGATCGTGCGGTACTCGCGCACACGACGGTGGTCGGGAGTCCATGGCGGCGCGTTCTTTGATGGAGACCTGGTGTCGGGGCGGGACACCAGCGACCGCGACACCAACGACAACAAGGCTGTATGTGGTTGCCTCTGCTTCCGCCAGTCCGAACGGACGGTCGAGCTGGGGAACGCCATCCTGGCCAGGTGAGGCAACAATCGCCCAACCTACCCATTTCGCTCGACCGACCGCAGCCGCCGAGCGACCCTGATGCGGGCCGCTTATAACGGCAGGACTTATGGCGGAAGGCAAGCGTCTTGCAGTGTCAGACCCAGTGCGTCGCGCCCTGGCGCAGCCAAAAATGGCACCGCTGTTCGGCCAGGACGTCGACCGACGGGCTGAGGCTCGGGCGGCCGCGGGCGTCGTGAGTTAGCGACCAGCGCGGTCGCCCGGCGTGTGCCATGTTCAGTTGGATCTGGTGGCCCCGACCGCAGGGACACTCCAGGACCGCCCACTTGGTCGGCGATCCAACCAAGTAGATGCGCCGCGGGTGGAGCGCTGCCGGCAGATTCTCGCGACTGCGGGCTTCGACCACACGCGCATAACGAGCTCTCGGCCGGCGGCGCCATCGGCGGGTGGCATTGACCAGCGCCGAAGGCGTCAGGTCCACATCAGGTCCAGGTACGGATTCGTGAACCCGCGGCCACCAAAGGCGGCGTCAGTGCAGAAGCAACCTCGCCGTGCCAGGATCCGGTTGCGGCGGACCTCGTGCAGGTGTGGGCGCAGAAGCAGCTCCGACGCCTCGGTCTCGCCGATGCCGAACAAGCGCAGCAGCAGCTCGGTCGTCGCCATGGATGCTACGAGGGTGGTGAGCGTGACGACGGCGGGCTGCGGTGACTCCGCCGCGATCACGTAGCCCTCCCCCGCGAGAGCACGTCGGCGGGCAGGGTCGAGGTTCTCTGCGTATGCGATGGATGGGTCGATGCGTCCGCGGCAAAGCAGGCACGCGCTGCCCGCGGCGATCCACGTCACGCGGGCGTCAATGCTGACGTCGCCGTCGGCGGCGACGAGCACCGCGAGGTCGATGACAGGGGCGTGGTGCGCGTAGGCCCACCGGTTCAGAATCAGCCGTGCGCCGTGGCCGTCCACGCAGCAGAAGACGACGTCGGCGTGCGCCAGTGCGTCAAGCGCCTTTCGATCGTGAAGCGGCGCAACGATCGCGCGAATCTGGGTGCCGAGGCCGATCGCGATGAGGTCGGCGGCGAGGACCTGAGACTTGCACCTGCCGACGTCTTCGACGCGGATGCCGTAGCCGCGCGTTGGCGTAGGCGTTGTCACGTCGTCGTCGTCGATGAGAGTGAGCCAACCCACGCCGAGCCGGGTCAGCTGCTCCGCGACGGCCGAGCCGGTGCCGCCGCAGCCCACAATGCCAACATGCAGATCGCGCAGGATGTCTTGACCAGCTGTACCGAACAGCCGAATCTGCCGGTCGAACGTTTCATCGGCCTCTCTAACAGTGCGCGCCCCGGAGGTCCGTACGAAGTCGAGACGATCGCCTACGACGCGGAACCGGGTGATGGCCTGCGGAGATCCGTCGTCGGTGCACAGGCGGGCCACCAGGTTCGGGTTAGTCGGCATGCCAGCTACAAGCAGAGCCCCGTATGGGCCGTTGATGCCCAACTGCGCCACGACGGCGCGCAGCTGCTCGTCGACGAGGTCGTCATGCTCCGAGAACTGGGCGTCGCCGCTCGGGTGGGTGTGCACGAACAGCGCGATATCGCCGGCAGTGGCTGCGCGACGGAAGGATGGCACCCAGCCCGGCGACAGGAGCTGCAGCCCGTCGTCGGTGCGGTCCAGGTAGTGCTCGGGTTTTGCCCACGTCAGGCTCCGCGCGAGAAGGGTTAGCTCACCGCCGACGTCGATGAGCTGCGCGGAAAGCACACCGGCTGTCTCGCGGGGGTCGCCCAGGGCGGCGACGAGCTCGGCCCGCGTTGCCGCCGTCAACGCGAGGGTTGCTCTCACGCGCGGCCGCCAGCGACGTCGAAGCACCGCCTGATGTAGGCCAGGTAAGTCCCGAGGTTGTCAATCCCGGGACGCCACTGCCCTTGGACGTGACGGCTCCACCGCTGCCAGGTCCGGCCTACGTGCGTCTCTCGTACCTCCGTGCCGGGGACAGTGGCACCCGCCGCGATGACCACCGGTGGATCGCACCAGAACATGTCGGGCGTGGCGTCCGGGAAGCCGAGCGGGAGGCGCATAAGCACCGAGGTCCGCTCGGGCTCGAGCCCTGGGCCGGTCGGGTAGTCAGCGATTACCACGTTGACGAACCCGGGCTCGGCCGCCGCCTCGTACGGCAGGCCGAGCTCGGCGAGGGCGGCGGCGTCGTGCTCGCGCAACACCTCAGCCGCGACCGGGGTTGATGACTCGCGGCACGGTGAAGAAGCGGGTCTGCGGCTCGAGGTGCACGACGGCGTCGTCGGCGATGAGCTCGTCGAGGTCTCCAGCGGCGTCGCGCCACAAGTCGCGATCCTCCCCGATGGGCGGTGCGGCGAGACTACGCAGCCCGCTGCCAGTCATTTCGCGCGAGGGAGCTACGTACTTGTGGCCGTCGATGAGGATCGGGACCTTGCCGGGCTTCGGCTCGGGCTTGGCAGGTGCGGACGTTGTGGGCATCTGGATTACCTCCTGCATGCAAGCATACACGCATACATAAGTCTTGCAAGGCTGATGTCGAGCGGTTAGGTTGAATGGATTACGTCCCCGCGGAGGAGGCACATGGCAGCGACCAAGGTGACGACGATTCGTCAGCCGGCGGATCAGGCCGACGATCTCGAGTTCGTTGCGCGCGTCGACGGTGTGCCGGCGAGTGAACTGGTGCGGGAGGCGATCGCCGCGCACCTGGCGGCCCGTCGCGCGGACCCGGAGTTCCAGGCTCGTTTGAAGGAGCGGATCGCCGCCGACCAGCAGATCCTGAAGCGGCTGGCCGAATAGCCCATGACCAGCTACCTCGGCCTCGCCGACTACCTCATCATCGCTGAGGCCGTCCTGAGCGTGCCTGCCGAGGTGCTGTTGGACACGTGCAACCTGGCGTTGGCCGAGTCCGCCCTCAACGCCCCCGCCGCGACCTTCGGCGGCCAGGACCTCTACCAGACGATGACCTCGAAGGCCGCCGCGCTGACGTTCCGGCTGTGCAACAACCACGCGCTGCTCGATGGCAACAAGCGGGTCGCATACGAGTGTCTGCGGGAGTTCGTTGCGCGCAACGGCCTCGACTGGACCGAGCCCGAAGGGGACATCCCGGACGGTGACGAGACGGTAAAGGTCATGTGGGAGCTAGCGGCTGGAACGCTTAGCGAGGCTGGCCTGGCCGAGTGGATCGTGGATCGCATCGGA